>WNFV01000122.1_pt1 | contig 101366 bp, 102 predicted proteins | sample 5400101 | NCBI WGS metagenome assembly WNFV01 (sample SAMN13153361, study PRJNA577476) | soil metagenome | isolation source: 115 cm soil or saprolite under grassland replicate 1 | place: USA:California | collected 2016-06-15
CCGTTGCGTCGCCGATCGCTTCGATGGCGACGCGCGCGCCGGCCGTCACGTGTCCGCCGCGCGCGATCACGTAACGCGCCGCGGCTTCCGGAAAGAGCGCGGTCAGATCCGTTGCCGGCAGCACGAAATCGGAGCAAGCCGTTTTGGTCGCGAACGCCATGCGCAACACATTTGCGAACACCATTGCCGATGCGGTGTCGACCGGTGTATTGAGCGCGGCGACGCACAGCGGCGCCCACAGCGATCGCGCGGCGCGAGGCGGCAGCGTCGACAGCATCTCGGCCACCGTCTGCCGCGGCGGACACTCGAAGCCTCGGCGCGCGAGCCGCCCGTACCACGCGAGCGCCGCGGCCCGCTCCCGCCATCGCAGGCCGCGCGCCGTCGCGAGACCGGCGAGCAGCCCGAACGGCGCCGGCCATGCACGCGCGGTCAGCGCGAGCGCATCGGTATCGCCGAACGGCGCGATCGTCAACGGCAGGCGCGTGAGCGGCGCGCGGTTGTCGTGCACCGCCTCGATCAGCGCAATCGCGTCCGCGTATGCGCCGAGCAGCAGATGCTGGCCGTTGTCGAGCGCAAGCCCTGCGCGATCGACCCGGCGCGCGCGACCGCCGAGCACCGGCGCCGCCTCGAAAAGGTCGACGTGAATGCCGCGCTGCGCGAGCGCGACCGCGGCCGCGCAGCCCGCCCATCCGCCGCCGATGACGGCGATCGCGTCATCGCGCTGCGCGCCTAGTTGCGCAGCGCCGTCTTCCACGCGATCCAGAGCTTGCGCAGCGGCGTCAACGACAGGCGCCGATCGAGCACGCGATAGCCGTCGCGCTCGATCTCGTCGAGCGTCGTCCGATAGATCGCCGCCATGATGAGCCCCGCGCGCTGCGCGCGCCGGTCGGATGCCGGCAGCTTCGCGAGCGCGCGCTCGTACCAGGCGCGCGCCCGCTCGACCTGGTACGCCATCAGCGCCCGAAAGCCGTCTGACGTCTTCGCGGTGAGGATCGACGACGGCGCGACGCCGAAACGGCGGAGCTCGTCCTGTGGCAGATAGATCCGGCCTCGCCGCGCGTCTTCGCCGACGTCGCGAACGATGTTGGTGAGCTGGAATGCAATGCCGAGATCGTGCGCATAGTCGAGCGTTCGCTCTTCGCTACGGCCGAAGATCTGAGCCGACATCACGCCGACGACGCCGGCGACGTTGTGGCAATAGCGCTCGAGTGCGCTGAAATCGAGATAGCGGTTGACGTCGAGGTCCATCGCCATGCCGTCGATGACCGTCTGCAGGTGCGATTGCAGCAGGCCGAACTCGGCGACGACCGGTTGCAGCGCGCGCGCGACCGGATGCTGCGGATGGCCGTCGAACGCCGCGCCGATTTCCTGCCGCCACCACGCGAGCTTCACGCGCGCGAGCGCAGGATCGGCGACTTCGTCGACGACGTCGTCCACCTCGCGGCAGAACGCATACAGCGCCGTGATCGCGCGCCGGCGAGGCGGCGGAAGGAACAGAAAGCTGTAATAGAAGCTCGATCCGCTTTGCGCGGCTTTTTGACGGCAATACTCGTCGGGCGTCATGACGCCGGCGCCGCGAGCGTCGCCGCGCAGCTCAGGTGCCGGCGCGACGGGAACAGCGCCTGCCATGCGACGATCGTCCAGTCGCGTCTTGCGAGCGAGGGCCGGCGGCGGAACACGTCGCCGTCGACGCGATCGATCCGATCGAGAATCCGGTGGCCGCCGGCGAGCACGCCGGCGAGTTCGAGCGCGAGCCGCCACGGCAGCGCATGCACGAGCGGGCGTCCCGATTCGAGCAGCCCGCGGGTTCGTGCCGTCTCGAAGCCCATCAGCGCGCGCCAGCGCGCGTCCGCGCGGCCCGCGTCGATATCGTCCTCGCGAACACCGAAGCGTTCGAGCTCGTCGAGCGGAACATAGAGCCGGCCCTTGCGCCAGTCGACGGCGATGTCCTGCCAGAAATTGGCGAGCTGCAGCGCCGTGCAGATCGCATCGCTGCACGCGATGTTCGCGTCGCTCGCTGCGCCGTACAGATGAAGCACGAGCCGGCCGACCGGATTCGCCGAACGGCGGCAGTAATCGGACAACGCATCGATGTTCGCATAACGCGTTATCGTCACGTCCTGCTCGAACGCCGACAACAGGGCACGCAGCGGCTCGATCGGCAGCGCGTGATCGTGCACGGCGCTCGCGAGGGCCGCGAACCGATCGTCGTGCGTCGTTTTACCGCCTGCGATCGCGTCGAGCGCGCGCTCGAAGCGCTGCAGCTCGGCAAGACGCGCAGCGGGCGCGGCGTTGCCTTCATCCGCGATGTCGTCGGCGGCGCGCGCGAAGTGGTAGATCGCAAGCACCGCCGGCCGCAGCCGGCGCGGCACGAGGAACGACGCGACCGGAAAGTTTTCGTAATGACCGGCGGACACGCGAAGGGCGCGACGGAGCGCGATAACGTGAGCTTTTCGATCGATCGCGAAGCCGTCGTCGTTGGCGGCTATCGCCCGCTTGCGCTATACTAATTCGTTTAGCGAAGGCGGCCGCGCGAAAGTGGCGGAATTGGTAGACGCACTGGATTTAGGTTCCAGCGGGGCAGCCCGTGGGGGTTCGAGTCCCCCCTTTCGCACCACCGAAGCGACATTAGCAAGGATTCGACGCTCATGCAAACCAGTTTGGAGACGATCGGCCAGCTCGAACGCCGGCTGAACGTCGCAGTGCCTCTCGCCGACATCGAGAGCGAAGTCGGCAAGCGGCTTGCGCGTCTTGCGAAGAACGTGCGCATCGCCGGCTTCCGTCCGGGACACGTGCCGCTCAAGATGGTCGCGCAGCAATACGGGCCGCAAGTGCGCTCCGATGTGATCACCGACACCGTGCAAACGAGCTTCAACGACGCGGTGCGCGAGCAGAAGCTGCGCGTGGCCGGCGCGCCGCGCATCGAGGCGAAGCCGAACGCGCAGGCGCCTGACCAGCTCGAGTTCTCGGCGGTGTTCGAGGTGTACCCGGAGATCCGCGTGCCGGACATTTCGTCGGTGACGATCGAGCGCCCCGTCGCCGAAGTGACGCCCGCCGACGTCGACGAGACGATCGAGGTGTTGCGCCGCCAGCGTACGCGCTACGAACCCGTCGAGCGCGCCGCGCAGGCCGGTGATCGCGTGATCGTCGACTTCACCGGAACGATCGACGGCGTCGAATTCCCCGGCGGCCAGGCAAAGGACTTCGCGATCCTGCTCGGCGAAGGCCGGATGCTGCCCGAGTTCGAGTCGGCGCTCGCGGGCATGCGCGCCGGCGAGCAGAAGACGTTCGCGCTCACGTTTCCGGCCGATTATCACGGCAAGGAAGTCGCCGGCAAGGAAGCGACCTTTGCGCTGACGGTGGCGAGCGTTGCGCAACCGGTGCTGCCCGACGTCGATGCGGAATTCGCCAAGGCCTTCGGCATCGCGAGCGGCAATCTCGACGAGCTCAAAGCCGAGATCACGTCGAACCTCAAGCTCGAGCTCCGGCGCAAGATCGAGGCGAAGGTGAAAGAGCAGGCGCTCGGTGTGCTGCGGCAGAAAGCGGACTTCGCGTTGCCGAAATCGCTCGTCGACACCGAGGCGCAGACGATGATGCAGCGCATGGCCGCCGACCTGACGCAGCAGGGCATGAAGCCGGAGGAGGTCAAGCTCACGCCGGATCTGTTTCGCGCCAACGCCGAAGAGCGCGTCACGCTCGGCCTCGTGCTGTCCGAGATCGTGCGAACCGAAGGGCTGCAGGCGCGCCCCGAACAGGTGAAGGCGCTTGTGGTCGACACCGCGCAGACGTACGAGCAGCCGGACGCGGTCGTGCGCTGGCATTACGAGAAGCCGGAGCGCCTGAACGAATTCGAAGCGCTCGCGGTCGAACGCAACGTCGTCGAGTGGGTGCTCGCGCGGGCGCATGTGGTCGACAAGCCCGCGAGCTTCGCCGAGCTGATGGGATCGCCGAAGAGCTGAGCGCTGCCGAGCGCCCTTGCGCCGGCCTCCTGCAGGCCCGATCTATGGTCTGTTGCGCCGGCACCGGCGCGCGTATGCTTGAATGGCGAAACTCCCTTGAACTGGATGACCGATATGGATGAACCGAGCGGACTGGGCCTTATTCCGATGGTGATCGAGCAGAGCGGACGCGGCGAGCGCGCGTACGACATCTACTCGCGACTGCTCAAAGAGCGCGTCGTGTTCATCGTCGGTCCCGTGAACGACGCGACCGCCAATTTGGTCGTCGCGCAGATGCTGTTCCTTGAATCGGAAAACCCCGACAAGGACATCCACTTCTACATCAACTCGCCGGGCGGATCGATCGCAGCCGGTTTCGCGATCTACGACACGATGCAGTTCATCAAGCCGGACGTGTCGACGCTGTGCGTCGGCATGGCGGCATCGATGGGCGCATTCCTGCTCGCCGCCGGAGCCAAAGGCAAGCGCTTCGCACTGCCGAACTCCGACGTGATGATCCACCAGCCGCTCGGAGGCTTCCAGGGACAGGCGTCCGACGTCGAGATCCATGCGAAGTACATCCTGAAGCTGCGCGAGCGGTTGAATCAGCTGATGGCGCAGCACACGGGCAGGCCCGTCGAGCAGATCGCACGCGACACCGAGCGTGACAACTTCCTCACCGCCGAGGAGGCGCTCGAATACGGGATTGTCGACAAGGTCTTGCGGACCCGGGTCTAGGGCGGGTAAAGTCGGACCGGTTGCGTCTTAGGCGCTGATTTTCAAGGGACTCGTGGTTTCGAATGGCGGATAAATCTTCCGGCGACAAGCTGCTTTACTGCTCGTTCTGCGGCAAGAGCCAGCACGAGGTTCGGAAGCTGATCGCCGGTCCGTCGGTGTTCATCTGCGACGAGTGCATCGAGCTGTGCAACGACATCATCCGCGAGGAGGGCACGACCACCGAGGCCTCCCGCGGCGACAAGAACAAGCTGCCGACGCCGCACGAGATCCGGCAGATCCTCGACCAGTACGTGATCGGCCAGGAGCTCGCGAAGAAGATCCTTTCGGTCGCCGTCTACAACCACTACAAGCGGCTCGAAACCGGCGGCAAGGACGACGAGGTCGAGCTCGCGAAGAGCAACATCCTGCTGATCGGCCCGACGGGCTCGGGCAAGACGCTGCTCGCACAGACGCTCGCGCGGCTGCTCGATGTGCCGTTCGTCATCGCGGACGCCACCACGCTCACCGAAGCGGGCTACGTCGGCGAGGACGTCGAGAACATCATCCAGAAGCTGCTGCAGAAGTGCGACTACGACATCGACAAGGCGCAGCGCGGCATCGTGTACATCGACGAGATCGACAAGATCTCGCGCAAGAGCGATAACCCGTCGATTACGCGCGACGTATCGGGCGAGGGCGTCCAGCAGGCGCTGCTCAAGCTGATCGAAGGCACGATCGCGAGCGTTCCGCCGCAGGGCGGGCGCAAGCACCCGAACCAGGAATTCGTGCAGGTCGACACGACGAACATTCTCTTCGTCTGCGGCGGCGCTTTCGACGGTCTCGAGAAGATCGTCCGTCAGCGCACGGCGAAGACGGGCATCGGCTTCGGCGCCGAGGTGCTCTCGCCGGACGATCGCAAGGACATCAGCGCGCTGCTGCGCGAGGTCGAGCCCGAGGACCTGATCAAGTTCGGGTTGATTCCCGAGTTCGTCGGCCGCCTGCCGGTCGCGGCGACGCTCGAGGAGCTCGACGAGGCGGCGCTGATCGAGATCCTCGTCGAGCCGAAGAATGCGCTTCTGAAGCAGTATCAGAAGATGTTCCGGATGGAGGGCGTCGAGCTCGAGATCCGCGAAGCGGCGCTGCGTGCGATCGCGTGCAAGGCGCTCGCGCGCAAGACCGGCGCGCGCGGGTTGCGCTCGATCCTCGAACAGGTTCTGCTCGACGTCATGTACGACCTGCCGTCGCATTCGAACCTGTCGCGCGTAGTCGTCGACGAGGCGACGATTGCGAACGACGGCAAGCCGCTGCTGATGTTCGCCGACCAGCCGAAGGTCGCATCCGCGAAAAGCTAGCCGGCGCCTGCCGGCGAATGCTGCAAGACCTTGGTGTTTACGCGGTCTTGACCGTTTCAGGTCAAAAGAAGGCGCTTTTGCCCGCAATTCTGCTGGGCCGACCGGTCAACGGCGGAGTACGCTTGACGTTCAACGGGAATGGCGCGCCGGCAGCGCGCGTTGGGCGGCCCGCGAACGACAGCGTTCGGGCTGAATGCTGAAAAGTCGTGGCAATGTGCGACGCAGGACGGCCGGCAACCGCCTGTTAACATGATGAAAAACGACCGAAGCGCCGGTTTCGGCTTGACACCACCCCGGGCGAGCCCCATGTTTGGCTGCTAGATCCCTCGTAAAAGGCTCCTAATGGCTACCGAAACGTCCGTTCCCTCGACCACCTCCTCGCTGCCGCTGCTGCCGTTGCGCGACGTCGTGGTGTTCCCGCACATGGTCATTCCGCTGTTCGTCGGGCGCCCGAAGTCGATCAAGGCGCTGGACGTTGCGATGGATGCCGGCAAGCACATCCTGCTCGTCGCGCAGAAGTCCGCGGCGAAGGACGACCCGGCGGCCGACGACCTTTATCCGATCGGCAGCATCGCGACGGTGCTGCAGATGTTGAAGCTGCCCGACGGAACGGTGAAGGTCCTGGTCGAAGGGACGCAGCGGGCGCAACTCGCGCGCGTCACCGATGAGGGCGAATACCTGTCGGCGGAAGCGATCGCGCTGAAAGGCGAAACGGGCGTGGCCCACGAGGTCGAGGCGATGCGTCGGGCGCTGCTCGCGCAGTTCGATCAATACGTGAAGCTCAACAAGAAGATCCCGCCGGAGATCCTGACGTCGATGTCGGGAATCGACGACGGCGGGCGGCTCGCGGACGCAATCGCCGCGCATCTGCCGCTCAAGCTCGAGCAGAAGCAGGAGATCCTCGAGATGGGCGACGTCGGCAAGCGGCTCGAGCATCTGCTCGGCGTGCTCGAAGGCGAGGTGGACATCCTGCAGGTCGAAAAGCGCATCCGCGGCCGCGTCAAGCGGCAGATGGAGAAGAGCCAGCGCGAGTACTACCTGAACGAGCAGGTGAAGGCGATCCAGAAGGAGCTCGGCGAGGGCGACGAGAACGCCGACCTCGACGAGATCGAGAAGAAGATCAAGACGGCCAAGATGTCGAAGGAGGCCGAGACGAAGGCGCTCGCCGAGCTGAAGAAGCTCAAGATGATGTCGCCGATGTCGGCCGAAGCGACTGTCGTGCGCAATTACGTCGACACGCTGGTCGGCCTGCCGTGGCGCAAGAAGAGCAAGATCAGCAAGGACCTCGCGGTCGCCGTGAAGACGCTCGACGCCGACCACTACGGCCTCGAGAAAGTGAAGGAGCGCATCGTCGAGTATCTGGCGGTCCAGCAGCGCGTCGATCGGCTGAAGGCGCCGATCCTGTGCCTCGTCGGTCCGCCCGGCGTCGGCAAGACGTCGCTCGGACAGTCGGTGGCGCGCGCCACCGGTCGCAAGTTCGTCCGGATGTCGCTCGGCGGCGTTCGCGACGAGGCCGAGATACGCGGCCACCGGCGCACGTACATCGGCTCGATGCCGGGCAAGATCCTGCAGAACATGACGAAGGTCGGCGTGCGCAATCCGCTGTTCCTGCTCGACGAAGTCGACAAGATGGGCATGGACTTCCGCGGCGACCCGAGCTCGGCGCTGCTCGAAGTGCTCGACCCGGAGCAGAACAACACGTTTGTCGATCACTATGTCGAGGTCGAATACGACCTGTCCGACGTGATGTTCGTTGCGACCGCGAACACGATGAACATTCCGGCGCCGTTGCTCGACCGGATGGAAGTGATTCGGCTGTCCGGCTATACGGAGGACGAGAAGATCGCGATCGCGCGCCAGTACCTGATGCCCAAGCAGATCAAGAACAACGGCCTCAAGCCCGACGAGCTGCACATGGCGGAATCGGCGCTGCGCGACATCGCGCGCTATTACACGCGCGAGGCGGGCGTGCGCAGCTTCGAGCGCGAGATCTCGAAGATCTGCCGCAAGGTCGTCAAGTCGCTGCTGCTGAAGGAAAGCGAAGGCAAGGCGCGCAAGGCGAAAGGCCCGGTCGAGATCACCGCAAAGAACCTCGACAAGTACCTCGGCGTGCGCCGCTTCACGTACGGCATCGCGGAGAAGAAGAACCAGATCGGCCAGGTCACCGGCCTCGCATGGACCGAAGTCGGCGGCGATCTGCTGACGATCGAAGCGGTCGCGCTGCCGGGCAAGGGCAAGACGACCTCCACCGGCAAGCTCGGCGACGTGATGAACGAGTCGATCGCGGCGGCGCTGTCCGTCGTGCGACATCGTTCCAAGGCGCTCGGTGTCGCGAGCGACTTCTACACGAAGACCGATCTGCACATCCACTTGCCGGAAGGCGCGACGCCGAAGGACGGACCGTCCGCGGGCGCCGCGATCGTAACGGCGATGGTGTCGATCCTCACCGGCATTCCGGTGCGTGCCGATGTCGCGATGACCGGCGAGATCACGTTGCGCGGCGAAGTGCTGCCGATCGGCGGGTTGAAGGAAAAATTGCTGGCGGCCGGTCGTGGCGGCATCAAGTCGGTGCTGATTCCGGAAGAGAACGTCAAGGACCTGGCGGAGATTCCCGACGAGATCAAGAATCGCCTCGACATCCGTCCTGTGCGCTGGATCGAGCAGGTGCTCGAAGCGGCGCTCGAGCGGCCGCCGGTCGCGATCGTCGAAGCCGCCGAAGCGGCGACGCCGGCAGTGCCTCCGAAGCCGGCGGAAGAACAGCCGGAAGCAAGCCTCGTCATCAAGCACTGACGGAGCGAATCTCGAAAAGCCCGCGGCATTACGCCGCGGGCTTTTTGTTTTGTCTCGCCTTTGGCGCTGCACGCAAATGCCGCGCCAGCGCGCAATCGTGCAACGATTCATCTTGCATTCACGTCAGCCCCGGCGCATACGCTTGACGCGCCGCATTTGCGATTGCTATAAAGATTCTCCGGCGCGCTCGATCCGTCCACGCGCCGATCCGACACCGTGTTCGCTCGCCGCCGCGGTATGCGAGGCGAGAGGACCTTCGCATCGCACATCTGCCCAAAATCGAAAGGGGGATCTGGTGAACAAATCCGAACTGATCGACGCGATCGCCCGTCATGCCGACATCTCGAAAGCCGCCGCCGGCCGCGCGCTCGACGCGACGGTGAACTCCATTACCGGGTCGCTCAAGAAGGGGGACATCGTGACGCTCGTGGGCTTCGGCTCGTTCTACGTCGGCAAGCGAACCGAGCGGCAAGGACGAAATCCGCAGACCGGCGACGCGATCAGGATCGGCGCAGCCAAGGTGCCGAAGTTCCGCGCTGGCAAAGCCTTGAAGGATGCTGTAAACTGATCGGCTTGTTATCGGTCACCCGCCGGGTTAAAAAGCCGCTGCAAGATTCCGGAATGGGTCGAACGCGCGGGTGCTTAGCTCAGCCGGTAGAGCGTCGCCCTTACAAGGCGAATGTCGGGAGTTCGATCCTCTCAGCACCCACCACACACCCGCGCGGACAACGTAATCGCAGCGGACCGGTTACTGGAGTGGTAGTTCAGTTGGTTAGAATACCGGCCTGTCACGCCGGGGGTCGCGGGTTCGAGTCCCGTCCACTCCGCCAATACCGAAGGGGCGAACGCGAGTTCGCCCTTTTTGCAATCCGCCGACGGGGCATGCCGGCACGACGGACCGGTTGTCGCCGCGGCCTTCGCATACGAGCGCACTTCGAATGTTCGACGTCGTCTACAAGTACAAGCGCATCACGCAAATCGTCATCGCGCTGATCGCGCTGCCGTTCGCGTTCTTCGGCGTCGACTATTATTTCCGCCGCGTCGATGCCGCGCCCGAGGTCGCGCGCGTTGGCGGCGACAAGATCACGCAGGCGGAATTCGCGGAGTCGGTGCGCGAGCAGCAGGATCGGGCGCGCCAGGCAATGGGTCGCAACTTCGATCCGGCGTTCTTCGACAACCCCGAAATTCGCTATTCGATCCTCGAGCAGCTGATCAACGAGCGGTTGCTCGGCGAGAAGGCGCGCAAGGAGTCGTTCCGCGTCACCGATGCGCAGCTTTCGCAGTTCATCGGCAGCTTGCCGGTGTTCCAGCTGAACGGCCAGTTCTCGCCCGATCGCTATCGCCAGCTGCTCGCGAGCCAGAACCTGGCGCCGATCCAGTTCGAGGAGAAGCTTCGCCACGATCTCGCGCTCGCGCCGCTGCAGGAGCCGGTTGCGGTAGCCAACATCATCGCGCGCGCGAGCAGCGAGCGCTATCTCGGCCTGCTCGAGCAGCAGCGCGAGATCGCCGTTGCCAATGTCGAAGCCGAGCCGTTCGCGAAGGACGTCAAGATCGACGACGCCGCGGTCAAGGCGTTCTACGACGGCAATCAGCAGGCGTTCCAGACGCCGGAGCAGATCAGGTTCGAGTACGTGCAGCTCACGCAGGATTCGTTGCTGCCGGGCATCAGCGTCGATCCGGCCGAGGTGAAGAAGCACTACGAGGAGAACGTCAAGCAGTACGGACAGGAGGAGCAGCGTGCCGCGGCGCATATCCTGATCGCGGTCAAGCCCGACGCGAGCGACGCCGACAAAGCCGCGGCGAAGAAGAAGGCCGAGGACATCGCCGCGCAGGCGAAGGCCACTCCGGCGAAGTTCGCCGAGCTCGCGAAGCAGTATTCGCAGGATCCGGGCTCGGCAACGCAGGGTGGCGATCTCGGCTTCCAGCCGCGCGGCACGCTCGAGAAGTCATTCGAGGATCTCGAGTGGAAGATGAAGGTCGGCGACGTCGCGGGCCCGGTGCAGACCGATTTCGGCTGGCATGTGATCAAGCTCAACTCGATCACGCCGGCGAAGATGAAGCCGTTCGACGAAGTGAAGACGCAGATCGAAACCGATCTCAAGCGGCAGAAGGCGACGCAGAAATTCGCGAGCGCCGCCGACCAGCTGCAGAACCTCGTCTACGAGCAGGCCGATTCGCTGCAGCCCGCGGCGAAGGCGCTCAGCATTGCGCTGAAGACCTCCGAGCTTGTCACGCGCTCGCAGGCGCAGGCGATCGCGCTCGGCAACCCGAAGTTCGTCCAGGCGCTGTTCAGTCCCGAGTCGATCCAGGGCAAACGCAACACCGACGCGATCGAGATCGGCGCGAACGCGTTGATGGCCGGCCGCGTGGTCGAGCACAAGCCGGCGGCGCCGCGGCCGTTCGACGAAGTAAAGGAAGAGATCCGCCGCCAGCTCGTCCACCGTGCCGCCGCCGAGATGGCGCAGAAGGCGGGCCGCGAGAAGCTCGCGCGCCTTGCAGCAGGCACGAGCGAAAAGGAAGCCGGCGTCACGTTCACGCCGCCGGTCACGCTGCTGCGCAGCCAGGCGCGACCCGGTTTTTCGCCGGACGCGCTCACACGCGTGTTCCAGCTCGATCCCGCGAAGCTGCCTCAGTACGTCGGGCTTCCCAACGAACGCGGCGGCTTCGCGATCTACAAGGTGACGAAGGCGATCATGCCGGCCGCGCCCGACGATGCAAAAGTCGCGCAAGCGCGCGCGCGAATCGGCGAGCAAGTTGGCCGCGAGCTTTTCAACGCGTACGTCGGTGTGCTGAAGGCGAAATCCGACGTCAAGATCAACCAGGCAAACTTGGAAAAGAAATAACCTGCTGGCGCGCCAGCGAAAACGGCGGCTCGCGGCCGCCGTTTTTCATTGGGCGCAGCGTCGACTATGCGGGCGGGCAGTTGTTCTCGCGCACGATGCCTTCGAGCCGCTCGCGCTCCTTGCGCTTCGCCGCATCGTCCATGTAGACGCGCTCGCCCTTCTCGTTCGCGCGATAGACGACGTCGTCTCCGCCAAGCAGACGGATCTGGCCGCGGAGCTGCGTGCAGGACTCGGCTTTGCGGTCGGCGTCGACTCTCGATTTGTCGGCCTTCTTCGCTTCCTCCGCGCGGTCGAGCTGGCGCTTCTTGAGCTCCGCATCCTTGTTCGCCATTTCTTTCACCGCATGCGGATTCGCAGACGGCGGCGGTGGGCTCAGCAATTCGGCTTTCACGTTCGCGCTCACCGGCGGCGGCTGGTCGGAATAGACGACTCGGCCGTTGGCGTCGGTCCATTTGTAGAGCGCGGCGGGCGCCGCGCCCGCGATCGCACAGAGGACGAGCGCCGCCGCGACGCAAATCGCGGCGTGGCGCGGCGATCGGGCAAAGGCTCGTTCCGTGGCGCTGGCGGACGGTGGCGAATGCATCGCGGAGTTCAGGGCGGATTTATGACATTGGCAAGGTAATCCAAGACGCCGCCGCAGTCAAACCCGCGCCCGCGCGCCCGGCGGGCGCCGACGCCCGTTGGTCGAGCCGTGCGACGCGGGTATAATCGGTTTTTGCGTCAGGAGAAAGTCCGATGCGTGTCGTCCGCAAGGCGCTGACGTTCGACGACGTCCTCCTCGTACCTGCCCACTCCCTCGTCGTTCCCCGCGACGTCTCGCTCGCGACAAGGCTCACCCGCTCGATCACGCTGAACATCCCGCTCGTCTCGGCGGCGATGGATACGGTTACCGACGCGCGGCTCGCGATCGCGATCGCGCAGGAAGGCGGCCTCGGCATCATCCACAAGAACATGAGCGCCGCGAAGCAGGCGGCCGAGGTCGCGAAGGTCAAGCGGTTCGAATCGGGCGTCGTCAAAGAGCCTCTGACGATCCCGCCGACGATGAGCGTGCGCGACGTGCTCGCGCTCAAGCAGCAGCACAAATTCTCCGGATTGCCGGTGGTCGACGGGCGCAAGCTCGTCGGCATCGTCACCAACCGCGACCTGCGCTTCGAGACCAATCTCGACCAACCCGTCTCGAACATCATGACCAAGGGCGAGCGGCTCGTCACCGTTCCCGAAGGCACTGACCTCGAGCATGCGAAAACGCTGATGCACCAGCACCGGCTCGAGCGCGTGCTCGTGGTGAACGCGCAGCGCGAACTGCGCGGTCTCATCACGGTCAAGGACATCCTGAAGTCGACCGAGCACCCGAACGCGAGCAAGGACGATCTCGGGCGTCTGCGCGCCGGCGCTGCCGTCGGTGTGGCCGCCGACAACGAGGAGCGCGTCGAAGCGCTTGTGGCGGCGGGTGCCGACGTGATCGTCGTCGACACCGCGCATGGTCACTCGCAGGGCGTGCTCGACCGCGTCGGCTGGGTGAAGAAGCGCTATCCGCACGTGCAGGTGATCGGCGGCAACGTCGCCACCGCTGCGGGCGCACGGGCGCTCGCCGACGCCGGCGCCGACGCCGTGAAGATCGGTATAGGCCCGGGGTCGATCTGTACGACGCGCATTGTCGCAGGCGTCGGCGTGCCCCAGATCTCGGCGATCCAGGCCTCGCTCGAAGGGGCGGCGAAGGCCGGCGTGCCCGTCATCGCCGACGGCGGAATTCGCTACTCGGGCGACATCGCGAAGGCGATCGCGGCGGGCGCTTCCGTCGTGATGCTCGGCAGCCTCTTCGCCGGCACCGACGAATCGCCCGGCGAGATCGAGCTCTATCAGGGCCGCTCGTACAAGAGCTACCGCGGAATGGGATCGCTCGGCGCAATGCAGCAAGGAAGCTCCGACCGCTACTTCCAGGAGCTCGAAGCCGAGGATCCGATCGCCGCCGCGGAAAAGCTCGTTCCCGAGGGCATTGAGGGCCGCGTGCCGTACAAGGGCGCGCTGGTCAACGTGATCCATCAATTGATGGGCGGCCTGCGTGCCGCGATGGGCTATTGCGGCTGCGCGACGATCGAGGAGCTCAACACGCGTGCGGAGTTCGTCGAGATCACGTCCGCGGGAATGCGCGAGTCGCATGTGCACGACGTACAAATCGTCAAAGAGGCTCCGAACTACCAGGTCGAATAGCGCTCCGCCAGGGCCGGCGCCAGCCGGCCTTTTCAATTCAACGCCAACGTTGCGCCACCGCCGCAAATGGTCGCCCAGTCCCACTCGAAAATCCTGATCCTCGACTTCGGTGCGCAATACACGCAGCTGATTGCGCGCAGGCTGCGCGAGACGCATGTCTACTGCGAGATCCATCCGTTCGATGTCGGCGACGCGTTCATCCGCGCGTTCGCACCGCGCGGCATCATCCTGTCCGGCGGACCCGAAAGCGTCACCGAGGGACACACGCCGCGCGCACCGGAAGCGGTCTTCACGCTCGGCGTGCCGGTGCTCGGCATCTGCTACGGCATGCAGACGATGGCCGCGCAGCTGGGCGGCGCCGTCGAGCCGGGGCACGTGCGCGAGTTCGGATACGCGGAAGTGCGCGCGCGCGGCCACTCCGAGCTCTTCCGCGGATTGGAGGACCGCACGAACGCCGACGGTCACGGGCTGCTCGATGTCTGGATGAGCCACGGCGACAAGGTGAGCATGCTCCCTCCGGGCTTCGCGCTGACGGCGAGCAGCGCGTCGTGCGCGATCGCCGCAATGGCCGACGAGAAGCGGCGCTTCTATGCGGTGCAGTTCCATCCGGAAGTCACGCACACGAAGCAGGGCGCGGCGATCCTCGCGCGCTTCGCGCACGACATCTGCGGCTGCGGCAACGACTGGAACATGGTCGACTACGCCGGCGAGGCGGTCGCGGCGATCCGCGCGCAAGTGGGGCACGACGAGGTGATCCTCGGACTGTCCGGTGGCGTCGACTCGTCGGTCGCCGCCGCGCTCATCCACAAGGCGATCGGCGACCAGCTGACGTGCGTGTTCGTCGATCACGGGCTCCTGCGCTTGAACGAGGCGGACCAGGTAATGGAGACGTTCGCGACGCACCTTGGTGTGCGCGTGATCCAGGTCGACGCGGCCGGCGAGTTCCTGTCGGCGCTCGCAGGTGTCGCGGACCCGGAGCAAAAGCGCAAGATCATCGGCGGTCTTTTCGTCGACGTGTTCCAGCGCGAAGCGGCGAAGCTTCCGCGCGCGATGTGGCTCGCGCAGGGCACGATCTATCCCGATGTGATCGAATCGGCCGGCGCGAAGACGAAAAAAGCGCATACGATCAAATCGCACCACAACGTTGGGGGACTTCCCGAGCGATTGCATCTGAAGCTGCTCGAGCCGCTGCGCGAGCTGTTCAAGGACGAGGTGCGCGAGCTCGGTGTGGCGCTCGGCCTGCCGCGCGAGATGGTGTACCGCCACCCATTTCCCGGTCCGGGCCTGGGCGTGCGCATCCTCGGCGAGGTCACGCGCGAGCACGCCGAGCTCGTGCGCCGCGCCGACGCGATCTTCATCGACGAGCTGCGGCTCGCGCGCGATGCCGATGGCCGCAGCTGGTACGACCTGACGGCGCAAGCGTTCGCGGTTTTCCTTCCGGTGCGAAGCGTCGGCGTCATGGGAGACGGCCGCACGTACGAGCACGTCGTCGCGCTGCGCGCCGTGCAGACGACGGACTTCATGACGGCGCACTGGGCGCCGCTGCCGCACGAGCTGCTCGCCAAGGTCGCGAACCGGATCATCAACGAGGTGCGCGGCATCAATCGCGTCACCTACGACATCTCGAGCAAGCCACCGGCGACCATCGAGTGGGAGTGACGACGTGAGCAGCGAGCGCGGCTCCGGGCGCGCAGCGCCGAGCCCCTGTGAGCAATTGCGAATCGGCCTCGGCGGCCGACACGCGAGCGTCGCATTGCGCGACATTACCCGGAGGCCGCGGACGTGAGCGGCGAGGTCGGCTCGGGGCGCGCAGCGCCGAGCCCGTACGAGCAAACGCGAATCGGCCTTGGAGCCCGACGCTCGAGCGTAGCATCGCCCGACACATGAAAAGCTCGCCCTTCGTCACCCGCGCGCTCACTGCCGTCGAGATCGATGCGCGACGGCGCGCGCTTCGCGAGCTGCTCGCCGACGCGATCGAAGCCGGCGCATCGGTCGGTTTCGTGCTTCCGATAAACGACGCCGAGATCGACGCGTACTGGCGCAGCGTCGCGGCGGATGTCGCCGCGCGCTCGCGGCAGCTCTTCGTCGTCGAGCGCGGCGATGCGATGCTCGGCACCGTTCAGCTCGCACCGTCCGCGAAATCCAACCAGCCGCATCGCGCCGACGTGCAGAAGCTGCTCGTGCTCCGCAGCGCGCGGCGGCAGGGCGTCGGCCGCGCGCTGATGAGCGCCGTCGAGCAAACCGCGCTCGCCGCGGGCCGCTGGCTGCTCACGCTCGACACGCGTGCGGGCAGCGACGCCGAGCGGCTCTACCGGCGCCTCGGCTGGGTCGAGGTTGGTAAGATTCCGGACTACGCAAGCGATCCTGACCGGACGCTCGCCGCGTGCACGTTCTTCTACAAGCGGCTCGCGCCGGGCGCCGATGCCTGGGGGAGCGAGCATGGCTGACGCCGAGACAGAACTGACACCCGTTCGGCCCAACCGTCTTGCGCCGCGCACGCTGTTCTATTCGCGCCTCGCGCGCGCCGGCTTGTTCGCGCTTGCGCTGATCATCGGCACGCTCGCGATCGGGACACTGGGCTACATCCAGTTCGCGCATCTGCGCGCGATCGATGCCTTCCATCTGGCCGCGCTTCTGTTGTCTGGAATGGGGCCGGTGGGCGACGTCGACAAGTTCTCCGATACGGCGAAGCTTTTCGACAGCTTCTACGCGCTGTTCTGCGGCGTCGTGCTGCTCGCATCGGTGGGCGTCATGTTCGCGCCGATCCTGCATCGGGTGATGCATCGCTTCCACATCGAGGACACGCGTGACCGATGAGGAGCTTGTCGGCGAGGCGCTCACGCTCGCGCAGGTGGCGGCCGCGCGCGGCGAGGTGCCGGTCGGCGCGATCGTCGTGTGCGACGGCGCGATCGTCGGCCGCGGAGGCAACGCGCCGATCGCGCACAACGACCCGACGGCGCACGCGGAGATCGCCGCGCTGCGCGAGGCGGGTCGCGCGCTCGGCAATTACCGGCTGTCCGGCTGCACGCTGTACGTGACGCTCGAGCCGTGCGCGATGTGCGCGGGTGCGATCATGCACGCGCGCATCGCGCGGCTCGTCTTCGGCGCACGCGATCCCAAGAGCGGCGCATGCGGATCGGTCGTCGACCTGTTCGCCGAACCGCGGCTGAATCACCACACGAGCGTGCGCGGGGACGTGCGCGCCGACGAGTGTGGCCGCATGCTGTCGGCGTTTTTCGAGGCGCGCCGCTGATGCGAAGGTTCGGCATCGGATTGTACGCACCGGCGGGGTTCGCGATCGAGCCTGCGGCGATCGAGCGCGCCGTGTCGCGACTGACCGCTCTCGGCCACCGCGTCGTCGTCGATCCGACGTGCGACACGCGCTGGCAGCGCTTCTCGGCGTCCGACGACGAGCGGCTCGCTTCGGTCGCGCGCATGGCGGGCGACGCGCGCATCGACGTTGCGATCGCCGTTCGCGGCGGTTATGGCTGGTCGCGGCTGCTCGACCGCCTCGATTTCGCCGCGCTCGCATCCGCGGGCAAGCGATGGCTCGGCCACAGCGACTTCACTGCGTTCCAGCTCGCAGCGCTCGCCCGCGCCGGCATGAAGACGTTCGCAGGACCGATGGCGGCCTACGACTTCGGCGCGCAAGTGCCATCGGCGTTCACGTTCGATCATTGCTGGGGTGTGCTGTCGGACACGCATTACCGCGTCGACTGTCCACTCGACGGCCCGGACTTCAGCGGCGAGGGCACGCTCTGGGGCGGCAATCTCGCGATGGTCGCGCATCTTTGCGGCACGCCCTACCTGCCCCGCATCGACGGCGGCATGCTGTTTCTCGAGGACGTCGGCGAACATCCCTACCGCGTCGAGCGGATGCTCTATCAGCTTCATCACGCGGGCGTGCTCGCGCGCCAGCGTGCGCTGCTGCTCGGCACGTTCAATGGCTACGAGCTCGGTGCGAACGACAACGGTTACGACGCCGCGGCGATGGTTGCGCACGTGCGCGCCCGATTTGCGCTTCCGATCTTCACCGGCTTTCCGTTCGGTCACTGTCCCGACAAGCTGACGCTGCCCGTCGGCGGTCGCTGCGCGATCACCGTGCGCGGCGGCGGCGCGCAGATCGAGCTCTCCGACTACGCGTGAACGCGTTCACCGTCCGGCTCGCGCAGTGGCCGCGCGACGAGGCGGCAATCGCTGAAATCCGTCACGACGTGTTCGTCGTCGAGCTGGGCGTCCCCGTCGAGCTCGAGCGCGATGGCCGCGACCCATCCGGCCGGCATGCGATCGCCGAGGATGCGGCGCAACGCGCGATCGGCTGTGCGCGGCTTTTGCCTGACGGCTACATCGGCCGCATTGCCGTGCGGCGCGAATGGCGTGGGCGGGGCGGCGGTGGCGCCATGCTCGAGCGGCTCGTCGCGCTCGCCGCTGCGACGGGAGATGACCGCGTCGCGCTCAATGCGCAGTCGATGGCTTGCGGATTCTACGAACGCCACGGCTTCAAGCGTATCGGCGTGCCGTGGATCGAGGCCGGGATCGAGCACGTCACGATGGAGCGTCGGCCAGAAAAGTAGGGTCATGAAAGTATAGGGTCAGACTCGATACTCCATGCAGCCGGCGAACATCTTGTCGCACCAAAAATGGAGTATCGAGTCTGACCCTATACTTTGGAGTATCGAGTCTGACCCTACTTTCCGGCGAGGTCGAATGCTTCCACCACCTCGCCGGTCGGTTCACCCGTCGCATCGAAGCTGCGCTCGATGAATTGCGCATGCCCGTCGACATCGATAGTCATCACGGTTGACGAGCGCGTGCCGTAACGGTCGCTCACGATGAACGGCGCGGAGAGCAGCCGTTCCCATTCGAGCGTGACGCCGGTCGACGGCAGCGCGTCATCGGGTGCGAGCGCGCGATCGGCGAGCGCCGCGAGCAGCGCAGCGGGATCCTCACCGCCGCTCGCGCACCAGGCGGCTACGGCGGTCTTGATACACACGACCTTCGGCCACGGCGTGTCGAGCGACGCGTTCGACAATCCGTGGACGCCCGCTGCGAGTGCGCGCGGGGAGCCGCCTCGATTCGATCCCCAATGCGCTTCGCGCGCGTCGCCGACGAGCAGGTTGAAGCCGTTGTGCGCGTTGCCGTCCGCCACGGCGGCGGCGAGCGCCTCGGCGGGCGCCCCCGCATCGGCGAGCATGCGCGTCACCAGCGTCCCGCGTGACGGTGCGTACGGATCGTGACGCGCCGGATCGCGCACGTTGGTGAGCAGCGCGACACGCCCTGCTCGCGTCACGCCGAGCCATGTTCCGCCCGCTTCGAGATCGCGTCCCGCGAGCCATCCTTCGTCCCACCACGCGGCGGGCGCCGTCGGCCGCGCGTGGAATTCATCGCGATTGGCGGCGACGACAAGCGGATAGCGCGGATGCGCGCCGAGCGCGATGACGGCGAGGCACATCGCGATCAGTTCTCGCCGAGCGACGCGATCGGCGCGAAGCGCTCCAGGTGACGTCCATCGGCGCCGGTCGCATGCGCAACTTCGAGCGCGCTCGCGGCCTCGTCGAGCGCGCGCGCGAACGCGTCGCTGTCGCCGACCGCTTCATAGACTTCCATCCAGGTCGTCGGATCGTCGACGCGAGCGAGCAGTCGCCCGCCGATGCCGGTGCGCCGCTCGACATCGGAGAAGAGCGCCGCGACAGCCGAGCGCGCGTGCGCGGTATCGGCCGCCACGCGATACCAGACATAGACGCTCGCGCTCATGGTCGCCGCTCTGCGGGCGGCCGAACCGGATACGGCAGCGGCTCGAGCACGACGCGCACGCCGTCCGGCGCGCCGGCGCGCACATCCGCGGCGTCCGCCGCCGCGGTTTGAACGACGGCGAGCAGGTCGTGCCCACCGGTGGGCGCCGGTGCCGAATCGACGACCGTACCCGCCGGCTGATCGCCGAACGCGGCGCTATAAAGACGTTCGCCGGCGGCCGTCGGCTGCGGCGAATGGAACAGGTACAGCCGCTCCTTCAAGCGGCCGAGATACTGCATGCGCGCAATGATCTCCTGCCCGGTGTAGCAGCCCTTGCGGAAGCTCACGCCGTCCAGCACGTCCCAGTTCGCCGCCTGCGCGACGAACTGGTCCTGCGTGGCGGCTGTGACGACGGGCACGCCCGAGCGAATCGTGAGCCAGCGCCAGGTGTCGAACGGCGCCTCGGCCGCATGCGCGGCCAGGCGCTCGCGCAATGCCGGCCCGGCGGCCGCAGGCGCGAGCACGACGTAACGCGGACCCGGTAGTGCAAGCACCGACGCGCCGCCCGAGGTCGCCACGACGAACGTCGCCGGTGTCACGCCGAGCGCGGCGCCGATCGCGCGCGACGCGTCCGCGCCGCCCACACCGAAGCGCGCCGTGCCCGCGGATGCGTCGGTCAGCTTGACCTTCGAGCGCAGTACGTACATCGACAGCCGTTTGCGCACGGCCTCGGCGATGTCGGCCGGCAACAGCGCCCGGTACATGACCGCCTCGCGCCATAGCACGAAGTTCGCGAGCATCCGCCCCTTCGGCGAGTTGTAGCTCGTGTATTGCGCGGCGCCTCGGGCGAGTGCGTCGACGTCGTTCGACAGCTGGCCCTGAAGGAACTTGGCGGCATCCTCGCCGACGATGTCGAGCACCGCGAGCGCGGCGAGGTCGCAGCAAACGGGACCGGCGGTCGGGTCGGCGGATCGGAGGAGTTCGGCCATGGTCGAAGAGGTGAACGGAGTGGCGACGGCTGCGCACGGCACGGCAACGGCCCGTGCGACGTGGCGGTCGGCGCGAAAAGCGTGCTAAAATCGAATGTTAGTTCGACCGGCCGCGAACGCAAGCGTAGCACCTGCGGAACTCGCGGCGGGCCGGACAATTCGCAGACCCGCGCACTCAGGGTGCCCGGGCGGGCGGTGACCGGTGGCAGCGGTCGCCGGCGCCCGAGCCTTATCGCGGGTCGTGGTCCAACCCTGACGGGAGTTTAGGAATGTCGGTCACGATGCGTCAAATGCTGGAAGCCGGAGTCCACTTCGGCCACCAGACGCGGTACTGGAATCCGAAGATGGCCGAGTACATCTTCGGCCAGCGGAACAAGATCCACATCGTCAATCTCGAGAAGACGATGCAGATGTACCAGGAGGCGATGAAGTACGTTCGCCAACTGGCCGCCAACAAGGGCACGATCCTGTTCGTCGGCACGAAGCGCCAGGCGCGCGACATCGTCGCCGAGGAGGCGAAGCGCTGCAGCATGCCCTACGTCGACGCCCGCTGGCTCGGCGGCATGCTGACCAACTTCAAGACGGTCAAGGTGTCGATCAAGCGGTTGAAGGATCTCGAGACGATGGCCTCCGACGGCACGTTCGACAAGATGAGCAAGCGCGAGGCGCTCCATCATCAGCGCGAGATGGACAAGCTGATGAAGAGCCTCGGCGGCATCAAGGACATGAACGCGCTGCCCGACGCGCTGTTCGTCATCGATGTCGGCTTCCACAAGATCGCGGTCACCGAGGCGAAGAAGCTCGCCATCCCGATCGTGGCGGTGGTCGACACCAACCATTCGCCCGAAGGCATCGGGCATGTAATCCCGGGCAACGACGATTCGAGCCGCGCGATCCGGCTGTACGCGCGCGGTGTCGCCGACGCGATCCTCGAGGGGCGCAGCCAGGTGATCCAGGAGATCGTCCAGGGCAGCGACGAGTTCGTCGAGGTCGCCGAGGAACCGGCGGCGTAAGTCCCAGCGCACGAGGGAGCGGCGCCCGCTCCCTCGATCGGCGGCGCGAGCGAATCGACCGGGCGCAACACGGCGCCGGCGATCCCGCGTGCCTCGCGACAACGCAACACGGAGTCTTTCATGGCGGATATCTCCGCGAGCACGGTGATGGAACTGCGCCAGCGCACGGGCCTGGGCATGATGGAATGCAAGAAGGCGTTGACCGAAGCGGCCGGCGACTTGACGAAGGCCGAGGAGCTGTTGCGCATCAAGAGCGGCGCCAAGGCGTCGAAGGCGGCGAGCCGCGTCGCGGCGGAAGGCATCGTCGGCGCGTATCTCGCGCCCGATGCCAAGACGGCGGCGATGGTCGAGGTCAATTGCGAAACCGACTTCGTCGCGAAGAACGACGACTTCCGCGCCTACGCGACCAAGCTCGCGCGCGTGGTCGCCGACGCCGACCCGGCCGCCGCCGCCGCACTGTCCGCGCTCGCGTATGACGGCGGCACGGTCGAGAGCGCGCGTCAGGCGCTCGTGCAGAAGCTCGGCGAGAACGTGTCCATCCGCCGTTTCGCGCGACTCGCGAGTCCTCAAGGCCGGCTCGCCCAATATCTGCACGGCGGCGGGCGCATCGGCGTCACCGTCGAGCTCGCGGGCGGTGACGAGGCCACCGGGAAGGACATCGCGATGCACGTTGCGGCATCGGCGGCGCCGGGCGCGATGCGCGCCGTCTGCGTATCGCGCAACGAAGTGCCTGCCGACCTCATCGAGCGTGAGCGCGCGATCTACACGGCGCAGGCGGCCGACAGCGGCAAGCCCGCCGACATCGTCGCGAAGATGGTCGAGGGCCGGATCAACAAGTTTCTCGCCGAAGTGACGCTGCTCGGCCAGCCGTTCGTCAAGAATCCCGATGAAACGGTCGATAAGTACCTCAAGGCGAAGGGCGCGACGGTTACGCGCTTCGTGCTCTACGTGGTCGGCGAGGGTATCGAGAAGAAAGGCGGGGACTTCGCCGCGGAAGTCGCGGCGATGGTGAAGGGGTAAGTCGCAGTAGCGGCGGGCGGCCTCACGAGGGCCGGCCCGATTCCAGCACGATGAGCGGAGCGTCTCGAGTCATGAACCCGCCCCATGCGAGCAGCACCGTCGCCACACTCGCCGTCGCGCCGGCGCCGTCGTCGGTCCCGGTGTACCGTCGGATCCTGCTGAAGCTGTCGGGCGAGGCGCTGATGGGCGACGACGCCTACGGGATCAATCGCGAGACGATCGATCGCATCGTCGCCGAAATCGCCGAAGTCGTGCGGCTCGGCGTCGAAGTGGCCGTCGTGATCGGCGGCGGCAACATCTTTCGCGGCGTTGCGCCCGGCGCGGCGGGGATGGACCGCGCGACCGCCGATTACATGGGCATGCTCGCCACACTGATGAACGCGCTCGCGCTGCAGGACGCGCTTCGCCGCGCGGGCGTCGAATCGCGCGTGCAGTCGGCGCTTCGCATCGACCAGGTCGCCGAGCCGTACATCCGCGGCCGTGCGCTGCGCCATCTCGAGGAGCGCAAGGTCGTCATCTTCGCCGCCGGCACCGGAAACCCGTTCTTCACCACCGACACTGCCGCCGCGCTGCGCGGCCGCGAGATGGGTGTCGACATCGTATTGAAAGCGACCAAGGTCGACGGCGTGTACACCGCCGATCCGGCGAAGGACCCCGCGGCGAAGCGCTACGCCGAGCTCACGTTCGACGAAGCGATCGTGAACAACCTCAAGGTGATGGACGCGACCGCACTTGCGCTGTGCCGTGACCAGAACATGCAGTTGAACGTGTTCTCGATCTTCGTGCCGGGCGCGCTGAAGCGCGTCGTGTGCGGCGGCCGAGAAGGCACGTTTGTCCACTGTTGACCTCGAGCGCGCACGCGTTGGAGACCGCGCAATGATGATCGCCGACATCAAGAAATCCACCGATCAGAAGATGGCGAAATCGGTGGACACGCTGAAGCAGGACCTCGGCAAGGTTCGCACCGGCCGCGCGCACACCGGCCTTCTCGACCACATCCACGTCGACTACTACGGCACCCCGATGCCGATCAACCAGGTCGCCGGCGTGACGCTCGCCGATCCGCGCACGATCGCCGTGCAGCCGTGGGAAAAGAAGATGGTGCCCGCGATCGAGAAGGCGATCCGCGACTCCGACCTCGGCTTGAATCCCGCCACCTCGGGCGATGTGATCCGCGTGCCGATGCCGCCGTTGACCGAAGAGCGGCGCAGGGACCTGATCAAGGTCGTTCGCCACGAGGCGGAGAACGCGCGCATCGCCGTGCGCAACATCCGCCGCGACGCGAACGAGCATCTGAAGAAGCTTCTGAAGGACCACGCGGTCGCCGAGGACGACGAGCGCCACGCGCAAACCGACGTGCAGAAGCTCACCGACCGCTACATCGCCGAGATCGACAAGCTGCTCGCGGCGAAGGAAGCGGACCTCATGGCGATCTGACGCGCGGTTCTCGCGCATCCTTCGCCGTCTCCTCTTGGCCGTGAATACGAGCTCCACGCGCGAGGTTCCCGTGACCGGCGACGTGCCGCGTCATGTCGCGATCATCATGGATGGCAACGGCCGCTGGGCGAAGCAGCGATTCCTGCCGCGGGTGGCCGGTCATCGGCGCGGCGTCGAAGCCGTGCGCGCGGTCGTGCGTGCGTGCATCAAGCGCGGCGTCGAGTTCCTCACGCTGTTCGCGTTCTCGAGCGAGAACTGGCGGCGACCTCCCGAGGAAGTGTCGATCCTGATGGACCTGTTCCTGCGCGCGCTCGAGCAGGAGGTGGCGAAGTTGAACACGAACGGCGTGCGCTTCAAGGTCGTCGGCGACACAAGCCGCTTCGATTCGCGAATCCGCGAGCTGATCGCAGCCGCCGAGGCGCTCACCGCCGAGCACCGGCGGCTCACGCTCACCGTGGCCGCCAATTACGGCGGCCGCTGGGACATCGCGCAGGCCGTTGCGCGCTGCCTCGCCGTCGATCCGCGTGCATTCGACACCGGTCGTGCGTTGCGACCCGACGTGCTGGAGCCGTATCTCGCGATGGCGTATGCGCCCGAGCCCGATCTGTTCATCCGCACCGGCGGCGAGCAGCGGGTGTCCAATTTCCTGCTGTGGCAGCTTGCCTACACCGAGCTGTACTTCACCGACATGCTGTGGCCTGACTTTGACGCCGCGGCGCTCGACGCGGCGATCGCCTGGTACGCGCAGCGCGAGCGCCGCTTCGGCCGCACGAGCGAGCAGGTGCAGGCTGCGCAAGGCGCGTGATGGCCTGCGGCGATGCCGCCGCGTGCCTGCCGCTGCGGGCTGTCGCTCATCCAATGCTCGCCACCCGAATCCTCACCGCCGCGGTGCTGATCCCGCTCGTACTGGCGGCGCTGTTCCTGCTGACGCCAACCGGGTGGGCGCTCGTGACATTGGCTGCCATTGCGGCGGCATCGTACGAGTGGGCCGGCCTCATCGGATTCGCTCCCTCGCGCGCATTCGCGTTCGTCGCCGCAACGGCGCTTGCGGGGCTCGCCCTGCTGTTCGGCGGCACGGGCTTCGAGCGCGGCTGGTCCGATGCGCTCGTGCTGATTGTGTGCGGCATCGCCACCGCGTTCTGGCTGCTGGTCGCGCCCGCATGGCTCGCGCGGCGCTCGCCTGCATCGTCGTCCGCAGCCCGTGCCGTTGCCGGATGGATCGTGCTGCTCGGCGCGTGGGTTGCGGTCGTGCAGCTGCAAGCGCGTTCGCCATGGCTCGTGCTCGCCGCGATGGCGATCATCTGGATCGCCGATACGGCGGCCTACTTTGCGGGCCGCGCATTCGGCAAGCGCAAGCTCGCACCCGAGATCAGCCCCGGCAAGACGTGGGAAGGCGTCTACGGCGGCTTCGCGGCGGTGGGCGTCTATGCGCTCGTGCTGACGCCGCTCGCGCATCGGGCGGGTTACGCCGGCGAGCCGACGCCGCTCGCGATCGCAACGTTTGTCGCATGCGTGATCGCGCTCGCGGCGATATCCGTCGTCGGCGACCTGACCGAATCGCTGCTGAAGCGTCGCGCAGGCGTCAAGGACAGCGGCAAGCTGTTGCCGGGACATGGCGGCGTGCTCGACCGCATCGACGCGCTGCTCGCCGCCATGCCGCCGGCAGCGCTGCTTGCCTCGGTGCTGCTCCGATGATGCGTCGAATCGCGCTGCTCGGAGCGACCGGATCGATCGGTGACTCGACGCTCGATGTCATCGCGCGTCATCCGGATCGCTTTGCGGTCGCCGGGCTCGCCGCGCAGCGCAATTGGGAGAAGCTCGCGCAACTGTGCCGCCGGTTCCGTCCCGAGGTCGCCGCGCTCGTCGATGAGAGCGCGGCGTGCGCGCTCGAACGCGCGCTCGCCGGCACGGGCCTGCCAACGCGCGTGCTCGCGGGCGATGCGGGGCTCGACGCCGTCGCAACGTTGCCCGAAGCGGACACGGTGCTCGCCGCCATCGTCGGCGCGACCGGATTGCGGCCCACACTCGCCGCTGCGCGCGCCGGCAAGCGCATCCTGCTCGCGAACAAGGAGGCGCTGGTCATCGGCGGCGCAGCGTTCATGCAGGCGGTCGAGGACGGCGGCGCGACGCTGTTGCCGATCGACAGCGAGCACAACGCCATCTTCCAGTGCCTGCCTGCGGACTACGCACGAGCGGCGCGTGCGTGCGGCGTGCGCCGGCTTCTGCTGACCGCGTCCGGCGGTCCGTTCCGATCGCGCCCGCTCGCGGAACTTGTTGCCGTCACGCCGGACGAAGCGTGTGCGCATCCGAACTGGGTGATGGGAAGAAAGATCAGCGTCGATTCGGCGACGATGATGAACAAGGCGCTCGAGGTGATCGAGGCGCACTGGCTGTTTGGTCTTCCGGGCGAGCACATCGACGTCGTCATCCATCCGCAGAGCGTCATTCATTCGCTGGTCGAGTACATCGATGGCAGCGTGCTCGCGCAACTTGGCAATCCGGACATGCGAACGCCGATCGCGCAGGCGCTCGCGTTTCCCGAGCGAGTCGACGCCGGCGTGTCGACGCTCGACCTCGCGCGCATCGGCACGCTCGCATTCGAGGCACCCGACCACGCGCGCTTCCCGTGCCTCGCGCTCGGCTACGAGGCGCTCGCCGCCGGCGGCACGGCCCCCGCGGTGCTGAATGCGGCGAACGAGATCGCGGTGGCGGCGTTCCTCGAGGGGCGCATCGTCTATCCGGCGATCGCCGAGACCTGCGCCGATGCGCTCGAGCGGTTGCCCACCGCGAGCGTCGCCACGCTCGACGACGCACTCGCCGCGGATGCGGCGGCGCGCGAGCATGTTCGCGCGCGGCTTCGACTTGACCCGCCGGCGCCGATGCGCACAATGGCGAAACGCCTCGTGTGACCGCCATGCTCGACATCCTGCAAAAGATCGTCGCTTTCCTCTTCGTGCTTGGCGTGCTCGTCGTGTTCCACGAGCTCGGCCATTACGTCGTCGCACGACTCGCCGGCGTCAAGGTGCTGCGTTTCTCGATCGGATTCGGCCGCATCATCTGGTCGCGCCGCGTCGGCCCCGATCGCACCGAATGGGCGGTGTCGGCGATCCCGCTCGGGGGCTACGTGAAGATGGTCGACGAGCGCGAAGGCGATGTTGCGCCCGCCGATCGGCCGCGCGCGTTCAACCGGCAAAGCGTGTGGCGGCGCATCGCGATCGTCGCCGCCGGCCCGATCGCGAACCTGCTGCTCGCCGTGCTGCTGTTCGCCGGCACGTACATCGTCGGCATTCCGGGTCAGCTCGCGCTGCTCGCCGAGCCGCCTGCGGATACGCCGGCGGCAGCGGCCGGTCTGCACCACGGCGATGTCGTCGTCGCGCTCGACGGCGAGCCGGTGAAGAGCTGGCAGGAATTGCGCTGGCGTTTGCTGAAGGCGTCGGGAAAGGGCGACGTTTCGATCGACGTCGAGCGCGGCAACGACCGCACGACGAAGCGCGTTGCGATCGCCTCGCTCGCCGCCGGCGATTGGGAAGGCAATTTCATGCCGCTGCTCGGCTTCAAGGCCGACTTCGGCGCGCCGCTGATCGATCAGGTCATTGCCGACAAGCCGGCCGCTCGCGCGGGACTCAAGGCCGGCGATCGCATCGTCGCGATCGACGGCTCGCCGGTGAATTCACCGGCCGACGTGGCGACCAAGACCAACGCGCGACCGGGTGAGCCGCTGACGTTCACGATCGAGCGCGACGGTGTCGCACGCGATGTCGTGATCGTGCCCGACACCGTGGAGCAGAACGGGCGGCGTGTCGGCATCGCGGGCGTGCGCCTCGCCGTCGATCCGGCGCGCGCGGAAAAGCTCGCGGTCACCGTTCGCTACGGCGTCGTCGATGCGCTCGCGCAAGGCGCGCGCAAGACGTGGGAGCTGTCGGAGTTCACGTTGCGGATGCTCGGCCGCATCCTGATCGGCGATGCATCGCTCAAGAACATCAGCGGACCGATCACGATGGCGGACTACGCGGGACAGTCGGCGCAGGCCGGCGGTCTTGTGTTCGTCGGCTATCTCGCGCTCATCAGCATCAGTCTCGGCGTGCTCAATCTGCTGCCCGTTCCGCTTCTGGATGGTGGGCATTTACTGTATTATCTCGCCGAACTCATCAAGGGCAGTCCCGTTTCCGACCGTGCCTTCGAGGTCGGCCAGCGCATCGGCATGGCCGTGCTGGCGATGCTGATGGCATTGGCCCTCTTCAATGACCTCTCCCGATTGTTCTGAGCCCCGTCGAAAACGAATGCGGGCGGTTTCCCGTTGTGCGACATTCGCGACGCGCCTCGCCAGGCTGCCCGCGCTGATCGGCGCGCTCGTCTCGATCGCGAGCGGCGCCGCGCTCGCGTTCGAGCCGTTCGTCGTGCGCGACATCCGCGTCGAAGGCGTGCAGCGCACCGAGGCGGGCACGGTGTTCAGCTACCTGCCGGTGAAAGTCGGCGAGCGCATCGACGACGAGAAGGCGGCGCAAGCGGTGAAGGCGCTGTTCGCGACCGGCTTCTTCCGCGACGTGCGGCTCGAGCGCCAGGGTGACGTGCTCGTCGTCATCGTGCAGGAGCGCCCGACGATCAGCCGCATCGATATCACCGGCAACAAGGAGTTCGACACCGACACGCTGAAGAAGGCGCTGAAGGACATCGGCCTCGCCGAGGCGCGCATCTTCGACCGCTCCGCGCTCGAGCGCGCCGAGCAGGAGATGAAGCGCCAGTACATCACGCGCGGCAAGTACGCGGCGCAGGTGACGACGACGATCACGCCGCAGGAGCGCAACCGCGTCGCGATCAACTTCAACGTCGACGAAGGCGAATCCTCGAAGATCGCGCGCATCAACATCGTCGGTGCCCAGGCGTTCAGCGAGAAGCAGCTGCTCAACGAGATGACGCTCACGACGCCGGGTTGGCTCACCTGGTACACGAAGAACGACCAGTACTCGAAGCAGAAGCTGCAGGCGGACCTCGAGACGTTGCGAAGCTACTACCAGAACCGCGGCTATCTCGAGTTCAACGTCGACTCTACACAGGTGTCGATCACGCCGGACAAGCAGGACATCTACATCACCGTCAACATCACGGAAGGCCCGCGCTACACGGTTTCCGACGTTCATCTCGCCGGCGAGCTGCCGGTGTCGGAAAGCGAGCTGCTCCCGCTGATCGCCGTGCGTCCCGGCGACGTCTATTCGCGCGAGCGGCTGCAGGCGACCGTCAAGGCGATCAGCGAGCGCCTGGGCACCGAAGGCTATGCGTTCGCGAACGTCAACGCCGTGCCGGACATGGATCGCGACAAGAAGCAGGCGGCGTTCACGGTCTACGTCGACCCCGGCCGCCGCGTCTATATCCGCAAAATCAACATCAGTGGCAACGCGCGCACGCGCGACGAGGTGATCCGCCGCGAGATGCGCCAGCTCGAGGGCGCATGGTACGACGCCGCGCGCATCGAGCGCTCGAAGGTGCGCATCAAGCGGCTCGGCTATTTCGACGACGTCAACATCGAGACGCCGCCTGTTGCCGGCAGTACCGACCAGGCCGACGTCGACGTCACGGTCACCGAGCGCAACACCGGCAACCTGCTCGCCGGCGTCGGCTATTCGAGCGCGGACGGTTTCGTGTTCAACGCGTCGATATCGCAGCAGAACATCTTCGGCAGCGGCAACGCGCTGTCCGCCGGCCTCAACACGAGCAAGATCAACCGCACGATCTCGGTGCTGTTCAACGAGCCGTACTGGACCGTCGACGGCGTGTCGCGCACGCTCGAGGTCTATCAGAAGAACATCGATCCGACCTCGCTCGCGATCTCGCAGTACTCGTCGTCGACGACGGGCGCCGCGGTGAGCTTCGGCGTGCCGATCACCGAGACCGACACGATCAACTACGGCTTCCGCGTCGAGCACACGAAGCTCTCGCTGTTCGAGCAGAGCCCGCCGATCTACATCGAGTTCGTCAACCGCTTCGGCTCCGTCAGCAACAGCTACATCGTCTCTGCCGGATGGGCGCGTGACACGCGTGACGACATCCTCTATCCTAACCGCGGCCGGCTGCAGAGCGTGCTGGTCGAAGTCGGATTGCCGTTCGGCGACCTTGCATACTACAAGGCGAATTACCTGCATCAGTGGTTCGTCCCGGTGTACGGCGACTTCGTGCTGATGGCGCGCGGCGACATCGGCTACGGCGATGGCATTTCCGGAAAGCCGCTTCCGTTCTTCAAGGCGTTTTACGCGGGCGGCGTCGGCTCGGTGCGCGGCTACGAGACGAGCTCGCTCGGACCGCGCGACATCTACGGCAACGTGATCGGCGGCAAGCGCAAGATCGTCGGCAATCTGGAACTGTTCTATCCGCTGCTCAAGGGCGACAAATCGGTGCGCGGCAGCGCGTTCGTCGACGTCGGCCAGATCTACGCGAACGGCGCGCAGCCGGATTTCGAATCGTTCCGCTATTCGGCCGGTGTCGGGCTCGCGTGGAACTCGCCGATCGGACCGCTCAAGTTCAGCTATGCGCTTCCGCTCAAGAGCGAGCCCGGCGACAAGATCCAGCGATTCCAGTTCCAGGTCGGCACGGTATTCTGACCGGGAGAACAACGTGACTCGCAGCCTTCATCGCATCCTCGGCGCCGGCGTGCTCGTGACGGCGCTCGCGGCCGCCGGCGGTGTCGCCGCGGCCGATTACAAGATCGGATTCGTCAATACTGAGCGGCTGTTCCGCGACTCGGCCCCGGCGAACCGGGCGAAACAGAAGCTCGAGAAAGAATTCGCCGTGCGCGATGCCGAGATCCAGAAGGTGCGCAAGCAAGTACGCGACCTGCAGACGCTGCTCGAGAAGGACGGCTCGACGATGAGCGAGAACGACCGCCGCAACAAGGAGCGCGACCTCGCCAATCTGACGCGCGATCTGCAGCGCACCGAGCGCGAATTCCGCGAGGACCTGAACCTGCGTCGCAACGAGGAGCTCGCGAGCGTGCAGGAGCGCGCGAACCGCGTCATCCAGCAGATCGCCGACGTCGAGAAGTTCGACCTGATCCTGCAGGATCCCGTCGTCTACGCGAGCCCTCGCATCGACATCACCGAGAAGGTGATCAAGGCGCTCGCCGACAAGTAGGCGGCGCCGCGGCGCACCGCCATGCCGTCGCCGACCCCATCGCAAGGAGTGTCGCTCGCCGAGCTCGCGAGCCGCACGGGGACGCGTGTCGACGGCGACGCCGCCGTGCGCGTCGAGCGCGTCGCCACGCTCGAAGGCGCGACACCGGGCTCGATCGCATTTCTCGTCCAGCCGCGCTATCGCGCGCGACTCGCCGTCACCCGCGCAAGCGCAGTCATCGTCGCGCCTGTGTTCGCCTCAGAGACGCCGCTGCCCAAGCTCGTCAGCGACAACCCGTATGCGACGTACGCGAAGGTCGCCGCGATCCTGCATCCGGCGGCCGTCGTGAACGCGGGCGTCGACCCGAGCGCGATGGTCGACGCAACCGCGCGCGTGCCCGCATCCGCGCACGTAGGCCCGCACGCGTGCATCGGGGCGAACACGGTGATCGGCGAGCGCGCGAGCATCGGGCAGGGCTGCGCGATCGGCGCCGGCGTATCGATCGGCGACGACGTCCGTATGTACGCGAATGCCGTCATCTACGACCACTGCGTGATCGGAGCGCGCACGATCGTGCATGGCGGCGCGGTCATCGGCGCCGACGGCTTCGGCATGGCGGAGGAAGAGGGACGGTGGATCAAGATTCCGCAGATCGGCCGCGTCGTGATCGGTTGCGATGTCGAGGTCGGCGCGAACACGACGATCGATCGCGGCGCCATCGAGGACACGGTGATCGAGGACGACGTCAAGCTCGACAACCAGATCCAGATCGGGCACAACTGCCACATCGGCGCACATACGGCGATCGCCGGCTGCGTCGGCATCGCCGGCAGCACGCACATCGGCAGGAACTGCAAGATCGGCGGCGCAGCGATGATCAGCGGCCATCTGCGCATCGCGGATGGCGTCGTGGTCTCGGCCGCCACACAGGTGTTCGATTCGATCGCCGAGCGAGGGATCTACACCGGGACGTTCCCGGCGCTGCCGCACCGGCTGTGGCGGCAGGTCGCCTCGCGGGTGCGCCGCCTGCGCGCGCTCGAAGAGCGAATCGATGCGCTCGAGAAGTCACGCGGCGACCAAGGGGAGGGCAACCGATGAGCGACGGCGTGCGCACGATGGACGTGAACGAGATCATGACGTATCTGCCGCATCGCTACCCCTTCCTGCTCGTCGATCGCATCGTCGCGGTCGAGCCGGGCAAGTCGATTCGCGGCATCAAGAACGTGACGATCAACGAGCCGTTCTTCCAGGGCCATTTTCCCGCGTATCCCGTCATGCCGGGCGTGCTCGTGATCGAGGCGCTCGCGCAGGTCGCGGCGATCCTGTCGCATCTGACTGCCGACTCGAAGCCGGACAGCCGCTCGCTGATCTTCTTCGCGGGCATCGACAACGCGCGCTTCCGCCGGCAGGTGCTGCCGGGCGATCAGCTGACGCTCGATGCCGAGGTCATCCGCATCGTCCGCGGCGTCGGCAAGTTCCACACGTGGGCACACGTCGGCGACGAGATTGCGGCCGAGGCCGAGCTGATGGCGGCGGTTCGCCGTCCCGCCGGCGACAAGACTGCGTGATGCCGCGGCTGCACCCGACTGCGCTCGTCGATCCGAAGGCCGAGCTCGCCGGCGACGTCGAGGTCGGCGCGTACGCGATCGTCGGGCCGCACGTGACGATCGGAGACGGCACCGTCATTGGCCCGCATGCGGTCGTCACGGGGCGTACGCGCATCGGCGCGCGCAACCGGATTTTCCAGTTCGCGTCCGTCGGCGAGATCGCGCAGGACCGCAAATACGGCGGCGAGCCGACCGCGGTGGCGATCGGCGACGACAACGTGATCCGCGAATACGTGAGCATCCACGCCGGCACCGCGCAGGATCGCGCAACGACGACGATCGGCAATCGCAACTGGCTGCTCGCCTACGTGCACATCGCGCACGACTGCGTCATCGGCGACGACACGACGTTCTCGAACAACTCGCAGCTCGCCGGCCATGTGACGATCGGCGACTGGGTGACGATGGGCGGATTCACCGGCGTGCATCAGTTCTGCCGCATCGGGGCGCACGCGATGGTCGCCGCCGGCACGATCGTGCTGCAGGACGTACCACCTTTCATCACCGCAACCGGTTATCCGGCCAAGCCGGCCGGCACGAACAACGAGGGGTTGCGCCGGCGCGGCTTTTCGGCCGCCGACATCGCCACCGTTCGACGCGCTTACAAGACGCTCTATCGTGAAGGGCTCGCGCTCGACGACGCCAAGTCCGCGCTCGCGAGCGCGGCACGCGAGCATCCGGTTCTCGCGCCGCTCGCCGCGTTCCTCGCCGAGCCCGGACGCGGAATCATCCGCTAATGCGTAGCACCGCGTCCGCGCAGCCGCTGACGATCGGCATCGTCGCGGGCGAAGCGTCCGGCGACGCGCTCGGCGCGATGCTGATCCACGCGGTACGTGCGCGCTGGCCCGAGGTGCGCTTCGTCGGCATCGCGGGCCCGAAAATGCAGGCCGCCGGCGCGCACGCGTGGTTTCCGCTCGAGTCGCTCGCCGTGCGCGGATTCGTCGAAGTGCTGTCGAGGCTGCCGGATCTCGTGCGGCTGCGTCGCGCGCTTGCGCGCCGGCTCGTCGCGGCGCGCGTGCCGCTGTTCGTCGGCGTCGACGCGCCGGACTTCAACCTCGGTCTCGAGGCCAAACTGAAGCGCCGCGGCGTGCGCACGGTGCACTTCGTGAGCCCGTCCGTGTGGGCATGGCGCCGCGAGCGCGTGCAACGCATCGGCCGCGCCGTCGACCGGATGCTTGCGCTCTTTCCGTTCGAGCCGCCGATCTACGAGGACGCGGGCGTGCCCGTCACCTACGTCGGCCATCCGCTCGCGCAAGAGGCGGCGACGATCGGGTCGCGGCGCGAAGCACGCGCGGAGCTCAAGCTGAGTCTCGCGCAGCCGGTGTTCGCGCTGTTGCCGGGCAGCCGCGCATCCGAGCTCGACATGCACGGCGAGCTCGTGCTGCGCACGGCCGCTGCACTCTCGGCCGCGCGTTCCGACGCGCGCTTCCTCGTGCCGCTCGCAACGCGCGCGACGCGCGACCGGTTCGAAACCGCGCTCTACCGGCTCAAGCTCGAAGCGCTGCCCATTACGTTGCTGTACGGTCACGCGACCGACGCGCTGCGCGCGGCCGACGTCGCGCTCGTTGCGTCCGGGACGGCAACGCTCGAAGCGGCGCTCGCGCGTTGTCCGCATGTGGTCTTCTACCGCGTTCATCCCATTACGGCGCGCATCGTGCGGCAGCGGCTGCTGCTGCCGTATGTCGGGTTGCCGAACGTGCTCGCCGGCCGTTTCGTCGTCCCCGAGCTTCTGCAGGAGGATGCGACCGTCGACAATCTGGCGCAGGCCGCGCTCAATCTGTACGATGACACCGTGACGCGCCGCCGACTCGAAGCGCTGTTCGCCGGATTCGCCGCCGTGCTTGCCGCGGATACGGGCGCGCTCGCGGCGGAGGCGGTCGCCGGCGAGCTCGCTGCCGCCGGCATCGCGATCTGACAACGGCAAGCGATGCCGGACGCTTCGCTCACGACCGTGCTGATCGCCGGCGTGGACGAAGCGGGACGCGGTCCGCTCGCGGGTCCCGTCGTTGCGGCGGCGGTGATTCTCGACCCGCGCAAGCGAAAGATTCGCGGCCTGCGCGATTCGAAAATCGTGCCGCCCGAAAGGCGGGAACAGCTCGCCGCGGCGATCCGCGAGCGCGCGATCGCTTGGGCGGTCGGTTCGGCCGATGTCGACGAGATCGATTCGCTCAACATCCTGTGGGCGACGATGCTCGCGATGCGCCGCGCCGTGGAAGCGCTGCCGGTCGTTCCTCACGAGGCGCTGATCGACGGCGACCGCTGTCCCGAGCTCGGCTGCCGGACGTTCGCGATCGTCAAGGGCGATCGCGACATCGCCGTGATCTCGGCCGCGTCGATCATCGCCAAAGTGACGCGCGACGCGATGCTGGTCGAGCTCGACCGGCTGTATCCACAGTACGGGTTCGCGCAGCACAAGGGGTACGGCACGCCGGAGCATCTGGCCGCGCTCGACCGTCACGGGCCGTGCGCGATCCACCGCAGGAGCTTCGGGCCGGTGTTGCAGACATCGTTCAACTTCGGCTTCGATGATTGAGCCTCGATGCACGCGCGACTTTCACGCCTGTTCGATCTGACCGACCGCGTTGCGTTGGTGACCGGCGGCAGCTCCGGTATCGGCAAGGCGATGGCGTGGGCGCTTGCCGCCGCGGGCGCTCGCGTGGTGCTGCTCGCACGCGACAACGATCGCCTTGGCGCCGCGGCGGCGGAATTCGCGTTCGACGGCTTCGATGTCGCCACGCTCGCGTGCGATGTCGGCGATCGCGATGCGGTCACGGCGGCCGCGGTCGCCGCCTCGGCGCCGTTCGGCCCGATCGACATCCTCATCAACGCAGCCGGCGTCAACGTCCGCAAGCCGTTCGATGCGCTCACCAACGGCGATTGGGACGCGACGATCGGCGTCAATCTCGCGGGTCCGTTCCAGCTCACGCGCGGCCTCGCGCCGTCGATGGCGGCGCGCGGATGGGGCCGCATCGTCAACATCGCGTCGCAGCAGGCCGTACGCGCGTTCGGCATGAGCGGCGTCTACGGCGTATCGAAGGGCGGCCTTGTTTCGCTCACGCGCTCGACCGCCGAGCAGTGGTCAGCCTCGGGCGTGACCTGCAACGCGATCGTGCCGGGATTCGTTCTGACGCCGCTCACGACGGCCGCGTCGTCGGATCCGGCGCGTGTGGCCGCGATGGCGGCGCGAACGATGATCGGCCGCAACGGCACCCCGGAAGACTTCACCGGCATAGCCGTCTATCTCGCGAGCGATGCATCGGCGGCCGTGACCGGTCAGACGATCTTCGTCGACGGTGGATTTTCCGCGTCGTAATCGTCCGAGCCGGAGCGCTCTGCATGCGCGTTATAATTTCCGGCTTCGAACCAAAGGAGGATCGATAGTGCGTGCACGCAACGTCATCATGCTCACCGTGGCCGCGGCGACTTTCGCCGTCGCATTCGCTGCGCGAGCGGAGGTGGCCGAGATCAAGGTCGCGCAGCAGTACGGCATCGGCTACCTGCCGTTGATGATCATGGAGGAGCAGAAGCTGATCGAAAAGCACGCAAAGGCCGCCGGCGTCGACGTCACCGTCGCCTGGGCGAAGTTTGCCGGCGGCAACGTGATGAACGACGCGCTGCTGTCGAACAGCCTGCAGTTCGCATCGGGCGGCGTCGGCCCGTTCGTCACGCTGTGGTCGCGCACGCGCGGCAACCCGCTCGACGTGCGCGCGGTGGCGGCGATCAACTCGATGCCGCTCTACCTCAACACGCGCAACGCGAACGTCAAGACGCTCAAGGACTTCACCGACAAGGACAAGATCGCGCTGCCGGCCGTCAAGGTTTCGATCCAGGCGATTACGCTGCAGATGGCCGCGGAGAAGGCGTTCGGGCCGGGTCAGCAGAACAAGCTCGATCCGCTGACGGTGACGATGTCGCATCCCGACGCGCAGGCGGCGCTGCTGTCCGGAGGCTCCGAGATCACCGCGCACTTCAGCTCGCCGCCGTTCCAGTACCGGCAGCTCGCGAAGCCGGGCATCCATACGGTGCTCAATTCGTACGACGTGCTCGGCGGTCCTGCCACATTCAACGTCACATGGACGACGTCGAAGTTTCGCAACGAGAACCCGAAGCTCTACGACGCGTTCGTCAAGGCGCTCGACGAGGCGATCGCGCAAATCAACCGCGACAAGCGCGCCGCCGCCGAGGCGTACCTGCGCATCTCGAAGGACAAGGATTCGCTCGACAACATCGTCGCGATGCTGAACGACCCGCAGATCGTCTACACGACGACGCCGCAGAACGTGATGAAGTACGTCGACTTCATGCTGAAGATCGGCGCGATCAAGACGAAACCCGAGTCCTGGAAGGACCTGTTCTTTCCGAACGCGCAGAGCCTGCCGGGAAGCTGATGAGCGCGCAGTTGCCCGATCTCGCCGCCATCCGTGCGGCGCACGAGCGCATCGCGTCGCACGTGCACCGCACGCCGGTGATGACGTCGCGCTCGCTCGATGCGGCGGCAGGCGCGCGGCTCTTCTTCAAATGCGAGAACTTTCAGAAAGTCGGCGCATTCAAGGCGCGCGGCGCGTCGAATGCGGTGTTCTCGCTCCCGGAGGCGGACGCACGCCGCGGCGTGGTCACGCACTCGTCGGGCAATCACGGCGCGGCGCTCGCGTATGCCGCCGCGCGGCGCGGCATTCCGGCGTGGGTCGTGATGCCCGACAACGCGCCGAAGGTGAAGCAAACGAACGTCGCCGCGTTCGGCGCGACGATCCGCTTCTGCGCGCCCAACGTCGCCGCACGCGAAGCGACGTGCGCTGCGGTACAGGCGGAGACAGGCGCGACACTCGTGCATCCGTTCGACAATCACGACGTCATCGCCGGCCAGGCGAGTGCCGCGCTCGAGCTGCTCGAATCGGTTGCCGATCTCGACGTCGTGATCGCGCCATGCGGCGGCGGCGGCCTGCTGTCGGGAACCGCGATCGTCGCGAAGGCGCTGAAAACGTCGATGCGCGTGCTGGGCGCCGAACCCGCGAACGCGGGCGACGCCGCCGCGGGCTTCCGATCGGGCCGCATCGAGCCGTTGCCGGCGACGACGACGATCGCCGACGGCCTTCGCACCACGCTCGCGCCGCGCACGTTCGAGGCGATCCGCGCGCACGTCGACGCGTTCGGCACGTGCAGCGAAGCGGCGATCGTCGACGCGATGCGCTTGACATGGGAGCGGATGAAGATCGTGATCGAGCCGTCGTCCGCCGTGCCGCTTGCCTGCCTGCTCGAGCGCACGCTCGACGTGCGCGATGCGCGTGCCGGCATCATCCTGAGTGGCGGCAACGTCGATCTCGATCGCCTGCCGTGGCAATCGTAGAGAAGCGTTCATGACGCATCTTCCGACGCCCAATTATCCGCGCTTCCATCTTGCGTTTCCGGTGACCGACCTCGCGCAGGCGCGCCATTTCTATGGCGATCTTCTCGGCTGCGCCGAAGGTCGCTCGTCGGACGACTGGGTCGACTTCGACTTCTTCGGCCATCAGATCGTCGCGCACAAGGTCGGATCGGCGCAGATGACCGATGCGACGAGCCTCGTCGACGGTCACGATGTCCCGGTCCGCCACTTCGGTGTCGTGCTCGACCTGACTTCGTGGCAGCGCCTCGCCGACCAGTTCCGCGCCGCGGGGGTCACGTTCATCATCGAGCCGTATGTGCGCTTCCGCGGCGAGCCCGGCGAGCAGGCGACGATGTTCTTCCTCGATCCGTTCGGCAACGCGCTCGAGTTCAAGGCGTTCGGCGACATCGACCGGCTGTTCGCTAAATAGCCGAACGCGCTGCACGCGAGCCGATGCGGATCGTCATCAGCGAATTCATGGACGAGACGGCCGTAGCCGCGCTCGCGTATCGACACGATGTGCGCTACGAGCCCTCGCTGGTCGACCGCCGCGAGCAACTCATCGCCGGGCTTGCCGACGCGGCTGCGCTGATCGTGCGCAATCGCACGCAGGTCGATGCGGCGTTGCTTGCCGCCGCGCCGGTCCTGCGCGTGGTCGGGCGACTGGGCGTCGGGCTCGACAACATCGACGTCGGCGCGTGCCGCGCACGCAACGTCGAGGTGATCGCGGCGACGGGCTCCAATGCGCGCGCGGTCGCCGAATACGTGATCGCTACGGCGATGCTGCTGCTGCGTGGCGCGTACCAGTCGTCGGATACCGTCGGCGAAGGAAAATGGCCGCGCGCGGCGCTGTCGAAGGGCCGCGAGATCGAAGGCAAGACGCTCGCCATCGTCGGTTTTGGCAGTATCGGTCGGCTCGCCGGCCGGCTGGGGCGTGCGCTTGGCATGCAGGCGATCGGCTTCGATGCGCAGTTACCGCCAACCTCGCCGGTGTGGGCGGATGAAGCGACCGCGCCGCATCCGCTGCGCGAGGTGATTGCGCGCGCCGATGTGCTGACGCTGCACGTGCCGCTCACCGCGGCGACGCGCAACCTGATCGATGCGGCGGCGCTCGCATCGATGAAGCGCAATGCGATCCTCATCAACACGTCGCGCGGCGGCGTCGTCGACGAAGCGGCGCTCGCCGCGGCGCTTCGCGAAGGCGCCCTTGCCGGTGCGGCGATCGACGTCTTCGAGCACGAGCCGCTTCGCGCGGGCTCACCGCTTGCGGATTGTCCCAATGTGATCCTGACGCCGCATGTTGCGGGCCTCACGATCGAATCGAACGCGCGCGTGTCGTCGATGATCGCCGAGCGCGTGGCCGCCGCGCTCGCCGGATAGAACATGGCGCGCTTCACGATCGCCGAGCTGACCGACGTCGCGACGCGCGCGCTCGTGCGCGCCGGCGCGAATCCGGACATGGCGGCAACGACGGCGCGCGCGCTCGTTTATGCCGACGCCCAGGGGCTCGCGTCGCATGGCGTGTCGCGGATCGCGCAGTACGCGACGCATCTTTCGAACGGACGCGCCGACGGCTCGGCAGTGCCGACGATCGCGCGCGAAAGAGGCGGCGCCGTTCTGATCGACGCGCACTCCGGGCTTGCGTTTCCGGCGTGCGCGCTCGCCGTCGATGAGGCGATCGCCCGCGCACGCGCGCACGGCGTCGCGTTCGCCGGCCTCACCAACAGTCATCATTTCGGCGTTGCCGGTTATCACCTCGGACCGGTCGGGGAGGCCGCGATGGTGGGGCTCGCGTTCGGCAACTCGCCGTCGGCGATGCCGGCTGCGGGCGGCGCGCGTCCGCTGTTCGGCACCAATCCCATCGCCGCGATCTTTCCTCGCCGTGACGCCGCGCCGCTGTTGATCGATCTGTCGTTGTCGGAAGTCGCGCGCGGCAAGCTGATGATCGCGGCCAAGGAGGGACGTGCGATCCCCGAAGGCTGGGCGCTCGATCGTCTCGGGCGGCCGACGACCGATCCGAACGCAGGTCTCGAAGGCAGCATGCTGCCGATGGGCGGCGTCAAAGGCGCGATGCTCGCGCTCGTGGTCGAGTTGCTCGTGACCGCGCTCACGGGCGCCGCGCTCGGGTTCGAGGCGGACACGTTCTTCGTCGATGAAGGCAATCGGCCCCGCCTCGGGCAGGCCTTCATCGTCGTCGATCCCGACGCGCTCGCCGGGCGCACGACCTATCTCGAGCGCGTCGAAACGCTGATTGCGGCGATGACAGAAGAGTCCGCCGTGCGGCTGCCGGGTTACCGCCGTTACGGGCTCGCACAGCGCGCCGAGCGCGACGGCATCGAAGTGCCGGCCGCGATCGCCGCGCAACTGCTGCGCTTTTCCGGGCAGGCGGCCTAACGCGGCATCGCCGCCGCAATCGCGTCGCGCAGCGGGCCGAACAGTCCCATCGTCGCGGCGATCACCTGGTTTGTGTGCAGGAAGTGGCCGCCGCCGGCGAAATCGCCGACGCGACCGCCTGCTTCCTTCACGATCAGCGCGCCGGCGGCGACATCCCATCCCTTGAGGCTCATCACGAACAGTCCGTCGAGCCGGCCGGACGCGACGTAGCACAGATCGAGCGCGCATGCGCCTGCGCGCCGGATGCCCGCGCATTGCGGCAACAGCGCGTTGAACACCGGAAGGTACGTGGTCATCAGCGGGCTCGACCGCGTCGGGAACACGGTGCCGACGAGCGCATCGGCGAGCCGCGTGCACGCCGACGCTCGAAGCTGCCCACCGTTGAGTTGCGCCCCTTTGCCTTGCACGGCGGTGAAGAGCTCGTCGCGGACGGGATCGAGAACCACCGCGTGCGTGAGCTCGCTGCCGTGCGCGAGCGCGACCGAAATCGCATAGTACGGATAGCCGTGCACGAAATTCGCGCTGCCGTCGAGCGGGTCGACGAGCCACTTGAAACCGGCGCCTTCGCGCGCGCCGGGGATGTGGCCCGCCTCCTCGCCGAGAATCGCATGATCCGGGAACGCCGCGCGAAGCGTCGCGACGATTGCGTCTTCGGCGTCGCTGTCGGCGGATGACACGATGTCGCCGTGCTCCTTCGAAAACGACGGCAGCCGCTTCAGGTCGCGTGCGGCGTCGACGATCACCGAGGCGGCGCGGCGCGCGGCTCGTATCGCGACGGCGAGAACCGGATCGCTGTTCATGGTGACGCTTTCGCTTTCACGAGTGCTTCCTGCTCGAGCCGCAGGTATGTTCCGTACGCGTTGATGCGGTTCGCCTGCTCGAACGCGGGCAGCGCGGCGTAGCGTGACCAATCGGTGTGCGCATACGCTTCGTCGAAGCTCGCGAGCTCGTCGACGGCGCGACCCATCGTCTCGCGCAGGTAGCGCAGGTAGTCGCGGGTGAGCGCGAGGTCGCGGCCGACATCGTCGGACGCCGGGCCGTGTCCCGGCACGACGACCGACGGCGCGAGCTTGATCATCCGGTCCATCGACGCGAGCCAGTTGGCGCTGTCGCCGTTGCCGACGAACGGAACGCGGCCGGAGAAGATCAGGTCGCCGCAGAACAGCACGCGCTCGTCGACGACGTAGAGCATGATGTCATCGGGCGCGTGCGCGCCGCCGGTGTAGATGATGCGAAACGTCATGCCGCCGAGCCTGAAATCGGTGTCGCCGTCGACCAGGACGTCGGGCGGCACGATGCGCGTGCCCTCGTTGACCCATGGAAAGAGCTCGACGCGCCGCTGCGCGAGGCGATCAGTCGCGACCGACGACGCGAGGTACTCCTGCGCCTTGCGGTGCGCCCAGATCTCCGCGCCCGCCGACTTCAACGCCTGCAGTCCGTAGATGTGATCGGCATGGTAATGCGACACGATGATGCGCGTGACCGGCTGCGCCGTCACGCGCGCGATCGCCGCGAGCATCGCGCGACCGAGCGCCGGCGTGCCGAGCGCGTCGAACACGACGACGCCGTCGCGGGTGACGACAAAGCCTGCATTCGACATGAATCCTTTGTTCTGCGCGCTCGCCATGCCCGACTCGCCCTGGAAGAACCAGACGTGCGGCGCGACCTGCTTCGGCACGAGCCGGACATCATCATCGGCGAGCGCAGCGGCCGCGAGCGCCAACGACGCCACGAGGGTCAAAACGATGCGAATGCAGGCGAACGATCGAGACACGCCGACATTCTATCGTCCTGTCCGCGGCGGCGCGATTGCGGCGTCGGCGGCGATCCGGCGATAGCTCGCAACGAAACGGCGGTCGATTGCGTCCTTCCAGCGCCAGACCCAGCGGCCGGCGATCGCAAAACGGCCGAACGACGCGACGGCGCAGCGCTCGCCGGTCGAGATCAGCGCGAGCGCGGTGCGTTGCGGCACGAACGGCCGCGGCGATTCGTCGCGCAACGCGCGCCGCAGATTGGCGGCGAGCGGCGCGCCTTGCCGCACCGCGTAGACGCCGGATTTCGGCCGCGGATGCGCGATTTGCGTCGCGCAGTCTCCGGCAGCGAACACGAACGGATGCGACACCGAGCGCAGGCAATCATCGACGGCGATGAAGCCTGCGGCGTCGGTTGCAAGTCCCGCCGCTTGCGGCCAGCGTTGCGCGGCCGCGTTCGTCGTCCACACGACCCGGTCGGCTGCAACGATCGTGCCGTTGCCGAGCTGCACGCCTTCGCGTGTGATCGCGACCGCTGGCGTGCCGAGGTGCAGCGCAACGCCGCGGCGCGCGAGCACGCGGCCGACCCGCTTGCGCACCGCCGCTGCGTGCTGCGCCATGATCGCGTCGGTGTCGCCGATCAGATGCCACGCGATCGGTGCGATGCCTCGCATCGCGTACTCCATCGCGAGCAGTGTCTCGACGCCGCCGGCGCCGGCGCCGACCACCGCGATCGACGCGATGCGCCCGGCGCCGGCGTCGGCGCGCATCGCGTTCCATGCGGGCACGAACGCGGACACCGGCTTCACTGCAACCATGTGCTCACGCACACCAGCGGCCGGCGGTGACGGCGTCGATCCGATGTCGAGCGACGCGACGTCGAAGCCGATCGTCTCGTCCGCGTCAGTCGTTGCCTGCCGGTGCGTGAGATCGAGCGCGACGACGCGAGACGTGACAAAGCGGGCGCGCGCGTACGCGGTGACCGCCGCGGCGTCGATGTGGATGTCGTCGACCGTGTAGTGGCCCGCGACGAGGCCCGGAAGCATTCCGGAATACGGCGTCAATCGCTGCGGAACGACGACGGCGATGTCGACATCCGGTTCAGCGTGCGCTCCGAAACGGCGCAGCACCTCGATATGCGTGTGGCCGGCGCCGACCAGCAGCAAGCGCTTGCGCGCGCGCAACGCTATCCGACCTTGACTCGCAGCATCATGCCGCCGTCCTCGTGCTCGAGGTTGTGGCAGTGGAACGGATACACTTGCTCGCCGGCGAACGGATGGCGGAAGTCGATCGCGATGCGCACCGATTCGCCGGGCCACACGAGCACCGTGTCCTTCCAGCCGAGGTCGGTTGCGAGGCGGCCGCGCTCGTCGATCGCGAGCGGCGCGAGCGCATCGGGGCTCGTCTGCCGCTCGAGGACGCGGAACGGGAATCCATGCAGGTGCATCGCGTGCGGCATGCTCGTGTAGTAGTTGCGAAGAAGCCACGTTTCCACGGCATTGCGCGCGACGACGATCGGCGTAGCGGCCATGTCGTAGACGCGATCGTTGATGCGCCAGCGGCCCTTCGCGAAGCCGAGCCGCAACGGGCGCTCGTCGGCGTCCGGCTGCGGCAGCGGCGCGAACGTCGACAGTCGCGCCGGCAGCGGCGGGCCACCGTTGCCGCTTCGCTCGATGCGAAACTGCAGCATCGCGAACACACCACCGTCATGGCGATGCACGTGCTCGGACGCCGCTTCGGCCGCCGGATGACCGGGCATCGCCTGTGTTTGCGGCGTCACGGCCACGGTAATTTCCGCATGCATCGGGTCGAATGCGCCGCTTTCGAGCAGTACGAATCCGCCCGCTGCGATTCCCGCGAAATCGACCAGCACGTCGATGCGCTCCGCCGGTGCGACGAAAACGCTCGTCACGCGCATGGAGCGCTCGAGCAGCCCGCCGTCGGTTCCGATCAGGTCGAACGGCATCGCGGACCCGTCATCACGGCGAAGGCCGATGCGGTAGATGCGCGCGTTCGCAGCATTGACGATGCGAAACCGGTAGCGGCGAGGCGCGACGTCGAGATACGGCCGCGCGGTGAAGTTGACGAGCGGCTCGTCGCCGTACCAGCCGTGCACGAGGTCGTCGGCGCTCGGTGCGTAGCGCGACGCCGACGCGCTGCGCCGGTCGTGCAGCACGAGCGGAATTTCGGTCACGCCCGGCTCGAGCGCGAGCGCACGGCGAAGCGCGTCGTCGTCCGCATCGTCGATCTGCAACAGACCGATCAAACCACGATAGGCCTGGCTCGCGGTGGCGCCATGCGGATGCGGGTGATACCAATAGAGCCCGCCGCGGTTGCGCAGCTGGAAACGGTAGTCGAACGATGCGCCGGACGCGATCAGCGTCTCACCGTTGCCGTCATTGCGTGTGTCGACGGTGAGCCCGTGCCAATGGACGACCGTCGGCTCGGCGAGCGCGTTGGCGAGCGTGATCCGCAGATCGTCGCCGGTGCGCGCGACCAACGTCGGATTGAGCCACGTTCGATTGCCGACGGACGCGTGGAACGCGAGTGCGCCGGTGGCGTCGCGCGCGCGAGCGGCGAGCTCGATGGCGTTGCGTCCGATCGGCAGATAACCGAGCAACCCGGATGCGCCGGGCACTGCGAGCGGCTGGTCGAAGCGCGCGGGTGTCACGCACAAGTCGGCGGCCTCGGCGCGACTCGCGGGATGGTTCGCACCGAGCGTGCGCGGCAGCGCCGCAACGAGTGCGCCGCCTGCGATCGATCGCAGCAACCGACGGCGATCGCGCAAAACGGATTCGTCCATGTCGACCTTCACGTCGAGGCGTCGAAACGGTAGCGAAGCCCGATCCAGGCGCCGATCGGTGTGCCGGGTGCGCGGAACGCCTCGGGCGATGCGAGGTCGGCCGCGACGACGGAGTGGGTCATCACCGTATCGCGACGCCCCAGGGCAGCTCGCCGACGGCGACGTCGGCCACTTTCTTGTACGTATCCGTGTCGACGACGGCCACCGTGTTCGAGCGGCCGCACGCGACGTAGAGCTTCTTGCCGTCGGGTGTGAGTGCCATGTTCCACGGCCTGCGGCCGACCGCCACTTTGGCGACGATCGTGTTCGTCGCGGTGTCGATCACCTGCACGCTGCCTTCGCCGCCGGAGGTGACGAATACGCGCTTGCCGTCCGGATGCACGACCACGCCGTTCGAGCGCGCGCCGGCTTTGATGCGCGCAATCACATCGTGCTTCGCGACATCGAACACGTTGACCGTGTCCGCATTCTCGGCAGCGACGTACGCGCGGCTGCCGTCGGGCAGGAATCCGATGCCGCGCGGCCGGTCGCCGACCTTCACCGATTTCACGACCTGACCGGCGCCGACATCGATCACGTCGACCGAATCGGCTTCTTCCGCGCTCGCGTAGAGCCACTTGCCGTCCGGGCTCCAGACTGCGTGCTCGGGATTCTTGCCCTTCATTTTGATGCGCTTCACGATCGCGAATGTGGCAGTGTCGACGATCAGCACCTGATCGTTCTCCTCGATCGCCGCGGACAGCCACTTGCCGTCGGGCGACAAGTAGATCGCCTCGGGCGATTGACCGAGATCGACCTTGGCGACTTCCTTTTGTTGCGCGAGGTCATAAACGACGAGCGCGTTGGCCGTCTGGTCGCTCACGTAGAGCCGATCGCCGCCGACTGCGATCCCGCGCGGCTTCTGGCCGACGCGCAGCGTCGCCGTCACCTGGTCGGTCGATGTATCGATCACCGATATCGTCGCCGAGCCTTCGTTCGGCACGTACGCCATCGGCGCGGCGGCCGCGAGAGCGGAGACCGCCAGCGCCATCGCTGCAACCGGCATCCAGATAGCCGACTTCACTCGTCCCTCCGATTCGCCGATAGCCTGCGCGACCGCGAACATTTTGCGGGCCGCACGTGCTTTCCTTTATGCTACACGACGCGCGTTCGTGTCGCGCGCCGGAGCCCGCCTTGCCGCATCGATCGAGCTTTGCCTTCGTGCGCTCGCGACAATCGGTCGCGCGGGCAGCCGGCATCGTGGCGGCGCTTGCGGCCGGATCCGCGTGCGCACAGCCCGTCGAGCTCGACCCTGTCGTGGTCACCGCGACGCGATCCGAATCGCGAGCGTTCGACGTCCCGGCGTCGGTGGACGTGATCGATGCGGCGACGATCCGCAACGCGCAGCCGCTCGTCAATCTTTCCGAGACGCTCGTTCGCGTGCCCGGCGTCGTTGCGCACAACCGGCAGAACTATGCGCAGGATTTGCAGATCAGCTCGCGCGGATTCGGCGCGCGCTCGACGTTCGGCGTGCGGGGCGTTCGGCTGTACCAGGACGACATCCCGGCGACGATGCCCGACGGGCAGGGCCAGACGGGAAGCTTCAGCCTGCTTTCGGCGCGACGCATCGAAGTGTTGCGCGGGCCTTTCTCGGCGCTCTACGGCAATGCGTCCGGCGGCGTGATCGCGGTGTTCACCGAAGAGGGGACCGAGCGGCCGCAGGCGGAGGTCGTGGCGTCGGCGGGCAGTTACGACATGTGGACCGCGGGTGTGAAGCTTTCCGGCAGCGCCGGCGTGGGACGCTACATCGCCGCGGCGAGCCGCTTCGAGACCGACGGCTACCGGGACCATTCGGCAGCACTGCGCGATCTGATCAACGCGAAGGCGACCTTCGAGCTCGCAAGCGGGACGCGGATCACGCTCGTCGGCTCGCAGCAGACGCAGCCGGACACGCAGGACCCGCTCGGGCTCACGCGTGCGCAATGGGAAGCCGATCCGCGCCAGGCCGATGCTGTGGCGACGCAGTTCAATACGCGCAAGACGATCCATCAGCTGCAGGGGGGAGCCGCGATCGAGCACCGCCTGAACGGCGAGACGACGCTGCGCGCGACCGCATACGACGGCCATCGCCTCGTGCGGCAATATCTTGCGTTGCAAGGCGCATTAGCGATGTCGTCGGGCGGCGTGACCGACCTCGATCGCGCTTTCGGCGGCGTCGACTTGCGCGCAGTGTGGAAGGGCACGCTCGCCGATCGGCCGCTGACGTTCACCATCGGCGGCGCGTGGGATCGGCAGGACGAGCGCCGCCGCGGCTTCGTCAACAACAACGGCGATCTCGGCGCGCTTCGGCGTGACGAGGACGACGTCGTCACCGCGCTCTCCGGCTATGCGCAGGCGCAATGGGAGTTCCTGCCTCGATGGGGATTGACCGTCGGCGCGCGCGTGAACGACGTGCATTTCAGCTCGGCCGACCACTACATCGCGCCGCAGAACCCGGACGACAGCGGATCGCGCGATTTCAGCCGCACGACGCCGGTTGCGGCGCTCATGTTCCATGCGAGCGACAACGTCAACGTCTACGCGAGCTATGGCGAAGGATTCGAGACGCCGACGTTCGCCGAGCTCGCGTACCGCCCGAACGGCTCGGGCCTGAATCTCGCGCTCGACGCTGCGACGAGCCGTGCGTTCGAGCTCGGCGTGAAGATGCTCGTCGCGCGGGCGCATCGCATCAACATCGCCGCCTTCGTCACGCGGACGAACGACGAGATCGTGATCGACGCGGCCACCGGCGGACGCACGACGTTCAAGAACGCCGGCCGCACGAAGCGGCACGGCGCCGAGCTCGCATGGGACGGCGATTACGGCGCGGGATGGACGTCGCACGTCGCGCTGACGTGGCTTTCGGCCGAGTTCGCCGACGCGTTCGCCAGCGGCGCGCCGCCGGTCACCGTCCCGGCCGGCGCGAAGCTGCCCGGCGTCCCGTCGACGAGCGCCTACGCGGAAATTGCGTACGCGCCGCCCGCGTTGCCCGGGCTCGCCGTCGGCGCCGAACTCCAGCACGAAGGCAGGATCTATGTGAACGAGCGCAACAGCGACGCCGCACCTGCATATACGATCGGCAATCTGCGCGCGATGTACACACTCGCGATCGGTACGCGGTCGGCGGCGTTTCCCGCCGACATCAGGATGAGCGTCTATGCGCGGGTGAACAACGTTGCCGATCGCAAGTACGCCGGTTCGGTGATCATCGGCGACACCAGCGGTCGTTATTTCGAGCCGGCGCCCGGGCGCGACTGGAATGCGGGGATTTCGTTCAATGCCGTCTTCTGACCGTTACACGCGCACGGCGATCGTGCTTCACTGGCTCATTGCGGCGATCGTCATCGCGGTGTTCGCGTGGGGCTGGTGGATGCAGGAAATTCCCAAGCAGCCGCCGGGCCTTCGCGCCGGCGCGTTCAATCTGCACAAGTCGATCGGGCTCATGGTCCTCGTGCTGATGGTCGTACGGCTCGCCTGGCGCATCGTGCATCGCCCACCGCCCTTGCCGCCAATGCCGGCGTGGCAGGCGCGGCTCGCACACACGAATCACCGCGTGATGTACGTGGCGCTGTTCGTGCTGTGCATCGGCGGCTATCTCGGCTCGGCGTGGAGCGGCTACCCCGTCAAATTCTTCGGCATCGTCCTGCCGTCGTGGACGGGCAATGAGCCTGCGCTGAAGGAGCTCGCCAGCACCGTCCATCTCGCGACGTCATGGGTGCTGCTCGTGGCCGTCGCGCTGCACGTCGCCGGCACCGTGAAGCACACCTTTGTCGACCGCAACGGGGTACTGGCGCGGATGGGGTGGCGGCGACGGTCACGCGCGCAGTCGGCGACCGCGGCGTCGGTGGCGGGGAGCATCGAGGAAGCCGCGCGAAGCGGCTAGCTTTTGGTCGCGGTCTCGAGCAGCCGCACGATCTCGTCGTGCTTCTGCTCGCGCGCGATGTCGAGCGCTGTCTTGCCGCGGTTGTCGCGAAGATCGGCGCGCGCGCCCGCTTCGAGCAGCACCTTGACGGTCGTCGCCCTGCCGTAGCCCGCCGCCCACATCAGCGCGGTCAAGTCGTTCGCGTAGACGCGGTTGGGATCGACGCCACGCGCAAGCAACACGCGGACGACGTCGGTGCGGCCTTCCCCCGCGGCGTACGTCATCGCGTTCTTCGACAGGCGGTCGACCGCGTCGACGTGCGCGCCGCGCTCGATCAGCATGGACGCGATCTCGACGTGCCCGCCGAACGCGGCGGCCATCAGCGGCGTCACGCCGTTCAGCGCCGGCTGGTTCACGTCGGCGCCGGCCTCGATCAGCGTTCGGGCGATATCCGCGCGGTCGCGTTTGAGCGCGACGACGAGCGCGGTCTCTCCGAGGCGATTGCGCGAGTCGATCGCCGCGCCTTCGGCGAGCGCGCGCTGGACGGCGGCCGGATCGCTCGATCGTGCTGCCGAGAGCAGCCGCGCGTTCGGCCCGAGGTCCTGCGCGGCGGTGGTGACGACGAAGGCCGAGCATGCAGCAACCCACATGAGCGATTGGAAGTTTTTTCTGGCTGAACGCATATTGCAGCGCACCATTCGGCGCTAAATTGCAAACGAAAACCGGAAGGACTATAACGCACGATGCGCGACGCGGCGATGTGTGCGCGTGCGAAGCGCGATCGCTCGAAGTTTCGTCGAACAACCCAGAAGGGGGACACGTATGCACCAGCGAACCAAGCTCACGGTCGCGCTCGCGGTCGCCGCGCTATGGACGGGCGGCACGGTGCTGGCACAGGAAACCGGCACGGCCACGACGACGACCAAGCCGATGTCGTCGAATCTGCCGGCGGTTACCGCCGCGATGCTCGACGGCGCTGCCAGCAACGCCAAGGACTGGCTGCACTCGAACGGCAGCTACGACAACGCGCGCTATTACGCGGGCAACCAGATCAACACGGGGAACGTCGCGAAGCTCAAGCCGGCGTTCACGTTCCAGACTGCGGTGCTCGAGTCGATGGAGACCGCGCCGATCGTCATCAACGGCGTGATGTTCCTCACGACGTCGTACAACCACGTCTACGCGGTCGACGCGGCGACCGGCGAGGAGTTCTGGCACTACAAGCACAAGATGGGGCCGATCACGACGTTCTGCTGCGGCCCGAACAACCGCGGTGTCGCGATCGAGAACGACCGCATGTTCATGGGCACGCTCGACGCGAAGCTCGTCGCACTCGACGCGAAGACCGGCAAGCTGCTGTGGGAGACGCAGATCGCCGATCCGGAAAAAGGCTATTCGGAAACGATGGCGCCTGCAGTCGTCGACGGCAAGGTGATCATCGGCACCAACGGCGGCGAGTACGGCATCCGCGGCTTCGTCAAGGCGTTCGATGCGAAGGACGGCAAGCTGCTCTGGACGTTCTACACGATCCCGGAAAAGGGCCATGAAGGCGCGTGGAATCCGAAGGATGCGACCGGCCGCGACATGCATCGCAACATCGACGCCGAGAAGGCGGCGCTCGCGAAGGACGCGTCGTTCTACCAGACGCTCGGCGGCGGCGTTTGGATGACGCCGGCGGTCGACAAGAAGACGAAGACGCTGTTCTTCGTCGTCGGCAATCCGTCGCCCGATCTCTATGGCGCGATTCGTCCGGGCGACAACCTGTACACCGACTCGCTGGTCGCGATCGATCTCGACAAGGGTACGTACAAGTGGCACTTCCAGTACGTCGCGCATGACGTGTGGGATCTCGATGCGGTGAGCCCGCCGATTCTCACGCAGGCGAAGGACAGCGCCGGCAAGATGGTCGACGTCGTCATTCACGGCGGCAAGACCGGCCACGTGTACGTGCACGAGCGCAACACCGGCAAGCTGATCCGTTTTTCGGAAGCGATGATCCCGCAGGAAAACATGTGGGTGCTGCCGACGAAGGAAGGCGCACGGATGCTGCCGGGCGCGAACGGCGGCGTCGAATGGTCGCCGATGGCGATCAATCCGAAGACGCGGATGGCGTACGCGGCCAATCTGCATCAGCCGATGACTTACCACGTCGAGGAGACGCCGTATCCCGGCGGGAAACTGTGGCTCGGCGGCGCGTTCAAAACGATTCCGAGCGAGGAGCAGTGGGGCCGGCTCGTCGCGGTGAACCTCGACACCGGCAAGATCGCGTGGGGCGTGAAGACGCCGCAGCCGCTGATCGGCGGCGTGCTCGCCACCGCCGGCGACCTCGTGTTCAACGGCGAGGGCAATGGCTGGTTCAAGGCATTCGACGCGCGGACCGGCAAGGAGCTGTGGAAATACAATGCGGGCGCGGGCGTCAACTCGCCGGCCGTTTCATACATGGTCAACGGCAAGCAGTACATCGCCGTTGCGGCCGGCGGCAACACGCAGCTCGACTTCAAGCGCGGCAACAGCCTCGTCGTCTTCACGCTGCCGTAATCGTTTCCGATCGTCGACGGCCACGCCGCGAGCGGCGTGGCCGTTTTGTTGCGGAGCTCCCATGCATCGCGCGCTCGTGCTGACCGCGGTTGCCGCGCTCGGCGTCGTTGCAGTTCCCGCCGGCAGCCAGCAGGCGGCCCCGACGACGCCGCCCGCTAAGGTCCAGGTCTGCACCGCGTGTCACGGACCGAACGGCAACTCGACCGACCCGCAATACCCGATCCTCGCCGGCCAGACATGGCGCTACATCTATGTCCAGCTGCGCGACTTCAAGGAAGGCCGCCGCAAGGATGCGCAGATGTCGCCGATGGCCGCCGACCTCACGCGCGACGAGATGATCGAGCTCGGCAACTGGTACGCCGCGCAGCGGCCGGCGCCAAACGGCTTCAAGGCCGATTCGGCGAAGGTCGCCGCCGGACAGAAGAAATCCGACGAGGTCCTGTGTCCGATGTGCCATCTCGGCGGCTTTTCAGGCCAGAACGAGATCCCGCGCGTCGCCGGCCAGCATTACGCCTACGTCGTCAAGCAGCTGAAGGACTTCAAGGCGAAGACGCGGACGAACGACGCCGGCAACATGACGAGCATCGCGGCGACGCTGTCCGACCAGGACATCGACAACCTCGCGAACTACGTCGCGAACTTGCAATAGACGAAAGTCTTTTCATCGCCACGGCGCGGGGCTAATATCCCCGATCCGCGCCGCGCAATCGCGCGCGTCCGCTTCGCTCATTACATCCGAGGTGCCTACCATGGCCGTTCCCGTATCGTTGACCGTCAACGGCAAGACGGTCGCCGCGGACATCGATCCGCGCACGCTGCTCGTCGATTTCCTGCGCAACGACCTTGCGCTGACCGGCACGCATGTCGGCTGCGACACGGGCCAGTGCGGCGCGTGCACCGTGCACTTCAACGGCCGTGCGATCAAGGCGTGCACGATCCTCGCGCTGCAGGCGCAAGGTGCTGCCGTCGTCACGATCGAAGGCCTCGCCGCCGCAGACGGCACACTTCATCCGATGCAGGCGGCGTTCAAGGAGTGCCACGGCTTGCAGTGCGGCTTCTGCACGCCCGGCATGGTGATGAGCGCGATCGACCTCGCCGAGCGGCACCCGAATGCATCCGAACAGACGATCCGCGAGGAGCTGCAAGGCAATCTGTGCCGCTGCACCGGCTATCAGAACATCGTCAAGGCGGTGCGCGAAGGCGCCGCCGCGATGAGCAAGTGAGGAGAGCGCCATGGGCGCAAACGAGCAAACGAGCCTTGGGGGACCGATCGGGCAATCGGTGCGCCGCAAGGAGGATTATCGGTTCCTGACGGGTGCGGGCCAGTTCACCGACGACGTCAATCCCGCGAACCACACGCACGCGTTCTTCCTGCGCTCGCCGCACGCGCACGCGAAGATCGCCAGCATCGATACGGCGCGCGCGAAAGCGGCGCCCGGCGTCGTCGCGGTGTTCACCGCGAGCGATCTGCAAGGCGTCAACGGCCTGCCATGTGGCTGGCTCATCACCGGCAGCGACGGAACGCCGATGAAGGAGCCGCCGCATCCGGTGCTCGCGCAGGGCAAGGTCCGCTATGTCGGCGATCCGGTCGCGCTGGTGATCGCCGAGACGCCGAATCAGGCGAAGGACGCCGCCGAGCTGATCGACGTCGATTACGACGTGCTGCCGTCGGTCGTCAACGTCGGCGATGCGTTGAAGCCGGGCGCGCCGCTGGTCCACGATGACGCGGCGCCCGGCAACACGTGCTACACGTGGGCGCTCGGCGACAAGGCGGCGGTCGACGCCGCGTTCGCGAAAGCTGCACACGTGACGAAGCTCGACATCGTCAACAACCGGCTCATCCCGAATGCGATCGAGCCGCGCGCGGCCGTCGCGTCGTACAGCCGCGCCGACGACAGCTACACGCTCTACGTGGCGAGCCAGAACCCGCACGTCGAGCGGCTGCTGATGACCGCGTTCGTGCTGGGACTGCCCGAGCACAAGGTGCGTGTGATCGCGCCCGACGTCGGCGGCGGCTTCGGCTCGAAGATCTATCTGTATCCCGAAGAGACGGCGATGGTGTGGGCGGCGAAGCGCGTCAACCGCCCGATCAAGTGGGCCGCCGAGCGTAGCGAAGCGTTCCTCGCCGACGCGCACGGGCGCGACCACATCACGCACGCCGAGTTGGCACTGGATGCCGACGGCAAGTTCCTCGCACTCAAGGTGGACACGCTCGCGAACATGGGCGCGTATTTGTCGACGTTCGCCTCCTGCATCCCGACGATCCTGTACGCGACGCTGCTCGCCGGCCAGTACACGACGCCGGCAATCTTCTGCGAGGTGACCGCGGCGTTCACCAACACGGCGCCCGTCGATGCGTATCGCGGTGCCGGACGGCCCGAGGCGACCTTTGTCGTCGAGCGCATCGTGCATCAGGCCGCGGTCGAAACGGGTATCGCGCAGGACGAAATCCGCCGGCGCAACTTCATCCGCGCGTTTCCGTACCAGACGCCGGTCGCGCTCAACTACGACACCGGCGACTACGACAAGACACTCGACGGCGCGATCAAGCTCGCCGACGTCGCCGGTTACGCAGCGCGCAAGGCGGAATCGACGAAGCGCGGCAAGCTGCGCGGCATCGGGTACGCGTCGTACATCGAGGCGTGCGGACTCGCGCCGTCGAACATCGCGGGCGCGCTCGGCGCGCGAGCAGGCTTGTTCGAAGCGGGCGAGGTGCGCGTCAATCCGACCGGCAGCGTCACGGTGTTCACTGGATCGCATTCGCACGGACAAGGGCACGAGACGACGTTCGCACAGGTGGTCGCGGCGCGGCTCGGCGTCCCGGTCGACAACATCGACGTCGTGCACGGCGACACCGGCCGCGTGCCGTTCGGCATGGGCACGTACGGATCGCGCTCGCTCGCCGTCGGCGGCACGGCGATCGTCAAGGCGCTCGACAAGATCGTCGCGAAGGGCAAGAAGATCGCATCGCACCTGCTCGAAGCGGCGGAGACCGACATCGAGTTCAACGACGGCAAGTTCACCGTCGCGGGAACCGATCGCAGCAAGACGTTCGGCGAGATCGCGCTCGCGGCGTACGTGCCGCACAACTATCCGCTCGACAAGCTCGAGCCGGGCCTCGACGAGACGGCGTTCTACGACCCGACGAACTTCACGTATCCCGCGGGCACGCACATCTGCGAAGTCGAGATCGATCCGGACACGGGCGCCGTCGATGTCCAGCGCTTCACCGCGTGCGACGACTTCGGCAACATCATCAATCCGATGATCGTCGAGGGGCAGGTGCACGGCGGCGTCGCGCAGGGCATCGGGCAGGCGCTGCTCGAGCAGTGCGTTTACGACCGTGACAGCGGGCAGCTGCTGACCGGCAGCTTCATGGACTACGCGCTGCCGCGCGCCGCCGATCTGCCGTCGATCAACGTCGGCACCGAGGTGACGCCGTGCACGCACAATCCGCTCGGCGCCAAAGGCTGCGGCGAAGCGGGAGCGATCGGCGCGCCGGCTGCGATGATGAACGCGGTGATGGACGCGCTCGCACCGGTCGGGGTGAAGCATCTGGACATGCCGGCGTCGCCGCACCGCGTGTGGCAGGCGATCCGCGCGGCGAAGCAAGCGTAAGGAGGCATGCATGTACGCATTCGAACTGCAACGTCCGAAGTCGACCGCCGATGCGGCGGCGCTGCTCGCGAAGACCGGCGGCAAGCCGCTTGCCGGCGGCCAGAGCCTCATCGGCGCGATGAAGCTTCGTCTGTCGCAGCCGGGCACGCTGGTCGACCTGTCCGGCATTGCGGAGCTCTCCGGCATCCGAAAGGAAGGCGACGCCATCGTCATCGGTGCGATGACGCGTCACGCGGAGATCGCCGCGTCGTCGGTCGTCAAGAACGCGATTCCCGCGCTCACCGCGCTCGCGCAGGGCATCGGCGACCGCCAGGTGCGCAACATGGGCACGCTCGGCGGATCGATCGCGAACAACGATCCGGCCGCCGACTGGCCTGCGGCGGTACTTGCATTGAATGCGACCGTGCGCACGAACAAGCGTACGATCGCCGCCGACGGCTTCTTCACGGGCCTGTACGAGACCGCGCTCGCGGCGGATGAAATCATCACCGCCGTGAGCTTTCCGGTTCCGAAGAAGGCGGCGTACGTGAAGTTCCCGAACCCGGCGTCGCGCTTCGCGCTCGTCGGCGTGTTCGTCGCGCAGACCGCAGGCGGCGTTCGCGTCGCGGTCGCCGGCGCCGCGTCGTGCGTGTTTCGTGCGAAGCCGCTCGAGAACGCGCTCGCGAAGAGCTTCACCGCCGACGCAGCGAAGGGCGCGAAGGTCGACGCCGGCATGCTGAACGGCGACTTGCATGCGTCGCCCGAATACCGCGCGCACCTGATTCCCGTTCTCGCCGCGCGCGCGGTCGCGGCCGCCGGCTGACGTTTCGCCGCAGTCGTCCGCGGAGGCGGATCGCCGCAAGCGACCCGCCTCCGTATTTTGCGGACTACGACTTGAGCCGGTATCCGGTCTTGAAAATCCACGCGACGATTGCAAGGAAGGCCGCGAGGAACACGACCGTCATGGCGAGGCTCACGCCGACGCTGACATCGGCGATTCCGTAGAAGCTCCAGCGGAAGCCGCTGATCAGATACACGACGGGATTGAACAAGCTGACGGTCTGCCAGACCGGGGGCAGCATATCGATCGAATAGAAGCTGCCGCCGAGAAAGGTCAACGGCGTGATGATCAGCAGCGGCACGACCTGCAGCTTTTCGAAACCGTCGGCCCAGATGCCGATGATGAAGCCGAACAGGCTGAACGTCACGGCCGTCAGCACGAGAAAAAGCGCCATCCAGAGAGGGTGCGCGATGCGCAGCGGTACGAACAGGCCGGCGGTGGCGAGGATGATCAACCCGAGGACGATCGACTTGGTCGCGGCCGCGCCGACGTAGCTCGCGACGATCTCGAGATAGGACACCGGTGCGGACAGCAGCTCGTAGATCGTCCCGGTGAACCGGGGAAAGTAGATGGCGAACGACGCGTTGGAGATGCTCTGCGTCAGCAGCGACAGCATGATCAGTCCGGGCACGATGAAGGCGCCGTAGTCGATGCCTTCGACCTGCTGGATGCGGCTGCCGATCGCCGCGCCGAACACGACGAAATAAAGCGATGTCGAAATCACCGGCGAAATGATGCTCTGCATCAGCGTGCGCCGGGTTCGCGCCATCTCGAACTTGTAAATCGCGCGCACGGCGTGAACGTTCATCGCTCGTCCTTCACCAGGCTCACGAAGATGTCTTCGAGCGAGCTTTGAGTCGTCTGCAGATCCTTGAATCCGACCCCCGCTTCGGTGAGGTCCGCGAGCAGCGAAGCGATGCCGCTTCGCTCGCGTTGCGTATCGTACGTATAGATCAATTCGCTGCCACCGTTGGTGAGCTCCAGAGGGTAGGAGGAAAGCTCGGGCGGAACATGGTCGAGCGCGTGCTCGAGGTGCAGCGTCAACTGCTTCTTGCCGAGCTTGCGCATCAGCTCGAGCTTGTCTTCGACCAGGATGATCTCGCCCTTGCTGATCACCCCGATGCGGTCGGCCATCTCCTCGGCCTCGTCGATGTAGTGCGTGGTGAGGATGATCGTGACACCGGTATCGCGCAGCGCGCGCACGAGCTGCCACATGTCGCGCCGCAGATTGACGTCGACGCCCGCCGTGGGCTCGTCGAGAAAGAGGATCTGCGGCTCGTGCGACAGCGCCTTCGCGATCAGCAAGCGCCGCTTCATGCCGCCCGAAAGCGTGATGATCTTGTCGTTGCGCTTGTCCCACAACGACAGATCCTTGAGCACTCTTTCGATATGGCCGGCGTTTGCCGGTTTTCCGAACAGTCCCCGGCTGAAGGAGACCGTTCCCCATACGCTTTCGAAGGCGTCGGTGGTGAGCTCCTGCGGCACGAGGCCGATCATCGAGCGAGCGGCGCGATACTCGGCCACGATGTCGTGGCCATCGACGAGGATCCGTCCTTCGGTCGGATTGACGATGCCGCAGATCGTGCCGATCAGCGTCGTCTTTCCTGCGCCGTTCGGACCGAGCAGCGCGAAGATTTCGCCACGGCGAATGTCGAGATTGATGCTCTTGAGAGCCCGGAAGCCGGAGGCGTAGGTCTTGGAGAGATTCGACACGGAAACGATTGCAGGCATGGACGCGACGATAGCAGATGCCGGCGCGATCTTGCGTGCCTCGCTCTGCCGATGGATGAAGCCATCCGGCCGCGCGATGCCGTCGCGTACGCCGCCATGTCGTAGAATTGGAGGACGTCTCGGTGATCGCCCGCCATGAACGAACCGGCCAAATCCCTGCACATTGCATTGCCTTCGGACGTCGACGCGGTGCTCGCGCTGCTCGACGCGCACGATTACGTCGCCGACCGCAGGCTCGCGACGAGCGTGTTCCTCGCGCTGCGGATGGGTCGTCCGCTGTTTCTGGAAGGCGAAGCCGGCGTCGGCAAGACCGAGATCGCGAAGGTGCTCGCTACAGCGCTCGGCAAGCACCTCATCCGCCTGCAGTGCTACGAAGGTCTCGACATCGCGTCGGCCGTCTACGAATGGAACTATCCGCGGCAGATGATCGAGATCCGGCTCGCGGAAGCGGGCGGCGGCGTCGAGCGCGGGCAGCTCGCGCACGACATCTTCACGACGAAGTTCCTGCTGCGCCGGCCATTGCTCGAGGCGCTGTCTCCGCACGACGGCGTGGCGCCGGTGCTGCTGATCGATGAGCTCGACCGCACCGACGAGCCGTTCGAGGCTTATCTGCTCGAAGTGCTCGCCGAATATCAGGTGACGATCCCGGAGCTTGGCCCGATCAAGGCACAAACGCCGCCGGTCGTTGTCATCACGTCGAACCGCACGCGCGAGATCCACGATGCGATCAAGCGCCGCTGCCTCTACCATTGGGTCGGCTATCCCGATGCGTTGCGCGAGCTCGCGATCGTGCGGCGCAAGTGCCCGCGCGCGCCCGAGTCGCTCGCGCGCGAGATCGTCGCGTTCACGCAGCGACTGCGCGCGCTCGATCTGTTCAAAGCGCCCGGCATCGCCGAGACGCTCGATTGGGCCGAAGCGCTGGTCGCGCTCGATCGCGTCGCGCTCGATCCGCAGACGGTTGCCGACACGGCAGGCGTTCTGCTCAAGTACCAGGACGACGTCGGCGCGTTGACGCCCGAAGCGGCGGCAAAGCTCGTTGCGGACGTGCAAGCGGAGGGCATCCGATTGTGACGCGCGCGGGTCCGGATATTTCGCAACTTCGGTCCGCGTCGCCGCTGCTCGCGCCGAAGGGACGGCTCGCCGAGAATGTCGTCCATTTCGTCCGCGTGTTGCGCCACGCGGGCTTGCCGGTCGGGCCGGCGCGCACGCTCGCCGCGCTCGAGGCGCTCGACGCCGTGGGGCTGGACAACCGGACCGACTTCCGCGCCGCCCTCGCCGCGGTGCTCGTGTCGCGGCACGAGCACCTGCCGATCTTCGAGCAGGCGTTCGATCTTTTCTGGCGCAATCCGAGGCTGCTCGAGAAGCTCGTCGCGGCGCTGCTGCCCAAAGTGCACGGCCGCGGAGGCGAGCGAGCGGATGAATCGGCGATTCCCGCGCGGCTTGCCGAGGCGATGCTGCCGCCCGCGCTTCCGCGCGACCGGCTGCCCGAGACCGATCGCGTCGATCTCGACGCCGCGTTCACGTTCTCGGCGCGAGAGGTGCTGCAGCACAAGGATTTCGAGTCGATGACCGCGGCCGAGCTCGCGGCGGTTCGCGTGATGCTCGCGCGACTGCGGCTGCCGCTGCCGCAATTGCCGACGCGACGCATGACGCCCGCGACGCGCGGCCATCGGGTCGATTTGCGCGCGACGCTTCGCGGTGCGATCGGCGGTGCCGGTGCGCTCGCGCCGCTGCGCTGGCGGCAACGCAGGCGCCGCTCGCCGCCGCTGGTCGTGTTGTGCGACATCTCGGGATCGATGGAGCGCTACGCGCGCATGCTGTTGCACTTCCTGCATGCGATCACCAATGACCGCGACCGCGTGCACGTGCTGCTGTTCGGCACGCAGCTGACGAACATCACGCGCCATCTGCGCCACCGCGACGTCGACGTTGCGCTTGCGCGGGTCACCGCCGCGGTGTCCGACTGGTCGGGCGGCACGCGTATCGGCGGCTGTCTCGGCGAGTTCAACCACGCATGGTCACGGCGACTGCTCGGGCAGAACGCCGTTGTGCTGTTGATCAGCGACGGGCTCGACGCCGACGCGGGCCAAGGGCTCGCCGCGCAAATGGAACGCCTGCACAAGTCCTGCCGCCGCCTCGTCTGGTTGAATCCGCTGCTGCGCTACGAAGGATTCGAAGCGCGTCCGGCGGGCATCCGCGCCATGCTGCCGCATGTCGACGACTTCCTGCCGGTGCACAATCTTGAAAGTCTGACCGACCTCGCCGCGGCGCTCGAGCGTCCCGCGCGACGGATGCGCGGTGCGCGCGAACATGGGAGCTCTACATGGAGATGACCAGCACCCGGACGATCGCGGCACCGCTGCCGAAGGTGTGGGCCGCGCTGAACGATCCCGAAACGTTGAAGGCCTGCCTGCCCGGCTGTGAGCTGATCGAGCCGGCCGGTGCGAACGCGTATCGTGTCGTGATGGCGGCGAAGGTCGGCCCGGTGTCCGCGCGGTTCACCGGACGCATGGAGCTTGCCGATGTCGAGCCGATGCGCGGTTACACGCTTCGTTTCGACGGGCAGGGCGGCGCGGCGGGCTTCGCAAAGGGTGAAGCGAGCGTCGTGCTCGCGGATGCCGATTCCGGCGCCGCAACGGCGCTCACGTATCGGGCGAAAGCGCAGGTCGGCGGCAAGATTGCGCAGATCGGCTCACGCCTCGTCGACGGCGCCGCGGCGAAGCTCGCCGATGATTTCTTCGCACGCTTCGCCGCCGCGGTTGCGCCGCCGGCGGAGATCGCGACGGCTGCGCCGGCCGTGACGCCGACCGTGCCCGGCGCGTTCGGTGCGGCGCATTGGGTTCGCTGGGCAGCGATCGTCGCGATCGCGGTGTTGATTGTCTGGCTGTATGTGAAGAGGTAAAACGCGGCCGACCGCTGCAAGCCGGGTTGTCCGCAATTCGAATGGTGGTGCTCCATGAATAGCGTTGATCTCGAAGTTCTTCGCCGCAGCGCCGACTGGGTCGAGTCCGGACGCCGCGTGCTGCTCGTCACGGTCGTCAAGACGTGGGGCAGCTCGCCGCGTCCCGAAGGCGCGATGCTTGCGGTGCGCGACGATGGCCTGGTCGAAGGATCCGTCTCGGGCGGTTGCATCGAGGACGACATCATCGATCGCATCCGGCGCGACGGCTTGACCTCGACGAAGTGCGAAGTCGTCACCTACGGCGTGTCCGCCGACGAGGCGCGCCGTTTCGGCCTCCCGTGCGGCGGCACGATTCAGCTCGTGCTCGAGCCGCTTTCGCGCGACTCGGGCATCCGCGCGCTGCTGCGCGAAGTCGAGGCGGGGCATCTCGTCGCGCGTCATCTCGATCTCGCGAGTGGCGAGTCGAGCCTGCATCCGGCGCGCGCCACCGACGGGCTCGCCTTCGACGGCCGCACGCTGGTGTCGATTCACGGACCGCGCTACCGCATGCTCGTGATCGGCGCGTCGCAACTGTCCAAGTATCTCGCGCAGATCGCGGTCGGCCTCGATTACCAGGTCACGATCTGCGACCCGCGCGAGGAGTACACCGAGACCTGGGACGTTGCCGGCGTTCGGCTCGTGCGCACGATGCCCGACGACACGGTGCTCGCGATGCAGCTCGACGAGCGCTGCGCGGTCGTCGCGCTTACGCACGATCCGAAGCTCGACGACCTCGCGCTGATGGAGGCGCTCAAGTCTCCCGCGTTCTACATCGGCGCGCTCGGCTCGCGGGCGAACAACGAAAAGCGCCGCGAGCGGTTGAAGCAGTTCGACCTGACCGACGACCAGATCGCGCGTTTGCACGGACCGATCGGGCTTTACATCGGCAGCCGCACGCCGCCGGAGATCGCCGTGTCGATCGCGGCGGAGATCACTGCGGTCAAGAACGGCGTTCCGGCCGAGGAGCGGATCAACGTCGCGATCGCCAAAGCGAAGCGCGGCGCATCGGCCGCGTGCGCGACCGCAGTGGCCGGATCGTAGCGATATGTCGCCCCCGCGAAGGTGGGGGCCCAGCGTCTTTCGTGGCGAAGATACTGGGTCCCCGCCTTCGCGGGGATGACAATCAAGGCCGCGCCTCGAGCACGCGGTCATCATCCACCGTGCCGTCGCGCGCGAGCGCATGGCGCAATGCTGCGCGCGGCACGCGCGCATCGAGGCTCACCCATTCGGTGAAATGGGGCGCCGCGGGGACGACGGCGCCCGGGTCGGACTAGCGTCAGGCCGGCGGCGTGCCTTCGTGGATCGCCTGCTTGATCATCTTGCGCAATTCAGGCGTGTCCTGATGCTTGTGAACGGCAACCGCGTGTTGCGTGGCGGCCTCGATCAATTCCTGTTCACTATCCGCGGTGATTGCAATCGTGCACTTGGAGTCGCTCGGGACCTCACGGCAATCGACGTACTTGCGCATGGTCATCTCCTCGGTGATCGGGTGGCGTTGTCACGCCAGAGTGCGGCGTATACTGCTCCGCGCGCGCGCATGCCGAATACGCAATTGCGCGTATGCGTGGTGCGGACGCGCGGACGACCAGTATGGCACAACTGACGCGACGTGATGTGAGCGATGCCGTGCGAGTGATCGCGTCGATCGGCGCCGGAAGCCGTGACGTGTCGGCGTTTGCGCACGCCGCCGTCCGCGGGTTGCATCGGCTCGTCCCCTCCGAGCTGACGACCCTTTCCGACTGCGATCTGGCCGCCGGCCAGCGGCGCGTCGTATCCACACAGCCGGCGCGCTGACAATGCGACGCGCGTACGCTGCGCTCGCCTGTGCACTGCTCGCCGCGCCGGCGATCGCCGCGGCGGCCGACACTCCGGACCCAATCGATCCCGCGATCGCGCGGATCGTCGCGTCGATCTCGAAAGAGCGGCTCGAACAGACGGTCCGCGCGCTCGTCGGCTTCGGCACGCGACACACGCTGTCCGATGCCGCCGATCCCAAGCGCGGCGTCGGCGCCGCGCGCAACTGGATTCGCTCACGGCTCGACCGGTGTTCGAGCGAGGCCGGCGGCCGTCTGCGTGTCGAGCTCGACGCATTCGTGCAGCCGCCGACGGTGCGCGTCGGCGAGCCGACCGAGATCGTCAACGTCGTCGCGACACTGGACGGAACAGACGCCGCGAGCCGTGATCGCACGATCGTCGTATCGGGACACTACGACTCGATGTGCGGCAATGTGCTCGACGCGCGCTGCGATGCGCCGGGCGCGAACGACGACGCGTCGGGAACCGCGGCCGTCGTCGAGCTCGCCTGCGTGATGGCGCGCGAGCGCTTCCCGGCCACGCTCGTGTTCCTCGCTGTCGCCGGCGAGGAGCAGGGGCTGCTCGGTTCTGCGCATTGGGCGAAGGTCGCTCGGGAGCGCAACGTCGACGTCGAGGCGATGATCACCAACGACATCGTGGGCAACGCGCGCGACGAAAGCGGGCGGCACGACGCGAGCTACCTGCGGCTGTTCGCCGAGGGCGTGCCTGCGGCGGCCGCGGCGAGCGACGAATGGCGGCAGCGGCTCGAGACCGGCGGCGAGAACGATTCGCCGCCGCGTGAGCTCGCGCGCACGATTCGCGACGCCGCGTCGCGCTACGTGCCGGAGTTCGCCGTGCGCATCGTCTACCGGCGTGACCGCTACTTGCGCGGCGGCGATCATTTTCCATTTCTCGCGCAGAGCTTCGCCGCCGTGCGCTTTACCGAGGCGCACGAGGATTTCCGCCATCAGCACCAGAACGTCCGAGTGGAAGACGGCGTCCAGTACGGCGACCTGCCGCAGTTCGTCGATTTCGATTACCTTGCTTCGGTCGCGCGGGTCAATGCCGCTGCGCTCGCATCGCTTGCGAGCGCGCCGAAAGCGCCGGCCAGCGTGCGCATGGAAACGGCACGACTCGAAAACCAGACCACACTCGTCTGGAGCGCGAACCGCGAGGCGAGCCTCGCCGGTTACGAGGTCGTCTGGCGCGAAACGACGGCCCCGTTCTGGCAGGGCGCGCAATTCGTCGGCAACGTCACGCGCGCGACCGTTCCGTTGTCGAAGGACGATTACGTCCTGTCGGTGCGCGCCGTCGACAATGCGGGCCACCGAAGCCTCGCGTCGTATCCGCTGTCGCTTCGCACGCCGACGGTGCTGCAGCCGAAGTGAGCGAGCAAACAGCGCATTGACGACTTCCGCTGCCGAGTGCAGCAAGCCGCTTCGATGCTCTAGGCGTTGGCGAAGAACTGGCCAATCGCCGTGCGGACTTCCTCCGGCGCGTCGATGTAAGAAAAATGCCCGGATTCGCCAATGATGACAAGGTGGGCGCCAGACATGGCCTCGGCGATGCGGGCTGCGCATTGCACGGGGACGAAGTCATAGTCTCCGTGGATAATCAGCGTTGGGTTACGCAGCTGTTTGAGCTCTGGAATGATCGTGAACCCTTCCGACCAATACAGTCGCTCCATCAATCGATCTTCTATCGCTCTCCCGCTTAGAATGTCCTCTTTCGTCCATCTCAAGGTCAGTCTCGCCAGATGCTTCGGCTGCTTGAACGTCGTGCCGAAATCGATCCGATAGTATTCGGCAACCGCTTCCGGATCGCCGTCTCGATATCCGGGGCTGGATGTCAACGCATTCAGCCTCTCCTCGTGCACAGCACGTCTCCTGACACGCTCCTGCCGCAAGAGCAGGTAGTCTTCGTGAGACGCCGGGGCGGTATTCATCAATATCATGTGCGACACCCGATCCGGATGTTGAAGCGCATATTGCATCGCCAAGTGTCCGCCCCAGGAGTGCCCTAAAATAGCCACAGCGTCCAATCGCAGATGCTTCCGCACGCCATCCAAATCCTCGACATATTTCTCGATATTGATGTGTTCGAGCTGTAAATCGCCCCGCGACCTTCCCCGTCCTCTTTGATCGTAATAGATCAGGCGATACGAATCGGACAACCGATCCATATCGGGCAGCAAATAAGTGTGATCGAAATCGGGACCACCGTGGATCACGATAATTGGCCGTCCCTGACCGATCTCGCGACAAAATAACTCGGCACCGTCGACCGGCACGTACCATTCGCGGGGTGCTGTTTGGCGGGACTGGAAAGCGCACATGTCAGAGACTCTCCGAACTCCGCGTCAGTTTAATACTGGAACGAGTCGGTCATGGCCGAAGTAGACGATAGTTCTTCAGTGCGGGACGTACGTACCAGATTGACACCCCGTTTACCCGAACCGACATGAATCCGCTCGAGGTTCGTAACCTGAAAAAGAACTTCGGCGCGGTGGCGGCGCTACGGGGTGTGACCTTCAACGTCGAGGCGGGAGAAGTATTCGGATGCCTGGGCCCCAACGGCGCCGGGAAAACCACCACGCTTCGCATTATCCTTGGCCTGGCCCGCGCAACAAGTGGACAGGTCGCGCTATTTGAGCAACCGCCCCTCGCGGCTGCGAGTCGGAGCGACATCGGTTTCATGCCGGGTGATCTTCGCATGTACGGCGACATGACCGGCGCGAGGACGCTCGATTTCTTTGCGCGCTTTCGACTCGACCGGCCACCGGTGCTGCGACGACACCTGATGGACGCGCTCGCGCTCGACGATGGAACGCTCGAGCGACAAGTGAAGTTTCTCTCGCACGGCACGCGACAGAAGCTGGGTCTAATCGTGGCGATGCAGCACGATCCGGCGTTGTTACTGCTCGATGAGCCCTCGAACGGACTCGATCCGCTCGCACAGCGTGCGTTCCGTGACCTCCTACGCGATTTCGCGGCACGCGGTCGCTCCGTGCTGCTTTCCTCGCACGTGCTGTCCGAGGCCCAGGATGTGTGTCGACGTGTCGCGATCCTGCGGCAAGGCGAGATTGTCGCGCTGGAGACTATCGACAACCTGCGCAGGAACGTGATGCGACGACTGAAGGTTCGTTTCAAAGCAGACGTTCCGCGTGCTCTGTTGGAGAGTCCTGCAGTGATCCGGTCGGAAGTCATCGGGGCGGAGGCGGTGTTGTGGGTCCGCGGCGATTTGAACTCGATCCTGCGTGCCCTTGCGACGGCGGAGGTGGAAGATCTGGTCTTCCCGGAACCCCAGCTGGAGGACATCTTCCTGACTTACTACGCAGCATCCACCGGCGCCAATGCGTAACCTGTTCACACGGCTGTTGGCGCGAAATCGCAGCTTCCTGATTGCGTGCGCACTGCTGCTCGGCGGCTTCCAATTCATTCTGTGCGCGATTGTGCGAAGCATGAATCTCGAGAGCGCACTCGAGCAGTTACTGACCTTCGCGCCTCCCATATTTCGCAGCATGATCGAGCAGTCGGTGCTGGGCGGCTCGACCGCGGGCGTTCTTGCCTTCGGCTGGAATCATCCAATCACGCACGCCGTCATGACCGCGGTGGCCATCACGCTGGCTGCGCGGGCCATTGCAGGAGAGATCGAGACTGGCGCGATCGAGCTTGTTCTCACGCAGCCGTTGTCCCGCAAGACGTACCTTGCGTGCCATGTGATCTTTGGCGTGACCGCAATCACGATCGTCGCGTGCGCGGGAGCACTGGGCACCGTGATCGGCCAGCGGGTGTTCGAGTTGAAGCCGTTTGAAGCGCAGCGCGTCGCGGGGTTACTGCTCAACATGATTCTGCTGCAATCGGCTATATATGCCATCACGCTGCTGGTGTCGGCGTGGGGGCGTGAGGCTGGACGGGTTGCCGTAATCGGAGTGCTCGCCGTGGTCACTTCGTACCTGACCAACGCGATCGCGACGTTGTGGCCGCAAGCCGCCTTCCTGCATGCATATTCGCTGCACAACTACTACGACCCGCGGTCGATTCTGGTGAAGGGTGATTTGTCCGCTTCGTCCGCGCTGGTACTTGCCGGCTCTGCCGTTGTGTGTGCCGTAGTCGCCTTTCGACGCTTCGGCACGCGCGATCTGCCCTGATGCCTGGGTGCACGCCAAGCCGCACCGCGTCAAGCCGTGAGACGCTGCCCCAGCAGGCACTGTGGCGTTGGATTTCCCATCGTTGTTTTTGACGCTGAAGGCCTGGGGGATAAATCCGCATCAGCGGCGGCTGTCATACTAGATCGCGGACCTCGGTCTTCCGGTGCTCGAACGGGTGCTCGCCGGCACGCACTGACTCGAGGCCGACGTTTCGCTTGTCTGGTGCGCTCGCGGCACATCCGACGCGCCGCGCGAACTGCGCGGCCAGCGCCGGTAAGCCTACATCTGCTTGAACAGATGATTGAAGCTGCGGCTCACTTCGAGTTTTTCGTCGCTGCCCTTCACATGCACGATCTGATTGCCGCGAAGATTGCGGCTGACCTGCTCGACCGCATCGACGCGAACCACGGTGGCGCGATGGATTTGCCAGAATTCGTCCGGGTCCAGCTCATCGATCAGCTCCTTGATCGGCTTGCGGATCAGCGCCTCGAAACGCTGGGTCTGCACTCGAGTGTATTTGTCCTCGGCGCGGAAGAACAGGATGTCGCTGGTCGGGATCATCCGTATATTGGCGCCCACGCTAGCCTGTACCCATCGCATGTATTCGCGTGGTTTCAGGCCGCCCGCCCCAAGTCGTTGCGATAGCTGCGCGAGAAGGTCATGCATCGGATCCGGCTCTCGCTTGAGCCGCTCGCGCAGGCGCTGGCAGGTCAGCGCGAGGCGCTCCGGCTCCGCCGGTTTCAGCACATAATCGACCGCGCCCTGCTCGAAGGCGGTGATGGCGTATTGGTCGTGGGCGGTGACGAAGACCACGTGGACCTGGCCGGCCACCGCTCGGGCCGCCTGGATGCCGTCCATCTCGGGCATGCTGATATCGAGAAAGACGATATCGGGGTCCAGGCTCTGCACCATGGCTATGGCTTCGCGGCCATTGCAGGCCTGACCCACAATCAACAGTTCCGGCCATGCTTCCTTCAGGCGGCCAACAATCTGCTCGCGCATCAGGCGTTCATCGTCGGCAATGACTGCGGTGGCGGCTGGCACGGGGTGCATGCGGGCGCTCGTCCAATCAGGCAGCGGGGGGAACGATTTCGTAGGGCACTTTGATAGTGACACAGGTGCCACCCGCGGGCGGCACGCTGATGATCAGCTCGGCCCGGCCGTTGTACAACGCCTTCAACCGCTCGCGCACATTGGCCAGTCCCACGCCACTTTCGGCTTTCGGCATGAAGCCGATGCCATTGTCGAGCACATGGACGGCCAACTGGCCATCGAGGATCTCGGCACCAATCTCGAGCCGGCCACCCTCGGCCTTCGGTTCCAGGCCATGCTTGATGGCGTTTTCGACCAAGGTCTGCAACATCATCGATGGGAAGACCGCCGATTTCAAGCCTTCTGGAACACTGACGACTGGCTGCAGGCGTCCTTCCATTCGCACCGACATGATTTCCAGGAAGGCGCTGCAAAGGTTGACCTGCTGACCGAGCGAGGGGCGGCTGCCTTCGCGCATCTGCGGCATGGCCGAGCGCAGGTATCGGATCAGGCTCTGCTGCATCTTGGACGCGCGCGGCGGGTCGGTTTGGATCAGCTGATCGATGCTGGCCAACGTATTGAAGAGGAAATGCGGCTCGATCTGGGCCTGCAGCGCTTCCATGCGCGCCTCCAGAACGGTGCGCTCGAGCTGTTCGGTTTCGGCCCGCTTGGTGGCCTCGTTCGCGGTCCGTTCCGCTCTGCGCTTGCCGCCCGCCACCACCTTGATGATGACGGAGGAGATGATGAGGAAGAAAACCGGCGTGGGGTGCTTGAGGATGCCGGACAGGAGCAGGCCCAGGAATGAAATGAACAGCAGCGCCTTCCACGACACCACGGCCAGCCAATCGAAGAAACCCCACCACATCGCGACGATGCCCTTGCGGATCTCACGCAGGGCTTGTCGGGTCCCCATTGGCTGCGAGACGGGACCGCTCTTGCCGCGCTCGGCGGCGTTGTCGGTGCCTGGGTTGCGCTGGTCGGTATTCATCTTGTCGCCATCTGGTCGCCTACTTGTCACAGGGCGAGATTACGGGAGGGGGCCGCTGGGCTCCAGCGCGGCAAGACACAATGCGCGCTGGTAGGGGTGAAATGCAGGAAACCGTCATAGTCGGTTTCACGCCGTGGCGCCGTGCTTCGCGCACCGGCGCAGGTGCGGGGAGTCTTCTTACCGTCGCGAGGTCATCGGCGCCCGTGGAGACCGCAAGAGCGCATTGTCCGAAGAGACTCGCGAATCAGCCTCGCTCGAGGCGCGCATGGCGCTCCAACGGGCGAGATCCTCGGCGCGATCGACGTCCCACAGCGTCGGCAATTGCGACCAACGCGTCCCGGTCGCGCTCAATGCGGCGCACGTCGTCGCCATGACGCGGTTCGTGCCCCATGGCACGCCGGTGAATACGTCGGCGTCGCGCGCGAGGCCGACCAGAACGTAACCGCCGTCTTCCGCCGGTCCGAACACGGCGTCGCAGTCGTCGAGCGCCGCAGCCGCTGCGCGAAGGTAATCAACGTCGAGAGCAGGGCAATCGCACCCAACAAGGATCGGACGCTCGCCGCGTGACAACGCGCCTGCGAGCGCATCGTGCATCCGCGCGCCGAGATCGCCGTCGCGTTGCGATTTCAGCTCGATCGCATGCCGGTCGCGCCAGGCGACGAAATCCGGTGCGTTCGCATCGGGCGCGCACCAAAGCTCGATGGCGCCGACGACGCCGGCGGTGCGCGCCGAACAGGCCGTCGCGAGCGTACATTCGATCAACTCGCGGTGGATCGTCGAGGCGCGCTCGGCGCCTTCGGTCACCGCGAGCCGCGTCTTCACCGTGCCGGCAGCCGGCGCCTTGGCGAAGATCTGAAGCGTCGTCGGCGCTCGTTGTGCGCTGACGCGCGAGCCCATCGCGGCATAGCGTTGCGCGAGATCGGCAGCGCTCGCGCCGCGCCAGTATGCGAGGCGCAAGCGCCACATCGTGACGATCGTCCGCCATGCGCCGTTCGCGTCCCAGCGTCGTCCCGAAGTGCGCACGGGCCCGCGCACGCACAGCGGACGACCAGCGGCGCGCTTCAAGCGGCGGGACAATTCGACATCCTCCATCAGCGGCTGCAGAGGAATGTCTCCGACCGCGTCGAGCAGTGCCCGTTCGACGAACATCGCCTGATCGCCGGTCGCGATGCCGGTGAGCCGCGACCGCAGATTCATCGCGAGCGCGACGAGCGGAAGCCACGCCGAGCGTCCATCGATCGCGACGTCGAAGCGTCCCCAGCGGCGGCTCGACGTGCGAAGCTGCGCGATCATCGCATCGACGGCATCGGGCGCAAGGCGCGAGTCCGCGTGCAGGAACAGCAATATCTCGCTCGTCGCCGCGATCGCGCCCGCGTTCATCTGCGCAGCGCGGCCGCGCGGTGCGACGATTACGCGGTCGGCGAGGGGTGCTGCAATTGCGCGTGTCGCATCGACGCTGCCGCCGTCGACGACGATGATCTCGTGACCGACGGCACGCAGCGGCTGCAACGGCGCGAGCGTCTGCGCGATCTCGCGTTCCTCATCCAGCACCGCAACGACGATCGTCAGCCGCATCGTCAGCCGAGCGCGCCGCCGCAGCTCGATCCCTGGCCCGCCGTGCAGCCGTAGCAGTGATCGGCCACGGCGATCGGCGCACCGTCGAGCTTCGTCTTGAGCAGATCGCTCACGTGCAGACGCGGCCGGCCCGCGATCGCGAGCGGGATGCCGAGCATCTGGTTGAAGTCGCAATCGTACAGATAGCCGCGCCAGTCGATGCTCACGAGCGTGCGGCACATGACGCGCTCGACATTGTCGTCGCGGTGGGCGCCGCGCAGCAGCTGCATGTAGCTCGCGAACTGGCCCCGCGACACGAGCGTGGATCCGAACCGCGCGATCGGCATGTTCGCGAGCGTGTAGAGCTCGCCGAACACGATGCCGTGACGCTCGAAGAGCTCGCGCTTGTACGTCGCCTCGAGCTCGGGCTGCGGCGGCGGCAGGAACGGGCCGACCGGGTTGTAGACGAGGTTCAGCACCAGGCCGCTGCGCGCTTGCCCGTATCCCAGCGCGTTCAGTTTGCGCAGCGCGAGGATCGACGACTCGTAGACGCCGGCGCCGCGCTGGCGCGTGACGTTGGTCTCGGCATAGCAGGGCAGCGACGCCGTGATCTCCACACGCTCGCCGGCGAGAAACTCCGCGAGATCCTCGAAGCCGGGCTCGTTCAGGATCGTCAGGTTGCAACGGTCCATCACGCGCAAGCCGAGCCTGCGCGCGGCGATGACGAGCTCGCGGAAGTGCGCGTTGAGCTCGGGCGCGCCGCCGGTGATGTCCAGCAGCGCGGGGCGCCGGGCGCGCAGCACGGCGATCACCTCGTCGATCGTGTCGTGGCCCATCATTTCGGTGCGATCGGGGCTCGCGTTGACGTGGCAATGCAGGCACGCCTGGTTGCAAACGTAACCGAGGTTGACCTGCAGCGTGTCGATGGTGCGCCGGGTGAGCGGTGGAAAATCGGTCGTCTTGAGCAGCGGCAGCACGGCATGCATGTCGTTTGTTCCGTCCTTCGTGCGTCAGGCGCGCTGTGTCCGGCGCGCACGCAGCTTGCCGATCGCGACCGGCGCGAGCGCAAGCAGCCCGAGAAGCGCGAGCGCGATCAGTACGTCGGTCGACACGAGCTCGTGCATCGAATCGATGCGGCCGAGCGCCTGCCCCAGGTTCACGTAGACGAACGTGCCCGGGACGATGCCGATCGCGGTGGCGAGCACGTACGTCGAAAGCGGGATCGGCGCGAACGCCGACGCCAGATTGACCAGCACGAACGGAAACAGCGGCACGAGGCGCAGGAACAGCATGTAGCTCCAGGCGTGGTTGGCGAAGCCTGCGGCGATCTTGCGCCCGCGCGGGCCGAGACGCCGGTGCGCAGCTTCGGCGAACAGGTAGCGCGCTGCGACGAAGACGATCGTTGCACCCACGGTTGCGCCTGCGATCGCAAGCGCGGTGCCGACCCATCGGCCGAACACGAAGCCGCTCGCGAGCGACAGCCACAGCGCGCCGGGCAGGCTCAGCCCGATGACACTCGCGTAGAGCAGGAAGCCGAGCGCGAGCGCCGCGACGAAGTGGCGGTCGGCGAATGCGAGCAGCGCCGCGCGATTGGCTTTCAGCGCCTCGAGCGAAAGCCATTGCGGGCCGCCGAGCGCGAAGAAGGCGATCATCGCGATCGCGAAAAGGCCCAGCACGATAAGCCGTCCGCGATGGGTACGCAGGCGGTTGCGCCATGAACGCGCCGACGCGATGGGGCGGCTCACGCGCCCTGCAGCCGGAAAATGCGCCGGATCCACGATTTCGCGGACGCGGTCAGCGATTCGCGCAACCGCTCGTCGGCCACGCGCCGATTGATTTGCGCGAGCGTCGGATACGCATGGATCACACCGGAAAGGTCCTTCGCCGACATGCCCTTCGTGAGCGCGAGCGTGTATTCGGCGATCAGCTCGCCGGCATGCGCACCCACGATGGCGGCGCCGAGCAGCTTCCCGCGCGGATCGGTGACGAGCTTCGCGAAGCCCTCGGTCGAGCCGTCGGTGCGCGCGCGATCGACATCCTCGAACGGGAAACGGTAGACGCGATGGTCGACGCCCGACTTGTGCGCTTCGGTTTCGGACATGCCGACGCGCGCGAGCTCCGGGTCCGTGTACGTGCACCACGGGACGATGGCAGACGGCTGCGTCCATTTCATATGGAACAGCGCATGGCGGAGCACGATGCCGGCGTGGTGCTCGGCGACGTGCGTGAATTGCAGGCCGCCGGCGGCGTCACCGATCGCGTAGATGTTCGGATTGGTCGTACGCAGGCCGTCGAGCTCGAGACGCCCGTCGTGCACGTGAACGCCGGCCGCATCGAGACCGAGGCGGTCGATGTTCGGCTTGCGCCCGGTGGCGACGAGCAGATGCGACGCTGCGAGCATCTCCACCGTTGCGTCGGCGCGCCGAAGCGTCACGCGTACGGCGCCGGCCCTGGGATCGGCTCCGGGTGCAACTTGTGCGATCGACGTGCCCAGCCGAAAAGCGACGCCTTCGCTTTCGAGCTGCCGGAACACGACGCTTGCGAGATCGGCATCCTCGTTCGGCAGGATCGACGGCGCGATGTCGATCACGGTGACGTTGCTGCCGAGCCTGCGGAACGCCTGCGCCATTTCGCAGCCGACAGCCCCGCCCCCGACGACGATGAGCTGCGGCACCGCCTCGCGCAGGTCGAAGATCGTCTCGTTGGTGAGATACCGGATGGAATCGAGCCCCGGCATCGACGGAATCGCCGGGCGCGATCCGGTCGCAAGGACGAACGTCTTCGCGGTGAGCCTGCGGCCGTCGACTTCGAACGTTTCATCGTCGGCGAAGCGGCCGTCGCCGAGCACGACGTCGACGCCAAGGCCTCGAAACCGCTCGGGACTGTCGTTGGGCTCGATCGAACGGATCACGCGGGCGACGCGCTCCATCACGCTGGCAAGATCGGGTTTCGCGTCGTGCGGCGCGAGCGCCCAGCGATCGGCGTGGCGCATTTCGTAGGCGACGCGCGCGGACTTGAGCAACGTCTTCGACGGCACGCAGCCGTACCACAGGCAGTCGCCGCCCATCTTGTTCTTTTCGACCAGGGCGACCTTCGCACCGAGCGCGGCGCCGCCCGCGGCAACGACGAGCCCACCTGCGCCGCCGCCGATCACGACAATGTCGAACTCAGGGCGCGCCATGGGTCGAATATTACTCGACCGACCAGCCGAGTGCCGCGGCCCCGCGAGCGTTGAGCGTCGCCGTAGGCGACGCTCCAACGCGAGCAGTTATTACGTCAATGCGGGTTCGTAGCGTGCCAAGTCGAGCGGCAACATCGCATTGACGTAATAACAGTTAGTGAAAATCGCGCGAGCGGGTCGGCAGCTGACCGAGCAGCGGTGTCAAGTCGGCGAGCCGCCCGGCGAGCACGTGCACGACCGAGCCTTCGCGCTCGACCTTGCCGTAGACGGCGAGCAGCCGCGCGCCGAGCAGCTCGCGCCGCTGGCGATCGCCGAGGTCGCGCCACACGATGATGTTGGTCGCGCCGGTTTCGTCCTCGATCGTGACGAACACGACGCCGCTCGCCGTGTCGGGCTTCTGTCGTCCGATGACGATGCCGGCCGTGCGCACGATGCGGCCGTTCGGTGTCGCGGCGATTTCGCAAGCGGTCGCGAGGCGCCGCTGCGCGAGTTGCCGCCGCAACAGCGCCAGCGGATGGCGGCGCAACGTCAGGCCGAGCGTGCGATAGTCGGCGATCACCTGCTGGCCTTCCGTGGGTGTGGCGAGCTCAGGCTTGCTCTCGGCGAACGTGCTGCCGGCGACGAGCGGCGGCAGCCGTTCCACACCCGCGACATCCCACACCGCCGCGTGCCGATGGCCGGCGAGCGCGGCGAGCGCATCGGCGTCGGCGAGCGCGTTCATGTCGCGGCGGTCGAGCTGCGCACGGTGCGCGAGATCGGCGACGTCGGCGAACGGCCGCTCGCTGCGCGCCTGAACGAGGCGCTTGCCGCCGGCTTCGGACAGTCCCGCGACCATGCGCAGGCCGAGACGCAGCGCGGGCGCTGGAAGATGAATGCTGTCATCCCGAGCGGAACGCGAGGGATCTTCTTTTCGTTTTGAGGTCATAGCAGCAGATTCCTCGGCCAGTGATGCATTGGCCTCGGAATGACAAGTGTCGGGCGGTGATGCATTGGCCTCGGAATGACAGCGCTCCAGCGTGCACTCCCAGTCGCTGATCGTGACGTCGACCGGCCGCACCTCGACACCGTGTCGGCGCGCGTCGCCGACCAGCTGCGCCGGTGCGTAGAAGCCCATCGGCAGCGAGTTGAGCAGCGCGCCGGTGAACGCGGCGGGCTCGTAGCGCTTCAACCATGACGACACGTAGACGAGCAACGCAAACGATGCCGAATGCGATTCCGGGAAGCCGTACTCGCCGAAGCCCAATATCTGCTGATAGATCTGGCGTGCGAATTCCTCCGCGTAGCCGCGCGCGCGCATGCCCTCGACCAGCCGCGCCTCGAATTTCTCGAGCCCGCCTTTCCTGCGCCACGCCGCCATCGAGCGGCGCAGCCGGTCGGATTCGCCCGGCGTGAAGCCTGCGGCGACGATCGCGAGCTGCATCACCTGTTCCTGGAAGATCGGCACGCCGAGCGTGCGCTCGAGCACCGCTCTTACCGCGTCGCTCGGATACGTGATCGGCTCGAGTCCCTGCCGGCGCTTCAGATACGGATGCACCATGCCGCCCTGGATCGGCCCCGGCCGCACGATCGCCACTTCGATCACGATGTCGTAGAAGCATGCCGGCTTCAATCGCGGCAGCATCGACTGCTGCGCGCGCGACTCGATCTGGAACACGCCGATCGTGTCGGCGCGCTGGATCATTTCGTACACCGCCGGATCCTCGGCGGGAATGTCCTGCATCGTGAGCGTCGTGCCGCGAAGGTGCGACACCATCTCGAGCGCGCGGCGGATCGCGGACAGCATGCCGAGTGCGAGGCAGTCGACCTTGAGCAAACCGAGCGCGTCGAGATCGTCCTTGTCCCACTGGATGACCGTGCGCTCTTCCATCGCAGCGTTCTCGACGGGCACCATTCGCTCGAGCAGATCGCGCGCGATGACGAAACCGCCGACGTGCTGCGACAGGTGGCGGGGGAAGCCCATCAGCTCGTTCGTGAGCGCGGTGAGCCGCCCAATGATCGGGCTGTCGGGCGCGAAGCCTGCCTCGCGGATACGCTGGTCCTCGACCTTGCGGCCGTCCCACCACGCGAACACGCCGGCGAGACGGTCGACCTGCGCGAGATCGAGCCCGAGCGCCTTGCCGACGTCGCGCACGGCGCTCTTCGGACGATAAGTGATCAGCGTCGCGGCGAGCGCGGCGCGGTGGCGCCCGTACTTCTTGTACACGTACTGCATCACCTCCTCGCGCCGCTGGTGTTCGAAGTCGACGTCGATGTCGGGTGGCTCGTTGCGCTCCTTGCTGATGAAGCGCTCGAACAGCATGCTCATCCGCGCCGGATCGACTTCGGTGATGCCGAGCGCGTAGCAGACCGCCGAGTTCGCCGCCGAGCCTCGGCCCTGGCACAGGATCTTCTTCGATCGCGCGAACGCGACGATGTCGTACACGGTCAGGAAGTACGGCTCGTAGCGAAGCTCGGCGATCAGCGCGAGCTCGTGCTCGATCAGCGCGCGCACGTCCGGCGGAACGTTCGGGCACCGGTATGTCGAATCGCCGTGGAGAAGGACGGTGCCGTCCCACGCCTGGCTCATGTCATCCCGAGGCGCCGGGCTCATGTCATCCCGAGGCGAAGCCGAGGGATCTGCTTTTGCGTGCGGCAAGCGAACAGCAGATTCCTCGCTGCGCTCGGAATGACATCGTCGCGCATATCGCCGCGCCAATCCCTCCTCGGTCAGCTTGCGCAGATACGACGCCGGTGTCTCGCCCGGCGGCACGATCTCCTCCGGATACTCGTAGCGCAGCTCGTCGAGCGAGAAGCTGCAGCGTGCGGCGATCGCGAGCGTCTCATCGAGGAGCTCGGCCGGATAGATCGACGCGAGCCGCGCGCGCGAGCGCAGATGGCGCTCGCCGTTGGCGAACAGCGCATCGCCGCATTGCGCGACCGGTTTCTGCAGCCGGATGGCGCTGAGCGTGTCCTGCAGTGCGCGCCGTGCGCGCACGTGCATGTGCACATCGCCGGCGGCGACCGGCGTCAGACCTGACTCGTTCGCGAGCTCGATCGCGCGCGCAAGCCGCGCGCGATCGCCGGCGCCGGCGAAGAGCTCCACTGCGAGCCACGCGCGGCTGCGAAACGTCGCGGCCACGAAGCGTGCCTCGGCAAGTCGCGCCGCATCGGTGCGTGACGCTTCGGTGCGATCGAGACCCGCAGGCGCGGGCACCCACAGCGCAAGCAGGCCATCGGCGAAGCACTCGACGTCGGCGCGCGTCAATCGATACGTGCCTTTGCGCGCCTGCCGCCGTCCGCGCGTGATCAGTTGCGACAGGTTGCCGTACGCGTAGCGGTTCGGCGCGAACAGCACGAGCTTCAGACCGTCGTCGAGCGTGACCTCGCTGCCGATGAGCAGCGGCAACTCGGCGGTCTTCGCGGCGAGATGCGCGCGAACGACGCCGGCGAGCGAGCATTCGTCGGTCAGCGCGAGCGCGCTGTAGCCCAGGCTCTGCGCACGCTCGACCAGCTCCTCCGGATGCGACGCACCGCGCAGGAACGTGAAATTGGAGAGGCAGTGAAGCTCGGCGTACGCGGGCAGCATGGGGGATCGGCGCCGGCCGCGAGAACAGGCAGGCGCTACCGTACGAATATACGGTATGCGTCTTGCCTCGGCAAGATGGCAGGGTGCCGATCGTCATTCCCGCGAAGGCGGGAATCCAGAGTCTCCGGCTGGCAAAATCAACGACCGCTGTCCCGGCTGAAGTTTATCCCGAGCGAAGTCGAGGGACAGGGACGACAACCCTCTACGGAAACGCGGGCACCGTTGGATCGACACCACCCCACTGTGCCTCGGGGTGCTTCCCTTGCACCAGCTCGTGGATCTCATCGACGCGCTGGAATGGCACATCGACGATCAACAGCACGCTGCCGCGCTCGATGTCGGCGGCAAAGCGCTTCAAATGCGAGTTCGGCACCGATATTCCGACGAGGCTTGCCGTCCAGATGCCGAACACGAGACCGAATCCGATCAGCAGCAGCGCGCCGAGATGATTCACAACCAGGCCGCCGACGGGGAAGTACGTGAACGCGACCGCGGCAAGGCCGCCGAGAATCGCGCCGATGACGCCGCCGAGCCAGGCGCCGTGGCGAGCGTCCGATTTCTGCAGCCACGACGCCTCGTGCAGCTCGCCGAGATCGGTACCGCGGGGGGCCAGAAAGTGCATGTGACGGTCCTCGACGCGCGCGAGCAGCAGGTCATTCGCGCAGCGCCGCGCGCTGTCGACGTTGGGCAGCATCCAGTACAGTCGGCGTCGCATGAGAATCCTCCCATCGGATTGAGCGATGGCATTCTACGCTGCGCATCGCGAATGCAAAGTGGGCATCGGCCGACAATACCCTACGCGTAGTGATGTCAAGCCTTGACGGCGGTTCACCCGCGCCGTGACACTTCGCGGTCGCCGACTTCCTGCGCGCCATTCATGCCCTCGTTCGCCACGGACGCCTTGTATCGCTACGCGGATCTCACGCGAGTCCTGCACGAGCTCGTGAGCGAGCATCCGCGCCTCGTGAGCTGCGAGAGCATCGGCAGGAGCCACGAGGGCCGCCATATCTGGGTCGTTACGGTTACCAATCGCGACACCGGCTCCGCCGCCGACAAACCGGCGTACTGGATCGACGGCAACATCCACGCGACCGAAGTGGCAGCGTCCGCGGCAAACCTGCACTTCCTGTCGACGCTCATCGACGGTTACGGCAAGGACGCCGACATCACGCGGGCGCTCGACACGCGCGCGTTCTACATCTGCCCGCGCATCAATCCGGACGGCGCCGAATGGGCGCTTGCGGATAGTCCGAAGTGGATCCGGTCGAGCACGCGCCCGTATCCGTATGACGAGGACGAGATCGAAGGTCTCACCGTCGAAGACATCGACGGTAACGGCCGCATTCTGCAGATGCGCGTGCCGGATCCGAACGGATTGTGGAAGGCCCATTCGGAAGCGCCCGACCTGATGATCCGCCGCGAGCCGACCGAAACGGGCAGCACGTACTACCGCATTCTTCCCGAGGGTACGCTCGAAGGCTACGACGGCTTCACGCTGCGGCTCAAGAAGGCGAAGCAGGGGCTCGATCTCAACCGCAACTTCCCGGGGAGCTGGCGCCAGGAATTCGAGCAGCTGGGTGCGGGTCCGTATCCGGCGTCCGAACCGGAAGTGCGCGCGGTCGTCGACTTCGTCACGCGGCATCCGAACATCACCGGCGGCACGACATTCCACACGTGGAGCGGCGTGCTGCTGCGGCCCTTCGAGCATCAGGCCGACACCGAAATGCACGCCGAGGATCTGTGGTTCTACCAGAAGGCAGGCGCGACGGGCACGGAGCTGACCGGCTATCCGGCGATCTCGGTGTACCACGAGTTCCGCTATCACCCGAAGCAGGTGATCGGCGGCACCTTCGACTGGATCTACGAGCACCTGGGCATGTTCAGCTGGGTGGTCGAGATCTGGAGCCCGATGCGCGAGGCGGGCATCGACAAGTATCCGTACATCGACTGGTTTCGCGACCATCCGCCCGCTGACGACCTGAAGCTCTATCGCTGGGTGAAGCAGGAGCTCGGCGACGAGGGTCACGTGCCGTGGAAGCGCTTCGAGCACGCGCAGCTCGGCGCGATCGAGATCGGCGGCTGGAACCGCTTCCACACGTTCTCCAATCCGCCGCAGAAATTTCTCGCCCGCGAGCTCGCGCGCTTTCCGAAGTGGCTGCTGTGGCAGGCGCTCTGCTCTCCCAGGATCGAGCTCGTGCATGCGAGTGCGCAACCGCTCGGCGCCGGCGCATGGAAGGTGACGCTCGTCGTGCAGAACACGGGGTGGCTCCCGTCCTATGTGTCGAAGCGCGCGCTCGATCGCAAGGTCGTGCGCGGCACGATCGCCGAGATCGAGCTGCCGCAAGGCGCCGAGCTCGTCCAGGGCAAGCGGCGCATCGACATCGGTCAGCTCGAAGGCAAGGCGTACAAGCACACCGGCGTGTCGTTCTGGCCGGATTACCTGGTGACCGACGATCGCGCGAAGGTCGAATGGGTCGTACGCGCACACCGCGGCGACACGGTTTCGCTGTCCGCGCGCCACGAGCGCGCCGGCGTCATTCGCGCCGCCGTCACGCTGTCGTGAAGGAGATCCACGATGCTGGAACTGCGACCGAGTTGCGAGTGCTGCGACCGCAATCTTCCGCCGGAGGCGCCCGACGCGATGATCTGCTCGTTCGAATGCACGTTCTGTGCGGCGTGCGCGCGCGACGTGCTGTGCGGTGTGTGTCCCAATTGCGGCGGCGAGCTCGTCCGCCGACCGGTGCGGCCCGCCGCGGCGCTCGAACGCCATCCGGCGTCGGCGCAGCGCGTCGTGAACAAAGACGGTTGCGCGCAGCGGGCCTGACGCGAACGACACCCCAAGGAGCGAACACGTGCGCAATCGAATGAGAGCATGGGTTGCCGCGGCGATCGTCGCGACGATCGCCGGATGTGCGGCGCCGCCGGCGGAACGCGCAGGCCTAGACCGTATCGAGACGATCGTCGTCGTCTACGCGGAAAACCACAGCTTCGATAATCTCTACGGGATGTTCCCCGGCGCCGACGGCGTCGCGAGCGCCACACCCGAGCAGTCCACGCAAGTCGATCACGACAGCAAGCCGTTGCCGCAGCTTCCGCCGGTGTGGGGCACGGGCGGCAAGCCCGACCCGCGCTTCGCCTACGCGCTGCCCAACAAACCGTTTCGCATCGATGCGCCGCCGGTATCGAAACGGATGGACGAGATTGTGCCCAGCCCGATCCACGCGTACTGGCACCATCAGGAGCAGATCGCCGGAGGCGCGAACAATCGATTCGTCGCGATGACGACGGTCGGCGGCTGGGTCATGGGTTATTACGACGGCTCGAAGATGCTGCTGTGGCAATGGGCGCGCGAATACACGCTCGCCGATCATTTCTTCCAGGCGGCGTTCGGCGGCTCGTTCTTCAATCACTTCTGGCTCGTCTGCGCGTGCACGCCCGAATTTCCCAACGCACCGCAATCCATTCGCGCGCAGCTCGATGAGCAGGGACGCCTGAAGAGGCGGCCGACTTCGCCCGCATCGGTAATGGACGGACCGGTGCAGGTGTTCGACGGCCAGGTGACACCGGACGGCTATGCGGTCAACACATCGCAGCCGCCGTATCAGCCGAGCGGCGTGCCGCCGGCCGCGAATGGCGATGCGAATCTCGCCGACGCCGCCGGCAATCCGGTGCCGCCACAAACACGGAAAACGATCGGCGATACGCTGTCCGCGAAGGGCGTGTCCTGGGCATGGTACTCGGGTGGCTGGAATGCGGCGCTGGCCGATGGCCGTCAGGATCCGAAAGCGAAGCGCGCGATCATCTACAACCGCGACCCCTCGAGCCCGAACTTCCAGGCACATCACCAGCCGTTCAATTATTTCGCGCGCTTCGCGCCGGGCACGCAGGATCGCGCGCAGCATCTGAAGGACGGCGACGATTTCCTGCGCGACATCGACGCCGGAACGCTGCCGCACGTCGCGCTGTATAAGCCGGTCGGCCGCAACACGCAGCATCCGAGCTACACCGACGTCGCCACCGGCGATCGCCACATCGCCGGCGTGCTCGAGCGGTTGCGCAAGAGCCCGCAGTGGGATCGGATGGTCGTCGTCGTCACGTACGACGAGAACGGCGGCTACTGGGATCACGTGCCGCCTCCGCGCGGGCCGGGCTGGGGCGACCGCTGGGGACCCGGCTCGCGCGTGCCGGCGATCATCGTGTCGCCGTTCGCGAAGAAGGGCTACGTCGACAAGACGCCGTACGACACGACCTCGATCATCAAATTGATCACGCGCCGCTTCGCACTCGAACCGCTGCCCGGCGTGCGCTCGAACGCGGGCGACCTCACCGGCGCGCTCGACCTCGCGCACTAGGCTCGGTCGACGACGATGCCCGAACGCAAGAGCGGCCTCGCCGCCGTCCCGCGCGGCGTATGGGCGCTCGGGTTCGTCAGCCTGTGCATGGATCTTTCGTCCGAGACGATCCACGCGCTGCTGCCGCTTTACATGGCGACCGTGCTCGGGGCCAGCACGACGACGATCGGCATCGTCGAGGGCGTCGCCGAATCGATCGCGCTCGTCGTCAAGATGTTCGCGGGTGTGCTGTCCGACTGGACGCGCCGGCGCAAGCCGCTGGTGCTGCTCGGCTACGGGCTTGCCGCCGTGACCAAGTTCATCCTCCCGCTCGCGCCCACGCTCGGATGGGTCGTCACCGCGCGCTTCGCCGACCGCGTCGGCAAGGGCATTCGCGGCGCGCCGCGCGACGCGCTGATCGCGGACTTGACGCCGGGGAACGCGCGCGGCGCGAGCTTCGGCTTGCGCCAAGCGCTCGACACCGTCGGCGCGATCGGCGGGCCGCTGGTCGCGATCGGCGCGATGGCGTGGTTCGCCGGAAATTTCCAGGCCGCTTTCTGGATCGCCTGTGTGCCGGCCGTGGTGTGCGTGATCGTCATCATCTTCGGCGTCGACGAGCCGAAATCGGCGGCAACGGCACGTGCCGACGGCAAGCCGCGTGCGCCTCTCGCATGGTCGGACGCGAAGCGGTTGCCGCGAGAATTCTGGGTCGTCGTTGCGATTGCGGCCGTGCTCACGCTCGCGCGATTCTCGGAGGCATTCCTGTTGTTGCGCGCGCAGAACGTCGGCTTCACCGTCGGCGAGGCGCCATGGGTCATGGTGGCCATGACGATCGTCTACGCGACGACCTCGTACCCATCGGGCGCGGCCGCCGATCGCGGGTACGGGCCTCGGCTGCTGGCTGGCGGGCTCGCATCGCTGATCGCCGCCGACCTGCTGCTCGCGCAGGCGACCGGCGCAACGCTCGTGCTCGCCGGCGCGGCGCTCTGGGGGCTGCACATGGGGCTCACGCAAGGACTGCTCTCGGCGCTCGTCGCAGCGTCGGCGCCCGCCGACCTGCGCGGCAGCGCGTTCGGCGTTTTCAATCTCGCGAGCGGCGCCGCGTTGCTCGTCGCGAGCGCGCTCGCGGGCTACCTGTGGGACACGGCGGGGCCGCGCTTCACGTTCTACGCGGGCGCGGCATTCACGGCGGCGGCGTGGATCGCGCTGCTCATCCACGGCCGCGGCTCGCTCGGCCGGTTGTCGGCGTCAACGTAAACGCCCCACAATCGCCGCGCGAAGTGCAACGCGCGTAAGCTAACATCGGCAGCGGCGACCAATCGCAAAGGCGCGCCGGCGGGTGCGGCGCCGGCCTGCACGGAGGCGAACGATGGAAGAAACCCTGACTCTCGCGGCTGCGCCGGCGGACTACGTCTACCGCCGGCATGCGCTCGCGGTGCGCGTCATGCACTGGATCAACGTCGTCGCGCTGACGATCCTGCTGATGAGCGGGCTGCAGATCTTCAACTCTCACCCGCACCTTTACTGGGGCAAGTCGTCGTACACGGGCCGTCCGCCGATCCTCGAAATGGTGCCCAAGCAGGTCGGGCAGAACCAGGTGATCGGCGTCACGCGTCTGTTCGGGCGCGAGTTCGACACGACGGGCGTATTCGGCGTGTCGAAGAACTCGAACGGCGAGATGGCGGCGCGCGGCTTCCCGAGCTGGCTCACGATCCCCGACGACCAGTGGCTGTCGATGGCGCGCTCTTGGCATTTCTTCTTCGCATGGGTGCTCGTGATCAACGGCCTCGCGTACATCGGCTATACGATCGCAAGCCGGCATCTCGCGCGCGATCTCGCGCCCACACGCGACGACTGGCGCTCGATCGGGCGCGAGTTCGTCGACCACCTGCGATTTCGCCATCCGAGCGGCGAAGCCGCCAAGCGCTACAACGTGCTGCAGAAGCTCGCCTATCTTGCGGTGATCTTCCTGCTGCTGCCGTTAATCGTGATGATGGGCCTCGGCTTGTCGCCATGGCTCGACACCGCGATACCGGGCTGGATCGAGGTCTTCGGCGGCCGCCAGTCGGCGCGCACGATCCATTTCATCGTCGCATGGCTCATCGTCGCGTTCGTCGCGATCCACGTGTTCCAGGTGATCGTGACCGGACTGTGGAACAATCTGCGCTCGATGATCAGCGGTAATTATCGCGTCCACGTCGACGCAGGCGAAACCGAGGTGAAGCCATGACGATGTCCGCATCCTCGCGCCGGCGTTTTCTCGCCCGCGCGCTCGCCGCCGCGACGGCGCCGCTTCTCGCCGGCTGCGAACGGCTGTCCGAGTCGGCGTGGTTTCCCAAAGTGCTGGCGATCGGCGAAAAGGCGAGCGACGCCGTCTCGCATCTGGTCACGTCTCGCAAGTCGATGGCGCAGGAATTCGGCGTGGCGGATCTTTCGCCTTCGTTTCGCAGCAACGGCACGGCCGAGCCCGACAGCGATGAGTACCGTGCGCTTGCGCGCAGCGGATTCGCCGACTATCGGCTGCAAGTCGACGGGCTGGTCGAGAAGCCGGCGGCACTTTCGCTCGCCGATCTGCGGGCGCTGCCGAGCCGGACGCAGATCACGCGTCACGACTGCGTCGAAGGCTGGAGCGCGATCGGCAAATGGAAGGGTGCGCGCCTCGCAGCGTTGCTCGACGCGGTACAGCCGAAGCCGAATGCGCGCTTTCTCGTGTTGTATTGCGCCGACCCGATGGACGAGGGCGGCGCGAACAAATACTACGAGAGCATCGATCTCGAAGATGCTTACCACCCGCAGACAATCCTCGCGTACGAGCTCAATGACGCGGCGCTTCCGATCCCGAACGGCGCGCCGATCCGGCTTCGCGTCGAGCGGCAGTTGGGCTACAAGCACGCGAAATACGTGATGCGCATCGAGCTCGTCGAGAGCTTCCATCACATCGCCGGAGGCAACGGCGGCTACTGGGAAGACCAGGGCTATCAGTGGTACGCGGGGATCTAGCGCTGGGTGTCGCCCCCGCGAAGGCGGGGCCCAGCGGCGTTTGCGCCGCGATGTGCAAGACGCTGGATTCCCGGTCTCTTCGCCCGGTCGTCGTAGCGTGGAGCGCTCGTGTCGGCCGGTTCGACTCGCGCGGCGACGCACGCTTCGCGCCTTGGCTTCGCCCGCCGCGCTCGCGAGTCCTTCGCGGGAATGACGGGCGTCACGCGAACAATCCGTGCAGGAACCACTCGCCGTCGTCGATGCCGTAGCGGTGGTCGCGATAGATCCAGCACAGCTCACCGTGCGGGCTCTCGGCGACGTAGTAATCGCGGCGCACGTCGGCGCCGTCCCACCAGCCCGACTCGATACGCTCGGGACCGTCGCGCAGGATCCACGGCGCGCTTTCGAGCGCCGCGGCGAGCGGCTCCGGCTCCGACAGCAGCCACGCCGGGCGCGGAGCGTGAAAAGTAGGGTCAGACTCGACTTTTGATGTACTCCGCTGGCGACGTTTCTGCGGGATCGCAAAAGTCGAGTCTGACCCTACTTTTGTTGCCCCTATTTTTCCCTCGCGCGACGCGCGCTCCGGCCGATGCTCGGCCTGCGGGTCGATGCGAACGACGGCTTGCTCGCCGAGACGCGCGCGCAGCCGGTCGATCAGCGGCACGGTCGCGGCAGCGGCGGCATCCTCCGGCAGCAAGCCCAGATTGCGTCCGGGCAGCGGCGCGGCTTCCTCGCTTCCCAAGGCGAGCGCGACGACGGGTGCGCGCAGTGTGACGCGCGCGAGCCGCTCGCGCAGCACCGAGTTCAGATGCGCGGGCTCACGCGCCGGAGCGGCGAGCGCGAACGGCACGTCGGTGCGCGCAGGCGTCTTGCGGCCGATCGCATAGCGCTCATGCACGAGCGCGAGCGAAAGTCTTGTCACGCCGAGACCGCGGCCGAGCAGCCAGCCGGCAAGCTCATGCACGAGACGGTTGACCGCGAATGCGAGCGCCTCGACGTTGTCGACCGACGACGGCAGCTCGAGCCGCCCTTCGTAGCGCGCCGGCGGCGCGAACGGTGCGCGAGCATCGGGAATGCGGCCGTGCGCACGATCAAGCGCATCGACGAACGCGGGGCCGACGCGCCGCGCGAGGCCATCGCGCGGAAGCGCGCACGCCTGCCCGACGGTCGTGACACCCGCAGTGGCGAGCAGCGTGACGGCTTCGGTATCGACGTCGAGCTTCGCGAGGGGAAGCGGCGCGAGCGCGGCGTCGAGTCCGCGCCGATCGGTCAGCGGCTCGACGCGGCCGCATCGCGCGAACAGCAGCGCGGCGCTCGGCGTGGGCGCGAACGCCCATTCGCTGCGATAGCCGAGAGCGGCGAAGCCGGTTTCGACCAATGACCGAAGCTGCGCGAGACCCCCGAACAGGCGCAGGCTGCCGCCGATGTCGGCGAGCACCGCGTCGGGCGGCGCGAGGTGCACGGCTGGCGTGAATTGCGTGATCCACGTCGCGACGTTGGCGAGCGCAGCTGCTTCGACGTCGATGTCACGATCGCGCAGCACGAGGTCGGGTGCAAGCGCGAGCGCTGCCGACACGCTGTGACGCGCGCGCACGCCGGCCGCGGTGGCGGCGTCGTTCGCCGCGACCACGCTCGGATGCGAGCCGCTGCTCGCGACCGCGAACGGTTGCGTCGCGTTGTCGGCGATCGCGCGCGCGAACACTTCGAGCGGCAGGTCGGGCAGGCGCAGGCAGGCGTAAAGCCGCATCGCGGTGTCATTCCCGCACAGGTGGGAATCCAGTGTCGTTCATTTCAAAGTCACTGGGGCGGGACCATGGTCCGCGCGCCTTCGCGGGGACGACCTCTTGCCAGATCGCCGCTTCGCTCAATCCGAGCTCGGCGAGCTCGGCGGCGCGCAGGTGCGCTTCGTTCGCACAGAAGAATTCGTCGAGCTGCGGCGGCTTGACCGGCGTGCCGGCGAGCATCGTGTGCACCTGCCCGCGGTGATGGATCTGATGCTGGAACAGATGCGCAAGCAGCCGCGTCGTGCTCTCGGTTTCGATGCCGTGGCGACGCATCAACGGCACCGGCAGCTCGATGTTGCGCTCGTCGAGCGCAATGCACGCGGCGATCAGCCGACGATCGGCCTCGCGCTGCGCGTCGGCAAGCGGCGCGCACTGCTCGAACGGTTCCTCCGGCTCGAAAAAGCGCGCGGGCTCGGTGTTCGGCGTCTCGCCGCGCTGCGCGCGTTCGAGCGCATCAATGTAATACCAGTCGACGGTGAGGATGTGATTCGCCGTCGCCTTGATCGACGGAAAGAAGCTCGTCCGCCTGGCGACGAAGTCGTCCTGCGAGAGCTTCGCGCAGGCGCCGAGCAGCCGCAGATTCGACCACGCGTTGTTGCAGGCCATCGTGTAGAAATGGTGCGCGAGCGATGCCATCGGCTTTCCTCGTTGATTTCAATTCGCGGCGCGACGCCGCTGCGGCAACGCCGATCGGGCCGGCAGCTCGCGGGCGAGCGCGCGGCCTTGGCTCGTGCGTGCATCGGGCAGCATGCGCGTCGGTGCGTAGGGCAAGGCGCGTGCCGTCATATCGAGCAGGATCGGCTGCGCGACGTCGCCGCCGCGGCGCTTGACGATCTGCACGGCGAGCTTGCCGTCGCGCGGCGCGAGCGCGAGGCGCAACGGTGCGGCAATCGCGCTCGCGCGCTGGCCGGGGCGGCGCCACAGCACGCCCCACGTGCGGCCTTCGCGCGCGGCGACCGCGAGACGGCGCAGCACGCGCTCGTCGTGCGTGCCGAGCCAGGCGAACGCAGCGCCGCACTCGGGCGCACGCAGCGCCTGCTCGTACGCCCATAGCTGCTCGCGCGCATCGTTGCTGCGAACGACGAGCAGGCGCGCAAGATCGAGCCCCGCGGCGACGAGCGCGGGCGCGTAGGGGCGATGCGGCTTTACGCCTGCCTGCGCCTGCCCGACCTGCCGCTCGAAGTGTTCGCGCGCGCAGCCGGTTCGGGCGCGCAATCGCCGCCGCGCCAGATCGCGGGATTTTCGAGCAGCGCGGCGAGCGGCGAGGTGGACATGGCTCGTCGTCATTCCCGCGAAGGACTCGCGAGCGCGGCGGGCGAAGCCAAGGCGCGAAGCGTGCGTCGCCGCGCGAGTCGAGCCGGCCGACACGAGCGCTCCACGCTGCGACGACCGGGCGAAGAGGCCGGGAATCCAGTGTCGTGAATTCCAAAGCCACTGGATCCTCGCGTTCGCGGGGACGACAACCTTACTTGCATCATCACCCTCCGCCCGCGTCGGCCATCGCTTTGGCCGCGCGGCGCTCGAGCTCGTCCGGCGCCACATCCTCGACGTGCGTAGCGAGATACCAGTGGTAGCCGAACGGATCGTCGATGCCGCCGGTGCGATCGCCGTAGAACTGGTTCGCGATCGGCCGCGTCAGCGTGCCGCCGGCGGCGACCGCCTGCGCGACACGCGCATCGACGTCCTCGACGTAGACCATCAGCGAAATTGGCGAACCGCCGATCGTCTTCGCGCTGCGCGCGCCCATCGACGGATACTCGTCGGCGAGCATGATCGTCGAGTCGCCGATCGTGATCTCGGCGTGGCCGATCCTGCCGCCCGGCGCCGGCATCCGCAGCTTTTCGACGGCGCCGAATGCGTGCTTGTAGAACTCGAGCGCGCGCGCGGCATCATCGACAATGAGATAGGGCGTAACGGAGTGGTAGCCTTCCGGAATCGGTTTTACGGCCATGCGAGGCTCCTTCATCAGTTGGACAGTGCTTCACGACCAATGCTGCGCGAACACCGGCGCGACCTTCGGGTGCGTGTCGATGCGCGCGAGCGCTTCATGAAATGCCGGGCGTACTTGGCGCAGATGCGCGCGCGAGCCCGACCATCTCGACACGACGGATGCATACAGATCGAGCGAGCCGATTTCGCTGCCTGACAGAAACGGACGCGCGGGAAACAGATCGGCGAACATCTCCCAGTGCCGGTGCAGCCGCGCCCGCGAGCCGGCGCGGATGCGCTCCTTCGTCGCGTCGTCGGCGTCCTCGCAAAAGCGCTCGGGAAAATCGATGACGGTGATCGCCGAGTAGCAGTTCGCCGCGATGAACACGAGCCCCCGGATCGCCTGCGCGCGCGCCGGCGCATTGCGCGGCAGCAGTCCGCTCGACGGATGAGCATCGGCGAGATGAACGTGGATCGCGGCGCTCTCCGAAAGCGCGCTGCCGTCGGGCAGCACGAGCGTGGGAATCTGTCCGATCGGATTGATCTTCAGCAGCTCGTCGAATGCGTCGTTCGGCTCCCACGACGCGGTCTCGACGATGCGATAGGGCGCACCGACGATCTCGAGCGCCGCCTGCACCGATGCTGAGCCCGAGCCTTTCTTGCCATAGAGGATGTACATCGCGTTTCTCCGTTTTCGTGCGGACACCGATCGGGCGGCCAAAAAACTCCGGGCGGCACGCGGAGAGTGGCCCGCATGCCGCCCGGCAGCCCTCAGTCAGGATCGGATGGTTGCGCGGTTGCGCAGGAGGCGTCGCGCAGTTCGTGTTGGAGTGCTCGCGATGGCGAGCGTTCGCTTGCGCTCGGCGGTGCGGGTTCGGTTCGCACGTTTCACAGGCCTTTGCCTCCGCGGATCAGGCCGACGCCGATGCCCTCGATCGCGAACGGCGTGTGCCGCGGATCGACGGCGATCGGGTCGAATTCGGGGTTCTCGGGTATCAACGTGATTTGCGCACCGCGACGTTTCAACCGTTTGACCGTGACGTCGTCGCCAAGCCGCGCGACGACGATCTGGCCGGAGCGCGCATCGTCGCATTTGTGGACGGCGAGAAGGTCGCCGTCGAGGATACCGGCGTTCTTCATGCTGGTGCCGCGCACGCGCAGCAGATAGTCGGCACGCGGTGCAAACAGATCGGCGTCGATCCTGTAGTGCGCCTCGATGTGCTCGGCCGCGAGGATCGGGCTGCCCGCGGCCACCCGGCCGACCAGCGGCAGCGTTCCCTGCACCGGCACGCCGGGCATATCCTTCAGCCGTAAGCCGCGCGAAGCGCCCGGTATCATTTCGAGCGCGCCTTTTTTTGCAAGCGCGCGCAGATGGTCTTCAGCCGAGCTTGCGGTCGAAAAACCGAGCCCTGCGGCGATCTCGGCGCGGGTGGGCGGCATGCCGGTCGCTTCGAGATAGCCACGAATCCAGTCGAGGATCTGCTGCTGGCGGGGCGTGAGCGCGGCGGCCGGCTGCGGCGGACCCTGACGCAGGTGCAGGAATGGGCGGCGATCGGCGGGTGCTCGGGCGGCCATGGACGACCGAATGAATATACGGTACCGTCATTATAGACGGCAATGCCAGGACGTCAAGACCTGCGCCGCGCTCGATCGCCCAGAGCTACAGGCGCTGGCAGTCGCGCTTTGACGCTCGAGGGCGCGGGACCTATAGTGCGCGCGTTCTCCGCCTCGATGAGTGCACGCCGGTGTCCGACCCTGCCTGATTTTCCCTATGTCTGGCGTGAGCACATACCCGAATCATCAACGGTCTCGCCCACAGGCGGGCCAAACGGAGGGAGAGGACCATGAACAAGAGATTCTTCATCGCGTGGTTCGTTGTCTTCGTCGCATGGTTCATCGGCAGTTATGTCGTGCACGGCGTGCTGTTGCACGACGATTACGCCAAGCTGCCGAATCTGTTCCGCACGGAAAGCGACGCGCAGCAATTCTTTCCCTTGATGGTGCTCGCTCACATCATCATGTCGGGCGCGTTCGTCTGGATCTATTCCCGCGGCGTCGAAGCTGCGCCATGGCTGCCGCAAGGGATCCGCTTCGGGATCGCGGTCGTGCTGCTCACGACCGTGCCGACCTATCTGATCTATTACGTGGTGCAGCCGATGCCGGTTGCAACCGTGACGAAGCAGATCGTGTTCGACGGCATCCTGCTGGTGATACTCGGCGTGATCACGGCGTCGCTCTATCGACAGCGCGCAGCGTAATGCCGCATGAGAGCGTCGAGTAAAATGGTTCGTCGTTGCCACGACACGGCGTAGCGCCATGAGCCTGCAATCATTGCTGGGAATCGAGCTTCCGGTCATTCAGGCGCCGATGGCGGGCGTGCAGGGCAGCGCGCTCGCGATCGCCGTGTCGAACGCTGGCGGGCTCGGCTCGCTGCCGTGCGCGATGCTCGATGTCGATGCGATTCGAAACGAGCTCGCCGCGATCAGCGCGCAGACCGCGGCGCCGTTCAACGTCAACTTCTTCTGCCACACGCCGCCGACGCCGAGCGCCGAACGCGAGGCGGCTTGGCGCGCGGCGCTCGCGCCGTATTACCGCGAGCTCGAGCTCGACATCGACGCGATACCCGCGGGACCCGGGCGTTCGCCGTTCAGTGCCGAAGCGGCCGACGTGCTCGCGCAGTTCAAGCCGCCGGTCGTGAGCTTCCATTTCGGCTTGCCTTCCGACGATCTGCTCGCGCGGGTGCGAAGCCGGGGCGCGAAGATCCTCTCGTCGGCGACCACCGTCGACGAAGCGCGCTGGCTCGAGCGTCGCGGCGTCGATGCGATCATTGCCCAAGGGCTCGAGGCGGGCGGTCATCGCGGCATCTTCCTGTCAGATGACCTCACTACACAGGTCGGCACGCTTGCGCTGGTGCCGCAGATCGTGAAAGCCGTGAGCGTTCCGGTCATCGCCGCCGGCGGAATCGCCGACGCGAAAGGGGTTGCGGCCGCGATGGCGCTCGGCGCTGCGGGCGCGCAGGTCGGAACGGCGTACCTGCTCTGTCCCGAAGCGACGACGACCGCCGTGCATCGCGCCGCGCTCAAGAGCGAGGCCGCGCGTCACACGGCGCTGACGAATCTCTTCACCGGACGACCGGCGCGCGGCATCGTGAACCGCCTGATGAGGGAGCTCGGTCCGATCAGCGCGGCCGCGCCCGAATTTCCGCTCGCGACGTCGGCGATCGCGCCGCTGCGAGCATCGGCGGAAAGCCGCGGCAGTGGCGACTTCTCGCCGCTGTGGTCGGGCCAGAACGCGAGCGGATGCGGCGAAATGCCCGCCGCACAGATTACGCGCGCGCTTGCCGCTGCGCTCGTCCGTTGAAAGTGCACGCGCGCCTTTCCATCAGCGGGTTTCGAATTGCGTGGATCGTCGTTGCGCTCCTGTGTGTCGCGCCCGCGCGCGCGGAGCGCGACGCGTTCGACCTGCACACCGAGTCCGTACAGCTCAGCGGGCGCGACGTCGAGGTCGATGTCTACCGGCCAGCGACCGGTGCGAGCGACGGAATCGCGATCCTCGCGCATGGATTCACACGCGCTCGCGCTCGCCATCGCGATCTCGGTCGCGCGCTTGCGGCCGCCGGCGTTATCGCGGTCGTTCCCGATCTGCCGAACGTCATGGACCACTGGGGCAACGGCGATGCGATCGCCGACCTCGCTCACACGCTCGAGCAGGGCGCGCTCGGACTTGCGCCGTTCGAGCGATCGCGCATCGTGCTCGTCGGAACGTCGGCCGGCGGCCTCGCGTCGGTGCTCGCCGCGGCGAAATTGCCCGGCATCGCAGGCTGGGTGGGCCTCGATCCGGTCGATCGGACCGGCAGCGGCATTCGAGCGGCAGCGCAGCTGTCGTCGCCCGCGGTGGTGCTGCTTGCCGAACCGTCGGGCTGCAACCTGTTCGGCAGCGGCCGCTCGATCGCGCATGCGGCGCCGCGACTGCTGCGAGCCGAGATGATTCGCGGCGCATCGCATTGCGATTTCGAAAGCCCGACGACGAAGCTCTGCCGTGTGATGTGCGGCGAGTCGTCGTCGAATATGCAGGCGCTCGCACGCGACGAAACGGTGAGCGCCGTCGTCGAAATCCTGCACGCGGGCGGAACGACGCACACGAGCGGCGCGACAGAGGCTGCGCAATGAGCGATGCGTGCGGGCAGGTGGTGCTTGAGTCTGCTGGAAGGATTTACAACGCGACGGCCGCGTTCGGCGGCCCGACGGAACCCTGACCTGCGGCCGGCATCACAAAAGGGTCGACATCGATCGAACGTGGCCGCGGCATGCCCAACGACACCCAACCTGTATCGAAGCACGCGGCGCGGCCGGTCGCCGCGCTGACCGTCATTGCCTTGGCGTTGTTCGCCGCGCCGGCGCAACCGGCGCTCGCGCAGCAGCGTTCGCTGTTCGAGATTCCGGTGCCAGGCGCGGAGCGCGACCCGCAGCCTGTCGCTCGCGAGGCAAGTCGAACATCCGATACTTCGGCGACCATCGAGGCGAACAAGAGCTATCTGATTCCCGCGCTCGACATCTTCGCCTTCGAGTTCCTGCTCAATCGCCACAACCATTACATCTACTCGGGCCACGATTACGACGTCACCGCATCGACCATTCGCCACAATCTGCACACGAAGTGGGTCGTCGACAACGATCCGTTCTCGGTCAACCAGTTCCTGCATCCGTATCAAGGATCGATCTACCACGGCTTCGCGCGCTCCGCCGGCCTCAACTACTGGGAGTCGCTCGGCTACACGTTCGCCGGCAGCTTGCTGTGGGAGATCGCGGGCGAAACCACGCCGCCGTCGAAGAATGACCAGATCGCAAGCGGCATCGCCGGAACGTTCCTCGGCGAAGCGATGTTCCGGTTGGCGAGCCTCGTGCTCGAGAACGACGAGCTGCCGCCGTTCTGGCGAGAGGTCGCCGCGGCTGCGATCTCGCCGTCGACGGGCTTCAACCGTCTTGCGTTCGGTCGTCGTTTCGACGCGGTCTTCCCGAGTCACGATCCGGCCCGCTACAGCCGTTTCGCGGTCGGCGTGAGTGGAACGACGCAGAACGACCCGGGCACATCGACGAAGCTGCACCGAAACGAAGGCATCGTCGAGTACTCGATGGACTACGGGCTGCCCGGCAAGCCCGGCTACACGTACACACGTCCATTCGACTATTTCACCGTGCAGACGACGCTGTCGACGGCCAACGGCTTCGAGAACATCCTGACGCGCGGCGCGCTGTGGGCGAGAGACTACGAGCTCGGCCCGAGCTATCGCGGCATCTGGGGCCTGTACGGCAGCTACGACTACATCGCGCCGCAGCTCTTTCGCATCTCCAGCACGGCGCTTTCGGTCGGCACGACGGCACAATGGTGGGTGTCCGATGCGATCGCGATCCAGGGCACAGGCTTGTTCGGCACCGGGTACGCCGGCGTCGGCACGCTGCACGGCACCGCCGAGAACGACTACCACTACGGCCTCGCGCCGCAGGCGCTCGCCGCACTGCGATTCATCTTCGACGGTCGCGCCTCGGTCGACGTCACCGCGCGCGAATATTTCGTCAGTCGTGTCGGCGGCGCGGCGACCGGCGGCAAGGACAACATCGTTCGCACCGATGCAGCACTCACCATCCCGGTCCGCGGCCAACATGCGGTCTCGGTGCGCTATCAGCTGTCGCGCCGCGATGCGTCGACGACCGGCCTCGGCGACATCACACAGACGCGTGGAACGATCGGAATCTTCTACACGTGGCTTGGCCACGACCAGTTCGGCGCGGTCGACTGGCGCAAGTAACGATCGAACCTCTCGACAGCGCGAGCGCCATTGTGTAGCGTCCGGCCGACGGGGCTCACACCCCGACGGAGGACGTCGATGAACGCGCAAGCCTCGCGCGCCGAGCGGTTTCGCGATCTTCATACGCGGCCGCACCTTTTCGTGGTTCCCAATCCGTGGGATGCCGGCTCGGCCAGAATCCTCGCAACGCTCGGATTCGAAGCGCTCGCGACGACGAGCGCCGGTTTCGCGTTCTCGCTCGGCCGGCCGGATGCGCAGCGAGCGCTCGGGCGCGACGACGTGCTTGCAAACGCTCGCGACATTGCCGCGGCGACCGAGTTGCCGGTTTCGGCCGATCTCGAGAACGGCTTCGGCGATGATCCCGACGACTGCGCCGAAACGATCCGGCGCGCGGCGCAAGCGGGTGTCGTCGGCGGATCGATCGAGGACGCGACGGGCCGCAGCGGCGATCCGATCTATCCGTTCGCGCAATCGGTCGAGCGTGTCGCGGCCGCAGTCGCCGCCGCGCGCGGCATCGGCTTTCCCTTCACGCTGACGGCGCGCGCCGAAAACTTTCTCTTCGGCCGCCCCGATTTGGACGACACGATCCGCCGGCTCGTCGCGTATGCCGATGCCGGCGCGGATGTTCTGTATGCGCCGGGACTCGCCACGCGCGAGGCGATCGCCGCGGTGGTCGACGCGGTCGCGCCGCGGCCGGTGAACGTGGTCATGGGGCTTTCCGGCGCGAAGCTGACACTCGATGAGCTCGACGAGCTCGGCGTCAAGCGCGTAAGTCTCGGCTCGTCGCTCGCGCGCGCCGCGCTCGGCGAAATGATTCGCGCCGCCAACGAAGTGCGCGAGCACGGGACGTTCGGATTCGCGGCGCGCGCCACACCCTACGTGCAGCTCAACACGCTGTTCGACACTTTCCCTCCCGGCAGCGCACATGCAAAGCGATGAACGTGCGATCCGCGATCTCGTCGCGACGTGGATGGACGCGTCGGCGCGCGGCGATCTCGCGGCAATACTGCCGTTGATGGCGGACGACGTCGTGTTTCTCGTCTACGGCCATCCGCCGATCCGCGGGCGCGACGCGTTCGCGGCCGCTTTCCGATCGGCCGGGCAGCAGCAGAAGATCGACGGGACCAGCGACATCCAGGAAATCGCGATCGCGGGCGACTTCGCGTATTGCGTGAGCCGGCTGTCGGTGGCGATCACGCCGCCGTCCGGCTCGGCGAACCATCGCAGCGGCTACGTGCTGACGGTGTTGCGCAAGCAGGCGGGCGGCAATTGGGTGATCGCACGCGACGCGAATCTGCTCGCGCCCGAATCGCGGAGCGGACCATGAGCGATACGGGCGACGCGTCGACGACGTTGCGCGCGCATACCGGCGGCTGCCACTGCGGCCGCGTGCGCTTCGAAGTGCGCGCTCCGGCGCGGCTGTCGGTGAGCGAATGCAACTGCTCGATGTGCTCGAAATCGGGCTATCTGCACCTGATCGTGCCGCGCTCGCGATTCACGCTCGTTCAGGGCGCGCCATTCCTGACGACGTACTCGTTCAACACGCACACCGCGCGGCATCTGTTCTGCTCGGTGTGCGGCGTCAAGTCGTTCTACGTGCCGCGCTCGCATCCGGATGGCTACAGCGTCAACGCGCGCTGCCTCGATGAGGGAACGGTCGAGGCGATCGAGATCGAGCCGTTCAACGGCCGCGAATGGGAACAGCAATATCCGGAAGGTCGCGGCAAGCTGCCCGATGAATAGCGGCAAACCTGCAGGGGAGAACGTGATGGACGAGTTGCTCGCGTCGGCTGCACAGCGCGCAGCCGCGTATCTCGACGGATTGCGCACGCGACGCGTCGCGCCGGACGAGCGCGCCGTCGCCGCGCTTTCGCGCCTGGACATTCCGCTTCCATACGAGCCGACGAGCGGCCAAGACGTGCTGGCCGAGCTCGATGACGTCGCATCGGCCGCGACGATGGCGATGGCGGGCCCGCGCTTCTTCGGTTTCGTCATCGGCGGAACGCTGCCCGCGGCGCTCGCCGCGCATTGGCTCGCCACTGCCTGGGATCAGAACAGCGCGCTGTACAACGTGACGCCCGCGGCCGCCGAGCTCGAGCGGATCGCGCTCGGATGGCTGCTCGACGTGCTCGGCTTGCCGGCGTCGACGGCGGGCGCGTTCGTCACCGGCACCACCGTCGCGCACATCACGGCGCTCGCGGCGGCGCGCCACGCGGTGCTCGCGAAAGCCGGCTGGAACGTCGAAGCCGACGGACTGTTCGGCGCGCCGGCGATCGACGTGGTCGTCGGCGCCGAGTCGCATCCGACGCTTTACAAGGCGCTCGGCGTGATCGGTCTCGGCCGTAATCGCGTCATCAAGGTGCCGGTCGACGCTCAAGGCCGCATCCGCGCCGACGCGCTGCCGGCCATCACGCGGCCGACGATCGTGTGCGTGCAGGCAGGCAACGTCAATACCGGAGCATTCGATCCGATCGACGAGATCTGCCGGCACGCGCATCGCAGCGGCGCGTGGGTGCACGTCGACGGCGCGTTCGGGTTGTGGGCGCGCGTCGCACCGTCGCGCGCAGCTCTCGCGGCAGGGATCGAGCACGCCGATTCATGGGCGACCGACGCGCACAAGTGGCTCAACGTTCCCTACGACGGCGGTGTCGCGCTCGTGCGCGACGCCGATGCGCTGCGCGCGGCGATGGCGATCAGCGCCGAGTACCTGCCGACCGCGAGCGAGCATCGCAATCCGTCGGATTACACGCCGGAGCTCTCGCGCCGCGCACGCGGCGTCGATGTCTGGGCGGCGCTGCGCTCGCTCGGCCGTAGCGGACTCGCCGATCTCGTCGAGCGCAACTGCCGCCAGGCGCGCCGCTTCGCCGACGGTCTCGCCTCGAGCGGTTACCGGATCCTGAACGACGTCGTGCTGAACCAGGTGCTCGTTTCGTTCGGCGACGCCGACACGACCGGCCGCGTGATCGCGGCGATCCAGGCCGAGGGCACGTGCTGGTGCGGCAGCACCGTCTGGCAAGGGCAGACCGCGATGCGCATCAGTGTCATTTCGTGGGCGACGACTGACGACGACATCGATCGCAGCATCGACGCGATCCGGCGCGTGGCGGGACGCGCACGAGCCGTGCGATGAGCTGATGCGAAGGCGAGCGCCCGCATGGATTGCCGTCGGCGTCGTCGTCGGCTTCGCCGGCTTCGTGTACACGAGCTATCGACACGACATCGGCAACGCGCGCGAGCGCGTCTCGCGCGCAAGCCTGATCGCCCATACGCCGTGCGGGCCGATCGAGTACGCGGTCGCCGGACAGGGTCTGCCGTTGCTGGTCGTTCACGGCGCCGGCGGCGGATTCGATCAGGGTGTCGATTTCGCCGCGCCCCTCACGCGACGCGGCCTGCGCGTGATCGCGATGTCGCGGTTCGGCTACCTGCGCACGCCGTTGCCCGCCGATGCGTCGGCGGCGGCGCAGGCGGACGCGCACGCGTGCCTGCTCGATGCGCTGGCGATTCCGAGCACGGCGGTGGTTGGCGCGTCGGCCGGTGCGCCTTCGGCGATGCAGCTCGCGCTGCGTCACCCTGCGCGCGTGTCGGCGCTGGTGCTCCTGGTGCCGGCGCTTTACGTGCCGCGGCCAGCGAACGCACCGCCACTTACTGCGCCCCCTGCAACACAATTTCTGTTCGACACCGTGCTTCGTTCCGACTTTCTCTTCTGGGCCGCCATCAGGCTCGCACCGGGATTGGTGATCCGGGCGATTCTTGCGACATCGCCTGCGGTCGTCGATGCGGCAGGCCCGGATGAACGGATACGCGTTGACGCCATACTCGATCGCATTCTGCCGGTGTCGCCGCGACGGCAGGGGCTCATCAACGATGCAGCCGTCACGTCGACGTTGCCGCGCTACGATCTCGAACGCATTGCCGCGCGTACGCTTGCGATCAGCGTCGCGGACGATCTGTTCGGCACCGCTGATGTGGCCCGTTACAGCGCCGAGCATATCCCGAATGCGCGGCTCGTTTTGTATCCGAGCGGCGGTCATGTCTGGGTCGGGCATCAGAGCGAGCTGATAAACGAAGTGGCTGCATTCGTGCGGGCGCCGTGAGCTCTACAATGGGCATCCGTTGTCGCATTTCGCGAGGCGAGCATGATGAGTCAGACCGTTGAACGCCCGAGCGTGCGTGTTGCCGTCGTGCAGGCGGGGTCGGTGCCGTTCGACAGCGACGCCTGCGTCGACAAGGCGGTCCGGCTCATCGCCGACGCGGCGGCGACCGGCGCGAAGCTCGTGCTGTTTCCCGAGGCATTCATCACCGGCTACCCGAAAGGGCTCAATTACGGGCTCGTCGTCGGGGCGCGCGATCCCGCCGGCCGGGAAGAATTCCGTCTCTATCTCGACGCGGCGATCGACGTTCCGGGCGCGCAAACGCAGCGACTCGGTGAAGCCGCGGCTACGCACGGCGTCTACGTCGTCATGGGCGCGATCGAGCGCGAACGCGGCACTTGCTACTGCACCGTGCTGTTCTTCGCGCCCGACGGCCGCCTCGCCGGCAAGCATCGCAAGCTGATGCCGACCGCGCTCGAGCGGATGATCTGGGGCTTCGGCGACGGCTCGACGCTCACCGTGGTCGACAGCCCGTACGGCCGCATCGGTTCGGTCATCTGCTGGGAAAACTACATGCCGATGCTGCGGATGGCGATGTACGCGAAGAACGTCGCGCTGTATTGCGCGCCGACTGCCGACGACCGCGAAACATGGCTGCCGACGGTACGCCACATTGCGCTCGAAGGCCGCTGCTTCGTGCTGAGCGCCTGTCAATTCCTGCGCAAGCGCGATTTTCCGCCCAACGTGCGCGTATCGCTGGGCGACACCCCTGACGCCGTGCTGATGCGCGGCGGCAGCGCGATCGTGAGCCCGCTCGGCAAGGTGCTGGCGGGACCGCATTTCGAAGGCGAGACGATCCTCACCGCGGATCTCGACCTCGACGACATCGGCCGCGGCAAGTTCGACTTCGACGTGGCCGGCCACTACAGCCGGCCGGACGTGTTCCAGCTTCTCGTCAACGAAGCGGCTGCGTCGGCGGTCGTGACACGGACCGAACGCTGACACGCATCGTGGAAAAACTGGTCGGCATCGGAGACTTCTTCTTCCGCGCGGAGGATCCGGTGGCATTGGGCGCCTGGTATCACGATCATCTCGGCATCGATCTCGTGCCGGGCGATCACGATCATCCACCGTGGCGCCAGCAGGCCGGGCCGACGTTGTTCGCGCCGTTCGCGCGCGACACCGACTATTTCGGCGATTCGCGAAAGGAATGGATGATCAACTTCCGCGTTCGATCTCGACGCGATCGTCGCGCAGCTCCGCGCGGCGGGCGTTGCGGTCGCCGTCGACGCCGAGCAGTATCCGAACGGGCGCTTCGCTCGCCTCGCGGATCCGGAAGCCAATCCCATCGAGTTGTGGCAGCCCGAAGGCGGCGACGCAGGTCGAGCCTGACATCGCGATCCAACGCGCGATTGAGAGCGACCCGCCTTCCGCGGTAGGCTTATGGGTCGCGCTCCAACGCGCGACCCGAACCCGCTGTGCGAAAGCCGGCGGACCCTAACAGACCTGGAGAGCCAGATGACCGCGTTCAATGTCGTGCGCTTTCGCGTCAAACCCGGGCGCGAGGAGGATTTCCTCGAATTCCACCGCAGCGCATCGGCAGATTTTTCCGGCTATCGCGGCGGCGTCATCATCAAGACCGGCGACCGCGCGTACTGCTTCATCGCCGGCTGGAACGATTTCGACAGCATCGTCGCCGCGCGTCCGCAGATGATCGGCATGCTCGATCAGATGCGCGACATGCTGGAGGACCTCGGCGGCGGCCTTGGCGTGACCGATCCCGTCTCCGGCGAAACGGTCGTCGAAATGCCCGCGAAAATGGCACGCAAGCGGTCGCGAAGCGCGCCGAGGAAGCGCGCGGCGGCCGAGGAAGCGCCCGAGCAGGAAGAGGTATGACGTCGGCCGCGCCGCCCGTGCGACGGCGGCGGGGATGAGCGAGCGCGCGGCCGAGCGCGCTGCCGATCTGCTTCGCTGCCACCGCGTCGCGGCGCTCGGCACGTTGCGCGACGGCGCGCCGAGCGTCACGATGACGCCCTACGCGTTGCTGAGCGACCCGCTCGCGCTGATCGTGCTCGTGAGCGGGCTTGCGTCGCACACGAGCGACATGCGCGCCGATGGCCGCGTCGGCGTTCTCGTCTCGGAACCGGAAACGGACGGCTTGTCGGTGCACACGCTTGCGCGCGTGTCGATCCGGGGCAACGCGCGGCCGCTGTTTCGCGACGATCCTTTGCACGACGCCGCGCGCGCCGTCTACGCAGCGCGCTTCCCCGACATGACGGAGCTTTTTGCGCTCGGCGATTTCGCGCTGTTCGCGATCGAACCCGCGACGGTGCGCATCGTGTCAGGATTCGCGCAGGCGGCGTCGATCACGCCAGGCTCGCTTGCGAGCGCGATCGGCGGCACTGTGGAATGACGCGCGCTGCCGCTCGCTGCGGCTGGGTCGCCCTCGCGGGCGCCGTGCTCGTCAGCGCCTGCGGCGCGAGCTCGCAGAACGCCGCGCAGGTAAACGGCGACGCCGCGCGCGGACGGGTGCTGCTCGCCCAATACGGCTGTGGCCGTTGCCACCGCATTCCCGGCGTAGCCTCCGCCAACGGCAACGTGGGGCCGCCGCTCGACGGCGTCGGCCGGCGCGTCTACCTTGCGGGCGTGCTGCCGAACTCCCCCGAGCACATGGTGCGCTGGATACGTTCGCCGCAGTCGTTCAAGCCGACGACGCCGATGCCCGATCTGAACGTCACGGAAGAGCACGCGACCGACATGGTGGCGCACCTGTTCCGCCTGCGCTGAGGAGCCGACGATGCGCACTGCGATCAAGCTCGCGGCGGGGATGCTCGCCGCGCTCGCGGCGGGCGCCGCGTTCTTCCTATCAGGCATGTACAACATCGCCGCGACCGAGCAGCACACTGCGCCCGTTTATTACTTGCTGGAGGCGGGGATGCGCCAATCGGTGCGCGCGTACGCGAGCGGCATCGTTGCTCCTGCGCTCGACGATCCGCCGCGTGCCGTGCGCGGACGCGCGCTCTACGACGAGCATTGCGTGCGCTGCCACGGTGCACCGGGCGTGGCACCGGAACCTTTTGCGCTGGGAATGACGCCGACGCCCGGCAACCTCGCGTTCACGGCGCGGGAGTGGCCGCCGGAGCAGTTGTTCTGGACGATCAAGCACGGGATCAAGATGACGGGCATGCCGGCCTGGCAATTCCGGCTCGACGATGACGACCTGTGGTCGATCGTCGCCCATCTGCGGGTGCTGGCCCGCCAATCGCCGCGCGAGTACCGCGCCGGCGTGCAGCAGGGCGCAACGCCGGCCTTGAGCACGGCGACGAACGCGCCGGCGCCGCAACGCGATGTTCGGCGTGGCATCGTCGCGCTGCGCCAATACGGATGCGCGACGTGTCATCGGATTCCCGGCGTCGTCGGCGCCGATGCGCCAGTCGCGCCACCGCTCGCCGACATGGCAACGCGCACGTTCATCGCGGGCGTCGTCGCGAACGATCGCGCGGACCTGATTCGATGGCTGCGCTCGCCGCAGTCGCTCAACGCCGACAGCGCGATGCCCGATCTTGGCGTGACCGAGCGCGACGCGGCCGACA
>WNFV01000074.1_pt1 | contig 100996 bp, 79 predicted proteins | sample 5400101 | NCBI WGS metagenome assembly WNFV01 (sample SAMN13153361, study PRJNA577476) | soil metagenome | isolation source: 115 cm soil or saprolite under grassland replicate 1 | place: USA:California | collected 2016-06-15
CCCCGTAGACTCCGTGCGAACCATCGGGGCGGCGGATCTGGTCCTCGCGGACGGTCATCCACGGGTTGCGGTAGACCGTGCGCGTTGCAAGCTGCTGGATCACCGGCACCGCACGGCCGGAGGGGTGTAGCTCACGCGGTTCAGGTGGAGGCGTCATAGCGGTAGATCAGCTCGTTGCGGTCGCCGACGACGACGCGGTAGGTGACCTCCAGGATACGGCCATGCTGGTCGTAGCAGCGTCGCCAAACGTTCAAGACCGGCTGGTCCGCTCGGAGCTGGAGCTGCTCTCGCTCGCTTGGTGAGGGTAGGCGGCAGGTGACGGTGTCCTCGAAGCGCAGCCGGTAGCCGATCTCCTCCATCCTGGACAGCATGCCGCCCGGCCCGGTATCGACCTGCCTGAGGATCGGAAGTCGGTCAGCCACTTCCGGTGCGAACCATGTCGTGGAGAGTTGCACCGGCGGCTCGTCGTTGACGCCTTGGACGCGGGCACGCTCCAGGACGAGGGTCCCGGTGGGTACGCCGAGCCACCGTGCAGGGACCGAGCCAAGTTCGATCTCGCGGGCTGTATGTGACCTTCAACTCGTTTTGGCCCGCGACCGGGCAGCGGCCACTGCACGTCAACAATGGGCGCACCATCACCCTCCAGCAGCTCTCCGAGCAGGCCAAGGACAGCCTTGTCAACGTCCGCCCCAACGGCGAGTTCCGCATCAACGCCACCACCTGGGGCCGCGAGACGATCGGCAACGCCGTCATCGGCAACGTCTGCAACGACGACCCCCAGGCGCTGCTGTCGGCCGCCGAGCGCCAGTTCCGGGCCAGCAGCGTGGGACAGCTCCCCCGCGAGGCCGAGGCCGTCCACAAGTTCCAGCTCGGCGAGCAGGACACCAACGCACGGATCGCCGCCTCCACTGCCAAGATCGTCTTCCTGCCCCGGTTTCTGGTCGTGCAGTTCGAGACTCCGGCGTTCCTCCCCGGCGGCCTGGACACGCGCGAGCTGGGCGTACGCATCTACCAGGTGACCGTCAACGGCCGCAACGTCACCGACCAGGTCCTGTGGGACCGGCTGGCCCATGGCCCAGAGCAAGCCGGCGCTGCTGGCGTGGCGCAAGGTGGCCGAGCAGCCCGCGGCGCTTGGCCCGCAGTCCCATGCTGCGCCGTGGCGACGGCACCGGGCTGTCGGCGCGGACGCCGCTGATGACCGCGAACTCAAACAGCCCCCGGACCGCGGCGATGCGGCGGTTCATCGTCGCCGGCGCCACCCGTCGGCGATCCAGCCGCACCACCTTCCCGCCGCCTGCCTCGGGCGGGCCTGCCAGTCGAGGTAGTCGAACAAGTCGCTTGGGAGCGCATCGGTGATCGCGATCTTGGACTCGTGGCAGAACCGTCCGAAGTTCACAAGGTCATAGGCGTAAGCCCGCACCGTCGCTGGCGAAAACGCCCGTGCCACCAGGTGGGCCAGGAACCGATTGGCCACCCCGATGTCCCGCCAGACACCCTCCAGCCGCCAGCCCGCCCCATCCCGTCGCGCCACCACCGCCAGCATGCTTGCCCCCCTTGCCGGCCGCAGTCTCCACCCCTGATCCCACCCGGTGTGGGACCTCAGGCCGCCCTCTGCACAAGCGCCCCCCAGGGCCGGTTAACCGATAGCTTGTGGACCTGGCAGCGCTGGACCAAGGGCTGGTCAAACACCTGCCGGACCCCCTTGGCCAGCGCCTTCGCCCCATCCAGCACCGCCAGCAGGGCGAGCGGGTGGATCCGGCGCAGCACGGCGATCATCAGCCCAAAGGTCAGCTCGGGCACCGCGGCCGACGGCATCTGGGCCCGGCGGCCCAGCGCGACCACGATCCCGCGCCGGGTGACCGCCGGCTCGTCGACGTGGTAGGCGTGGCCACCGGTCTGCAGCACCAGCTCCACCTCGGGAAGCTGGTCGAAGAGATCACCGTGCAGCCGCGTCCGCTCCCGGATCGCCATGAGCACCTGGACGCCGCCCAGCGCGGCGAGGTCGGCCTGGGCGAGCGGCTGGTCCAGCACCGTCACGTCGGCCAGCTGTCGCAACCGAGCCATGCCTGGGGACCCGGCGATGCGTCCCTCGTAGTCGTCGAGCACCAGCAGCCGGGGAGGCCCGGTCACCGGCCCGGCCCCGTCAGCGTGCGCGATCCGTCCGTGCTCACCCTCCGTATCGACCCCGAGCGATCCCGCCGGGAGGCAGAGTCTACGAGGCCCGCTCCCGACCCGTACAGCCGCCGCAGGTTCGGTGTCCGGTCTCGTGCGGCACAGATCGGCGCCGATTCCATCCGCATGGAGGGCGCACGATGACGTTGAGAGGTGAGGGACTGCGGTGCGCCACCGCACTCCAGCAGCAGCAGGGCCGATGCGTGCTGATCCTGGCCGTCACCTCCCTGGCCGCTGTCGGGCTGCTGCGCGCGCATCGCGGCCGGTGACGACATCGAGGATGCCCAGCAGTCGGGCGTGCAGCGCTCGCTGGCGTTCGGGCGAGGTAGTCTCTTGTGTCTCCCGGCTCAGCCGGGACCGTCCTACCGCTCGCATGCCGGGCCGGATCACCGGGCCGCCCAAGGCCGGTAGGTTCACAGCGACTCTCCAGGAAGCGTAGGAGCGGTGACGATGCCCGATCCCGTACAACCGCCCAAGGTGGCCATCGTCACCCTGGGGTGCGGGCGCAACGAGGTCGACTCCGAGCAGGCCGCCGGGCTGCTTACCGCTTGCGGGTACGAGATGGTCGACGATGCCGAGCAGGCAGACGCGATCATCGTCAACACCTGCGCCTTCATTGCCGCGGCCAAGCAGGAGTCCATCGACACGATCTTCGGCGCCGTCTCGCTCAAGTCCCCTTCGCCGACTCGTGAGCTCGCTTCTGACAGCGCCGCCGAGGAGGCCAAGCGGGAGCGGATCGGCACGGTGCTCGACACGGCCGGGCTGAAGCAGCACGGGGGGGCCAGGACCGTGCTGGTGATGGGCTGCCTGGCCGAGCGCTACACCGACGCCCTCCGTGCCGAGCTGCCCGAGGCCGACGCAATCGTGCCGTTCGCCGACTACGCACGCCTCCCCGAGCTGCTCGGGCCCACCCTCGGCGCCGGCAGGCCGGTCCCGGCCGGGCCCGCCGTGACGCCGGCGCCGGCCGTGCCCACCCCGGCCGGGCCCGCCGTGGCCCTGGCACCGGTGCCGGCCGCACCGCCTGGAGTGGTCCGGCCGGCGCTCGTCCCGCCTGCTGGCCGCCGGTCGCTGCCGATGGTGTTCCCCACCCCGGCCGGCGCGCCCTTCCCGGCCCGGTCCCGGGCGCGCCAGCCGGTCGCCCTCGTCAAGCTCGCCGAGGGCTGTGACCGTGACTGCTCGTTCTGCGCCATCCCGTCGTTCCGGGGCGGCTTCCGCTCGCGCCGCCCGACCGAGGTGGTGGACGAGGTCGCCTGGCTCGCCGGGCAGGGCGTCTCCGAGGTCGTGCTCGTCGCCGAGAACTCCACCTCCTACGGCAAGGACCTGGGCGGGCGCTCGGCCCTGGTCCACCTGCTGCGCGACCTTGCCACGATCGACGGGCTCCGCCGAGTCCGCCTGCAGTACCTCCAGCCCGACGAGCTCACCACCGGCCTGCTCGAGGAGATGGCCGCCAACCCGGTCGTCTGCTCCTACTTCGACTTGTCGCTGCAGCACGCGAGCCTACCCGTGCTGCGCCGCATGCGCCGGGGCGGGTCCCGGCGCCACTTCCTCGACCTCGTCGGCCGCATCCGCGACCTCGACCCCGACGCCGCCTTCCGCTCCAACTTCATCCTCGGCTTCCCGGGCGAGCGCAGGCAGGACGTGCGCGAGCTCGAGGACTTCCTCGAGGAGGCCCGGCTCGACTGGGTCGCCTTCTTCGCCTGGTCCGCCGAGGACGGCACGGCCGCCCTGGCGCTCGACGGCCGGGTGCCTGCCCGCACCGCCCGGGCCCGGGTCGAGCGCCTGACCGAGCTGCAGGCGCGCGTGGTCGACCGGGTCCAGGCCGGCTGGGTGGGCCGCCGGTTCGAGGTCCTGGTCGACCGGGTCGACGCCGACGGCACCGTCGAGGCCAGGAGCTTCCGCGAGGCACCCGAGCACGACGGCCTGGTGCGCGTCGGGGGCCTGCCCGGTGCCGTGCCCGGGGACTACCTCGAGGTCGAGGTGACCGGCGCCGAAGGCCCCGAGCTGTGGGCCCGCCCGGTCTCGCCGGGTGCGGAGGCGGCGCCCGGCCCCGTCGCCCGCGCAGCCGTGCCGGCCGCTCGATGACCGCTGAGGGTGGTCCGGTCGCTCGGGGAGCGGGCCAACCGTCCGGGCTGCCCCGGCACCGGAGCCGGCTGCCGGGGACCGGAGCCGGTGGCCCCGGGACCGGAACCGGCGGCCCCGGGCGGCTGGTGAGGGCGGCTGCGCGCACCGGCGTCCTGCCCGACGCGGCGGCGGCGCACCCTTCGCCCCGGCCTGCGCTGCTTGTGCCCACGGCTTACCCTCGTGCGCGGGGTGGGCTTGGCGCCGGGCCTGACAGGAGGGCGAGGACGACCATGCGGTGCGAGATCATCGGCGTTGGGACCGAGCTGCTGCTCGGCCAGATCGTCAACACCAACGCGGCCTGGGTCGGCCAGCGGCTGGCCGACGTCGGCTGGGACTGCCTGCGCCACACCGCGGTGGGGGACAACGAGGGGCGCATCGCCGACACGATCCGGGAGGCGCTCGCCCGCGCCGACGCGGTGATCGTCACCGGCGGCCTCGGACCGACCCAGGACGACGTCACCCGGGAGGCGATCGCCGCCGTCGCCGGGGTGCGGCTCGTCCGCGACGCCACGATCGAGCGCTGGCTCGAGGAGCGTTTCGCCCACTTCGGCGTACGCCGCATGGCCACGATGAACCTGCGCCAGGCCGACGTGCCCGAGGGTGCCCGCACCATCGACAACCCGCGCGGCACCGCCCCTGGCCTGATCATCGAGATCGGCGGCAAGCCGGTCTACGCGGTGCCCGGCGTGCCCCGCGAGATGGAGAGCATGCTCGAGCGGGTCGTGCTGCCCGACCTGGCCGCCCGCGCAGGCGAGGGCCGGGCGATCGTCTCCCGCACCCTGCGGACGGCCGGGATCGGGGAGTCCACGGTGGCCGAGCAGCTCACGCCGCTGTGGGAGACGGCCGACGGCGTGACCATGGCCTATCTGGCCAGCGCCGGTGAGGTGCGCGTCCGCCTGACCTCGGTCGGGGCCACCCGGGAGGAGGCGCTGGCCAGGATCGCCCCGGTCGAGGAGGCCGTGCACGCCGAGCTCGGTCCCGCGGTCTACGGCCGCGACGACGAGGCGCTCGAGCAGGTGGTCGGCCGCCTGCTGCGCGAGCGTGGCCAGAGCCTGGCCACGGCCGAGTCGCTCACCGGCGGGCTCCTCGGCGGTCGCATCACCACCGTGCCCGGCGCGTCCGACTACTACCGGGGCGGAGTGGTCGCCTACGCCACCGAAGCCAAGGCCGGCCTGCTCGGCGTCGGCCAGGGGCTGCTCGACGAGCACGGGCCGGTCAGCGAGCCGGTCGCCGCTGCCATGGCCGAGGGTGCCCGGCGCCTCTTCGAGGCCGGCACCGGTCTGGCCACCAGTGGCGTGGCCGGCCCCACCGAGCAGGGCGGCCAGCCGGTCGGCACTCTCTGCCTGGCCGTGGCCGACGCCGCAGGCACGGTCACCGCCACCACGCGCGCCCCGGGCGACCGCACCCAGGTCCGGGCCTGGTCGGCCACGCTCGCCCTCGACCTCCTCCGCCGCCGCCTCGAAGGCATCGCATGACGGCCCGGACCCGGTCCCCGGTCCCCGACGCTGCCCCAGCCCGGTCCCCGGCCACCGACCCTGCGGCGGCCTGTCTTGCGGCGGCCTGGTCCCCGGCCACCGACCCTGCGGCAGCCTGGACCACGGCTACCCACCCTGCGGCCGTGGCCGGGAGCTCGAGCGCGACGGTCCCGGGCCCTGGTCCCGTGGCTCCCCGGGTGGCCGTGTGATGGACGCCGACCGGGTGTTGTCCGACCCGGACCTGCTCACCGGGCGGCTGTTCTTCGCCGTGCCCGTGCCCGGTGCCGGCCGGGCGCCGCTCGAGGCCGCCCTGCCCGAGCTGGGCCGGGCCGTGCCCCAGGCGCGGGTGACTGCATCGAGCGGCTGGCACCTGACCCTGGCGTTCCTCGGCCAGGTCCGCCCCGAGTTCTCCTCCGAGGTGGTCACCGTGGGCGAGACGGCCGTGACCGGGACCGGGCCGGCCCGGCTCCAGCTCCACGGCGCCGGCGGCTTCCCCAGCCCGCGCAGGGCCCGCGTGCTGTGGGCCGGGGTGGCCGGCGACGTCGAGGTGCTGGCCCGGCTCGCCGGCAACCTGGCCGCCGCATGCCGCACGGCCGGCCTGCGCTTCGAGGAGCGGGAGTTCCAGCCCCACCTGACCCTGGCGCGCCTCCCGGCTCCCGGACCGGTGCCCGAGCCGGTGCTCGACCTGCTGGCCGCGGCCACCTCGGCCTGCCCACCCTGGGAGGCGCGGGAGCTGTGCTGTTACCGCAGCACCCTCACCAACCGGGGCGCCCGCTACCAGGTCGTGCGCACCTTCCCGCTCACCGGCGGCCGACCCGCTCCCGGCTGAGAAGCATCACCCGGCGCCCCTGTGGCCAGGTCAGCCCGGGTCCAGGTCAGCTCGGAACGAAGGTCGCGCGGACCCGGTAGACCCCGGGGAACGGCGGCCGGAAGCTGAGCCGCACCGTGCTCGCCTGGGCGGCCGGGATCACCAGCCGCACCGGCTGGCGGACCACCATGGGGGTGCCCGGGCCGGTGACCAGGAGTTGCACGGTCCCAGCAACCGGCAAGGGCCTGCCGGTCGGGTTTCGCATGCTGACCGTGGCCAGCCCGCGCCCGGAACCGCCGGTGAGGCGCAGGCCGAGCTGCAACCGGACCTGCGCGCCCGGCCCGAGCTGCCCGCCCATGGCGTCGGCGGGCGCCCGCGCGTCCCGTCCCGTCCAGATGAAGAGCGCGTCGGTGGTGCCGACGGTCCCCTTCCTCGCCGTCAAGCCGCTGGCCGCCGGACCGCTCGAGGAACTGGCGCCCGAACCGGGCCCCGGACGGGCGGAACTGGCCCCAGCCGACCCGGCCCCGGCGCCGGTCGACGCGGCGGGCCGGGTCGCCGAGGTCGCACCACCCGGCCAGATGCCCTCACCCTTGGCCAACGCGGTCGCGGTGAGGACCACCAGGAGGGCGAGGACGGCGACGAGCGGGAGGAGCGCTCGGCGAGGCGGTGCACGCATGCTGCGACTCTGGGACGACGGGACCTGACAGTCGAGCAGCTTAACCGGATCGTGCCCGCTCGGCGCTCCGCAGTCCTGCCGAGACATGCGAGGATTCGGGCTCGCCGACGGGCAGACGGAGTTGTCCACAGCCGGCCCATCCTCGTTGTGTCGAACACACGTTCGTAGTAGGGTGCACGCACCACAGCGGAGAGCCTCCCCTTGGGTCCGCTGCCACCGCGTCGACGAGGAGAGGATCTGTCATGGCCGCGACCTATACTGCCCGGAACGGCAGCGTTCGGGGAGGGACCGTGGAACGCGAGAAGGCACTGGAAGTCGCCCTGCTCCAGATCGAGAAGCAGTTCGGCAAGGGCTCGGTCATGCGCATGGGCGTCGACGGTCCGGCCGCCCCGATCGAGGTCATCCCGACCGGCAGCCTGGCCCTCGACCTCGCTCTGGGCATCGGCGGGGTGCCCCGCGGGCGCGTCGTCGAGATCTACGGGCCCGAGGCGACGGGCAAGACGACCGTGGCGTTGCACATCATCGCCGAGGCGCAGCGGGCCGGCGGGATCGCCGCCTTCATCGATGCCGAGCACGCCCTCGACGTGACCTACGCCCGCAACCTCGGCGTCAACATCGACGCGCTGCTGGTCTCGCAGCCGGACACCGGCGAGCAGGCCCTCGAGATCGCCGACATGCTGGTCCGCTCGGGCGCCATCGACGTCGTCGTCATCGACTCGGTGGCCGCCCTGGTCCCCCGGGCCGAGATCGAGGGCGAGATGGGCGACTCCCACGTCGGCCTCCAGGCCCGCCTCATGAGCCAGGCCCTCCGCAAGCTCTCCGGCACGATCTCGAAGTCCAACACGACCGCCATCTTTATCAACCAGTTGCGTGAAAAGATAGGTGTGTTGTTCGGCTGTTGTCACTATGACACCCGCGTCACGCTAGCCGACGGCACGCAGGAGAAGATCGGCAAGATCGTCAACCAGCGGCTGCCGGTCGAAGTGCTCTCCTATGATCCAGAAGCCGGCGCGGTCGTGCCGAAGAAGGTCGTCAACTGGTTCGACAACGGCCCGACCGAGGAGTTCCTCCAGTTCATGGTGGCGCACCCGGGCGGCAACGGCCGGTCCCAGTTCGCCTGCACGCCGAACCACAAGATCCGCACCCCGGCAGGTTGGAGAAAGGCGCAGGAGTTGGCCATCGGCGACCGGGTGATGCAGGCGCTCCCACACCGGCTCTCTGACTTCCAGTGGGAGGCGCTGCTCGGCGGCCTGATGGGTGACGGTGCCCTCAGCTCGTCCCGGAGCGGCTTCGGCGCCCGCTACCGGTTCGGCCACGGCGCTCGCCAGGCCGGGTATTGCGACTGGAAGGGCTCGCTATTCGGCAACCTGCAGGCGAGCCGGAGCACCAACACCTCGGGTGCGGTCTTCTACGACGTGCAGCCGCTTCCCGAGTTGGCCGAGCTTCGCCAAGCGGTCTATGTCGGGGGCAAGAAGGTCTTCAGCTACGACTACCTCAAGCGTCTGACTCCGCTGTCCCTGGCCATCTGGTACATGGATGACGGGTCGTTCTCGCTGCGGGCCAAGGGTGTGCAGGAGCGGACCCGAGACGGCAGCGGTCGGTCGGACATCTGCATCGAGGCGATGGAGCCGACGACCCGTACCCGGCTGGTCGACCACCTTGCCGACACATGGGGTATCCGCCCGAGGCTGATCCAGCGGGCGGGCAAGGCGGTGCTCGTCTTCGCCAAGGACGAGACGGCCAAGCTGCATGCGCTCGTCGCGCCGTTCGTCCACCCTTCGATGCAGTACAAGCTGCTGCCTCGCTACCGCGGTCAGTTCGGTGTCGAGCCGGTCTACTCGCCGATGCGCTACGAGCTGCTTCCCATGCCGGTCCTGGCCATCGTCCCCAAGCCGAAGTCGAGAAAGACACACCGGTTCGACATCGAGGTCGAGGGCAGCCACAACTATCTGGCCGATGGCGTCGTCGTGCACAACTCGCCAGAGACGACCCCAGGTGGCCGTGCGCTGAAGTTCTACGCTTCCGTCCGGCTCGACGTGCGCCGGATCGAGGCGCTGAAGGACGGTGCCGACGTGGTCGGCAACCGCACCAGGGCCAAGGTCGTGAAGAACAAGTGCGCGTCCCCGTTCAAAACTGCCGAATTCGACATCATCTATGGTCAGGGCATCTCCAAGGAGGGCAGCCTGCTCGACGTCGGGGTCGACGTGGGATTGATCAAGAAGTCCGGGGCCTGGTTCACCTATGACGGCGACCAGCTCGGGCAGGGTCGCGAGAACGCCCGGAACTTCCTGCGGGACAACCCGGAGCTGGCCAAGGAGATCGAGGACAAGATCAAGGCCCAGCTCGGGATCGGCCAGACCATCACCGCGGTGGACGGCCCTGAGCCTACGATCGCGCCGAAGCTGACCGAGAGCTGACCGTGCCGCAACGACCAGGGCAGGGCGGCGCACCGGAGCCGGGCAAGGACGCTCGGTCCACGCGGGCGCGCCGGTCGTCACGGGATGCCGCCGTCCCTGAGGCAGAGCGGGACCCGGTGGCCGCGGCCCGGGAGGCGGCGCTGCGGTTGCTGACGGTGAGGGCGCGGAGCCGGGCGGAGCTCGAGCGGCGGCTTGGGCAGCGCGGGCTGCCGGAGGAGGCGATCGCGGCCGCCCTCGACCTGCTGGAAGCGGCGGGGCTGGTGGACGACGAGGCCTTCGCCTCGGCCTACGCCGAGAGCCGGGCCGGGCGCGGTGCCGATGCGGCGGTGATCGCCCGTGATCTGCGCGGCCGCGGGGTCGACCCGGACCTCGCAGCCCGGGCGACCGGTGCCGCCGTGCCCGCCGACGAGCAGGCCGAGCGCTGCCGGCAGGTCGCCGAGGCCAGGTTGGCGCGCATGGAAGGGCTCGGGCCGGAGGTGCAGTTCCGCCGCCTGGCCGGGTATCTAGACCGTCGGGGCTATCCGGCGGGGCTCATCGACGCGGTCGTCAGTGAGCTGGTCAACTTCGAGGAAGGCGTCCGTTCCGACCGAGTCTAACCCTTCACAACCCTTCTGACCTGCCCTTCCTTGACCGGATGGGCCGGCCCGGCCTACCCTGGACAGGCCTGGGTTTGCCGAGCCTCTTCTGCGATTACGTAACCTTGCTCAATCGACCGTACGCCGGATTGCCGTCCCCGGAAGGCAGAGGAACCTCCTCTGTCTCGTGTTCGATCGTTTCGTTACAGACGACCTCCGGGTCGTGAATCGCAGGCTTCTCTGCAGCGCCGGGCGGTTGCTCGGCGCTGTTGCAGTCTCAGGGGCCTTCTGGCTCTCCGGCCGCCGAGCGACCTGAACCGGCCGGGTACCCCCGGCCGGATGGGGGCGCAAAGGAGGCCGCTGTGGAGGCCGGCATCATCGCAGTCGTCGGGGCCCTGGTCGGCATCATCGGGTTCATCGGCGGCACCAACTATCAACGCAAGCAAGCGACCAACCTGCTCGGCTCGGCCGAGGACCAGGCTCGGGCCCTCATCGAGGACGCCCGCCGCCAGGCCGACACCGCTCGCCGCGAGGCTGCGGTCGAGGCTCGCGACGAGGCCCTGAAGCTCAGGCAGACCACCGAGGGTGACGCGCTCAAGCTTCGACAACAGGTCGAGGTCGAGGTGCGTACCCGCATGGTCGAGGTCCAGCGTCGCGAGGAACGCCTGCTCGCCCGGGAGGAGGGGCTGGAGGCGAAGTCCGCCCTGCTCGACCGGCGCGAGGGGAGCATCCACGACCGGGAGCAGGGCCTCGAGGCGGGCCGGCGGGAGCTCGAGTCGAGCGCCGACGAGCACCGCCGCCGGCTCGAGCAGGTCGCGGCCATGACCGCCGCCGAGGCCAAGGCCATGCTCGTCAAGCAGATCGAGGAGGAGGCCAAGCGGGACGCCATGGGGCTCGTCCGCGACCTCGAGCAGCAGGCGCGCGAGGAGGCCGACCGCCGGTCCAGGAAGATCGTCACGCTGGCGATCCAGCGGGTCGCCTCGGAGCAGACCTCGGAGTCGACGGTTGCGGTGCTGCCCCTGCCGTCCGACGACATGAAGGGTCGCATCATCGGGCGGGAGGGCCGCAACATCCGCGCCTACGAGGCGGTCACCGGTGTCAACCTGATCATCGACGACACCCCTGAGGCGGTGCTGCTCTCCTGCTTCGACCCGGTGCGCCGCGAGGTCGGCCGCCTCACCCTCGAAAAGCTCGTCTCCGACGGGCGCATCCACCCCGCCCGCATCGAGGAGACCTACGAGCGGGCCAAGGTCGAGGTCGAGAGCGAGGTGCGGCGGGCCGGCGAGGATGCCTGCCTCGAGGTGGGCGTCACCGACCTGCACCCCGAGCTGGTGCGGGTGCTTGGCCGGCTCAAGTACCGCACCTCCTACGGCCAGAACGTGCTCCGCCACCTGATCGAGACCGCCCATCTCGCAGGGATCATGGCGTCCGAGCTCGGGCTGGACGTGCGGCTGGCCAAGCGGTGCGGCTTCCTCCACGACATCGGCAAGGCGCTGACCCACGAGGTCGAGGGCTCCCACGCGATCATCGGGGCCGAGCTGGCCCGCCGGCTGAAGGAGGCCCCCGAGGTCGTCCACGCCATCGAGGCCCATCACGGTGAGGTCGAGCCCCGCACCGTCGAGGCGGTGCTCACACAGTCGGCCGACGCGATCTCCGGTGGCAGGCCGGGGGCGCGCCGGGAGACCCTCGAGTCCTACGTCAAGCGCCTTGAGCGGCTCGAGGAGATCGCCAACAGCTACGCGGGCGTGGAGAAGGTGTTTGCGATGCAGGCGGGCCGCGAGGTCCGGATCATGGTCAAGCCGGAGCAGGTCGACGACGTGGCCGCGCAGGTGCTCGCCCGCGACATGGCCAAACGGGTCGAACAGGAGCTGCAGTACCCGGGGCAGATCAAGATCACCGTGGTACGGGAGATCCGCAGCGTGGAGTACGCCAAGTAGGGCGACCGCACGCGGCCGGGCTGAGCTGCTGCGATAGCATGAGGCTGCCATGAGCCAGCGATACCTGATCCGCACCTTCGGGTGCCAGATGAACGAGCACGACTCCGAGCGCATCGCGGGGCTGCTCGAGGCCGACGGGATGCGGCCGGCCGCGGGTCTCGACGACGCCAACCTGGTCGTGCTGAACACCTGCGCGGTCCGGGAGAACGCAGACAACAAGCTCTATGGCGCCCTCGGCCACCTGGCCGCCGCCAAGGCCGAGCGCGGCCTGGTGATCGCGGTGGGCGGCTGCCTCGCCCAGAAGGACCAAGGGAAGGTGCTGGCCAGGGCGCCCTGGGTGGACGTCGTGTTCGGCACCCACAACATCGGCAGCCTTCCCGTCCTGCTGCGCCGGGCCAGCGAGCAGGGCGTGGCCCAGGCCGAGTTCTTCGACGAGATGCAGGCCTTCCCCTCGGCCCTGCCCGCCCGGCGCGACAGCGACTGGGCCGCTTGGGTCGCCATCAGCGTCGGCTGCAACAACACCTGCACCTTCTGCATCGTCCCCATGCTGCGGGGCAAGGAGCGCAGCCGGCGCCCGGGCGACGTCGTGGCCGAGGTGCAGGCGCTGGCCAGCGCCGGGGTGGTCGAGGTCACCTTGCTCGGTCAGAACGTCAACTCCTACGGGACCGACCTGGCCGGGCACCGCCAGCTCTTCGGGGACCTGCTGCGGGCCCTCGACGGCGTGGACGGGCTCGAGCGGCTCCGCTTCACCAGCCCCAACCCGAAGGACTTCCGTGACGACGTGGTCGACGCCATGGCGAGCTGCCGTCCGTTGGCCGACCACGTCCACTTCCCGCTCCAGTCGGGCTCGGACCGGGTCCTCCGCCTGATGCGCCGCGGCTACCGCCGGCGTCGCTACCTCGAGATCCTGGACAAGATCCGCGCCGCCAGGCCCGGCGTGGCGTTCTCCACCGACATCATCGTCGGGTTCCCGGGGGAGACCGAGGCCGACTTCGCCGACACCCTCGAGGTGGTCGCGCGGGCTCGTTTCGACTCGGCGTTCATGTTCCAGTACTCGCCGCGCCCCGGCACCGAGGCCGCCTCCATGCCCGACCAAGTCCCGCCCGAGGTGGTCCGCGACCGCTTCTCCCGCCTGGCCGACCTGCAGGAACGCATCAGCCTCGAGCACAACCAGGCGCTCGTCGGCACGGAGGTGAAGCTGCTGGTCGAGCTGGCCAGCTCCAAGACCGACCCGACCCGCATGTCCGGCCGGACCGGGTCAAACAAGCTGTGCCACTTCCCCGTGGCTGCCGGCGTCGCCCCCGGCGACTTCGTCACCGTCGGGGTCGAGCAGGCCGCTCCCCACCATCTGCTCGGCGGGCGGGTACTCGCCCACCGCCCGCGCCGGGTACCGGCGGCGGGCTGTGGGACCGCGCTGCCGCCTCGGCCCCTGCCCGCCGGCGCGGTGCCCCTGCCCCTGGTCGGCTGATGCCCGCGGTCTGGGCCGCGCTGCTCCCGCACCCACCCCTGCTCGTGCCCGACCTGGCCGGAGGAGCCGCGGCCGAGCTCGACCCGCTGCGGTCGGCCTGCCGCGAGGCGCTGCGATCGGTCCTCCCGGCGAGCCGCGCTGTCCTCGTCCTCGGTGACGGCCCGGTCTGGGGACTCGCCCGCCCGGGCGCGTTCGGCTCCTTCATGCCCTACGGCACGGAGCTGCGGGCCAGGCTTCCCGGGAGGGTCCTGCCCCTCGACCTCAGCGGCCTGCCCGAGCCGGTCGCCCTGGACGAGCTGCCCCTGTCTTTGGCGGTAGCCGCCTGGCTGCTGGGGACGCTCGGCGCGGATGCCAGCGAAGCACCCCGCCGCGACCTCCCCGGCCTCCCGGTGGCCGCCGACAGGCCCGGCCCGGGGCCCGGGACTGCCGTGCTCCGGGTCGCCGAGGCTGCCGCCGACAGGCCCGGCCCGGGGCCCGGGACTGCCGAGGTCCGGGTCGCAGCGCTCCACCTGGCCGCGGTGACCATTCCGTCCACCCTCGGCCGCGGCGCGGCCATCGCCGTGGGCCGGGAGCTGGCGCGCGCTGCCGACCCGTCCGGGCCGGTGGGCGTGGTCGCCATGGGCGACCTCTCGGCCCGACGGTCGGCCAGGGCGCCGGGCGCGTTCCATCCGGCCGCTGCCGGCTTCGACGCCGCCATCGCCCAAGCCGCCGCCGCAGGGGACCTCGCCGCCCTTGCGGCGCTCGACCCCTCGCTGGCCGGGGAGCTCATGGTTGCCGGCCGGGCGGTGCTGCAGGCCCTGGCCGGGGCGCTGGACGGGGCCGGCCGCCTCCACGGCCGGGTTCTGTACGACGACGCGCCCTACGGCGTCGGGTACGTCGTCGCCACGCTGACCGCCGATGCCGCCGCCGCACGCCGGTCTGACCCACCCCCTATGAAGGTCCGGGCGCCGGCTCGGGCCGAGGGCCGCCCTGGGCCCGTCCTTGCCGTGGTCGGGCCGACCGCGGCGGGCAAGACGGCGCTCGCCCTCGAGCTCGCCCCGAGACTCGGCGCCGAGGTGGTGAGCGCCGACGCCATGCTCGTCTACCGCGGCATGGACATCGGCACGGCCAAGCCGACGCCGGCCGAGCTGGCCCGGGTGCCGCACCACCTGGTCGACGTGGTCGACCCGAGCGAGGAGTTCTCGGTAGCCCGCTTCCAGCCGATGGCCCGCGCCGCCATCGCCAGCATCCTCGCCCGAGGCCGGGTCCCGCTTCTGGTGGGCGGCTCTGGCCTGTACTTCCATGCCGTCGTGGACGAGTTCGAGTTCCCGCCCACCGACGCCGCGGTCCGCTGCCGGCTCGAGGCCGAGGCGGCCGACGCGGGCCTGCCCGCCCTGTACGAGCGGCTCGCCGGGCGCGACCCGGCCGCCGCCGCCCGCATCCAACCGGGCAACTTGCGCCGTATCGTCCGCGCGCTCGAGGTGATCGAGCTCACCGGCATGCCGTTCTCCTCGTTCCGCAGGGCGATGGACGAGCCCGTGTCGCGGTACCGGCTCACCGTCCTCGGCCTCGACCCCGGCCCGGAGCGGTCGCGGCAGCGGGTCGCCGACCGGGTCGCCGCGATGGCCGCGGCGGGCCTGGTCGACGAGGTCCGCCGCCTGGCCGCCGGACCGCTGTCGCGCACCGCCCGGCAGGCCCTCGGCTACAAGGAGGTGCTGGATGCCATCGAGCGGGGCGGCTCGACCGTCGACGCCCTGGACGAGGTGGTCGCCCGGACCCGCGCCTACGCTCGCCGCCAGCTCGCCTGGTTCCGTCGGGACCCCCGGATCCGATGGGGTACTCTTCCGGATGGGCCGGGTCTGGTCGCGTGGGCCCTGCGGGAGCTGGCGGAGGGGTAGCGGGTGGAGTTCGTCAAGGCGCACGGCACGGGCAACGACTTCGTGGTGGTCGAGGATCTCGGCGACCGCTACGAGCTGTCGGCCGGGTTCGTGCGGGCGGTCTGCGACCGCCACTTCGGCGTGGGCGGCGACGGCCTGATCCGGATCGCCCCGGGCACCCGGGCGCCGTTCTTCATGGACTACCGCAACGCTGACGGGTCCGTGGCCGAGATGTGTGGCAACGGGGCCCGGGTGGTCGGCAAGTACCTGGCGGACCGCGGCCACGTCGCCGGCGCGTTCGACCTCGAGACGCGCGCGGGGGTCAGGCACCTCGAGCTGCACGCGGGCGACGACGGCCTCGTCGACCGGGCCACGGTCGACATGGGCGCGCCCAGCTTCGACCGCGCCGACCTGCCCATGCTGGGGGAGGGGGAGGCGCTCAAGGAGCCGTTCGAGGTCCAGGCGGGCCAGACGGTCGTCGGCACCTGCCTGTCCATGGGCAACCCGCACATGGTCGTGTTCGTCGACGACGTGGAGGCGGTCCCGGTGGCGACCCTCGGGCCGCTGCTCGAGACCTACCCTTCCTTCCCGAACAAGACCAACGTGGAGTTCGTGCAGGCCGCCGGAGAGAACCTGCTCCGCCAGCGGACCTGGGAGCGCGGCGTGGGTGAGACGCTGGCCTGCGGGACCGGTGCGTGTGCGGTCGCGGTGGCGGGCCAGATGCGCGGCCTCACTGGGGGGCAGGTCGCGATCGAGCTGCGCGGCGGCCGCCTCGAGCTCGAATGGGTGCCCGGCCGGACCGTCCGCATGACCGGGCCGGCCCGCGAGGTCGCCCACGGCACCCTGGGCGACGAGCTGCTGGCACATCTCAGGAGCTAGGGCGTAGCTGACAGATGTCTACCTGCGGTCCTTGTTCCATGTGGGGGGAGCTCGCTCCCCCCACGGCCCCCCAGGAGCGCCTGTGCCATCGTGCTGGGGGACCCGCGGCTGCACCAGTACACGCTCCTCCCACGGCCCCCCAGGAGCGCCTGTGCCATCGTGCTGGGGGACCCGCAGGTGACCCACACGGCCCCCCAAGAGCGCCTGTGCCCTTGTCAGGGCCGCTACGCCCGGCCCCCGGACATATCTACCAGAGACCGGCCCAGTTGCGGCCCGGACGTCGACTCGCGGCGGTTGGCCGCGGAAGGAGTGATTCGCACATGCAGACCGCGCGACGAATTGCGGCGCTTCCGCCCTACCTCTTCGCCGAGATCGACCGGAAGGTGGTGGCGGCGAAAGCGGCCGGCGTCGACGTGATCTCGTTCGGGGTCGGAGACCCCGACCGGCCGACGCCCGGGTTCGTGGTCGAGGAGCTGGCCCGCGCCTCGCACGACCCCTCTACCCACCAGTACCCGAGCTACTTCGGGCTGCCCGCGTTCCGGCAGGCGATCGCCGACTTCTACCAGCGGCGCTTCGGGGTCGCCCTCGACCCGGCCACCCAGGTGCTGCCGCTCATCGGCTCCAAGGAGGGGATCGCTCACCTCCCCTGGGCGTTCGTCGACCCTGGCGACCCGGTGCTGGTGACCGAGCCTGGCTACCCGGTCTACGAGATCGGCACGATCCTGGCCGGTGGCGAGCCAGTCCACATCCCGCTCACCGCCGAGGAGGGCTGGTTCCCCGACTTCCGCCGGGTCGACGGGGCGGCCGCCGACCGCGCAAAGATCCTGTGGCTCGGGTATCCCTCCAACCCGACCGCGGCCGTGGCCACCATCGACCAGTTCGAGACCGCGGTGCGCTTCGCCGCCGACCACGACCTGCTGCTCGCCCACGACAACGCGTACTCGGAGATCACCTACGACGGGTTCGTGGCGCCGTCGGTCCTTCAGGTGCCGGGCGCGATGGACGTAGCGGTGGAGTTCGGGTCGCTGTCGAAGATCTTCAACATGACCGGCTGGCGCGTCGGCTGGGTCGTCGGCAACCCGGTCGCGATCGAGGCGCTCGGGCGGGTGAAGACCAACATCGACTCGGGCATCTTCAACGCCGTGCAGCGGGCTGGGGTGGTCGCACTGTCGAGCGACATGTCGCACCTGCCCGGCCTGGTCGCCACCTACCAGCGGCGCCGGGACCGCATCATGGGGGTGTTCTGGGAGGCGGGCTGGGAGGCGGACGCGCCCAAAGGCGCCCTCTACGTCTGGCTGCCCACCCCGCCGGGGGAGTCGAGCGCCGACTTCACCGCCCGGCTGCTCGACGACGCCGGCGTGGTCGTCGCGCCAGGGTCGGGGTACGGCCCGAGTGGCGAGGGCTACATCCGGCTCTCGCTCACGATCCCGGACACCCGCCTGGAAGAGGGCTGCGAGCGGGTCCGCACGGCGCTGGTCGGCGGGTAGGCGCGATGGCCGAGGAAACCCGCGCGACGGATGGGGCGCGACCCGCTACCGTTGAGGCCATGGCCAACCAAGGTTCCATTGACGTCCGCCGCGACGACACCGACATCAAGCTGGTCGAGCTGCGCAAGCTCCGCCTCGAACGGGTGGTGCTGGTCGGCGTGGCCGTGGGCGGCTCCATCGAAGCGTCCGAGCGGTCCTTGGAGGAGCTGGCACGCCTGGCCGAGACGGCCGGGGCCGAGGTGCTCGAGACGATGCTGCAGCGCCGGGACCGCCCGGACGCGGCGACGTTCGTCGGCAAGGGCAAGGCGAGGGAGCTGGCCGCCGCGGTCAGGGCACTCGACGCCGACACCGTCATCATGGACGACGAGCTGTCGCCCGGTCAGCTCCGCCAGCTCGAGGAACTGGTCGACGCGAAGGTCATCGACCGCACGGCGCTCATCCTCGACATCTTCGCCCAGCACGCCACCAGCCGTGAGGGCAAGGCCCAGGTCGAGCTGGCACAGCTCAACTACTTCCTGCCGCGCCTGCGCGGCTGGGGCGAGAGCCTGAGCCGGGCCGGCGGTGGCATCGGGACCAGGGGCCCAGGCCGGGGCCCTGGCGAGACCAAGATGGAGCTCGACCGGCGCCGGATCCGGCGCCGGATCACCAAGCTCCGCCGCGACCTGGTCGACCTGGCCCGGACCCGGGACGTCAAGCGCCAGCGCCGTGAGCGGGCCGGCATCCCCGCCGTCGCCCTCGCCGGCTACACCAATTCGGGCAAGTCCACCCTGCTGAACCGGCTCTCAGGCGCTGGGGTGCTGGTGGAGGACAAGCTGTTCTCCACCCTGGACCCGACCACGCGGCGGCTGGACCTGCCCGACGGGCGCTCGGTGACCTTCACCGACACGGTCGGGTTCATCGCCAAGCTGCCCCACGACCTCGTCGAGGCGTTCAAGTCGACGCTCGAGGAGGTGGCGCGGGCCGACCTCGTCATCCACCTGGTGGACGCGTCCCGGCCGGACCCGGCCGCGCAGGTCGCGGCGGTGCGGGCGGTGCTCGGCGAGGTCGGGGCGGCCGAGGTACCCGAGCTGCTGGCCCTGAACAAGGCCGACCTGGTCGACGAGGTGGCCCGGGCCAGGCTGACCAGGCAGTTCCCTGGCGTGCCGCTGATGTCGGCGGCGACCGGCGAGGGCGTCGACGAGCTGCTGGCCGAGATTGCCGCGCGGCTGCCTCACCCTGAGGTGCTGCTCGAGGTGCTGCTTCCTTTCGAGCGCGGCGACCTGGTCGATCGCGCCCACCGGGAGTGCGAGGTCCTCGTGGTCGAGCACCTGCCAGAGGGCACCCGCCTGACCCTGCGCGCCCCGCCCGCGCTGGCCGCAGCGCTCGAGCCCTACGTGCTTGCCGGCGGCGAGGCAGCGCCTGCCATCCCGAGCGACCGCGCCCCGGTCGAGCGTCGCTGACACATGTCGATCCAACGCTGCTCGGCCACCTCGGTCGAGCGCCGCTGAGCCACGCCTCGACCGGTGCGACACCGGCGGCGGTTGGGGCCGGACGGACACGCGCGCACCACGGGGGCGAGCGCGCGCGTGCCGCTCGGGCGCCCACCGCTGGGGCAACAGGCGCCCCCGCTGGGGGGCTACAGGCGCCCCGCTGGGGGGCTACAGGCGCCGGAGGACGGCGACCACCCGGCCGAGGATCGTGGCGTAGGCGCCGTCGATCGGCTCGTAGGCCGGGTTGGCGGGCAGCAGGCGGATCCGGCTGCCCTTGCGCGACAGGCGTTTGACGGTCGCCTCGTCGTCGAGCAGGGCGGCCACCATGTCGCCCTCGTCGGCGTCCCGCTGGCTGCGGACGACGACGTAGTCGCCGTCGAAGACGCCGTCGTCGACCATCGAGTCGCCTCGGACCTTCAGCATGAACAGCTCGCCCTGGCCGACCAGCTCGCGCGGGAGCGGCAGCAACTCCTCCACCTGCTCGTCGGCCAGGATCGGCGTGCCTGCCGCGATCTGGCCGAGCAAGGGGACGTAGGTGGGCAGCGGCCTGGGCATGGCCATCGGCGGGCCGCCCAGGTGGACCTCGATGGCGCGCGGCTTGGTCGGGTCGCGCCGGATGTAGCCCTTGCGCTGCAACGCTTCGAGCTGCGAGTGCACGCTCGAGGTGGACGTCAGCCCGACGGCCTCGCCGATCTCGCGGATCGAAGGCGGATAGCCGCGGTCGCTGACCGCGTCGCGGATCACACCGAGGATCTTCCGCTGTCTGCTGGTGAGCTCGTCGGACATCGCCTTCCCCCGAAGTGGTCGGATTCCCTGGCCGGCAGGCGACCTGGTACGTCCTGCACTGCACGGACTCTAGCAGCGCCGATAACCTGAAGCAAACATCTGTTCGAATCTGGGGACGACGGTCGTTGACATCGAACACGTGTTTGGGCAAGGATGGGCGTCGAACAAGTGTTCCCTACCCGACGGAACCTCCATGCAGATGCAGCCAGCGACCTCCGGCCGTGCCGCCGGGGCGGCGGCCGGCCTGGCCGTCACCCCGGCCGAGCCGCCCGCCCGACAGGTGTCTCCGCGGGTGCGGGTGCGGCGTGCCAGGGCGCTCGCGCTCCTGCTCGTCGTGGCATCCCTCCTGCTCGTGGCGCCCGGTCTGGCCAGGGGTGACGGTCCGGAGCGACCCGCGGCTCGGCAGACCTACACCGTCCAGGCCGGCGACACCCTTTGGGAGATCGCACGCCGGGCTGCCCCGGACCGTGACCCACGCGAGGTCGTTGACCAGCTCGTCCGTGACAACCGCCTGCGAGGCCAGCTCCAGCCCGGCCAGCAGCTCTCGCTCCCCGCGCCCAGCGGCCAGTGACTCCCCGCGGAAGGGTCGTCCGGTCGACGCTGCGCCAAGGTGGATGTCGCCGCAGCGTGTAGGCCATGGGAGCGTGGCGGGCCCTGTGGGGGTCGCCACTGGTGCGGAAGGGTCGGAAGCCGCCCGCCGGCGCCGCGCTGGCGTTGGCGCGCAACCTCGTGCCGGCCGGCGGCGGGGTCAGCCGTGGACGCGCCATCGCGCACGGCCAGAGGTGGCCGGAACGGCCCGGGGTGCCGAGCTCACATGCTGGCGCGCTCGTTGCGGATCGCCCACGGCTTGAGCATTGCGTACACCGCCTCACAGGTGGGCACGGCCAGGCCGTGCCCGGCCGCCCGACGCACGACGAAGCCGTGCAGGGCCTCGAGCTCCATGCGCCGGCCGCGGACGAGATCGTCATGCAACGAGGAGAACCCGCCCGGCTCCACGTTCTGGGCGGTGGTGAGCATGCGCTGCTCCACGGCCGCTGGCACCGGGGTGCCCTCGGCCGCAGCCACCGCGCAGACCTCGTCGAACAGCCGCCGGAAGGCCGCCCACGAGGCGTCGACCGCGCGGATCTCCCCGATCGGCAGCCGCGCCGCCGCGGTCATCCCCGCCATCGCGCAGATGAAGGCGAACTTGGCCCACAGCACGGTCTTGATGTCCGGGGACAGCGCAGCCGCGAACCCTGCCCGCTGGCAGCAGGCCAGCAACCGCTTCGCCCGCTCGCTCACGCGCCCGTCCAGCTCCCCGAACTCGATGCTGGTCGGCCCGCCGGTGTGCAGGATCACGCCCGGCTCGGCGATCCCGGCGAAGATGTAGGCCGCCCCGCCCATGACATGCCGCTCACCGACCGCTCGGGCGAGCTTCTCCTCGTTGTCGACGCCGTTCTGCAGCGAGATCACGGCCGTATCGTCCTCGAGCAGCGGCTCCAGGCGGGTCGCGGCGGCGTCGGTGTCGAAGGACTTGACGCAGAACAGCACGTAGTCGCAGGACCCGAGGTCGGCCGGGTCGTCGGTGGCGGGGACGCGGACCGCGAAGTCGCCCTTGACGCTGCGCACCCGGAGGCCGTGCTCGCGCAGCGCTGCCAGGTGGGGCCCGCGCGCGATCAGGCCGACGTCGATCCCGGCCCGGGCCAGCCGGCCGCCGAAGTACCCGCCGACGCCCCCGGCCCCGTAGACCGCGATCCGCATCGCCTGGTCACCGCTCACGAGGTGGCGGCGCGCCTGCGCGGCTTGGGCGGTGTGGTCTTGCGCAGCGACCGCAGGCTGGCCAGCTCGCGCTGGAAGTCGGCCGGGTCCTGGAAGTCCTTGTAGACGCTGGCGAACCGCATGTAGGCCACGGCGTCGAGCTCGCGCAGCGCGTTCAGCAGCTCGATGCCGACCTCTTGGCTCTCGACCTCGCGCTGGCCGCGGGCGCGCAGCGTCTCTTCGATGTCACTGGTCATCCGTAGGATCTGGGCAGTGGTGATCGGACGGTTCTTGCACGCCTTCTCGAGCCCGGAGACCAGCTTGCCCACATCGAACTGCTCCTTCGAGCCGTCCCGCTTGAGGACGATCAGGGGAGCTTCCTCGACTCGTTCGAAGGTCGTGAAGCGCCGCCCGCACCCGGCGCAGGCCCGCCGCCGCCGGATCGTCGCCCCGTCCTCGGATGGGCGGGAGTCGATCACGCGGTCGTCGTCGGTACCGCAAAAGGGACAGCGCACCGGTCTCCTCCCCCTGCCGACAGGAATCGGCCACCACAAGATATAGTGGTACAATCGTATTCCGGATGCAAGTTATCCACAACATGTTGTGTACGAAGCGCTTGACCAACACCCCCTGTCCGTTGCTTAATCACAGCGCTGTAGTTCTGTCCGTCGCCGTCCCGCCGGGCCCGCGGAGCCGGTCCGCCGCCTGCGCACCACCTTCTCCGGGACGTGAAGAGGTGCCATCCCCCCCGGGGATTGGCTAGGAGGGTCATCGTGGCCAAGACCCGGGACGCCCTGTCGGTCGAGCAGGGCGCGGCCCGCAAGGGCCTGCAGGTGCGCCGCTACTTCACCAGCAGGGGAACCCACCCGTACGACGAGCTGACCTGGGACCGCCGGGACGCCGTGATCACCAACTGGCGTGACGGCACGACCGCCTTCGAGCAGCGCGGGCTGGAGTTCCCGAGCACCTGGTCGCAGAACGCGACCAACATCGTCGCCCAGAAGTACTTCAGGGGGCCGCTCGGCACGCCCCAGCGCGAGAGCTCGGTCCGCCAGATGGTCGACCGGGTGGCCGGCACGATCACCCGGTGGGGGGTGAAGGACGGCTACTTCGCCAGCGGCGCCGACGCCGAGGCGTTCCAGGCCGAGCTGACCCACATCCTGGTCAACCAGAAGGCCGCGTTCAACTCGCCGGTCTGGTTCAACGTCGGGGTCGAGCCCGAGCCCCAGTGCTCGGCGTGCCAGCCCTACGATGCGCTGGTCAGCACCCCGACCGGCATGGTGCCGGTCGGTGAGCTGGTCGAGCGCCAGGCCGTCGGTACCGTCGTCTACGACGCGCACGGCGAGACCCGCGTGCGGGCGGTCAAGGCCAACGGTGACAAGCGTGTCTTCCGGGTGCTGCTCCGCAACGGCGCGTTCGTCGAGGCGACCGCCGATCACCTCGTGTACGCGGTGCCTGAGCGACGCTCCCTGGGCGCGTGGCTCCGCGTCGACCAGCTCCGGCCCGGAATGCGGCTGCACCTGTATCCACACCGGGCCTCCAGCGACGATGTGGTTGGCCGGCTGGGAGCCTCTCTCGAGCGGAGGTCGCAGGAGGGCGGTGGTACGGCGACGCTCGTCCGGACCGAGCCGAGCATCAGGGAGGCATCAGAGGCGGCGCTGGCCGGATGGCTCCAGGCTGACGGGTTCGTGGGCCAGTACAAGACGGGCACCAACACCTCGCTCACCATCGAGTTCCAGACGGCGACCGAGGAGGAGTACGACTGGGTGCAGCGCCACCTGCAGGTCGTCCTCCCTGGCGTTCACCAGCACGTGCGGGCGTTCAAGACCCAGGACGCCAGGCTCGTCGGCCGGCGCGTCCGCCTCTACGGCGAAGTGCTCCGTCCCTTCGTCGAGTCGTGGGGCCTTCTCGACCGGCGGCACGAGATGCGGGTGCCCGCCCGGCTCTGGAATGCCTCCAACGAGGCCGTCGTCGCCTACCTGCGCAGCGTCTTCCAGGCCGACGGATACGTCACTGTCCGGGGCGGCAGCGGGCACGTGGCCGTCGCCGTGATCAGCGAGCGCTGGACCGAAGACCTCCAGGTGCTGCTGCTCCGCCTCGGCATCTACTCGCGGCGGCTCCGCAAGGCGGACGCCCGCCTCGACCGCTCGGACCTGTTCGAGGTCTGCATCAGCATGCGCTCCGAGCGCGCGACCTTCCGGTCGAAGGTGGGGTTCCTGTCGGCGAGGAAGGTCGCGACCCTGGACGCCTCACTGGACCTCGACGGCAAGAACTGCCCGTCGCTCCGCGAGGAGGAGATCGTCGCCATCGAGGACCGGGGCCTGCAGCCCGTCTTCGACATCCAGACCGACAGTGGCGAGTACCTCTCCAACAACATCCGCGTCCACAACTGCTTCATCCTCTCGGTCGAGGACACCATGCCCTCGATCCTCAACTGGTACGTCGAGGAGGGCATGATCTTCAAGGGCGGCTCCGGGTCGGGCGTCAACCTGTCCACCATCCGGTCGTCCCGCGAGGCGCTCGGCAACGGGGGGGAGGCGTCGGGGCCGGTGTCGTTCATGCGAGGCGCCGACGCCTCGGCGGGGACGATAAAGAGTGGCGGAAAAACACGCAGAGCGGCCAAAATGGTCATCTTGAACGTCGACCATCCCGACGTCCGCGACTTCATCTGGTGCAAGGCCCGCGAGGAGCACAAGGCCCGGGCGCTGCGCGACGCCGGCTTCGACATGGACCTCGACGGCCGGGACTCGATCAGCATCCAGTACCAGAACGCCAACAACTCGGTCCGGGTCACCGACGACTTCATGCGTGCCTACGAGGCCGACACCTCGTTCGACCTGCACGCCGTGCTCGACGGGCGCACGATCGAGACCGTCCGGGCCCGCGACCTCATGCGCGACATCGCCCAGGCCGCCTGGGAATGCGCCGACCCGGGCATGCAGTACGACACCACGATCAACGACTGGCACACCACGCCCGAGTCCGGCCGCATCAACGCATCCAACCCCTGCTGCTTCATCGGGGACACGCTCGTCGACACCGATGAGGGCCTGGTGGGCATGGAGCTGCTGGCCAAGCGTTCTGATGCGGGCGACGTGCTACCCACGGCCCGGTCGCTGGACCCCCACACGGGGCGGTTCGTCAGCCGTGCCATCACTCGGGCGTGGGTGGCCGGTGAGACCCATACGCTCGTCGAGGTCCGGACCAGCTCCGGCCTCGCCTTCCGATGCACCCCGGAGCACCGGTTCCTCACCACCGGTGCCGGCTGGGTCGAGGCCCAGGACATGGCTCCTGGAACCGGCCTCCTGGCCCATCACGATCAGCGAGGTCAGACGACCGACCGCGTCGTCGCCGTGACCGGCGTCGCGCTCGACCACCCCGTCCAGGTCTACGACCTGGAGGTCGACGGTACGCACAACTTCCTGGTGAGCGACGGCAGCGTGGCAGCCGGTGTGGTCGTTCATAACAGTGAGTACATGCACCTGGATAATTCGGCTTGCAATTTGGCGAGCCTGAACTTGATGAAGTTCCTGCGGGATGATGACGTGTTCGACGTGGAGTCGTACCGGCACGCGATCGACATCGTGTTTCTGGCGCAGGAGATCATCGTCGGCAACTCCTCCTACCCGACCGAGCGGATCGCGAAGAACGCGGTCGACTACCGCCAGCTCGGCATCGGGTACGCCAACCTGGGGGCGCTGCTGATGACCCAGGGCCTGCCCTACGACTCCGACGCTGGCCGGGCCTGGTCGGGCGCGATCACCGCGCTGCTGACCGGGCAGAGCTACCGCACCAGCGCCCGGGTCGCGCAGGTGGTGGGGCCGTTCGCCGGCTACGCCAAGAACCGCGAGCCCATGCTGGGCGTGATCGCCAAGCACCGCCGGGCGGTGGACGGCATCGACGCGGAGCTGGTGCAGCCGGACCTGCTCGAGGCCGCCCGCCACTCGTGGGACGACGCGCTGCAGCTCGGCAAGGAGTTCGGCTTCAGGAACGCGCAGGCCAGCGTGCTCGCGCCGACCGGCACGATCTCCTTCCTCATGGACTGCGACACGACCGGGATCGAGCCCGACCTCGCGCTGGTGAAGACCAAGAAGCTGGTCGGCGGCGGCTCGATGTCGATCGTCAACCAGACGGTGCCGCGGGCGCTCCGCAAGCTGGGCTATGCCGAGGAGCACGTCCAGGCCATCGTCGAGTACATCGCCCAGAACAACTCGGTGAAGGGCGCGCCCGCGCTGCGCGAGGAGCACCACTCGGTCTTCGACTGCGCCATGGGCGACTCGCCCATCCACTACATGGGCCACATCCGCATGATGGCGGCCGCCCAACCGTTCATTTCTGGCGCCATCAGCAAGTGCGTGACAGGCGAGACACTCATCCCGACCGCCGACGGGCTGCTCCGTATTGGAAGCCTCCACCAAGGCGAGCCGAATGACACGTTCCGCGACGAGATCATCGAGGTCGCTTCCCTGGATGGCACGCAGAAGACCGATGCCTTCTATTACGGTGGCGTCCGACCGGTTCGGGAGGTGATCCTGCGCTCTGGGCACAAGCTAACCGGAACCCCGAACCATCGCCTGCTGGTCGCCACCGCGCATGGGCCGGAGTGGCGGTTCCTCTCGGAGATCAGCGTCGGTGACTACGTCGCCCAGCAGTATGGTGCCGACCTCTGGTCCACCCTGCCGGCGAGGTTCGATGACTTCTCCCCTTCCCCGCGGTACGGCTCGCAGAAGCATGTGCGGATCCCAGGCGAGATGACCGAGGAGCTTGCGTTCCTCCTCGGCGCCTTCGCTGCCGAGGGGCACGTCTACCGTCCGACGTACACGGTCGTCATCACTAATTCCGTGGAGTCGGTGCTGGATCGTGTCGCCGCCGCCTGGCGTACCAAGCTCGGCGTAGAGGCACGGATCGTCCGCGACCCTGGCAAGTGCCCCAGCGTGGCCGTGTCGTCGAAGACGGTCGTCGAATTCCTCGACTACCTCGGATGCGGGGGGCGCGCGGCGGACAAGCGCATCCCCGACGCCGTCCTGCGCTCGCCGAAGCCCATGGTGCTTGGCTTCCTACAGGGCCTTGCCCTGGACGCCTACGTGACGACGTCCGCGATGGCCAAGTGGGCGATCTGCCTGGATGCTCCGAAGCTGCTCGATGACCTGCAGGCGGTGTTCACCAACTTGGGTGTCGTGCACGGCCGGATCAGTAAGTACAACGCCAAGTACGACAAGTCCTACGACGAGGTGTACGCGTCAGGAGAGCAGGCCCAGCGGCTGGTCACGCTCGTGCCCTTCTGCGAGCCAGACAAGGCGGCGCGGGCTGCACGCCTGGCCGACCGGACCTTCGCCCAGAGCGCGATGGACGTGGTCCCGGGCATCAGTGGGCCGGAGCTGTATCACTCAATCCCGAAGGGCAAGTCGGGCCGCAACGGCTGGAGCCTGCGCCGAGACTTGTCCTTCTTGCTCGACCCGCTGACGGGGCAGGTGAGCCGGCGTACCCTTGAGCGCGTGGCGGCGCTCCCGGGCGTCCAGCTTTCCGATTGGGCAGAGATGGTGCTGCGCGACAACCTGCGCTTCAGTCCGGTCGCGAGCGTCGCCAATGTCGGCGAGCGCGAGGTCTTCGACCTCTCTGTCCCTTCCAACCATGCCTTCGTCGGCAACGGCATCGTCAACCACAACACCGCAAATCTTCCCGAATCGGCTACGGTGGAGGATGTCGAGCGGGTCTACGTCGAGGGGTGGAAGCTCGGGCTCAAGGCGCTCGCCATCTACCGGGACAACTGCAAGGTGGGGCAGCCGCTGTCGGCCGACAGGAAGGTGACCACCGACAGCGGCGCGGTCATCGAGGTCGACCACGCGCCGATCCGGCGGCGCCTGCCCAAGTCGCGCCCGTCCAAGACGACCTCGTTCCGGGTCGGGGACATCGAGGGCTACCTGACCGCCGGGTGCTACCCGGACGACGGCCTCGGCGAGATCTTCGTGAAGGTGTCAAAGCAGGGCTCGACCCTGTCGGGGGTCATGGACGCCTTCGCGATCGCGGTGAGCGTCGGCCTGCAGTACGGAGTGCCGCTTGAGGCGCTGGTGGCCAAGTTCACCAACATGATCTTCGAGCCCAACGGCATGACCGACGACCCCGACATCCGCATCGCCCAGAGCCTGGTCGACTACCTGGCCCGCCGCCTGGCCATCGACTACCTGGACCCCGAGACCCGGCACGCGCTCGGCATCCGGACCACCGCGGAGCGCACCGCCGCCCTGAACGGCACGGACGCGACCCCCCCGGCCGCGTCGCCCGCCCCGGCCGAGGCGTCCACCCAGGGCGCGGCCGAGGAACCCCCGACGAAGCCGGCGCCCAAGCCGGCGGCCCCGCCGCCCGTGGCGAGCGAGCTGGCGTTCACCCCGGGGATGGCAGCGGTCGACGCGCCGTTCTGCTCGACCTGCGGGGTGCGGATGCGGCCAGCCGGCTCCTGCTTCGTCTGCGAGTCCTGCGGGACGACCAGCGGCTGCAGCTGAAATTAGGCGCTGCCCAGGCAGGAATCGCCTGGGCAGAAGCGGGGTGCCGAAGCATGTCGGTGCCCCGCTTCCACTCGTGGCCTGATTTCTGTTGCATCTGAGCAAGCTCGCCGTTCATGGCTGGGACCGTCGGTGGGGCACGGTAGCGTTGCCGTATGTCGCGGTATTCATGCCTCGCGGGGAGCCGAACCTGAGGAGGTGTCGTCTGGATGGTCATGGCCGAGGACGTGCGGCGGTTGGCTGGCTCGCTGCCGCGCAGCGAGGAGCGGCTGATACGAGACCACGTCAAGTTCCGGGTCGGCAGGCTCGTCTTCGTCTCGATCTCGCCGGATGAGGCGTCGATGGGGTTCGCGTTTCCCAAGGAGGAGCGGGCGGCGCTCGTGGCCAGCGAGCCGGAGAAGTTCCACATGCCGGTCGCCTCGGATGAGCGGTACAACTGGGTGCGGGTGTGGCTGGACGCGATCGACGAGGCGGAGATGCGGGAGCTGGTCGTCGAGGCGTGGCGCATGGTCGTGCCCAAGCGGGTCGCCGCCTCCTACCCGGGGCCGTGAGCCCACCCGGCGCGCGGTGGGCCTCGGCAGCGGCGGGGAGGACCGCATCTGGCCCGGCGTGCCCGACAACCTTCCGGGCCGGGGCGTCAGCTCGGCCCTACCAGAGCGCCGACCACTGACCTGCTCTGCCTGTCCCAGGACCCCATGTCGGCCGCCCCGGGCGGTGACCCCGGCCGCGCGATCCCCGGCCGCAACCCCTCTGGCCGCGGGGCCTCCTCCACAGGCCTCCGCACCACGTTCACAGGTCCTTCACACCGTCCGGGCACCATCGGTCGCGGAAGAAGGAACCCGTCAACGTCAACAGGAGGTTGAGATGCGACGGGGAATTGTCATCGGACTGGTGCTCCTCGGGATCCTGGCCGCGGTCGGGATCGGGGTCGGCGCCTACAACCTGGGGGTCTCCCAGGGGGTCTCCCACGAGCTGGTCCGCAGCGGCGAGAACGTCGATGTGGTCCGGGTGGTCGGCCGCGGCTATGGGCACGGCTACGGGTACGGCTACGGGTTCTTCCCGTTCGGGCTCATCCTGTTCCCGCTGCTGGTGATCGGGATCCTCCTGCTGGCGCGCGGCGTCTTCTGGCGCGGTGGCTGGGGCGGTCCCGGGTACGGCCCTCGTGGCTGGGGCGGCCCTGGCCCGTGGGGGCAAGGCGGCCCGCCCGCGTTCGATGAGTGGCACCGCCGGCAGCACGAGAAGGCCAGCGAGCAGTCGGGCGCCAAGGGCGAGCCGTCGGGCGCCAAGGGCGAGCCGTCGGGCGCCAAGGGCGAGCCGACCGGCACGTGAGGACGCGGCCACGTGAGGACGCGGCCACGTGAGGACGCCGGCACCTGAGGACGCCGGCACGGTGGACGGGGCGGAGGCTTGCCTCCGCCCCGCCGCCTCGTCAGGCTGCGGGAGGACCGGAGGTGGAGGGTGAAGCTGATCCTGGTCGTCGAGGACGAGACGAAGATCGCGCGGCTCGTCCGCGACTACCTGGAGCACGCAGGGTTCGAGGTGCTCGTGGCGGGCGACGGCGACGCCGCACTCGCCAACGTCCGCCGCTCCAGGCCCGACCTGGTCGTGCTCGACCTCGGCCTGCCCGGGCGGGACGGCCTCGATGTCGCGCGCACGCTGCGGCGGACGTCGGACGTGCCGATCGTGATGCTGACCGCGCGGGGCGACGAGACCGACCGGGTGGTCGGCCTCGAGCTCGGGGCCGACGACTACGTCGTGAAGCCGTTCGGGCCCAAGGAGCTGGTCGCGCGGGTCCGTGCCGTGCTGCGGCGGACCGAGACGGCGCGGGCCGGCGGGCCGGAGGTCCTCCGGGTGGCCGACGTCGAGGTCGACGTCGGCCGCATGCGCGTCGCGGTCGCCGGCCGGCCGGTCGAGCTGACCCCGACCGAGTTCCAGCTCCTTGCGACGCTGGTGCGCGAGCCGGGCCGCGTGTTCACCCGTGGCCAGCTCCTGGACGCGGTCCACGGCGTCGCGTTCGAGTCCTACGAGCGGGCGGTTGACGCCCATGTCAAGAACATCCGCAAGAAGCTCGAGCCGGTGCCGGGACGCCCCCGGTACCTGCTCACCGTCCACGGCGTCGGGTACCGGTTCGCCGATGCCTGACCGGCGCGGTCCGGGTCGGCGCCCCCCGTGGTGGCCGGAGAACGAGCCGTTCCCGCCCCGGGGGCCGGGCGGGTGGGGCGGCGGGCGTCGGCGGTTCCCCAGGCGCTTGGGCATCCTGTTCGCACTGTTCTTCGGGCTGACCTTCGTGGCCAGCGCGATCGCGGTCAGGCTCCTCTCGGGTGGCTTCGGCGGGCCGGGCGGTCCGGGCGGGCCGCGGGGCGGCCCCCCGCTGGTCCCGCTCCCGGTCCTCGGCGTGGGCGTGCTCGTGGCCGTGCTGGTGGCCGGGCGCGTGGTGCGGCGCATGGCCGCGCCGGTCGGCGACGTCATGGAGGCCGCCGACCGCGTCGCCGGGGGCGACTACGGGGCGCGGGTCGAGGCGCGCGGGCCCGCCGAGGTCCGCCGCCTGGCCCGCTCGTTCAACCAGATGGCCGAGCGCCTGGAGGCCCACGAGGCGCAGCGCCGGAGCCTGCTCGCGGATGTCGCCCACGAGCTGCGCACTCCGCTCTCGGTGATCCGCGGCAACGTCGAGGGGATGCTCGACGGGCTGTACCCGGCTGACGAGGCACACCTCGGGCCGGTCCTCGAGGAGACGGCGGTGATGGCGCGGCTGCTCGACGACCTGCAGACGCTGTCTACGGCCGAGGCGGGGGTGCTCCGGCTCCACCGCGAGCGCGTGGACCCGGCGTCGCTGGTGGAGGACGCGGCGGCGGCATTCCGTGTCCGCGCGGGCACGGCCGGGGTGGCGCTCGACTGGCGTGCCGCCCCCGGTGTGCCCGAACTCGACGTCGACCCCGTGCGGATCGGGGAGGTGCTTGCGAACCTGCTGTCGAACGCCGTCCGCCACACGCCGCGGGGCGGCTCGGTCGTGGTCGCGGTCGAGCCGGCGGCAGCGGGGGTGTCCCTCACGGTGTCGGACACGGGCACCGGCATCGACGCGCACGACCTCCCGCACGTGTTCGACCGCTTTGTGAAGTCGTCCGCCTCGGGTGGCGCCGGGCTCGGTCTGGCCATCGCCAAGAGCCTGGTCGAGGCGCACGGCGGCGAGATCACCGCCGCGCCCCGACCGGGTGGCGGCACCACCATGCGGGTGCTGCTGCCCGGGCCCGAAGGCTCGACCCCGTCGTTCTCCTGACCTCGAGCCGGGCGCCGCACAGGCCGGCCAGCGCCGGCGGGGCGCGGCGGGGCGGGGCGCGGCGGGGCGGGGCGCGGCGGGGCGGGGCGGGGCGCGGCGGGGCGCGGCGGGGCGCGGCGGTCAGCGCCGAAGGTGGAGGGTGAAGGCGTGGTCGCTGGTGAAGGGGCGCTTGGCGACCAGGGCGCCCCTGGTGGCGGTCCAGCCCGGCTGCGGCGCGGCGTGGAAGCCGGGCGGGGGCACGACCACGACGCGCAGGGAGGCCGGGTTGACGATCGGCTGGGTGTCGGCCGCGAGCGCGTACCGGAGGCCGGCGCCTTCCCGCACGGCCGCGCTGGGCAGCCGGTACTCGACCGTGATGGTGCGGGTCGAGCCGGGTGGCATGGACACAAGGAGGACGCGGACGACCTGGCGGTCGAGCTCGCGGAGCGGCTTCCATCCGGCTGGTCTGCCGTCGACCCTGGCCGACACCGCGGTGGCCCGGCCGGGCAGGTAGGCGAAGATCCCCGGCCGGGCCCAGCTGGTGAAGTACCCGGTCTGCTCGTTCGACGGGCCGTGGGGCGCGGCGTTGGTCACACGGATCGTCCGGGTCACCCGGGCTGACCCGTCGGGCGCCAGGCGCACCACCTGCTCGATCGAGCGCCGCTGGTAGAAGTCGACCTTGCTGGCGTTGCCGTTCTGGGTGTAGACGGCGAGGTAGTCCTGCGGGGCGGGGGACAGGTCGCCGGCCAGGCCATGGGCGAGGGTGGTGCGCTGCAGGCCGGCGTCCCGGAAGTAGAGCTGCACGTGCCTGCCCCTGGCCGCCTCCCCGAAGGCCTTGACCTGGCCGAAGAGCTTGCCCCCTGCGAGGACGCGGCCGAGCATCGCGTCCATCAGGGCCTCGTTGACCCGGTGGCGCACGTCCTTGTCGGGGATGCGCTGGTAGCTGTCGGCGAGCAGGAGCCGCACCACGTTCTTGGCGTTCACCTGGCCGTAGCCGGGCGCGCTGACCGGCCCGGTCACGCCCAGGAGCTTGGCGAAGGCGGTCGGGTCCATGGCGACCAGCCCGTCGCCGCGGATCCCGGTGATGACCTGGTAGGCGCGGAGCATCTCCTCGCCCGAGGTGGGGAAGTGGGGCGACAGGCCGGAGCTGGTGAACCTCGACACCGAGCCGGGCGGGTGCCACGGGTCGCCTGGCAGGTAGGGCCAGCTCACGCCGACGTTGAGCCGCTGCTCGGGGACGTGGCCGCGCCGCAGGATGGAGACCTTGCCGAGCTCGAACCGGATGAGCGCGATCGCGAGCGGCGCCCCTCCCATCGCCTTCAGCTCGGCCGAGTTCATGACTGCCACCAGGTAGGTGCGGGGCCCGTTGGCGCCGACCGCGGGCGGCAGCGCCCGGAGCACGGTGACCAGCGGGCGGACCTGCCGGTCGAGGCCGTCGACCTCCCGGAGGGTGGCGTCGCGGGCCTCGGCCGCGCCCGGGGCGAACCGCCCGCCGCGCACCTGTCGCAGCTCGGCCCGGGCCCGGTCGAGGTCAACGAGGATCGCCGAGGTCTCGGTGATGGCCCTGGCCGCGGTGGCCAGGTCGATGCGCCCGTTGCGGAACAGCGTCGCCTTGTCGCCGGTGACCCGCGCCTGGACGCCAAGCGCGTGGTCGGCCGTGCCGACCAGCACGTGCCCGGCGGCCAGCAGGTGGCGGAGGTCGGCCACTGGCGTGGTGCCCACGGGCAGGCGCCCGGCGATGCGCACGGGCGTGCGTGCCGCGGCGGCGTCGGCCCGGCCCAGCCCGGCCCGGGCCGCCTGCACGGCCCGCCGCGCCCCGGCCTCGTCGCCGGCCCTGAGCGCCCGGCTCGCCCGCTGGAGGTCGGCTCGGGCCGCGGTGGCCGAGGTCTTGACGTCCCGCGCCGCGCGGGTGAGGCCGAGCGCAAGCCATGCGCCGGCCGCGACGGCGCCCGCCGTCACCAGCAGCACCGCCAAGGCGACCCAGCGGCCCCAGCGCCGACGGGGGCGCTCGGGCGCGGCAGTGTCACGCTGCGGGATGGTTCCTAGGCCGGCGGCCATGTGCCACCTCTTCGGCTCGGGCGGGCGTCGCCGGCCGGGAGCCGGCCGGGGCGGCGGATGCCCGATTCTGCTGTGCATCACCTTCCTGCGGCAAGAAGGGGCTTGTCCACCTGCGGAGGGAGGATGCCGCCTACGCGATGCGTGGGAGCCCGGGCCGGCTTCTGTCGGCGTGGTGCGGGCCATCAGCCCCCCCTCCGCCGGGACGACCCCGGTCGGCCTACAGCGATCCCGATGGAAGCGTACGGTGGCTTCCATCGGAAGCACGGGCGCGGCGTTCATCCCGGCGCCGGCCCGAGCCGGTGCGTCCGGACCGAAATCACCCAGACCGGACCGAAATCACCCAGATCTGAGGAGGAGCCGATGCGTCCTGTGGAGGAGGAGCCGATGCGTCCTGTGGTGGAGCGCGACCCCGCCGAGAAGCTGCGCGCCTACTCCCATCCGGAGCGGCTGGTCACCACCGCCTGGCTGGCCGACCACCTGCACGACCCCGGGCTGGTGGTGGCCGAGTCCGACGAGGACGTGCTGCTGTACGAGACCGGCCACATCCCCGGGGCGGTCAAGATCGACTGGCTCAACGACCTCAACGACGCCGTCACCAGGGACTACGTCGACGGCGAGGGGTTCGCGCTGCTGCTGTCGTCCAAGGGGGTCACCAGGGACACGACGATCGTGTTCTACGGCGACAAGTCCAACTGGTGGGCTGCGTATGCCCTGTGGGTGGCCAGCCTGTTCGGGCACGCCGACGCCCGGCTGCTCGACGGCGGCAGGCAGAAGTGGATCGACGAGGGCCGGCCGCTCACCACCGAGGTGCCCGAGCGCGAACCCGCCGAGTACCCGGTGGTGGAGCGGGACGACAAGGCCATCCGTGCGTTCCGCGAGGACGTCCTGGCCCACATCGCCACCAGGGGCCGGCTGGTCGACGTCCGCTCGCCCGGCGAGTACTCCGGCGAGCTGCTCGCCATGCCCGACTACCCGCAGGAGGGCGCGCTGCGCGGCGGCCACATCCCGGGCGCGGCCAACGTGCCCTGGAAGCGGGCTGCCAACGACGACGGCACCTTCAAGACCGCCGGGGAGCTGCGCGCCATCTACGAGGGCGAGCTCGGCCTGGCCCACGGCGACGACGTGGTCGCCTACTGCCGGATCGGGGAGCGGTCGAGCCACACCTGGTTCGTGCTCTCCCAGCTGCTCGGCTTCCCGCAGGTGCGGAACTACGACGGGTCATGGGTCGAGTGGGGCAACCTGGTGCGGGTGCCGATCGAGCGGTCGGCCGAGACGGTTCGGGGATGACCGTGGGCGCGGTGCCGGTGCGGCTGCAGGAGGTGGTGGACGAGTTCGCCGACCTGCCCCGGGAGCTCCGCCTTGAGGCGCTGCTCGACTACTCGCGCCGCGTCCCGCCGCTGCCCGCCCGCCTCGAGGGCCACCGGGACGCCATGGAGCAGGTCCACGAGTGCCAGACGCCGTTCTTCGTGGCCAGCGAGGTGGCCGACGACCAGCGGGTGACCCTGTGGTTCGACGCGCCCCCTGAGGCGCCGACCACCAGGGGTTTCGCCGGGATCCTGGCCGAGGGGCTGAACGGCGCCACGGTCGGCGCGGTGCTCGCCACCCCGGACGGCTTCTGGACCATGATGGGGCTGCACGAGGTCGTCTCGCCCCTGCGCCTCCGCGGGATGACCGCCATCCTGGCCCGGGTGAAGCGCCAGCTCCGCGTCCAGGCCGGCCCGTGACCAGGCCTGGTGCCCGCCGTGGGCGGCGGGCGCCAGGCAGCGGCCCGTATCGCCCGTGCAGGTACAACAAGTACAATCCGGTTGCATCCGCGCGTCTGACGCCGTGACCAGCGCCAGGCTCCGTGCCTGAAGGGCGCGAGGCCAGGCGTCGGCGACGCCGCGGGACCGAAACGTGCGCGGGTGCGCGCGCAGGGAGGATGGCGCGACGTGATCGGCCGACCGTGACGACCGGGGCACGACCGGCGACCTTCGAGGAGCTGCAGGCCGCCTTCGTCCGGCGCACGTGGGGAAGCGACCCGTTCCTGCTCAACGCGGGCACGATCGTGGTGCTCCCGTCGCTGTCGTTTCCCGTGCCGGAGCTGCGCAAGATCGTCGGCATCCAGCACTACGAGGAGCGCATGCTGTTCGCGCTGCTGCTGCTGCGCAACCCGCAGCTGCGCATCGTCTACCTGACCTCGCAGCCGGTCGACCCGGCCATCGTCGCCTACTACCTCGGCTTCCTGGCCGACCCGGCCGGCGCCCGGGAGCGCCTCGACCTGGTCTGGGCCGGCGACCCCGGCCCCCGTCCGCTCACCGCCAAGCTGCTGGACCGCCCCAGGCTGCTGGCCCGGGTGCGGTCGCTGGCCGGCGACGGGCAGGACGCCTACCTGCTGCCGTTCAACGTCACGCCGCTCGAGCGGGCCTTCGCCGAGCTGGTCGGGCTGCCGGTCTACGGCCCCCACCCCGACCTCGTCCGCCTGGGGTCCAAGACCGGCAGCCGGCGCGCGGCCCGGGCTGCCGGCGTCCCCATGATCGACGGGTGGGAGGACCTGCGCTCGCTGGCCGACGTCGAGCGTGCGGTGCGGCGCCTGGCCTCGCGCACGCCACCCCCGCCCAGGGCGGTCGTGGTCAAGCTCAACGACGGCTTCTCCGGCCAGGGCAACGCCATCGTGGACGTGCGCGACCTGGGCGGCTGCCTGGTCGACTGCCCGACCACCTTCGGCGCGGCCGAGGAGTCCTGGCCGTCGTTCGCGGCCAAGGTCGAGGAGGGCGGGGCCATCGTCGAGGAGCTGATCCAGGCGTCGGGCCTGGTCTCGCCGAGCGTGCAGCTCCGCATCCACCCGGCCGGCCGCGTCGAGCTGGTCTCCACCCACAGCCAGGTCCTGGGCGGCCCGGGCGGTCAGATGTACCTCGGCTGCCGCTTCCCCGCCGACGACGGCTACCGGCTCGACATCCAGCGCTGGGCGCTGCGGGTCGGCGAGGTGCTCGCGGCCCAGGGCATCATCGGCTGGCTCGGGATCGACTTCGTCATCGCGCCCACCCCTTCCGGGACGGAGACCTACCTGAGCGAGATCAACCTGCGCATCGGCGGCACCACCCATCCGCTCTGGATGGCCCTGCTGGCCGCCGAGGGCCGCTACGAGCCGGCCAGCGGCCAGCTGGTCGCGGGCGGCCGGGCCAAGGCCTACGTGGCCAGCGACAACCTGAAGTCCCGCGACCTGGTCGGGACCGGGCCGGCGCAGCTGGTGGCGAGGGTTGGGCAGGCCGGCCTGGCCTACGACCCCGCCACCCGGACCGGGACGACCCTGCACCTGCTTGGAGCGCTGCGCGAGTTCGGCAAGTTCGGCGTGACCTGCATCGCCGACTCCCCGCCGGCCGCCGACGACCTCTACCGCGAGGTGACCCGCCTGCTCACCAGCCAGGGATGAGGCCGGGCCCGCGGATCCCCAGTAGCTGGCACAGGCGCTCTTGGGGGGCCGTGGGGAGAGCGAGCTCCCCCCACCTGGATCGAGGGCTGCCGGTTGATGCGTTGCCAGCGACATCCGCCAGACACGCCTTCGCCGGAAGCGCTCTCGCGCGCGACTACTACCGGGAGCTCGGCGCCAGGGAGCGCGACGAGCGTGAGGAGTTCTGCGTGGGGCATCGCCGAGGGCATCGACGCCAAGCGCGCTGGCCAGGTCGAGCAGACGGTCGCCGCGGGCGCCCAGGGCCCCGGGGCAGCAGACGGTAGCTGGCACAGTTCCGGTCGCGGCCGGAGATGGGATAGCCGGGCGCAGGGACCCAAGCGGTAGCTCCGGCGTTTGAAGATTCGCCCCTTCGGGCCATCGCCGCGCCCGGAGCGCCCGTGCGGCGGGCTAGTCACGTGCCGGTTCGTCAAGAACGCACTTTCTGGCGTGAGCGTTCCGTCACCGCACTAGTCCGGACGGCGGCGCCAGGCCCGGTTCCTGGCCGATGGTCGGCCGTATCCCTTGGAGGGTTCGCGGCGCCTTCGTCCAGGAGGAACAGTATGTCCCGAGGGGGGATCAGGGATGACGACCGTGTTGCTCGCCTTGGTGATGGGAGCGGTCCTCGGCGGTGGCTGCATGGCGTTGTTCGCCGCGCGCCGGATCGGGGAGGAGGGCGCCCGCCAGTTCGACCGCGGGATCGAGCAGGGCCGGTGGCTGAACGAGCTCGCAACCACCCGCCGGGTCACCGATGCCGAGCGCGAACGACGGGTCGCCGCGCTGGCCTGACGCCCCCGCCCCGCGGCCCCGCCTGCCGCAACGAATTCGGTCGGTCCGCGCGCCGGCACCCGATATTCGCCGGTGGCGCGCCCACCGGACGCGGCCCGCCAGGTGGCCTGAATGGTTGCGCCACTATGAACCGGAAGATAGGCTTCCGCGAGCCTCGTCCCCCAATGCCGCACGATGCCCGCACGTGCGCCAGGCCCGAACGCCGATGAACACGCAGACGCCCCGACCGCTTGGCGCCCTGCCGCGGCCCTGTCTCGCCGCGCCTCTCTCGCGTCTCGCCGTCGCATCATGAATGCCCAGGTGGCAGATGTTTCGTAACGCGCCGATCCGGACCAAGCTCGTCGCCACCCTGATTGCTCCGCTGCTCGTCCTGACGACGCTTGCCCTGGTCGGGATCCGCTCGAATCTTGCCGAGAGCGCAAAGGCCGCGCGGGTCAACGAATTCGTGGTCTTCGCCGGGAGCCTCGCGCCGCTGGTGCACGAGCTGCAAGGTGAACGGAGCCTGTCCTCCAGCTATGCGAGCAGCAACCGGAAGGTGCACGGTCCGGAGTTGGCCGCCGGGCGGCGCGAGGTCGACCTGGCCGCGGGCGCCTACCGGGAGGCGGCCGGTCGGCTGGACCTCCCCGCCACCGACCGCGCGCTGACCGAGCGGGTCGCCTACGGCCTCAGGGAGCTCGGCAACCTGCCGGTGCAGCGCCGGGAGATCGACACCAAGCCGATCACGGCGGAGGACCTCGCGGTCGAGCCGGGCATCGAGAAGCACGAGGAGGAGGGAGAGGAGCACCCCAGCGAGGGACACGGCCCGATCGACACGCCGGGCAAGGCCCTCGACCAGTACACCGACACCATCAACGACCTGCTCGACATCAACAGCAAGTTCGCCCCCACCAGCGACAACGCCGAGCTGCTCCGGGCCGTGACCGCCTCGGTCGTCCTGTCCCGGGCCAAGGACTTCACCGACCTCCAGCACGGGCTGCTCAACGACGTCTTCACCCAGCACCGGTTCAGGTCGGGCCAGTACGGCAAGCTCACCTCGGTCGCGGCCGCCGAGGCCATCTACGTGGCCCAGTTCGAGAACGCGGCCACCCCGGAGCAGCACGCGATGTACGAGCACGCCCTGGCCAGCCCCGAGGTCGAACGGGTGACCCGGCTCCGGGAGCTGGCCCTGGCGAGCGAGAACGACAGCCAGATCGAGGCCGACCCCCGCATCTGGTTCTCCGCCATGGCCGTCCAGCTCGACCTGCTGCGCGGCATCGAGCAGCGCCTGAGCGCGGACCTCGTCGCGGTCAGCTCGAGGATCAAGGCCGCCGCCGACCGGCGCGCGCTGCTCTACAGCTTCCTGCTCGCCGCCGCGCTCGCGCTCGCGCTGGCGCTCGCGCTGGCCACCGCCCGATCGCTGATCCAGCCGCTCGGCCGGCTGCGGGACGCCGCCGACGAGGTGGCCGAGCGGAAGCTGCCCGGCATCGTGCGGCGCCTGCAGGAGGGGGAGAACGTCGACCTGGCGACCGAGTCGGCCGCGCCCATCAAGACCCGCTCCAGGGACGAGATCGGCCAGCTCGCCGACTCGTTCAACGCCGTCCACCACGTCGCCGTCCAGGTCGCCGGCAAGGAGGCCGCGCTGCGGCGCGGCGTCGGCGACATGTTCCTGAACCTGGCCAGGCGCAGCCAGGGGCTGGTCAGCCGCCAGCTCGAGGTGGTCGGCGACCTCTACCAGAAGGCCCCGAGCGACGAGATCCGCCACGGCTTGACCGAGCTGGACCACCTGGCCGCCCGGATGCGCCGCAACGCCGAGAACCTGATCCTGCTCTTGGGGGCGGAGTCCAACCGCCGCTGGCGGGGACCGATCGCGCTGGGCGACATCGTGGCCGCGGCCGCCGCCGAGGTCGAGGAGCAGAACCGGGTCCAGCTCGCCAGGCTCGAGGACGCCCTGGTCGCCGGGTACGCCGCCACCGACGTGGTCCACCTGCTTGCCGAGCTCATCGACAACGCCATCTCCTTCTCGCCGCCGGGCACCAAGGTCCGGGTCGCCGGGCAGGCGCTGTCCGGCAGGTACCTGCTCGAGATCGAGGACCAGGGCGTGGGCATGACCGACGAGGAGCTCATCAGGGTCAACGAGCGCCTGAACGACCCGCCGATCGCCGACTTCGCCCTGGCCAAGATGCTCGGCTTCGTCGTCGTCGGGCACCTCGCCACCCGGCAGGGGATCAAGGTGCAGCTGCGCCACTCCTGGTATGGGGGGATCACCGCGCTGGTGCTGCTGCCGGCGGGCGTGGTCACCGAGCCGGACGCCGTGGCCGCCCTCCCCGGCGAGCTCACCCGGGAGGGCACCGGCGCGCCGGCCGGGGAGGGCGTGGGCGCGCCGGCCGGGGAGGGCGTGGGCGCGCCGGCCGGGGAGGGCGTGGGCGCGCCCGCCCTGCCCGACCACCGCTTGCCCATGGTGCACGTGCCGCTCGGCCGCGCGGAGGATGGCTGATCGCGCCGCGAGGAGCGCCCCATGCTTGACACGACCTGGGCTGACGCAGTTAAGTTGACATAGTTAACCTAACTGCGTCAGGAGAGTGGCATGCTCGAACGGCTCGCACGGTTCCTTCTCCGTCGGCGGCTCCTGGTCCTCGCGGCAACCCTGGCCTTCGTGGTCGCTGCCGGGGTCTTCGGGGGCGGGGCGGTGGCCAGCCTCAAGTCCGGCGGCTTCGACGACCCCAGCGCCGAGTCCAGCAGGGCGGCGGCGGTGCTGCGCGACACCTTCGGCATCGGCGACCCGAACCTCGTGCTGCTGGTCACCGCCGAGCAGGGCACGGTGGACGGCGAGGCGGCCGCGGCCGAGGGCCGCGCCCTCACCGAGCGGCTGGCCGCCGAGCCCGACCTCACCCAGGTCGGCTCCTACTGGACTCTGGACGCGCCCGGGCTGCGGAGCAGGGACGGCCGCCAGGCGCTCGTGCTCGGTCGCGTCACCGGCGACGAGCAGGCCCAGGACGAGCGCATCGAGGAGCTGGCCGCCGCCTACGGGGGCGACGGCGCCGCCACCAGGACCCAGGTGGGCGGCTCGCTCCAGGTCGGCCACGACATCGGTGCCCAGGTCCAGGAGGACCTGGCCAGGGCCGAAGCCATCTCGGTCCCGCTCACCCTGCTGCTGCTCGTGGTCGTGTTCGCAAGCGCCGTGGCCGGCGCCCTGCCGCTCGCCGTCGGCGGCCTCGCGATCGTCGGCACGCTGCTGGTGCTGCGCGTCCTGGCCGGCCTCACCGACGTGTCGATCTACTCCCTGAACCTGGCCACCGCGCTCGGGCTCGGGCTCGGCATCGACTACAGCCTGTTCATCGTCTCCCGCTACCGCGAGGAGCTGCGTGCCGGCCGCGAGCCCGGCGACGCCCTGGTCGTCACCATGCGCACGGCCGGCCGGACGGTGCTGTTCGGCGCGGCCACGGTGGCCGTCTCGCTGCTCGCCCTGCTGGTCTTCCCGCTGTACTTCCTGCGTTCGTTCGCCTACGCCGGGATCGCGGTCGTCGTCCTGGCCGCGGTGGGCGCCCTGGTCGTGCTGCCCGCCCTGCTCGCCCTCATCGGCCGCCGCATCGACCGCCTCCGGCTCCCGCTCGGCCGGCGGCGGCGCGGCGCCGGACCGGGCTTCTGGCACCGGATCGCGGTCGCGGTGATGCGGCGCCCCCTGCCCGTCGCCCTCGCCGTCGTCGCCTTCCTGGTGCTGCTCGGCGCCCCGTTCCTCAACGTGCAGTTCGGCCTGCCCGACGACCGGGTCCTGCCCGTCGCGGCCCCGAGCCGCCAGGTGTCGGACGCCATCCGGGCCAACTTCTCCTCCGACGACGCCGCCGCGCTCTCGGTTGTCACCACCGGCGTCGAGGGGCCGGCCAGGCACGCCACCGACATCGACCGCTACGCCGGCCAGCTCTCGGCCCTCCCCGGGGTGGCCAGGGTCGACGCCCTGACCGGGACCTACGCGCACGGCCGGCGGGTGGCCGGGCCCGGCCCCGCCTCCCGCCGCTTCGCCGCCCCGACCGCCACCTGGCTCTCGGTGGTCCCCTCGGTCGAGACCAACTCCCCCGAAGGCGAGGCCCTGGTCGAGCGGGCCCGCGGCCTCTCGGCGCCCTTCGCGGTCAAGGTGTCCGGCCCGGCCGCCCAGCTCGTCGACACCAAGGCCGCGCTGTTCGGCCACCTGCCGGCCGCCGCCGCGGTCATCGCGCTGGTCACCTTCGTGGTGCTGTTCCTCATGACCGGCAGCGTCGTCATCCCGGCCAAGGCGCTGGTCCTCAACCTGCTCTCGCTCACCGGCATCTACGGCGCCATGGTCTGGGTCTTCCAGGAGGGGCACCTGGCCGGCTTCCTCGGGTTCACCGCCACCGGTACGATCGACACCTCAATGCCCGTGCTGCTGTTCTGCATCGCGTTCGGGCTGTCAATGGACTATGAGGTGTTCCTGTTGAGCCGGATCAAGGAGGAGCACGACCGCACCGGCGACACCGTGGCCGCGGTCGCCCTGGGGCTGGAGCGGACCGGCGGCATCGTGACCGCCGCGGCCGCCCTGCTCGCCGTCGTGTTCCTCGCCTTCGCCACCTCTGAGGTCAGCTTCATCCAGCTCTTCGGGATCGGCAGCGCGCTCGCGATCGTGGTCGACGCCACCCTCATCCGGGCGCTGCTGGTGCCCGCGTTCATGCGCCTTGCCGGCCGGGCCAACTGGTGGGCGCCGCACCCGCTGCGCCGCCTCCACGGCCGGATCGGCCTGTCCGAGGGCGGTCCGGCCGAGCCGGCACCCCAGGCGGGCCCGGAGCCGGTCAGGGCCTGATGGCCGCGGACGCGGAGCGTGCCGCCTCCCCCCGCCGCCACCGCGCGCGGCGGGGGGAGGGCGAGCGCCTGCGTGCCGAGATCCTGGACGCCGCCACCCGCCTGCTGTTCGAGACCGGCGACGGGTCGGCGGTGTCCATCCGTGCCGTCGCCAAGGCCGTTGGCGTCACCACGCCCTCCATCTACCTGCACTTCGCCGACAAGGACGAGCTGCTCTGGGCGGTCTGCGAGGAGCAGTTCCGCAAGCTCGACGAGACGTGCGAGGAGGCCGCGGCCGGCTCCAGCGACCCGCTGGGCTCGCTCAGGCTCCGCGGCCACGCCTACGTCCGGTTCGGGCTCGACAACGCCGAGGCCTACCGGATCCTGTTCATGGGCCGGGGCGACGAGATGCCCGAGGAGGCCGCCCTGCATGCCGTGCAGGAGTCGGCCGCCTTCACCCACCTGACCGAGGCCGTCCAGCGCTGCATGGACGCTGGCGCGGTCCGCCGGGAGGACCCGTTCGTAGTCGCCTTCGGGCTCTGGGCGCTGGTGCACGGGGTGACCTCGCTGCTGATCTCGCTGCCGTCGTTCCCGTGGCCCCAGCGCCCCGAGGAGCTCGTGGACCAGCTGCTCGCGCACCACGTCGGCGGCCTGCTCGACCCCGCCCACCCCGGCCCGTAGCCGAAGCAGGAGCGGGCTCGCTCCGCCCGCGCCGTCCGGCCCGCCCCAGTCCCTTGCGTGCCCGCACCGCCGGGGGTATGTCTTGGGCATGGCTGCCGCGCCCACCGCCGACGACCCCCGCCTCTTCGCCCTGCCCGAGCAGGAGGAGCCTGGCTCCGGCCGCCGGGCCGCGCCGCGTGCAGGGCGCCGCCGCCCGCCCAGGCGCCCGGGCCCGAACCTGCTCGCGGTCGACGGCAACGGGCTCGCGCACCGCGCCTTCCACGCGGTCGGAGGGCCCGAGGCGACCAGCCCGAGGGCGGCCCTGGAACGGGTCGTGGCCATGCTCGCCCGCATCGCCGGGACGGTGCGGCCCACCGCCTGCGTGGTCGGCTTCGACGACCCGCTCCGGTCGGTCCGCCGCCAGCGCGCCCCGCAGTACAAGGCGGCCCGCCCGCCCAAGGACGACGCGCTGGTCGAGCTGCTCGACGAGCTGCCCGGGCTGCTCGGCCTGCTCGGCCTGTGCGTGGCCGTGCCCGACGGCCTGGAGGCCGACGACGTGCTCGGGTCGGCCGCGCGGCTGGCCACCACGCGGACGGTGCCCGCCGCCCTGGCAACCGGCGACCAGGACGCGTTCGCGCTCATCAGCCCGACCGTGCAGGTCTTCTTCCTGCTCGGCGGGGGGCGCATGGAGCAGGTCTCGCCGAGCTGGCTGCGGGCCAGGTACGGCGTGGGCCCGGCCCAGTACCCGGCCTTCGCCGCCCTACGGGGGGACTCGAGCGACTGCCTGCCCGGGGTGCGCGGGATCGGCGCGGTGACCGCCGCGCGCCTGCTGGCCGCCTACCCCGACGTGGAGGCGGCCATGGCCGACCCGGCCGGGGTGGCGCGGCTGCTCGGTCCCTGGGTGGTGGAGGCGCTCGTCACCCACCAGGACACCTACCTGCTCAACCGGGAGCTGATGGCGATCCGCACCGACGTTCCCCTGGACGTGGACGCGTGCAACCGGCCCCTGGACGCGCGCACGGTCGCGGCCGTGCTGCGCGAGTGCGGCATCGACGACGTCGCCGGCCGATTCGTGGCCGGGTTCGCCCTGCTCGGGCGGGCCGCCTGGCGGGCAAGCGCCCCGCCCCCCTAAGGGGCCGCCGCTCGATAACTTGTGCAAGCTCGACCCGTCTGGCCTGGGCAGGCTCCTTCTGGAATGCGAATGTTGTAGAGCGGCGAGCGCTAAGCAGCAGCTCAGAGGTCCTGCACGTCGCTCGAGGCGGCGACCAGGAAGAATCCGCGGGGTTGCGGGCAAGACTTCTGGTGACCCGCCGAGCGGCCGGCGGCCTGGCCGCGTAACGAAACGGTGGTCGCGCGCCTCTCATCGGGTGGGCCCGGCGACGAGCCGCACGGGGTGTGGTGCAACTTCCGGTTGCCAGCCCGGGCGCGGAGGCGGAGGGTGGACGGCGACGAGCAAGCGACGAGCCGAGCAAGCGAGGAACCGAGCGAGCGAGGAACCATGACCGATCCCGTACCGGCCCCGACGTCACCCGGCGACACCACCCTGGGTGAGCTGCGCGCGTCCGGGCACCGCTACCGGACCGTCAAGCACGAGGTGCGCGACAACCTGATCGCCGCCCTGGCCGCCGACCGGCGCCGCTTCCCCGGCATCGTCGGGTTCGACGAGACCGTCCTCCCCGAGCTCGAGCGGGCCCTGCTCGCCGGGCACGACATCGTGCTGCTTGGCGAGCGCGGCCAGGGCAAGACCCGGCTCATCCGCTCCCTCACCCACCTGCTCGACGAGTGGGCCCCGGTGGTGGCCGGCTGCGAGATCAACGACCATCCCTACGCCCCGACCTGCGCCGCCTGCCGGGCCAGCCGGGCCCGGCTGGGCGACGCCCTGCCGGTGGGCTGGCGCCACCGCGCCGACCGGTACGGGGAGAAGCTCGCCACCCCGGACACCAGCGTCGGCGACCTCATCGGCGACGTTGACCCGATCAAGGTGGCCGAGGGCCGCACCCTCGGCGACCCCGAGACGGTCCACTACGGCCTGGTGCCCCGCACCAACCGGGGCATCTTCAGCGTCAACGAGCTGCCCGACCTGGCCGAGCGCATCCAGGTCGCGCTGCTCAACGTGCTCGAGGAGCGCGACATCCAGGTCCGCGGCTACCAGCTCCGGCTCCCCCTCGACCTGTTACTGGTCGCGAGCGCCAACCCGGAGGACTACACCAGCCGGGGGCGGATCATCACCCCGCTGAAGGACCGGTTCGGGGCCGAGGTCCGCACCCACTACCCGCTCCGGCTCGACGACGAGCTGAAGCTGATGCGCCAGGAGGCCAAGCTCGACTGGGCCGGCAGCCCGCTCGGCACGCCGGTCGTGCCCGACCACGTGCTCGAGGTCATCGCCCGGTTCACGCGCGGGGTGCGCGAGGCGCCCCAGATCGACGCCAGGTCGGGCGTTTCCGCCCGCTTCGCGATCGCGGCGGCCGAGACGGCGGCCGCCTCGGCCGTGCGCCGGGCCGCGGTCACCGGCGAGGCCGTCCCCGTGGTCCGCATCGTGGACCTGCCCGCCGCGGTGCCCACCTCGCTCGGCAAGGTCGAGTTCGACCAGCTCGAGGAGGGCCGGGAGCTGGACCTGCTCAAGCACCTGCTGCGGCGGGCGCTGGCCGACACCTACCGCAACCGGCTCGGCGGCCAGGACGTCTCCGGCCTGCTGCACCGGTTCGACGACGGGGCCACGGTGGAGACCGGCGACCTGGTGCCGGCGGCCGAGGTGCTCCGCCGGGTCGGGCCGGTGCCCGGCCTGGCCCAGCTCCTGCGGCGCCTGGGCGACGACGACGGCGCCGAGACCCCGGGCCTGGCCGCGGCCGCCCTGGAGTTCGCCATGGAAGGGCTGCACCTGGCCAAGCGGCTGGCCAAGGAGGAGCTGCCCGGCCGGACCGTGTACGGCGGGGAGTAGCGGATGGCCTACCGGTACGGACGGTGGCAGGGCGGGCCCGACCCGCTCGAACCGCCCTTCGACCTGGCCGCCGCCCTCGACCGCCTGGGCGACCGGGTGCTGGCCGGGGAGCGGCCAGGGGACGCGCTGTCGTCGCTGCTCCGCCAGGGCATGCCGGGCCTGTCCGGCCTGCGCGACCTGCTCCGCCGGATCCGCGAGCGCCGCCGCGAGCTGCGCGGGCAGGGCAGCCTCGACGGCACCCTGGAGCAGGTCCGCGAGCTGCTCGACAAGGCCCTGGAGCTGGAGCGGGAGGCGCTCGCGGCCGACCCGTCGGACGCGGCCCGGCTGGCCGAGGCCGAGCTGGACCAGCTCCCGCCCGACACCGCCGGGGCCGTGCGCCAGCTCGCCGACCGCCGCTGGCACTCGCCCGAGGCCGCCGCCACCTACGAGCAGATCCGCGACCTGCTCCGCCGGGAGGTGCTCGACGCCCAGTTCCGCGGCGTGCGCCAGGCCCTCGCGGGCGCGAGCAGCGAGGACCTCGAGCGGGTGCGGGACATGCTGGCCGGCCTGAACGCGATGCTGGACGCCGACACCAGGGGAGAGGACACCACCGCAGCGTTCGACCAGTTCATGCAGAGGTACGGGGACATGTTCCCGGAGCGCCCCAGGAACCTCGACGAGCTGGTCGACGCGCTCGCGCGCCGGGCCGCCGCGGCCAGCCGGCTGCTCGCCTCGCTCTCGCCCGAGCAGCGGGAGGAGCTGGCCGCGCTGATGCAGGCGGCAATGGCCGACCTCGGGCTCGAGCACGAGCTGGACCGGCTCGGCCGTGCCCTGCAGTGGCGCCGGCCCGAGCTGCGCTGGGGCCAGCCCGCGGCCATGGGCGGCGACCGGGCGCTCGGGCTCGGCGACGCCACCACCGCGCTCGAGGAGCTGGCCGACCTGGAAGCGCTCGAGGCGAGCCTGGGCCAGGGCTACCCGGGGGCCTCCCTGGACGACATCGACCTGGAGGCGGTCGAGCGGGCGCTCGGCCGCAGCGCGGCCGCCGACGTCGAGGCGCTCCGCGCGCTGGAACGCGAGCTCGCCGAGCAGGGCTATCTGACCCGCGAGCGCGGCGAGCTGAAGCTCACCCCCAAGGCGGTCCGGCGCATCGGCGCCGTCGCGCTGCGGCGCATCTTCTCGAGCCTCGAGACCCGCCGCCGGGGCGACCACGACGTCCCCGGCGCCGGCACCGCCGGCGAACAGACCGGCAGCTCCCGCCAGTGGCAGTTCGGCGACGAGCAGCCGCTGGACGTCGTGGCAACCCTGAAGAACGCGGTGCTCCGCGGCGCAGGAACCCCGCCCCGCAAGGCCGGCACCCCGGAGCGGGAGCCTGGGGGGGCTCGGGGGGGCGCTTTTGGCCCCCCCGATGGAACGAGGACCGCGGGTGAGCGGGTGCGCTTGGACCCGGCCGGCCCCGGTGGACCCGGGAAGGCGCCAGCCGCGGGTGAGCGGGTGCGCTTGGGCCCGGCCGGCCCCGGTGGACCCGGGAAGGCGCCAGCCGCGCGTGCGCGCGTGCATCTGGAGCCCGCCGACTTCGAGGTAGTTCACACCGAACATCGCACCCGGGCCGCCATCTGCCTGCTGGTCGACCTGTCGTACTCGATGCTGCTGCGGGAGGCGTGGGGGGCGGCCAAGTCGACCGCGCTCGCGCTGCACAGCCTCGTCTCGACCCGCTACCCGCAGGACGCCCTTGAGATCATCGGGTTCTCGTCGGTGGCCAGGACCCTCAAGCCCGGCGAGCTGGCCGACCTGGGCCCGAACATGGACCAGCAGGGCACCAACCTGCAGCACGCCCTGCTGCTCGCCGGCCGCCACCTCGACCGCCATCCCGACGCCGAGCCGGTGATCCTGGTGGTCACCGACGGCGAGCCAACCGCCCATCTGCGGCCGGGCGGCCACCCCTGGTTCGAGTGGCCCCCGAGCCCGGAGACCATCGAGCTGACCATGGCCGAGGTGCTACGGCTGACCCGCAGGGGCGCGACCATCAACGTGTTCATGCTTGACACCGAGCCGCGCCTGGTCCGCTTCGTCCAGGCGCTGGCCAGGCTGAACGGCGGCCGGGTGTTCACCCCGTCGAGCGAGCGGCTGGGCGACTACGTCGTGCAGGACTACCTGCGGGCGCGGCGGGGCCGGCGGGCCGGCTGACCGGGCCGCGCCGGCTGACCGGGCCGCGCCGGCTGACCGCGCCGGGCCGGCTGACCGCGCCGGGCCGGCTGACCGCGCCGGGCCGGCTGACCGCGCCGCACGCCGACGACCAGAGCCCACCGGCGCTGGCGGTGCCGGTGGGCTCTTGGGTCACGCGGTGCTACTGCTCGAGCGGCCGCACGTTCGCCGCCTGGGCGCCTTTCGGCCCCTGCGTGATGTCGAACTCGACCTTCTGCCCCTCGCTGAGCGAGCGGTAGCCGGTCGACTGGATCGCGCTGAAGTGTACGAAGACGTCCTCGCCCGAATCGGGGGCGATGAAGCCGTACCCCTTCTCGGCGTTGAACCACTTCACGGTTCCAACGGTCATGAACTTTGTCCCTCCCCTCCATGCTTGGAGGTACGAGCAACGCCAGCGTGGTGGACGCCGACGGCGAGGGACGAGCTCGACCGCAGGATGCGACGCGAAACATGAACCCCTTGCGGTCATGACGCTAGCATGCGCGCGCCTGTTGCGCTAACCATGCCCCCAGCCTGCGCGTTCGTGCCGCTCAGGCGCTGGCGGACCAGCTGCCGTCGGAGCCTCGGCGTCGCGGCGCCGGCGGCGCCACCGGCCAGCCACGCAGGGTCGGCACGACGGGTCGCCGAGCGGCCAGGACGAGCGGCGGCAGCACGGCGCAGCTTCCCCCGGGGCGAGCCTCCTGATGCGCCCGTGCCTACTCGGCCAGGAGGGCCTCCGCGTCGTCCAGCACGGCCGCCTTGCGGGTGGCGCGCTCCCTGGTCGCCTGCTCGGCCTCGGCAGCGGCGTCGGCGGCCTCCCGGGCCTGGGCAGCCGCCTGCTCGGCCCGGTCGGCGGCGTGGCGGAGCCCCTCGGCCTGACGCCGGGCGAGCACGGCGGCGTCCGCGGCCGCGCTGGCCTGCCGGCCGGCCTCGTCGCGCGCGCGCCGCCTGGCCTGCCGGCGCTCCCTGGCCGCGGTGTCGTCGCTGGGTCGCCGCGTGCCGGCCTGCTCGGTGGCGCCGGTGGCCAGGTCCCCGAAGGCGGGCCCGGACGGGTCGAGGTCGCGCACCAGGCGGCCCTTGCGCACCAGCTCGGCGCCCTGCTGCCCCCGGGCGGCAGCGAGCAGGGTGCCCGCGATGCGGCCGCGCACGGCCTCGGACGCCGGCCGGCCGGCCTCCTCCAGCGCCCCCACGGCCGCGTCGACCAGCTCGGAGACGGTCGCGCGCATGGTCCGGGTGGTGTCGGCCAGGCCGGCGCGGCCGCCTCGGGCCAGGGCGGCGCGGTGGGCGGCGCGCAGGCGCTCCCCGCTCCGCAGCAGCCGGTCGAGCCGGCCGGGATGCCTCCTGGCGAGCTGGTTGACCGCCCACGCCGACAGCGACGGTTTGCGGAGCGCGGCCATGCGCTCGGCGGCACCCGGGTCACCGGTCCGCCTGAGCGCGCGGACCGCCTCGTCCCTGGCCCCGACGAAGGCGTCGAGCGGTAGTCCGTAGAGCCGGTCGAGCTCCTGCTCCTCCGCCATGCGCTTCACCTCCAGGCCTCCGTGTGCTCGCCGACCGCCAGGTTGGCAGGTGTCGGCGCCCGTTGGAAGCGTTGGGTTCGGCTAGTGCTGTGCCAGTGGCGACCCCGACCGGGCAAACCTTCCTCGGGGAGCCGCAAGGACCTGGCCGTCCTGCGCGCGGTGCTTGCCGAACCGGCCGCGGCAGCTATAATCACATCGTTGTAATTCCTCCCGGCCGCCGGCCGGGACCGAGTGGGGCCCCGGGCCGCGAGGGGAAGCGCGGTCCGGGGTCCCTTGTCCGGTCCGGTCCGTGTCCCTCCCCCGTGGTAGGGTCAGGTCGTGGACATCGACCTGCCGGTGCGCCGTCTCGACCCCGAGCTGCCGATGCCCGGCTACGCCCATCCCGGGGACGCCGGCGCCGACCTGTTCGCGGCCGAGGAGGTGAAGCTCCCGCCTGGTGGCCGCGCGGTCGTCGCGACCGGGGTGGCCATTGCCGTGCCCGAGGGGTTTGCCGCCTTCGTCCATCCGCGCTCGGGGCTGGCGGCGCGGCACGGCCTGACCGTGGTGAACGCCCCGGGCACGATCGACGCCGGCTACCGGGGCGAGGTCAAGGTCATCCTGCAGAACACCGACCCGACCGAGCCGTATGTCGTGCGCCGCGGCGACCGGATCGCCCAGCTCGTGGTCCAGCCCGTGCGCCGGGCCCGCTTCGTCGAGGTCGCCGACCTGCCCCCGGCCGCCCGCGGGCCCGGCGGGCTCGGTTCGACCGGTTCATGAGCGCTGGCGTTTCCGACAAGCCCTTGGGCGGAAGATAGAAAGCAGCATGGACCCACACGATGAACGCGGCCCCGACCGGCCCTGGGGGGAGCGCCTGGCTGACCGGGCGGCAGCCGAGGGCGGCGACCCCTCGGTCAGGCGCCTGATCACCGACGCGATCGGCGTGGTCCGCGGCCGGCTGTCCGAGATCGCCCGTGGTGGCATCCAGCCTCTGCTCGACGAGGCGGCCGCCCAGGTGCGGCCGGCCACCCTCGAGGAGCTGCACACCCGCTACCCGGGCCAGAGCGACGACGAGGTCGCCCGCAAGCTGATCGACAAGTCCGCCCGCACCGCGGCCGGGATCGCCATCGCCGTCGGCGGGATCCTGGCCGCCCAGGAGGCGATCGCGGCCGTCACGTCCCCGGTGCCGCCGGCCGCAGGCGTCGCGCTCGGCACGGTCGGCGTCACCGCCCTTGCCGAGGTGCTGCTGCTGTTCGTCATCGAGGCCAAGCTCCGGGCCGACCTGGGCGCCCTGGCCGGCAAGCGGGTGCTCACCCCCCGTGAGCTCGTCGTCGGCGTGCTCGGCGAGGTGCAGGCCCAGGGCGGCCTCCAGAAGCTGCGCCGGCGCTCGCTCCGGCGCGCCCTGCCCGAGGCGGCGGTGCGGCGCACGGCCGCCCGGATCGCCAAGCTCATCCCGGCTCGCTTCGCCCGCATCGTCATCCCCGAGGTGATCGCCCCGCTGGTGGGGGCCGTGTGGGCGGCCCGGCTCGCCTCCCATTCGATCCGGGCGACCGGCGAGCAGTGCTGGGGCGAGCTGCGCCTGCTGCCCCGGACCACCGTGAGCTGGGGACCGTCGACCTGGAACGGTGGGAACCCGGGTGGCCGCAAGGACCCGGGCGAGACCCGCTCCCTGCCCCCGCCCGACCCGACCCCGCGGCCGCCGAGCTGACCCGGACCTGGACGCCCTGGTGGCGACCCCGCCACCGGGAAGCCGCTGGCGCCTCGGTGAATCCGCCGATCCCCTAGCCATGGCACGGGCAGCCATGGCACAGGCGCCTTTGGGGGGCCGTGGGGGGAGCGAGCTCCCCCCATATGGACCGATGACCGCAGGTTGCTGCGTTGCCAGCGACATCCATCCGGCACGACTCAGCGCGCCAGCACGATCACGGCCGCGTCGTCGTCCAGCTCGCCGCCGGTGTGGCGCTGCACCTCCTTGAGGATCACCTCGGCCACGCCCGCCGCGCCGGCCGGGACCGGCGGGAGCGCGGCGAGCAGGCCAAAAGGACCGAGCTCGTCGCCGTCGGAGGAGCGGGCTTCGACCACGCCGTCGGTGTAGAGCACGATGGAGTGGCCGCGGGGCAGGGTGAGCCGGTGGGTGTCGTGGCTGGCCTCGGCGAACAGGCCGACCGGCAGCGACCCCGCGAAGTCCAGCACCCGCGGGGCCGGGTCGGTCACCACCGGGGGCGGGTGGCCAGCGCTCGACCAGCGCACCTCCCCGGTCGACGGGTCGAGCGTGAGCACCAGCAGGGTGGCGTACTCGTCCTCGGCGAACTCCTCGAACACCTTGCCGTTGAAGGTCTCGAGCACCCGGCCCGGGTCGGGGTCGGTCTCGAGCAGGGCGCGCAGCTCGAAGCGGAGCCGGGCGGTGTGCGTGGCCGCCGCCACCCCCTTGCCGCAGACGTCGCCGATCACGGCCGCGACCAGCTCCCCACCGATCGGGAACAGGTCGTAGAAGTCCCCGCCCACCTGCGCGACCTCGCTGGCCGAGCGGTACAGGGCGCCGACGTCGAGCCCGGCCACCTCCGGGAAGGAAGCGGGCAGCAGGGCGTCCTGCAGCGACGTCACCGCCTCGCGCAGGCTGCCGACCAGGCGGGCGCGCTCGATGGTGACGCTCAGGTAGCTGGTCAGGGTCTCGACGAAGGCCAGCTCGGGGCGGGTGAACCGGTGGCGGCGGCTGGTGTGGTTGACGAACAGCACGCCGAGCGGCCGGTCAAGGGTGCCGAGCCGCAGGGCCGCGTAGGAGCGGATGCCGTAGCGCCGGATGTAGGGCAGCTCGGGCCCTTTCACCTCCTCGGCCCGGGCGTGCACGGCCGGCCGGCCGGTGCGGACCACCTCGGCGATCTCGAGCCACCCTGGCAGCTCGATGCGCATGCCGACGATCTCGTCCTCGGGCATGCCCACGGCGGCCCGGCCGATCAGCGTGCCCCGCTCGTCGAGCAGGAACAGGCTGGCCGTGTCCGCGCCCAGCAGCCGGACCGCCTCGCCGGTGACCAGGTCGAGGAGGCGGTCGAGGTCCTCGACCGAGGCCATGGCGGCGGCCAGGTCCACCAGGCTGCGCAGCCGGGCCGAGGTCACCCTGGCCCGGGCAAGGTCGCGGGCGCGCTCCTCGGCGATCGCCTCGGCCCGGGCCCGGGCCGCCACCTCCGAGGTGGTCTCCCTGGCCACCACGAGCACCCGGGTCGGCCGTGCCCGGGGCTGGGGCAGGCGGGAGAAGGTGAACGAGAACCACCGCACCGACGGCCCCAGGAAGTCGACCGGGACGTCGGTTGCCGAGAACGTCTCGCCGGTGGCCGCGACCTGCTCGAGCATGCCGGTGAAGCCGGCAGGACCGGCCTCTGGGAACACCCCGGCGACCGTCCGGCCGACCATGCCCGCCTCGGGCCGCAGTCCGGCGAAGACGTGGTTGACCAGCTCGAGCTCCAGGCCGGGGGCGCGCAGGACCGCGATCGCGAGCGGGCTGTGGTCGACCAGCGCCGCCGACAGGTCCCGCTCCTCGCGCAGGTCGCGAAGGATCGTCTCCTCCCGGCTGACGTCGCGGAAGCCGACCCAGCCGCCGGTCCCGCCGTCGGCCAGCTCCACCGGGCCACCCGCGCAGCGGACGATGCGCTCGCTGCCGTCCCGCCGGCGGAACAGGCAGTCGGACCCGCTGTAGCGCTCGCCCCGGAGCGCGCGGGCCAGCGGCCACCGGTCCGGCGGGAGGGGCCGGCCGTCGGTGGAGCGCACGTCGGACAGCGGCTCGAGCTGGTGGGGGTAGGCGGGCACCTGCGGGGGCTCGTCATACCCCCAGATGTCCAGGGCGCCCGCGTTGGCGTAGCGGATGCGGCCGCTGGCATCGGCGACCAGCACGCCCTCGGCGAGCCCGCCGACGACCTGCTCGAGAGTCTCCGGGGGGAGGTCGGTGATGCGTGGGGGATCCGGGCGCGGGGTTGGCTGCGCGTCGTCCATGGGGTCCAGAACAGTACCTCCGAGCTCTGACCGCAGTCTGCCTCAGCGCCGGCCGGGGGGCAATCGCAGCCGGGCACCCGGCAGCTGGGCCACGATCGAGGGCCCCGCCCTGGGGGCGGGGCCCTCGATGGAGCGGCGCGCCTGCGCGCTGAGCAGGTCACCAGAAGTTCAGCCCATCACCCGGGTCAGCGACCAGGGCCTTCCCGTCAAGTTACGGACAGGACTTCTGAGCAGGTGCTTAGCGCTCGATCGGCACGTTCACCAGCGACCCCCACTCGGTCCAGGAGCCGTCGTAGTTGCGCACCCGCGGATAGCCGAGCAGCTCGTGCAGCACGAGCCAGGTGTGGGCGGAACGCTCGCCGATGCGGCAGTAGGCGACCACGTCCTTGTCGGGCGTGACCCCGTTCTCGCCGTACAGGGCCGACAGCTCCTGGTCGGACAGGAACCGGCCCGTGCTGCCGTCCACCGCCTTGGCCCAGGGGATGTTGGCCGCGCCCGGGATGTGCCCCGGCCGCTGGGCGGCCTCCTGGGGCAGGTGGTCGGGGGCGAGCTTCTCGCCCCGGTACTCCTCGGGCGAGCGGACGTCGACCAGCGCGGCGCCGTCGCGGCCGACGTAGTCGGCCAGGACCTGGTCGCGGAAGGCGCGGATCGACAGGTCGGCGTCGCCGGCCTTGTACCCACCGGTCGGCTGGACCGCCGGGCTGTCGGTGGTCAGCGGGCGGTCCTCCAGCTCCCAGAGCTTGCGCCCGCCGTCCACCAGCCTGACGTTCTCGTGGCCGTAGACCTTGTAGTACCAGTAGGCGTAGGCGGCGAACCAGTTGTTGTTGCCGCCGTAGAGCACGACGGTGGTGTCGTTGGTGATGCCGAGCGCGTCCTGCAGCTTGGCGAACGCCTCCGGGGAGACGAAGTCGCGGCGCAGCGGGTCCTGCAGGTCGGAGTTCCAGTTCACCGCGACCGCCCCGGGGACGTGGCCCCGGTTGTAGGCGTCGGTGTCCTCGTCGACCTCGACGACGCGGATGTCGGGGTCCTCGAGGTGCTCGGCGAGCCAGTCGGTGGTGACCAAGATCTGGTCCCGGTCGGCCATGGGGTTGCCTCCTCGGACGTGTGCGTCTGGCACGGGCGTCGGGCGGGCCGGAGCGGTCAGCATCCGGCGGGATGGTGCTGGCCGCGGTGCGCCTACGGGTCGTGGCGCGCCGCGGCCCGGCGACAGGGCGGGCGCCCGGCGGCAGAGTTGCCGGTCCCGAGCCCCATGGGCGCGCAGGCACGCGTGGTCAGGGCGGCAGGGCCCCAGGGCGGGGGCGCGGCCACCGGTCCAGGCGCCGTCGGTGCGATCATGTGGCTGCCCAGGCTGCCAGCCTGCGGCGTCTGCCGTCAACCAGCCCGGGCCGGGCGCGCTTCAGGCGGCGCCGACTGGGTTGGTACCCTCGGCGTACCCGCGGTGGCCGGCACCTGAACGGCCGCTGCCACCCGGGCCGAGGCAGACGACACGAGAGGGAGCATCCGATGGCGTTCGACCCGAGCCCCGACGACGCCCTGGTCGTCGTCGACGTCCAGCGCGACTTCTGTCCTGGAGGCAGCCTCGCCGTGCCCGAGGGCGACGAGGTGGTGGGGGTCATCAACCGGCTCGCGCCCCGCTTCTCCACGGTGGTGACCACCCACGACACCCACCCGGCCGACCACTGCTCGTTCACCGCCCGGGGCGGCCCCTGGCCGCCCCACTGCGTCGAGGGCACCCAGGGCTGGGAGGCCCACCCCGACCTGGACGTGCAGGCCGACTTCCAGGTCTTCAAGGGCCGCGACCGCGACCAGGACGGCTACACCGGCTGGACCAAGGAGCTGGCCGACTTCCTGTCCAGGCAGGGCGCCCGCCGGGTGGTCACGGTCGGGCTCGCCCTCGACTACTGCGTGCAGGCAACGGCGCTGGACGCCAGGGCCGCCGGCTTCGAGGTCGTGGTGCTCACCGACGCCACCCGGGCCGTGAACGTCCGCCCCGACGACGGCGCGCGCGCGCTCGACGCGCTGCGCGCGGCCGGTGTCCACGAGGACCGGGCTGGGGAGGCGCCCATGCCGTCGTCGGGCGTCTGACCCCGCGCGGGCGGTTGCGGAGAGCGCCCCGGGGGCCAACACTCGAGCTGCGGGTGCGAGCGAGCCGAAGGGGGAGTGGTGTCGAAGGCACGGCAGTTCCGGGAGCACTGGGCCGAGGAGGTGGACGCTGCCGCCCTGTACCGGGCCCTGGCCGAGCGGGCCACCGGCGAGCAGCGCGAGATCTTCCTCGAGCTGGCCGGGGCCGAGGAGCGCCACGCCCAGCACTGGGCGGCCAAGCTGGCCGAGCTCGGGGAGCCCGAGCCGCGGCCCGGCGACCACCGCCGCTCGGTCAGGACGCGGGTCCTTTCCTTCCTGGCCCGCCGGTTCGGCCCGGGCGTGGTGTTCCCGATCGTCCAGCGGGCCGAGATGGCCGACGCCGGGCACTACGACGCCGTGCCCGAGGCCACCCGGGCCATGGCCACCGACGAGCGCATCCATGCCAAGGTCCTGGCCGGGATGACCCCGTCGGCCGCCCGCTCGGGCGCGATCGTGCGGGGCGAGCGCTGGCACCGGGGCGACGCGTCTGGCCGGCTCCGGGCGGCCATCTTCGGGGTCAACGACGGCCTGGTGTCGAACCTGTCGCTGGTCATGGGGGTGACCGGCGGCCAGGCCCAGCCCCGCCTGATCCTGCTGGCCGGCCTGGCCGGCCTGCTCGCGGGGGCGTTCTCGATGGGCGCGGGCGAGTACATCTCGGTCACCTCCCAGCGGGAGCTGTTCGAGCGGGAGATCGCCCTGGAGGCCGAGGAGATCTCGGTCATGCCCGAGGAGGAGGCCAACGAGCTGGCGCTGATCTACCGGGCCAAGGGGATCAGCCGGGACGAGGCCGAGGCGATGGCGGCCCGCATCATGCGCGACGAGTCCAGCGCCCTGGACACCATGGCCCGCGAGGAGCTCGGCCTGAACCCGGACGAGCTCGGCTCACCCTGGGGGGTGGCGGCCTCCAGCTTCGCCGCGTTCGCAGCCGGGGCGTTGGTGCCGGTGCTGCCCTGGCTGCTGGCCTCGGGCACGGCCGCGTTCCTGGGCTCGGTGGTGCTGTCCACCCTGGCCCTGTTCCTGGTGGGCACGGGCATCAGCCTGCTCACCGGCCGCTCGGTCCTGCGTTCGGGCGCCAGGCAGCTCGCGGTCGGCGCGGTCGCCGCCGCGGCCACGTTCGGCATCGGCCGGCTGATCGGCGTGAGCGTGAGCTGAGGTGGCCGCCACCGGTTGCCGGCGCGTTCGGCGCACGTACACTTTCGTGTATGAGCGAGTTCAGCACCACCGTCCCGAGCGGCCCCGGGCCGGGGAAGCGGCAGTGAGCGAGCTGCGCCGCGTCCTGCTCGTCGGACCTCCTGGCGCGGGCAAGGGCATGCTCGCCCCGTCCCTGGCCGAGCTGCTCGGCGTGCCCCACGTGTCGTCCGGCCGCCTGCTGCGCGCCTCGGTCGAGCAGGGCGACCCGCACCGCATCGCCGAGCAGGTGAGCCGCGGGCAGGCCGTGCCCGACCGGGCCGTCATGCAGGTGGTCATGGCCGAGCTCGGCGACGGGTTCATCCTCGACGGCTACCCCCGCACGGTGCGGCAGGCGGTCGAGCTGGACGCCCAACTGGAAGCGGACGAGCGCCGCGTCCAGCTCGTGCTCGAGCTGGTCGTGCCCGACGAGGTGGCCTCCGCCCGGCTGTCGCGCCTGGCCCGCATGGAGAGCCGGAGCGACGACAACCCGGACACGGTGGTCGCCCGGCTGGTCGCCTACCGGCGGGACGTGCCGCCACTGCTGGCCCACTACGCCGGGCGGGTCCGGCGGGTGAACGCCTCGCGCGACCTCGACGAGGTCTTCCAGCGCGCCGAGCGCGCCCTGGCCTCGCCGCCAAGGGGCGCCAGGCAGTAGCAGCGGGGCACGGGCGCGGCAGGGGTGGAGGCCGCCCCTGGGCGCCCGTCGGCCCCGCGTCAGGGTGGAGGGCCGGCCCCTGGGCGCCCGTCGGCCCGCACCAGGGTGACACGGGGCCGACGGGCCGGGGAAGGGCAGCCGCCCGCCAGGGCCGGTCCCGGGGACAGGGGGGACCGGACCGAGGCGGGCGGCTGCGGCCGAAGCCGAGGGGGCGCCAGCGCGCCCGCCGTCAGCGCGTGGTCGTGGACGTCTTCGCGGTCGGGGAGGTGCGCAGCTCGAGGTCGTCGACGAGCACGCTCGACCCGAGCGGCAGGCCGGAGGCGACCAGCTCCATGGCCAGCCTTGCCTTGGGGAGATGGGTGGAGTGGTCGACCTCGATCCGCTGCCAGCCGGTGCCGCCGAGCACGGCGCCGACCGTGTCGACCGCCAGCCGCTTGCCGTTCACGTACTCGAGCAGGTTGAAGGTGATGGTGGTGCCCGGGCTGCTCGCCCGTACCCAGGCCGACGCCGTGTAGGAGGTCTTGGGCGCGCACCTGGCAACGTCCGGGGCGGTCATGCCCGGGTCGGGCGAGGGCCCGGTGGCAAGGCTCGCCGCCCACGAGCCGCTCCTGGCCGTGTCGAGCCGCTCGAGCCTGGCCCCGCCCAGGGGCCGCCAGCCTTCCAGGCCGTCCTCGAAGCCCGGGTCGTGCAGCGGCCCCGTGCGCTCGGGTGGTCTGGCCGTGTCCACGCCGGTCGTGGACACGGGGAGGGGCGTGGTGACGGCCGGGGACGCCGTCGGCGGCGCCATCAGGGCCCGGCGGCCGTCCGCGCCCGTCTCCGGGCGCTCGACCAGCAGCGCCACCACCAGCGTGACGGCCAGGGCGATGGCCAGCAGCGCACCCAGGGACTCGATGAGCACCGAGTTGCGGGCCAGGAGCGGCTCGTGGGCGGCGAGCCTTGCCACCGGGTACCCGTAGGGCTCGCCCGGGTGCTTGGGGGTGCGCTGCATACCCGGAAGCTCGCAGCCGACGCTAATGCGGCGGTAATCCCTTGTTCGGCCGCTGCGCCTACCGGCGGCGGCCCGCCGAGCCGGCGCCGCCACGGTGCCGGGCCCGCAGGGCCTCGGCCTCGGCCAGGCAGGCGTCGGCCCCCACCTCACGGTAGAAGGCGGAGGCAGCGGCCAGCTCGGCCTCGGCCTCGGCGGCCCGGCCAGCGGCCCAGGCCCGGCCGCCGGCGGCCAGCCGGGCGTCGGCCTCGTCAGGGCGCGACCCGATGCCGGCGTAGACCTCGGCGGCCCGCTGCGGGTCACCGGCCACCAGCGCCCTGGCCGCCTCCAGCCAGCCCGAGGGCGGGATGCGCCGCGCGTCGAGCACCTCGGCCGGCTCGCCGAGCGCGGCCAGCACGGCGCCGAGGTCCGCGCCGAGGTCGGGGCCGAGGACGCTCCCGCCGAGCCCGGCGAGCAGCTCGCCGGCGACCGCCCTGGCCTCGTCGGCCCGGCCGGCGGCCAGCAGGGCACGGGCACCGAACGCGCGTGCAGGGTTGAGGGCCTGCGGGTCGGCCGCCCCCCTGGCCAGCGCCAGTGCTGCCTGAGCGTCGTCCAGGGCGGCCTCGACCTGGCCGCGGGCGAGGCGGATGCGCCCGCGCCAGACGCGGCACTCCCATTCCAGGTAATGCCGCTCCCCGTCATGTCCGGCCAGGTGCTCGTCGACGATGCGCACCGCCTCGTCCCAGCGGCCCGCCCAGTAGCACTCGGCGACCCGCTGCAGCCCGATCGAGCGCAGCCGCCGCGTCGACCCGAACCGCCCGGCCGCCCGCGACGCGGCCGACAGGGCGGCCGAGGAGCGGGCGAGGTCGCCGAGGGCGGCGTGGGCATAGGCGAGGTTGAGGTGCCACACGATCGACCCGGGGGATGCGAGCGACTCGAGGATCGCGGTGGCGCGCTCGAGGTCGGCCAGGCCCCGGGCGTCCCCGGCGTCGACCCGGGCCAGCCCGATCGTGCCCAGGGCGTCGGCCTCGAAGTCGTGGAGCCCGAGCCCCCGGGCCATGGCGAGCCCCTCCTCGGCCACGACGCGGGCCTCCGCGTGCCTGCTCGCGATCACCAGGTGCATCATGCAGCCCTTGAGCACGGCGGCCGTGGCGCGGGACGGCGGGGCGTCGGCGGCCAGCGCGAGCGCCCGGTCCAGGTGGGCGGCCCGCTCCTCGCCGTGGCCGTGCAGGAAGGCGAGCTCGCCGAGCAGCATCTCGGCCTCGGCCGCGAGCCCCCGCTCGCCCGCTGCCAGCAGCCCGTCCCTGGCGTTGGCGAGCTCCTCCTGCCCGGCGCCCTCCCCCTGGCAGCGGGCGCGCCCGATGCGCAGCTCGAGGGCTGGCCGCTCCGGGTCGCCGGGCGGGCAGAGGTCCCTAGCCTGGGCGTGGTAGCGCGCCGCGGTGGCGTAGGCGCCGAGCGCCGTGGCCCGGTCGCCCGCGTCCCGCAGGGCCGCCCGGGCCCGGGCGGCCAGGCCGGGCACGTCCTGCCCTGCGGCCACGGCGAAGCCGAGCGCGGCCTGGTAGTGGTAGGCGAGCAGCTCGGCGCGGTCCTCGGTGCGGTCGGAGGCGAGCGCCTCGATCCAGGCGGCGGCCCGGCGGTGCTTGCCGGCCCGCTCGGCCCGCAGGATCTGCCCGTAGGCGATGTCGCGCACGAGCACGTGGCTGAACGCGTACTCGACCTCGCCGGCGACCCGGGACCGCCCGGTCCGGTGCAGCAGCTCCCGCCGCTCGAGCCGGTGCAGGCGGGCCTCCAGGCCGGCCCGCTCGTGGTCGCCGATCTCGGTGAGCGCGCCCACCCAGCCGGCCTGGCCGAGCACGGCGGCGTCCTGCAGCACGGCCTTCTCCCCGGGCGGCAGGGCGTCGAGGCGGGCGGCGATGATCGCATGCACGGTCTCGGGGATGGCCGCCACCCTGGCCGGGGCCGCGTCCGCCAGTGCGCCCATGGCGCCGCGGTCGCGCAGCATGCGCACGTACTCCTCGGCGAACAGCGGGTTGCCGTCGACCCGGGCGAGCAGGGCCGGCTCCACCGTCCCGGGCAGCCCGTGGCGGGCCAGGAGGGCCGCGAGCAGGCGGCTGGTGTCACGGTCGGAGAGCGGCCCGAGGGTGACCACGCCGCTGCCGCCCGCCGCGCCCTCGTGGCCGCCCGCCCAGCCCGGCCGGCGCTCCAGCAGCTCGGGCCGGGCGGTCGCCACGACCAGCAGCGGGACCGGGCCCGCCTCGGCGGGGCCCTGCGGGGCGACCAGGCGCTCGAGGAAGTCGAGCAGGGCGTCGTCGGCCCAGTGCAGGTCCTCCGCGACCAGCACGAGCGGCCGGCGCCGGGCGAGCCCGTACAGGAAGCGCCGCCACGCCGCGAACGCCTCCTCCTGGTCGCCCGAGGCCGGCCCGGCGGGCGCGCTCGCGCCGACCAGCCGGCGGAGCTTCCCGGCCACCCAGGTCGCGATGTCCGGGCCGGGCAGGATGGCGGCCGCGGCCCGGGCCAGCTTCCGCTCGGCCTGCGCGGCGGTGTCGGTCTCGAGGATGCCCGTCTCCGCCTTGACGATCATGGACAGGGCCCAGAACGTCACCCCGTGGCCGTAGGGCAGGGAGCGGCCCTGGCGCCAGGTGGCCGGCGGTCCGGCCCGCACCCGGCCGGCCAGCTCTGCCACCAGCCGGCTCTTGCCGATCCCGGGCGGGCCAACCAGGGTGACCAGGTGGGGCCTGCCTGTGCGACAGGCGGCCGCGAACCGGTCGAGCAGCAGGCCCAGCTCTCGGGTGCGGGCCACCAGCGGGTGGACGGGCCCCTGCCCGACCTGGTCCTCGGCGTCGGCGCGCAGCCCGAGCGCGCTCCACACCGCGACCGGCTGGCCGCCGCCGAGGGCGACCGCGCCGGCCGGCGCGTAGCTGACGGTCCGCTCCGTGGCCCGCCCGGTCGCCTCGGTGACCAGCACGGCGCCCTCCCGCTGGATCTCCAGCATGCGGACGCCGACGGTGACGGGGTCGCCGAGCACCCGCTGGTGGCCGCCGGCGGCCACCCCGGGGCGGACCAGCGCCTCGCCGGTGGCGACCGCGACGTGCAGCCGCACCGCCGGCCGGGTCCCGCCGTCCGGCCCGTCGGTCGCGTCCGGCCCGGGGCCGGCCAGGGCGTCGCGGATCGCGAGCGCTGCCCGCACCGCGTGCTCCGGGTCGTCGGCGCGGGTGCGCGGGACCCCGAACACGGCCACCGTGCGGCCTCCGACCGTCTGCTCGACGGTGCCGCCGAACGCCTCGACCTCGGCCCGGACCAGCGCGAGGTACCGGGCGAGCATCCGGGCCACGTCCTCGGGATCGGGCTCGGTGAACTCCTCGACCGCCTCGTCCACGTTGGCGAGCAGCACGGTGACGAGCTTGCGTTCGGCCCCCACCAGGGCGGCGCCGGGTGCGGCGGGCTCACCCATGACGGCTCCTCGGTTGCCTGACGAGGCCGGCGGGACGCGCCTGGCGCCACGACCGGCTCGGATGTCCCGAAGCTCGATGTCCCGAAGCTCGATGTCCGTAAGCGTAGCCGCCCGGCGCCGTGCCCGCCCGGCTCCTCGCGGCGGGGCCGCCCCCACGTGGACGGGTGCGCCCGGCAGTCGCCGGGCGCACCTGTACGGGGTCAGGTGCCCGCTACGACCACTGGAACTTCGAGGCCCCGAGGGCCACGAACGTGATGCAGGCCCAAGCCGCGCCGGCGTACGCCGTGCGCAGGGCTGGGCCATCGTCGAGCCAGTGCTTGGAGCGGAGCAGGCCATGCTGGACGCGGCTGGTCACGGTCGCGAACGCCATGAGCATGACCGCGAGCAGGGCGGGCAGAGCCCGCAGGGGACGGGTGGGAAGCATGGGCACCTCCGGGTCGTGCCGTAGCTCATGCCGTCGGTGGCGCCACCCTCGAGACGAGCGGTGGTGAGAACGTTATCTCTCATCACCAACTTTGCCTAGTAACGATTTATTAAAACTAGGCAAAAATGGCCGAACGCCACGAGAGCCCTGTCGGTATCCGTCCCGGAGGGCGACCAGGTCTCATATGATAGAGATCGTTCTCTCTAAGTCAAGCACCAGCCGGTGCGCCCGGTGGTAGGAGGAGGTACGACTTGCGTGGGGCCGCTCCCGAAGAGAAGGATGTCCTGGGCCTTTGCCCCATTCGATTCAAGCGTCCGATCTACGCCGCGGACCGCGTCCTCGCAGAGTAGTGGTATGGCCAACGCCAACAATGACCACCCATCCACCACCCTCCGGCAGTCGAGCGAGCGGTGGCTCGAGTGGCTCGGCGAAGAGCTCGCCAACCGGGGGGACACGCCGCGGTTGCGGTTGCTCGCCCTGTGGGACGTGTTGGAGGAGTGGTTCGCGACCGACGAGTTCCCCGCGTCGGCGGTGACCGCCGCCACCGCCGGGCTGCGACGTGACCCCAGGGACCCGGTGATGGCGGCGCACCGGCTGGCCACCCACCAGCTCCTCGAGGACCTGGCCAAGGCCACCGGCGCCCACGACCCCGCCCGGCTCGCCACCCAGCTCCAGGTGCTGGTCGAGGGGACGATCGTCGGCGCCCTGGTCGACCGCGAGCCGCGGCTGGCCAGGCACGCGCGCGAGCTGACCGAGATCGCCCTGGACGCCGGCCCCCCCTGAGCGGACAGGACCTGCGCCCTAGCCCTCCAACGCCGCGGTAGCCAGCTGCCAGGCGCTGCGGGCCGAGCCCGAGGGGCCGTCCAAGGCTGCCATGGCCACGGCGCCGTCGATCAGCACCTGGAGCTGGGCGGCCAGGACCGCCGCGTCGTAGGCGCCGGCCGCCTTGGCCAGGTCCTCGAGGAGCTGGCGCATGGCCTGCCGGTGGGCGGCGATCACCTTGTGCCCGGGATGGTCGGGCTCGCTGCGCAGCTCGGCGGCGGCGCTGGCCACGAACGAGCCGTGGAAGTCGTCGGCCGCGAACCACTCCTCGAGCCCCTCCCACAGGGCCGCGAAGCGGGCCTCGGGGTCGTCGCCGGACCGGTCGAGCTTGTCGGCCAGCCAGTGCAGCCACTGGGTGCTCCACTGCTCGAGGGTCGCCGCGACCAGCTCGTCCTTGCTCCCGAACTGCCGGTAGAGCGTCATCGGGGCCACGTCGGCCTCGGCGATGATGCGGTTCACGCCGACGGCGAGGATACCCTCCCGGTAGAACAGCGTGGTGGCTGTGGAGAGGATCCGGTCACGGGGCTTGGCAAGCACCATGAGGGCAAGCGTACTCCCTGCTGACATGGAGAGCGAGAGAAAGTTTTCTCTCCCAAGGCGTCGTCGTTCGCCGTGTTCGTACCGGTTCGTCCAGCGCCGCAGGTGAACGGCTTTTCATCGAGGTTTCATGCCACCGTGACCAGGAGCTTCTCTGCCTCCCGGAGGTAGGCGACCGCGCCGACCGCACGGAAGAACCCGAGCGCGGCCTCCAGCGACGGCTGGGGGCGTCCCGGGCCGGCGGCTGTCTGGCGGCGAGCGGCTTCCACGCGGGCGTAGGCGGCGTCGGGCCGTGAGCCGATCGCCTCGTAGACGGCGGCGGCCCGGGCGGGCTCCCCGGCGACGAACGCCCGGGCTGCCTCCAGCCAGGGCGAGGACAGGGCGCCGGCGAGCGCGCTCGCCGGATGCCCGAGCGTGACCAGGTCGACCGCGAGGTCCACGCCCAGGTCGGGCTTGAGCAGTCGTCCGCCCAGCCCGGCCAGCAACTCCTCGACGAGCGGGTGGGCCTCCCCGGCGCGCCCGGCGGCGAGCAGCGCGCGAGCGCCGAAGGCGAACGCGGGGTCCAGGTTCTGCGGGTCGCCCGACTCCCTGGCCAGCCGCAGCGCCTGCTCGGCGTCCTCGACCGCCGCGTCGACCCGCCCGCGGGCGAGCAGGATGCGGCCGCGCCAGGTGCGGCACTCGCACTCCAGGTAGTGCGGCGTGCCGCCGGCGGTCTCGGCGACCAGCGCGTCGACAGTGCGAACGGCCTCGTCCCAACGCCCGGTCCAGTAGTGCTCGCCAACCCGCTCCAACCTGATCCAGCGCGGGTGGCGGGCGGTCCCGTAGCGTTCCGCGGCCCGCCAGGCCGCCGCCCGGGTCGCGAAGCAGTGCGGGAGGTCGCCGAGGATCGCGTGCACGAAGGCCAGGTTGCAGAGCCAGGGCACCGAGTCGAACGAGCCCAGCTCCTCGCAGATCTGGATGCAGTGCTCGAGGTCGGCGATGCCGCCGGGGTCGCCGCTGGTCACCCTGGCCGCCCCGGAGGTCCCCAACGCGACCGCCTCGACCTTGCGCAGCCCCAGCTCCCGCGCGGTCGCGAGCGCATGGCCGGCCACCCGGATGGCCTCGGCGTGCCGCTCGGCGACCAGCAGGTGCATCATGCCGCCCTTCAGCACGGCGGCCGTCGACGCCGACGGCGGCAGGCCCTCGACCAGCGCGAATGCGCGGTTGACGTGGTCGGAGCGCTGGCGTCCGTGCACGAAGGCGAGCTGGCCGAGCAGCATCTCGGCCTCGGCCGCCCGGCCCCGGTCGCCCACGGCGAGCAGGCCGTCGCGGGCCCGGACGAGCAGGTCCTCGCCGCCCCCGTCGGCCAGGCAGCGCGCGGCCCCGGCGCGGAGCTCCAGCTCGGCCCGGCCGGGATCGCCGGCCGGCCACAGCTCCAGCGCCTGGGTGTAGTAGCGGGACGCCTTGGCGTGGACGCCGAGGGCGGTCACCCGGTCGCCGGCATCGCGCAGCGCCAGGCGGACCCGCGGCGCCAGCTCCCCGTCGCCCCTGCCGGCGGCGCGGGCGTAGCCGAGCGCCTGGAGATAGTGGTGGGCGAGCAGCTCGGCCAGGCCGGCGGCGCGGTGCTCGGGCCGGCCTTCGACGCGGTCGGCGGCCAGGGACTCGAGCCAGGCGGCGGCCCGGCGGTGCCGGTCGGCCCGCTCGGCCCGGGGGATCTGCCCGTAGGCGACCTCGCGGACCAGCACGTGCCGGAAGCCGTACTCGCGCTCGCCGGCCACCGCGGACCGTCCCGCCCGGTACAGGAACTCCCGCTGCACGAGGCGCTCGAGGCGGGCCTCGAGCTTGGCGCGGTCGTGGCGCCCGACCGCGGCCAGGGCACCGACCCAGCTCGACCGGCCGAGCACGGCGGCGTCCTGCAGCACCGCCTTGTCCTCGACCGGGAGCGTGTCCAGGCGGGCGGCGACGATCGCGTGCACGGTCTCGGGCAGCGGCAGCTCGGGCTGGGCCTGGGGCAGGCCGTCCGGGCCGGCCGCCGGCCCGTCGTCAGGGATGCCTCGGTCGCGGAGCATGCGCACGTACTCCTCGGCGAACAGCGGGCTGCCGCCCACCCTGGCCAGCAGGTCCGGCCCGACCGCGCCGGGGAGCTGGTGGTGGGCGAGCAGGGCGCCGAGCAGGCGGGTGGTGTCGTCCACCGACAGCGGCTCCAGGCCGACGGTGGTGGCGGCCGGGTGGCCGCCCCAGGCAGGCCGTCGTTCCAGCAGCTCCGGGCGGGTGGTGGCCAGCACCAGCAGGGTGGCCGAGCGGGCCGGGTCCACCGGGTCAAGCAGGCGCTCGAGGAAGTCGAGCAGGGCGTCGTCGGCCCAGTGCAGGTCCTCGACGACCAGGACGAGCGGCCTGCGGGCGGCCAGGCCCTCCAGGAACCGGCGCCAGCCGGCGAACGCCTCCTCCTGGCGGCCGGCCTGCAGTGGCTGCTCGCCGCCGGCCCCGACGAGCAGGCGCAGGTGGGCAGTGACCCAGCCGGCGGCCGCCGGGTCGTCGGCCAGGGCGTGGCCGACGGCCTGGGCGAGCTTGCGGTCGACCCGCTCACCGGTGTCGGTGTCGAGCACGCCGGCCTCCGCCTTGACGATCTCGCCGAGCGCCGAGAAGGTCACCGCCTCCCCGTAGGGCTGCGAGCGCCCCTCGCGCCAGCTGACGAGGTCGCGGTCGATCTCGAGCGCGCGCCCCAGCTCGGCCACCAGTCGGCTCTTGCCGATCCCGGGCGGGCCGACCAGGGTCACCAGCTGCGGGCTGCAGGTGGCCCGGGCGCGCTCGAACGCGCCGAGCAGCGTGCGCAGCTCGCCGCCGCGGCCGACCAGAGGCACCGGGGCCCCGGTCAGCGCGTCCAGGCCGGCGCGCCTGCGCGGCTCGAGCGCGCTCCACACGGTCGCCGGCCTGGCCCGCCCGCTGAGCCCGAGCAGGCTGGCCGGGCCGTAGCTGATGGTCCGCCTGGTGGCCCGCTCGGTCGCCTCCGAGACCAGCACCGTCCCGGCCGGGGCGGCCTGCTGCAGCCGGGCGCAGGTGGCCACCAGGTCGCCGTTGACCCGGCCGCTCCCGGCAGTCACCAGCGCCTCGCCGCTGGTGACCGAGATGCGCAGCTCCACGCGGGAGGCGGCGCCCGGCCGGTGCTCACCGGGGCCGCGGTCGTCGCTGCCGGTGAGCGCGTCGCGGATGGCCAGCGCGGCCCGCACAGCCCGCTCGGGGTCGTCCTCCCTGGTGTGGGGGACGCCGAACACCGCCATGGTGGTGCCCCCGATGGTGTGCTCGACGGTGCCGCCGAAGCTCGCCACCTCGGCCCGGACCCGTTCGAGGTGGCGCTCCAGCATGCTCGACACGTCCTCCGGGTCGCGCTCGCCGCTCTCGCCTACCGGCTCGTCGACGTCGGCGAACAACACCGTGACGAGCTTGCGCTCGGTCGGGCCGAAGGCCTCGGCCCGGGCCTGGCCGTCACCGGCCGGCTGGCCCTCTTCCTCGCCCGCGTCGGCGGCGTCGGCGGCGCGGGCCGGGACGAGCAGGTCGAGCGCCGGGTCCTGGGCGAGGATCGCCTGCTCGAGGCGTTGCAGGCCCACGCTCGGCTCGATGCCCAGCTCCCCGACGAGCGTGCGCCTGGCCTCCCGGTAGGCGGCCAGGGCGTCGGCCTGCCTGCCCGAGCGGTACAGGGCGAGCATGAGCTGGCCGTGGAGCTGCTCGCGGAGCGGGTGCTTGCGGGTGAGGGCCTCCAGCTCACCGGCGAGCTCGTGGTGGCGGCCGAGGGCAAGGTCGGCCTCGATCCGGGTCTCGGCCGCGGCCACGCGCAGCTCGTCGACCCCGACCAGCTCCGGCCAGGCGGCGTCGGCGGCCGCGGTGACGTCGGCCAGGACGGGGCCGCGCCACAGCGACAGCGCCTGCCTGAGCACGCTTGCGGCCGTGCCCGCGTTGCCCTCGGCCAGGGCCCGGCGGCCCTGGCCGACCAGGCGCTGGAAGCGGTGCAGGTCGAGCTGCTCGGGGTCGATCTCGAGCAGGTAGCCGGGGTCGCGGGTGACGAGCATGCGCGGCGGGGGAGCGCAGCCCGGCTCGATCGCCTTGCGGAGCGCGGCAACGTGGTTCTGCAGCGACTGCCGGACCGTGGGCGGCGGCTCCTCGCCCCAGACCGTGTCGATCAGCTCGTCGGTGGACACCACCTGGTTCGGGTGGAGCAGGAGCTTGGCCAGGAGCATGCGGTGCTTGATGCTGCCGAGCCGGAGCGAGCGCTGCCGCCGGCGCGCCTCGAGCGGGCCGAGGACCAGGAAGTCGATCCCGGCCGTCACCCGCGGGCCTCCCCGCCGGGGGTGGTGCCGGCCCGCGCGCGGGGGCTCCGCCGCCTGCTGGCGGCGGTCCGGCCTGCGGCCACGGGTTGGGCCATACCGACTGCGCTCCCGTGGGGGCGGTGGTTGCCGGACGCTGTGCTGGCCGGGTGTGCCCACCGCACCGACGATCGTGGACCGGTCCTGCCTGGTTGCCGGTTGCTGCCTGGCTTGCTTGGTTGCTCAGGGACGGAGTCTATGCGCGTTTTGGCGGGGAGTGTAGAGCCCGGGGCGGGTGGGGGTGGCGCGGCCAGGGCCGCGCCACCCCCACGGACCCCTAGGGGCACCGGGAGGGACCCTCCCGGGGGCGCCGCCCGCGACCTCGCGGGGACCGGCGTGGCTGGTGCGCGGCCTGGTCGTAGGCGTCCCCGTACAGCGACCGCGGGTGCCAGCCCAGCACCTCGTCGCAGAACCGCTCGAGGGTGACCAGGCTCATCGTCCCGGCGACCTGGGCGTTGCCGTAGGCGCCGAACAGCTCCGGCCCGAGCAGCTCGCGCAATGACAGCCGGCGGCGGTGGGCCATCCGGACCACCTCGGTCAGGACCGGGCGGGCGGGGAGGCGGTTGCGGTCGGCGCCCACCGCCGGTGCGGTGACCGGCCGCTCGCGGCGACGGTGGCAGGCGGCGCTGTCGGTGCACCTCGACCCGTCGAACCCGCGGGAGCCATGGCGGCCGCACCACTCGCAGGTCCGCGGGCGGACGGCGACGTCAGCCATGGCGCTCACGCTCCCCGGCCGGCGTGAACGACGGGTGTGCGGGGTGCCGCTCCGAGACCGCCCAGTCCTCGCCCGCGGCGCGCGAGGCCCGGCCCGCGGCGTGCAGCACCGGTTCGCCCCGCTGGCGCGGAGCACCGGCCGGCAACGCCGAGCCGACCCGCTCGGCCAGCGCGAGCGTCTTGCGGGTCTGGGCCGGCTCCTCGAGCGCCAGCCGGGAGGCCTCGGCCGCGACCATCAGGCCCTCCTCGACCTGCTCGCGGTCGAGCAGCCCGCCGGCCACCAGGCTGTACAGCCGCAGGCCGGCCCGGTACAGGGTGCAGTTGCGCTCCCCCCGCGGGGCGCTTGCGACCTCGGCGAGCCAGCGCTCCAGCACGTCCTGCCCGTAGGGGCTGACGGCCGGGCCTGGCCGGGCCCGGCGGGGAAGCGGGGCGGCCGGGCGCAGCCGGTCGCGGAGCGGCAGAGGCGCCTCGGGCAGCGGCGTGTCCAGGTCGCGCACCCAGGTGTACACCGCGCCGCTGGCGTGCCGGCTCGGGGGCGCGACCACGTAGCCGCCCCGGCCCCGCCACGCCATCCGGCCGAGCCCTCGCGGGTGCAGGTTCCCGAGCCCGGTCGGGGCCAGGTAGAAGTGCCACCCGTCGCCGCCGGTGCGCGCCAGCGGGCCGCGGCCCTTGGCCACGTAGGCCACGGTGAACCAGCGCAGCGAGTTGGCCGCCTGGGAGCTGTCCACGTCGAGCACGTCGAACGCCACGCCGGTGCCGAGCCCCACGTTGGCGAGCGGGAAGCGCCGCCACCACCAGGTGAGCCGGCCTGGGTCGGTGGTCGCGGCCTCCAGGCCGCGCTCGGCCAGCGGATGCTTGCCGATCGACCGGCAGGCCGGGTTCCCGCACGAGCAGGCGACCGGCGCACGTGCCCCGGTGGCGACCGGCGGGCGGACCACCGGGTGGTGCAGTGGCAGGACCGGGATGCCACGCCCGGCGTAGGCGAGGGCCGCCTGGAGGTTCTCCTCCTCCTGATCCAGCACACGAGCCATGGACATTCCTCCTTCCCGCAGGCGAGGCGGAGCACCACCGTGCACGGCGGCGCCAACGAGTCGCTCACGAGATCCGCCCCGCCGCGGGCCCGGGCTGCCCGAGCCGTGTTCACGGGGTGAGCAGGCACCTGCAAGCCCTCCTGCACCTCGCGCCTCCCGCCCTCCTGCGCGGCGTCAGGTGCTGCCGTGGCCGGTGCGGCGGCGCTGGAGGATGTCGGCGATGGCCATCACGTCGTCGTCCGGGCGGGGTGCCCGGCCCGGCCGGCTGTCGTGGCCCGGCCCGTCGCCCCGGCGCCCCTGCAGCAGGTCGGCGATGGCCATCACGTCGTCGTCCGGGGCCGGTGATCGGCCACCCGTCCCGGGGCGGGTGGCCGGGCCGGCCCGGGCGGCCGGCCCGGCCGACAGCCGCTCGGCGATGGCGTCCAGGACCGGCCCGGCGAACCAGGCCCGCACGCCCGCCGCGCCGGTCTGGGCGCCGTCCGGGGTGACGTACGACCGCACGAAGCCGCGCACCCGCCGCTCGTCGTGGCCACGCCCGACGAGCGCCATCACCAGCGCCTCCACCAGCGGGTCCTCGAACCCCGCTGCGCCGTTCCGCGCCTGCCGGTCCCCCTGTGGCGGTGCCCGCCGCCGCTCGGGTGCCTGTGCCCGCCGCTGGTCGGGTGCCTGTGGCCGCCGCTGGTCGGGTGCCTGTGGCCGCCGCTGGTCGGGCGGCTGTGCCCGCCGCTGGTCGGGCGGCTGTGGCCGCCGCCGCTCGGGCGGCTGTGGCCGCCGCTGGTCAGCCGGTGGCGGGCCCTGGGTGCCGGCAGCCTCGTCCTCGCCGTCCCGGCCGCGCGCGCCGAGCCGGGCGGCCCGCTCGAGCTCGTTGTGCCTGCGGATCCAGAACTGCAACGGCGCCGTGTACGGGTCGAGGTCACGGGCCTCCTGGAGGTGGTGCGCCTCGTACAGATGCCGGAACAGCGCCTGGGGACTGGCGATGACCTCGTGGTCGGCATCCTCGGACATCTCGGTACGTCCTTGCCCTGGTCGGCTCTCGAACGTGCGTTCGATGGTACCGCACCCGCGGCCAGGCTTCCATGCCCCGGCCCGCCCGGTGGTCCTGGCCGGCCAGGAGTTGTCCACAACTGTGGACAACTCCTGTGCATAGCCTGATGTGACTAGGACAGGTATGGTCTGCGGGCGGCGGCAGCCGGTTGCGCCGGCCGCCTTGTCCGAGCCTGTCCGGGCATGCGCTGATCCTCGCGTACGTCGGGATCTAGCGGTTCTTGGTATCCGCGGGCTCGCTTCCCTACACTGCACCTCGACCCGGCATGGGCTGCCCTCGGCGCCGACGCCCAGGGACCGCAGGCCCTGACGCTGGTATCACCGGCGAGGCTGGGTCGCTCGGTGTCATAGCAGGTCGCATTAGGCTGCTCGTGCTGCCGTCGTCGTTGCCGGAAACGAGGAGAGGAAAGGACGTCCGATGACCACCCCGCTGATCGCCGTTCCCACCGCCCACGTCCAAGCGGGCGCGGTACGGGGATGGCGGCCGGGCGGGTTCGCGGTCGCCGAGACGTACGTGGACGCCCTCCGCCGCGCGGGCGCCCGGCCGGTCCTGCTCCCGGCGCCCGAGCCGGCGCCGGCCGAGGAAGTGCTCGCCCCGTTCGACGGCGTGCTGCTGACCGGCGGCGGCGACCTCCAGGCGGGCAGCTACGGCGCCCAGGCGCACCCGGCCGAGTTCGACGTGCAGCCCGAGCGCGACGACCTCGAGCTCAGCCTGGTCCGGGCCTGCCACCGCCTCGACCTGCCCCTGTTCGGGATCTGCCGCGGCCTGCAGGGGGTCAACGTCGCTCTCGGCGGCACGCTCCACCAGCACCTGCTCGACCTGCCCGGGCTGGCCTCCCACGGCGACCCGGTCGGCGACCCGGTGACCCACGAGGTCCGTGTGCAGCCGGGCACGCGCCTGGCCGCCGCCCTGGGCGCCACCACGGTCCGCGCCGTCGCCCGCCACCACCAGGCGGTCGACCGGCTCGGCGCCGGGCTGCACGCCACCGCGTGGACCGGGGACGGCGTCATCGAGGGGATCGAGCTGAGCAGCGGCTGGCTGGTCGCCGTGCAGTGGCATCCGGAGGTCAGCGCCGCGACCGACCCGGCCCAGCAGGGGCTGTTCGACGTCCTGGTCGAGGAGGCCGGCAAGCGGGCCCTGGCCCGCGTCGCCTGATCAGCCGCTCCTGGCGGTCCGGATGGCGCGCCAGACCCGCTCGGGCGTGAGCGGCATGTCGACGTGGGCCACGCCGAGGTGGGCGATGGCGTCGACGACCGCGTTCTGCACCGCCGGCGTGGACCCGATCGTGCCGGACTCCCCGACGCCCTTGGCGCCGAGCGGGTTCAGGGGCGTCGGGGTCTCGGTGTGCAGGGTCTCGAAGCTGGGCAGCTCCATCGCGCTCGGCATCGCGTAGGAGGCCAGCGTGCCGGTCACGCAGTTGCCCTCCTCGTCGTAGCGGACCTCCTCGAACAGCGCCTGGGCCACCCCTTGGGCGATGCCGCCGTGGACCTGGCCCTCCACCAGCATCGGGTTGAGGATGCGCCCACAGTCGTCCACGGCGACGTGGCGGACCAGCCGGGCATGGCCGGTCTCGATGTCGACCTCCACCACGGCCAGGTGGGCGCCGAACGGGAAGGTGTTGCCGGCCTGCTTGAAGTCGACCTCGGCGGCCAGCCCGGGCTCGATGCCGGGCGGCAGCCGGCCCGGGTCGGCAGCCGCCTCGGCCAGCAGGGCCCAGGACAGGGCGGTCTCTGGCGCGCCCGCCACCCCGAGCCCCGCGCCCTCGAACACGGCCACGTCCTCGACCGGGGCCTCCAGCAGGTGAGCGGCCAGCTCCCTGGCTTTGGCCAGGACCTGCTGGCCGGCCTGGAGCACCGCGCTGCCACCGATCTGGAGGGAGCGCGAGCCCATGGTCCCGTTGCCCCTCGGGACCCGGCCGGTGTCGGAGTGGACGACCTTGACCGCCTCCCGGGGCACGCCGAGGGTGCCGGCCACGATCTGGGCCCAGGCGGTCTCGTGCCCCTGCCCGTGTGGCGAGGTGCCGGTGAGGACCGTGACCTGGCCGTCGGCGCCCACCTTGCAGACGCCCACCTCGGACTGCCAGCCGGTCATCTCCACGTAGACGCAGAGGCCGATGCCGAGCTGCCTGCGGTCATCCCGCCGGCGTCGCGCAGCCTGCTCGGCCCGCAGGTCCTCGTAGCCGGCCGCCTCGAGCACGCGCCGCAGCGCGCCCGCGTAGTCGCCCGAGTCGTAGCTGGCCCCGGACGCGGTCCGGTAGGGGAAGGCGTCGGCCGGGATCAGGTTGCGCCGGCGCAGCTCGGCCGGGTCGAGCCGCAGCTCGGCGGCGAGCAGGTCGACCGCCCGCTCGATCAGGGCGGTCGCCTCGGGCCGGCCGGCGCCCCGGTAGGCTGCGACCGGGGTGGTGTTGGTGACCACACAGGCCACGTCGAACTCGATCCGGGGGATCCGGTACACGCCCGAGGCCATCCGCCGGGTCAGCATGGGCAGGTAGGTGGCGATCGGGTAGGCGCCGCAGTCGGCCACCACCCGGACCTTGAGGCCGGTGAGCCTGCCGTCGGCGGCCGCGCCGAGCGCCACCTCCTGGACCTGGGCGCGGCCGTGGGTCATGGCCAGCATCGTCTCGGAGCGGCTCTCGGCGTAGCGAACTGGTCGAGCCAGCCGCAGGGCGAGCGCGGCGATCACGACCTGCTCGGGCGAGGCGTCGATGCGGGCCCCGAACCCGCCCCCGACCGCAGGGGCGACCACACGGACCAGGTCCTCGTCGAGCCCGAGGGCGGCCGCGACCGCCTCGCGGACCAGGAACGGCGCCTGGCAGGGCGTCCATAGGGTGAGTCCCCCGGTCTCCGGGTCGGGCACGGCCAGGCCGGCGCCAGGCTCCATCGTCACGGCCGCCACCCGCTGGTTCACCAGCCGGGCCCGCACCACCACCTCGGCCCGGTCCAGCCCGGCCGGGGGTCCCCGCCAGGGCTGCTCGACCACCAGGTTGCCGCCGTGCTCGGCGAACAGCACCGGCGCGCCCGGGGCGAGCGCGCGCAGCGGGTCGGTCACCGTCTCGAGCGGCTCGTAGTCGACGCCGACCAGCTCCACCGCGTCGACCGCGGCGGTCCGCGAGTCGGCCACCACCACCGCCACCGCCTCGCCAAGGAACCGCACCCGCTCGGCGGCCAGGACGGGCCGGGCGAAGGCGTCCGGCGCACCGTCCGGCGGCAGCGGCGGCAGCCCGAGGTCGGCGGCGGTGAACACGCCGGCAACCCCGGGCATCGCGGCCGCCTCCCCGGTGTCGATGCCGGTGACCAGGGCGTGTGCCACGACCGAGCGCACGAAGGCGGCGTGCAGCGCCCCTGGCGCCGCCAGGTCGTCGGTGTACCGGGCCGTCCCGGTGACCAGGGGCGGGTCCTCCACCCGGCCTTGCAGGCCGCCGAGCTGGTTGGGTTGCATGACCAAGAGCCTAGGCCAGCCCCGCACCCGGGCACACTCCCGCCCGGCGCATACTGGAGCCCGCCCGCGACGGGCGGGCGCCCGGCACACGAGGAGGTCGCATGAGCACGACCCCGGGGGCGTTGGGGTTCGCCCCGTGGGACCTCGGGTTCGTGGCCGACCCCTACCCGGTCTACGGCGAGCTGCGGGAACGCGGCCCGATCCACTACGACGAGGCCACCGACCACTGGCTCGTGCCCCGCTACGCCGACGTGAACGCGCTGCTGCGGGACCGCCGCTTCGCCCGCACCTACCTCCACGTCGCCACCCATGCCGAGATGGGCCGGCCCGAGGAGCCCGGGTGGCACGCGCCGTTCTGGGAGCTGATCCGCAACGGCATGCTGGACCGCGAGCCGCCCGACCACACCCGCCTGCGCAGGCTGGTCTCCAAGGCGTTCACCCCGCCGATGGTCGAGCGGCTCCGCGGCCGCGTCCAGGCGGTCATGGACGGCCTGGTCGACCAGCTGGCCGGGGCGGGCGGCGCCGACCTGGTGGCCGCGGTCGCCGAGCCGCTGTCGGTGACGGTCATCGCCGAGATGCTGGGCGTGCCAGCGGCCGACCGGCACCTGCTGCGGCCGTGGTCAGCCGGGATCTGCGGCATGTACGAGCTGAACCCGACCGACGAGGCTTCCCGGCTCGCGGTGCAGGCCAGCGTCGAGTTCTCCGAGTACCTCCTGGCGCTGGTCCGCGAGCGGCGCGCGCGGCCGGCCGACGACCTCGTCTCCGCCCTCATCCGGGCCGCCGACGAGGGTGACCGGCTCACCGAGGGTGAGCTGGTCGGCACGTGCGTCCTGCTGCTGAACGCCGGGCACGAGGCCACCGTCAACGTCACCGGCAACGGCTGGTGGGCCCTGTTCCGCAACCCGGGCCAGCTCGCGCGGGCCCGCGCCGACCCCTCGCTGGTACCCCGGGCGGTCGAGGAGCTGATGCGCTACGACACGCCGTTGCAGATGTTCGAGCGCTGGGTCCTCGAGGACGTCGACATCCACGGCGTGCAGGTACCGAAAGGGGCCGAGCTGGGCCTGCTGTTCGGCTCGGCCAACCGCGACCCGGACGTGTACCCGCAGCCGGACGCCCTCGACGTCGCCCGAGAGCCCAACCCCCACCTGTCGTTCGGGGCCGGCACCCACTTCTGCCTGGGCGCGCCCCTGGCCCGGCTCGAGCTGGAGGTCTCGTTCGCGACCCTGCTCCGCCGCCTGCCCGGCCTGGAGCCGGCCGCCGAGCCGGCCTGGCGGCCAGCCTACATCGTCCGTGGGCTCGAACGTCTCGAGGTGACCTTCTGACCGGCGGTGGCCGGGAGCCGTCGGCGGCGCCGACCGCGACCCGGAGGCGGGCACGGTCCGAGTCGCGACGTCAACGGGTCGGCGTGGAGCCCTGCGCCTGGCGACGCCGCAGCCACAGCCGACGCCCCACGAACACCACCACGGTGAGCACGATCGCCGCGTAGACCGTGTAGTTGACATAGTCGCTGTACCGTCCGACGGTCTCCCAGCGCTCCCCGAGCGTGTACCCGAGGCTGATGAGCACGACGTTGTAGACCCCGCTGCCGATCGTGGTGTAGAGGGTGAACCGGCCCAGCGGCATCCGCCGCAGGCCCGCGGGGACCGAGATGAGGCTGCGCACCGCGGGGATCAGCCGGCCGATCAGGACCGCCGTGCCGCCGTAGCGGTCGAACCAGGCCTCGGACCGCTCCAGGTCCGCCACGTCGACCAGGGGGACGCGGTCGATGATGCGCACCAGCCGCGCCCGCCCGAGCGCCGCGCCGGCCCAGTACAGCACCAGCGCGCCGGCCACCGACCCGGCGGTGGCGGCGAGGATGGCGACCACCAGCCCCATGCGGCCCGTGCTTGCCAGGTAGCCGGCGAGCGGCAGCACCAGCTCGCTCGGGATGGGCGGGAACAGGTTCTCGAGCGCGACCAGCACCGCCACGCCGAAGGCGCCCAGGGAGCCGACCACGTCGACGACCCAGCCGGCGAGGCCGGTGAGCTCCTGGCCGGCTGCGGCGGCGGCCAGGGCGTGGACGGGGGAGAGCTGGGACTCGATCACGGCCCCAAGCATGCCCGATCCGGCCGGCCGCCAGCCACCTGGCCGGTTCCCCCGTGTCCGGACCGTCACCAGAACGTCATCCGGCCGCGCCCGGCCAGCACGACGCCTCGGTAAGCGGCCTCGGCGAACAGCAGGTCGCTGGCGCAGCGGTTGCCCGAGTCGGCCTCGATCTGCAAGCCTTCGCCCCGCCGAGTCCCAGCACCGACGAGGAGCCGTCGTGGCCGTCCAGACCGCCCCCGCACGCCCCCCGAGCCCCACCGCCACGCCCCTGCGCCGGCCGATCCTCGCCCTGTTCGTCGCCTCGGGCGCGGCCGGCCTGATCTACCAGGTGGTGTGGTCGCGCGAGCTGGTGCTCGTGTTCGGCAACACCACCCAGGCCGTGGCCACCATCGTCACCGCATTCCTGGCGTGCCTGGGGCTGGGCAGCCTGGCCGGCGGCCGGCTGGCCGACCGGGTCAACCGGCCGCTGCGGCTGTACGGCGCCCTCGAGCTCGGGGTGGCAGCGTTCGGCCTGGTCCTGCCGTTCGTGTTCGGCCGCCTGGGCGACGCCTACCGGGGCCTGTACGGGCAGCTCGTGGAGGCGCCCGCCGCCCTCGCCATGGTCCGCTTCGCGCTGGCGTCCGCGGCCGTGGCACCGGCCACCTTCCTGATGGGCATGACCCTGCCGGTGCTCACCCGCCACCTGGTCCGCACCCTGGACGAGACCGGGGCCCGGATCGGCGAGCTGTACGCGGCCAACACGGTCGGCGCCATGGCCGGCACGCTGCTGGCCGGCTTCGTGCTGATCGAGTTCCTCGGGCTCCGGCTCACCAGCTACGCCGCGGTCGGGCTGAACGTTCTGGCCGGGCTCGGGGCGCTGCTGCTCGCGCGGGGGGAGAAGCCCTGGCCGGCCCGGTCCGACCGCGCCGTGCCGGCCGGCGACGCGCCCCTCGTGCGGCGCCGGCGGATCGTGCTCGGCGCGACCTTCGTGTCCGGCTTCGTCGCCCTCGGCCTCGAGGTGCTGTGGACCCGCATGCTGGCCGAAGGCACCGGCTCCAACATCTACATCTTCTCGACCATCCTCGCCGTCTACCTGCTCGGGATCGCGCTGGGCAGCGCGGTGTACCGCTACCGGCGGCGGTCCCGGCACCGGTACCGGCCCGACCGGGCCGGCACGCTCGGGCTCTGCCTGGGCGGGGTCGGGCTGGTCGCCCTGGCCACCGTCGCGATCGGCAGCGGCGCGGCCGGCGACACCCCGTTCGTGCTGGAGGCGGTGGTGGTGCTGCTGCCCGCCACGTTCCTGATGGGCTACGGGTTCCCGCTCGCCGGCCGCCTGGTCACCCGCTCCACCGACGAGGCGGGCGGCAGCGTCGGGCTGCTCTACGCGGCCAACACGGCCGGCTCCATCCTCGGCTCGTTCAGCGCCGCCTTCCTGCTCGCCGGCAGCATCGGCACGAACGCGTCGGTGCTCCTGCTCGGCGCCGTGGACCTCGTGGTCGGTGCCGCCCTGGTGGTCACCGAGCCGGCCTGGCGGGTGCTTGCCGCCCGCCTGGCCGGGGCCGGGCTGGTGGGCGTGGCCGTGCAGGCGCTGGTCGCCTCCGCGCTGGACCTGCCGGTCACCCGGACGGTGACCGAGAATCAGCTGCGGGCCAGCGGCGACGCGGTCACCCACGCCGAGGACGAGCTGGCCACCGTCGACACGGCCGCCGGGACGGGCTACAACCGCCAGCTGCTGATCGGCGGCGTGGGCGTGACCTCGCTCACCGTCGACACCAAGCTGATGGCCTACCTGCCCAAGGCGCTGCGGCCCCGGGCACGCGACTTCCTGGTGATCTGTTTCGGGATGGGCGGCACCTACCGCTCCGGGCTCGAGCTCGGGCTGCGCACCGACGCGGTGGAGCTGTCGCCCACCGTGCCCAGCCGCATGCCGGTGTACTTCCCCGACGCCGACCGCTACCTGCGCCACCCCCAGGGGCGGGTGATCATCAGCGACGGCCGCAACTACGTCCGCCTGTCGAGCAAGCGCTACGACATGATCGCGGTCGACCCGGCCCCGCCGGTCGAGAGCGCCGGGTCGGTGGTCCTCTACACCCGGGAGTTCCTGACCGAGGGCAAGGCGCGCCTGAACCCGGGCGGGGTGTTCCTGCTCTGGGTCCCCTACGCGCTGCCCCTCGACGACTTCAAGGCGCACCTGCGCACCGTCGACCGGGCCTTCACGCACACCCGGGTGCTGTTCTCGCCTGGCCGCCACGGGATCTACATGCTTGGCTCGGATGCGCCCATGGAGCTCGCCGACGCCGACGTGGCCCGGGTCCTCGGCTCGAGGTCGGGCCTGCGCGACCTGTCTGACGTCCCCGACTTCCCGCGCACCGACGCGGCCGGCTGGGTCCGGGCCGTCCGCGAGGCCGACTGGCTCAGCGACGACGACGTGGCCGCGTTCACCGGCCCCGGTCCCGAGATCACCGACGACCGGCCCCGCTCCGAGTACTTCCTGTGGCGGCGTGCCTTCCTCGACGACAAGGCCTACATCAACGAGTCGGCCCTGCGGGCGGCGACACCTCGGGCGCCCTAGAGCCGGTCGGGTATCAGCGACTGTCCGACTTGCGGACAAGCGGGTGTGGTCATGACCTGCGCGTCTTCCGTGCCGGCAGAAGCGCAATCAGCCCGACCCGGATACCCAACCGACGCTCCAGGGGCTGGGGCGCCAGGTGAGGCTGGCCGGCCGGGTGCGACCCGGCCGGCCGCCCGGTACCAGGCCGGGGGGGCCGAGCCTGGTACGCACTGAGATCGTGCACCCGCGCAGCCCGTGCGCACAAGTCCCCTTCCAGACCCTTCTGGCCGAACTTGTCCGCCGGCACAGGCACGCGTGCCCGTGGACGCGGGTGTGCCGGGCCACGCAGGTGCGGAGCAGCAGGTCACGCGGCGGTCCGCTGCGAAGCGGACCTTTCCGGGGGTGCGGGTGGGGTCAGGCCGGCCGGGTGTCCCGCAGGAACCGGGCCACGTGGCCGCCGGCGTCGAGCTGGCTCGCCTGCAGCCGTGACCACGGGGACAGCCCGCTGCCCTCGCTGACCGCTTCGTCGAGAAAGTCGGGCCAAGGCCGCCAGTGCCAGCGGTCGACCTCGCTCGGGTCGGCCATCGGCTCGGCAGCCACCCGGCACAGGTACACCGGGCAGCGTTCGTGCTCCTCCACGCCGTTGGCGCTGGCCCGGTAGGCGAAGTCGGCCAACGCCAGGCGCAGGTCGGTCAGGTCGAGGCCGAGCTCGTCGTGCAGCCGGCGCCGCACCGCGTGGGCGACCGGCTCGCCCGGCGCGGGATGGCCGCAGCAGGTGTTGGTCCACACCCCCGGAAAGGTCCGCTTCGCAGCGGACCGCCGCGTGACCAGGAGCCGCCCCTGCCGGTCGAACGCATAGCACGAGAACGCCAGGTGCAGCGGTGTCGACGTGCCATGCACGGTCGCCTTGTCGGCCTCGCCGATGGGCCGGCCGTCCGGGTCGAGCAGGACCACCAGCTCCGCCGTGTGGGCCTGGCCTTGCCCGGTCCCGGCTGCGGCGGGCTGGTTCGGCTGGCGGGTCTCGGGCACGTCAGGCTCCGGGGCCGTGACCCTGATGGGGGAACGGGTCGGCCAGGCACTCGGCGGGCAGCTCGAACCAGCGCAGCGCCTCGAAGTCGGCTGACAGGGGTGTTGCCGCCGGTGGCCTGGCCGGGCCGTTGTGGCCCGGCGCCCCGGAGCGGAACACCCGCCGGGCCTCCTCCAGGTAGCCGGCGAGCGCGCGCTCCGGGGCGCGCTCGCACGGGACCTGGTAGCGGAGCCGGCCGTCGTCGTCGTAGCCGAGGTCGTGCAGGCGCAGCGGCGGCTCGACCAGCCCGCGGCGGTGGCGCCACAGGGCGGTGGCGGGGTCGAAGGCGTACTCGGGCAGCAGCTTCCAGCCCTGGTCGGCCACCAGGTGGACGGCGTCGAGCAGGTAGGCGAACACGGCCTCGGAGATGAAGTAGTTGAAGTTGACCCGCACCCAGCCCGGCTTGATGCCCTCGCAGCCGCGGGCGATCTCACGCTCGAACTCGTGCGACCGGTCGATGTCGATGCCGAGCAGGCGGTGGCCGTAGGGCCCGGCGCACGAGCAGCCGCCCCGGGACTGGATGCCGAACAGGTCGTTGAGCAGCGCGACCACGAAGTTGTGGTGGAGGTAGGCCGGGCCGTGGCGGACCACGAACGACACGATCGACAGCCGCTCGGCGCGCACGTTGCCGAGCAGCTCGATGTTGGGATTGGCCTGCCAGGAGGCGATGGCCCGGCGGATGAACGACTCCTCCCGCAGCCGGATCGTCTCGGCCCCGACCGCCTGCTTGAGCTGGAACACCAGGCCCGCCCGGATCGCCCCGACGATGTCCGGGGTGCCGCCCTCCTCCCGCTGCACCGGGTCGTCGAGGTAGCGGTGCTCGGTGGGGTTGACGTAGGCGACCGTGCCGCCGCCGGGCACGGTCGGGACCCGGTTGCGCAACAGCTCCCGGCGGGCGGCGAGCACGCCAGGCGTGCCCGGCCCGCCGATGAGCTTGTGGGGCGACAGGAAGACCGCATCCATGTAGGCCGGCCCGGCGTCCGGGGAGCCCATGTCGATCTCGACGTAGGGCCCGGCCGCGGCGAAGTCCCAGAACGACAGCGCCCCGTGCCCATGGAGCAGCGCGGCGATCATGCGCGTGTCGGAGACGATGCCGGTCACGTTGGAGGCGGCGGAGAAGCTGCCGATCCTGAGCGGCCGGTCGGCGTGGCGGCGCAGCTCGGCCTCGAGCCGGGCGGTGTCGATGTGACCGTCGGCGTCCTCGGGGATCACCACCACCTCGGCGATGGATTCCCGCCAGGGCAGCTCGTTGGAGTGGTGCTCGAACGGCCCGATGAACACCACCGGCCGCTCGGCGGCCGGGATCCGGGCCGAGAGGCCGTAGCGGTCGTCCAGGTCGGCGGGGATGCGCAGGTTGAGGATGCCGATGAGCTTGTCGATGGCGCCGGTCGAGCCCGACCCGCAGAACAGCACCACCGTCTGGTCGTCGCCGCCCACGGCGTCGTGGATGACCCGGCGGGCGTCCTCCCGGAGCCGGGTCGTCTGCAGCCCCGTCCCCGAGCTCTCGGTGTGGGTGTTGGCGTAACGGGGCAGGACCTCGGAGCGGATGAAGTCCTCGATGAAGCCGAGCGCGCGCCCGGACGCGGTGTAGTCGGCGTAGGTCACCCGCCGGGGGCCGTACGGCCCGTCCATCACCTGGTCGTCACCGACGACCGAGGCCCGGATCCGCTCGATGAGCGTGGTCGTCTCAGCGGGCATGGGCCCTCCCGGCATCCCAGGGTCAGCCGGCGAGCGAGGTACCGGCGGACATGAGGTCCTCGCAGGCCCGCACGACCCGGGCCGCCATCGACCCCTCGGCCTTCTTCATGTAGTTGCGCGGGTCGTAGCTCTTCTTGTCGCCGACCTCGCCGTCGACTTTCAGCACCCCATCGTAGCTGGTGAACATGTGGTCGGCGATCGGCCGGGTGAAGGCGTACTGGGTGTCGGTGTCGACGTTCATCTTCACCACCCCGTAGCCGATCGCCTCACGGATCTCCCCGAGCAGCGACCCCGAGCCGCCGTGGAACACGAGGTCGAACGGTCGCTCCCGGCCCACGCGGGCGCCCACGGCCCGCTGGATCTCGTCCAGGATGCCGGGGCGCAGCTTGACGTTGCCCGGCTTGTAGACGCCGTGGACGTTGCCAAAGGTCGCGGCCAGCAGGTAGCGGCCGCGCTCGCCCACCCCGAGCGCCTCGGCCACGGCCAGCGCGTCCTCCGGAGTGGAGTAGAGCTTCTCGTCGATCGCGCCGACCACGCCGTCCTCTTCGCCGCCCACCACGCCGATCTCCAGCTCCATGACCACCCGCGCCGCGGCGCTCTCGGCCAGCAGCTCCTTGGCGATGCGGAGGTTCTCCTCCAGCGGCACGGCCGAGCCGTCCCACATGTGGGACTGGAACAGCGGCTCACCGCCGGCCGCCACCCGTTCCTGGGAGAGCTTGAGCAGCGCCCTCATGTAGCCGTCGAGCTTGTCCTTCGGGCAGTGGTCGGTGTGCAGGGCGACGTACACCGGGTACCTGGCCGCCACGACGTGGGCGAACTCGGCCAGGGCGGTTGCGCCGGCCACCATGTCCTTGACCTTCTGGCCGGACAGGAACTCGGCCCCGCCGGTGGAGACCTGCACGAGGCCGTCGCTCCCCGCCTCGGCGAGGCCGCGCAGGGCGGCGTTGAGCGTCTCCGAGGAGGTCACGTTGATCCCGGGGTAGGCGAACCCCCCGGCCTTGGCCCGGTCGAGCATCTCGGCGTATACCTCAGGAGTAGCGACGGGCATGGGGTCCTCCCTGGCGGGTCGCCTGTGTGGTGAGCCGAGTATCCCGCAGGTCCCCGCCAGCCGGAAGCTCTTGACAGAGCAGCGGCGGCGAGATCCCAAGAACGCTGTCGGTCTCGAGGAGCACCCCGACGCTTCCTGGCGGGCTTGCCCGATCGATGGCAAGGTCGTCGGGCCGCGTCCGACCAGGGGCCGGCACGGGACCCGGGCCGCGGGTCGAGCAGGGAGTGGGTCGAGCAGGGAGTGGGTCGAGCAGGGAGTGGGTCGAGCAGGGAGTGGGGTGAGCGACCGTGACCGTGAGCGAGCGCGCCGGCAGGCCGGCCGAGCCGTCGATGCTGGTCGACGTCGACCGGCTGGTCCGGGCCTACTACGAGGAGCGGCCCGATCCGTCGGACCCGGCCCAGCAGGTGGCCTTCGGCACCTCCGGGCACCGCGGCTCGGCCTTCGCGGGCTCGTTCAACGAGGCCCACATCGTGGCCATGACGGAGGCCATCTGCCGCTACCGGGCCGGGCGGGGCATCGACGGGCCGCTGTTCCTCGGCCGGGACACCCACGGGCTGTCCGAGCCCGCCTTCCACACCGCCGTCGAGGTGCTCGCCGCCAACGAGGTCGAGGTCATGGTCGACAGCGCCGAGGGGTACACGCCCACCCCGGCGATCTCGCACGCGATCCTCACCTGGAACCGGGACCACGGCGAGCACCTGGCCGACGGCATCGTGGTGACCCCCTCGCACAACCCGCCCGAGGACGGCGGCTTCAAGTACAACCCCCCCAACGGCGGGCCGGCCGACACCGACGTCACCGGCTGGATCCAGGACCGGGCCAACGCGCTGCTGGCCGAGCCGGACCGCGTGGCGCGGGCCCCGTACGCGCGGGCCGCCGCCACGCTGCACCGCCACGACTACGTGGCCTCCTACGTCGGCGACCTGCCCGCGGTGGTCGACATGGCGGCGATCCGCCGGTCCGGGCTCAGGCTCGGCGTCGACCCGCTCGGTGGCGCCAGCCTCGACTACTGGGCCGCCATCGGCGAGCGGTACGGCCTCGACCTCACCGTCACCAACGACCAGGCCGACCCGACGTTCCGGTTCATGTCGGCCGACTGGGACGGCAAGCTGCGCATGGACCCGTCGTCCAGCTACGCCATGGCCGGGCTGCTCGGCCTGAAGGACCGCTTCGACGTGGCCTTCGCCAACGACCCCGACGCCGACCGGCACGGGGTCGTCACCCGCGGCGCCGGTCTGCTCAACCCCAACCACTACCTGAGCGCGATGGTCGCCTACCTGTTCGGTGGGGAGCGGGGCTGGCCCCCGTCCACCGCCGTGGGCAAGACGCTGGTGTCGAGCAGCATGATCGACCGGGTCGCTGAGGACCTCGGCCGGGAGCTGGTGGAGGTGCCTGTCGGCTTCAAGTGGTTCGTGGAGGGACTGCTCGACGGGTCGATCGGCTTCGGCGGGGAGGAGAGCGCCGGCGCGTCGTTCCTGCGCAGCGACGGCTCCGCCTGGTCGACCGACAAGGACGGGCTCATCTGCTGCCTGCTCGCGGCCGAGATGACCGCCCGCCGCGGCCGCGACCCCGGCGAGCTGTACCAGGAGCTGACCGCCAGGTTCGGCAACCCGGCCTACAAGCGGGTGGACGCGCCGGCCACCCCCGAGCAGAAGGCCGTGCTCAAGCGGCTGTCGCCCGAGCACGTCAAGGCGACCGACGTGGCCGGCGAGGCGATCGTGGCCGTGCTCACCTCGGCGCCCGCGGGTGGTGCCCCGATCGGGGGGGTGAAGGTCGTCACCGAGCACGGCTGGTTCGCGGCCCGGCCGTCGGGCACCGAGGACGTCTACAAGATCTACGCCGAGAGCTTCGTCGGCGAGCAGCACCTCCAGCGCATCCTCGACGAGGCCCAGCAGGTGGTCGCGGCCGCGCTGGCCTCGGCCGGCTGGTGACTCCCCTCCAGACGTCTGCCCGTGCCGCACCAGTGCGGCGGCATCGTCCGGATGCCGCAGGACGACCGCTGACACGTCCGGCGCGGGCTGCCCGCCGGTCAGCGCGGCTTCACGCAGTGCCAGACGGCGAACATGTAGCAGGGCTGCAGCCAGGCCCGCTCGGCGAGCGCGTCGCTGGCGACCACGGTGAGGTCGGCCGGGTCGGCGTGCAGGACCAGTGCGGTCGCGTCGACCTCGGGGAACAGCGGGCCGCCCCAGTCCACGTCGCGCGCGGCCACCCGCCGGGCCAGCTCCTCGGTCACCAGCAGCTCGGTGACGAACCCGTGCGAGCGCAGCCGCTCGGTCAGGTCGAGCCCGAAGCGCCAGAACACCGGGGTGTGGTCCTTGTGGAACTCCGGCTCGGTCGGCGGGGCGGTGACGGCCTGGTGGAGCGGGACCTGCAGGAGCATGTGCCCGCCGGGCCGCAGCACGCGGTAGATCTCGCTGAGGGCCGCTTCGGTGTCTGGCACGTGCTCGAGCACGTGGGCAGTGAGCAGGATGTCCAGCCAGTCGTCGGGCAGGTCCATCTTCTCGAGGTTGAGCTTGATCGTGCCCTTGTGTGCCCGCTCGTCGTAGTCGCTGGTGATGTAGTCGGCGCGGCGGCGCATGGCCCGCCGGTACTTCTCGTTCAGGCGCGGGCTGTTCTCGATCACGCGCAGGCGGCGCCGGTGCGGCACGCGCTGGATCAGCGACAGGTGCAGCATGCGGTCGCGCCCGACGCTCCCGCAGCGCGGGCAGGTGCCCCACTCGCTGTGCGGGTGCCCCTCGAAGGCGGCACCGCGCCAGCGGCACAGCACGCACCACACGCCCTCGGCAGGCACGGCGCGCTCGGGCACCGGCTTCCACGGCTGCAGGCGCAGGTAATAGGGTCGCCTGGCGCCGAAGTCCTGCTCCTTGCTGCGGACGAACCGCAGGGTGATGTTCTTGGTGCGGACGAACCGCAGGGTGATGTTCTTCTTGGTGCGGACGAACCGCAGGGTGATGTTGCGGATCGCTGTGGCGTAGGACACCGATGATCACCTCGGTCGGCAGCCTCCGAGAGGTGCCATCGTCACCATGCCGGGTCGGCGGACCTCTACTCCGCCGGGCCGACTACATCACCAGCGACTACGACGAGCGGGCACACAAGGGCACGATCAAGCTCAACCTCGAGAAGATGGACCTCTACTCCGCCGGGCCCGGCTGGACCTCTACTCCGCCGGGCCCGGCTGGACCTCCTACTCCTGCACGACGCCCGGTTGTCGTGGTACTGCCAGGCCGGGAGACACACGATGATACCGCGGCGCCGAGCTCAGGCCGACCCGACGCCCTGGTAACACGAAGGAGACCCGCCATGCCGATCCACCGCCTCAACCACGCCGTGCTCTACGTCGGCGACGTCGAGCGCAGCGTCGCCTTCTACACCAACGTCCTCGGCTTCCGCCCGGTGATGGCCATGCCGGGCGCCGCGTTCCTGCAGGCGCCCGGGTCGACCAACGACCACGACCTCGGCCTGTTCGAGATCGGCGCCGGCGCCGGCCCGTCCCAGGCCGGCCGGGCCACCGTCGGCCTGTACCACCTGGCCTGGGAGGTCGACACCCTGGCCGAGCTCGAGCGGCTCGCCGGCGGGCTCAGCCAGGCTGGCGCGCTGGTGGGCGCGTCCGACCACGGCACCACCAAGAGCCTGTACGCCAAGGACCCCGACGGCCTCGAGCTCGAGGTCGCCTGGGTGGTCCCGGCCGACCTGCTCGACGACCAGGCCCTGGCCGCGCGCAAGCGCATCGGCCCGCTCGACCTCGAGCGGGAGAAGCAGCGCTACGGGGCTGGCACCCGCGGCGGCGTCGGCATCTCGGTCCCGGCCTCCACCTGACCGGCCGGGCAGCAGCAACGCCGGGTTACCGCCAGGGGTCGTAGTCGACCTCGAGCGCTTCCTGTGCCGGGCGCTCGGCCTCCGGCACGTTGCGCAGGTTCAGCCGGATCCGGGTCCAGGTGCTGCTGCGCCCGCGCATCGAGTCCACCAGCACGTCGGCCGGGGCCAGATAGGCCCACGCCTCGGGGTGCCGCGCCCGCCACCGCTCCAGCCCCGCCATCGCCTCGGCCCTGGTGGCCGCCCGGGCGATCTCGATCAGCGGCATGGTCGTGCGGCGACGTCCCGTCGGCCCGCTGGCCTTGCCCGGTGCCGGGGGCGGGACGATGCCCTGCGGCACGGGGCGGTCCTCGGGCGTGCGCCGCTTGGAGGGCTGCACCCGGTCGGGCTCGCTGGCCTGCTTGACGAAGTGGGGCGGCCAGGGGGCGTCGGCGAACCCGGCCGCCTCGTGCTGCGCGGCCAGCTCGAGCAGGGGCTCCAGCGAGCCGACGGCCTGGTCGATCCCGTCGGAGGGGTCGCCCACCTGGGCGAACCGCTCGGGTGCGGTGTCGATGGTGAATGCCTCCGGCTGGCAGCCGGGCACCTCCTCCCACCGCAGCGGCGTGGACACCCGGGCGTCCGGGGTGGGCCGGACCGAGTACGCGGAGGCGACCGTCCGGTCCTTGGCGTTCTGGTTGTAGTCGAGGAAGACGCCATGGCGCTCCTCCTTCCACCACTTGCTGGTGGCCAGGTCCGGTGCCCGCCGCTCCACCTCGCGGGCCAGGGCGATCGCGGCCCGGCGGACCTCCCCGAACGTCCAGCGCCGCTCGATCCGGCAGTAGACATGGAACCCGCGCGAGCCGGACGTCTTCGGCCACCCCACCAGGCCGAAGTCCTCGAGCACCTCCCGGGTCACCAGGGCCACGTCGAGTATTTGCGGCCAGGGCACCCCGGGCACCGGGTCGAGGTCGACCCGGAGCTCGTCGGGATGGTCGAGGTCGTCGGCGCGCACCGGGTGGGGGTTCAGGTCGATGCAACCGAGGTTGACCACCCAGGCGAGCTGGGCGGCGTCCCGGACGACCACCTCGTGTGCGGTCCTCCCGGACGGGAAGCTCAGCTCGACCGTGTCGACCCACTCCGGCCTGGAGTCGGGCGCCCGCTTCTGGAAGAAGAACTCGCCCTCGGCCCCATTCACGAACCGCTTCAGGGCCATGGGCCGGCCCGCCACCCCGCGCAGCGCGCCCTCGGCCACGGCCAGGTAGTAGCGGACCAGGTCGAGCTTGGTGTGCCCGGTGCGCGGGAAGAACACCTTGTCCGGGTTGGTGACGGTCAGCTCCCGGCCGGCGACGTCCAGGACCTGCTTGCGGGAGGCCATGGGGACACGATACGACAGCCCAGCACCCGGCTGGGGGAAGCGGTCAGCGGTTGACCGGCCGGTGCGCCATGATCGCGCCCGCGGCCACGACCGGGCGCCACCGCCGGCCGGCCAGACGATGGTCCAGGCCCGCTGCCGCTGCCACCCCACCCTGCCGCCTGGCAAGGCCCGCAGGATGCGCGTCAACCACGACGACGACCGCGGCGGGGCGCTCGCCTACCTGGCCGCCTACGACGTCGGCCAGGCCAAGGTCTCCGGCCGCTGCGCCCCCTCCACACCCACGCGGCCGGGCAGGTGCGCGTGCTCGGCATGGACCCGGCCACCGGCGGGCGCGAGCTGCGCGAGCGCATCGGCATCGTGCTGCAGGAGACCGGGCACAACCCCGACCTGACCGTGCGCGAGACCCTGCGCCGGTTCGCCGGCTACTACCGGCGTCCCCGGCCCGTCGACGAGGTGATCGGCCTGGTCGAGCTCCAGGAGACGGCCGGCCGCCGGATACGGGCGCTGTCCGGCGGGCAGCGCCGGCGGCTGGACGTGGGGCTGGCCCTGGTCGGCGATCCCGAGCTGGTCTTCCTCGACGAGCCCACCACCGGGTTCGACCCGGCCGCCCGCCGCCAGGCCTGGCGGATGATCGGCGGTCTGCGCGACCTCGCAAGACGATCCTGCTCACCACCCACTACATGGACGAGGCCCAGGCGCTGGCCGACCGGGTCGCGGCATGAACCCGCTGGTGCTCGCGGCCCGCGAGACCCGATACGGGCTGCTCCTGTACTGGCGCAACCGCTCGGCCGCGTTCTTCACCATCCTGCTCCCGGTGATGTTCCTGCTGTTCTTCGGCGCCATCAACCGCGACGCGACCGTGCAGCTTGACCCGCACGGGCCACAGATCGGCTTCACCACCTTCTTCGCCCCCGGCATGCTCGGCATGGCCATCATGACCAGCACGTTCGTGAGCCTGGTGATCGGCCTGGCGATCGTGCGCGACAACGGGCTGCTCAAGCGGTTGCGGGGCACGCCGCTGCCCGCCGTGGGCGTTCTTCGCCGGGCAGGTCGCCTCCCGGCTGGTCCTGGTCGCGATCGAGGCCGTGGTGGTGCTCGGCCTGGGCCGGCTGCTGTTCCACGTCAGCCTGCCACCCTCGGCCACCGCCTGGGCCACGTTCGCGGTCGTCGTCCTCCTGGGTGCCGCCGCGTTCACCGCCCTCGGCGTCGCCTACACCCGCCTGGTCGCCAACGCCGACTCGGCGCCGGCGCTCGCCAACGCCGCCTACCTGCCTCTGCTGTTCCTGTCGGGCGCCTGGTTCCCGATCAACGGCTTGCCCCACTGGCTCGGCTCGCTCGCCAACGCCTTCCCGCTCGCGCGCCTGCTCGATGGCATGCGCCAGACGCTCATCTTCGGCCACGGGCCCGGCGCGATCTGGCCGGACCTGCGCAACCTGCTGCTGTGGCTGGCCGTGGGGCTGCTGGTCGCGCTACGGACGTTCCGCTGGGAACGCACCGCCTGAGGCGACCAGCGTGAGGGCGACATGACCGGCCGGGGGTTGCGGCAGCGACGGCTGGCGCACCACCCGCGCCGGCGCCTGATCCGGGGGCCCGGCTACTGGAGCCGGCTCGGCCCTGGGATCGTGACCGGCGCGGCCGACGACGACCCCTCCGGCATCGGCACCTGCTCCCAGGTCGGTGCCGCGTTCGGCTTCGGGCTGCTGTGGACGACGCTGGCCACCCTGCCGCTGGCGATCGCCGTCCAGGAGGCCACCGCCCGGCTCGGCCTGGTGACCGGCAAGGGCCTGGCCGCGCTGCTCCGCGAGCGCTTCGCCCGCCCCGTGCTGCTGGGGGCGGTGACCCTGGTCGCGGTGGCCAACACCTTCAACATCGGCGCCGACATCGGCTCGATGGCGGCCGCGGCCGGGCTGCTGGTCCCGCTGCCGCACACGCTCGCCGCCGTCGCGTTCGCCCTGGTCATGGTGGTGCTGGAGATCGCGGTGCCCTACCACCGCTACGCCCGGGTGTTGCGTTGGCTGGCGCTGTCGCTGCTGGCCTATGTCGGCGTGCTGGTCGTCGTCCATGTCGACTGGGCCGCCGCCCTGGCCCACACCGTTGTGCCCCGATTTCATCTCGACCGGGCCAGCCTGGCGGCGCTGCTGGCGGTGTTCGGCACCACCATCTCCCCCTACCTGTTTTTCTGGCAGGCCGGGGAGGAGGTCGAGGAGCAGGCCGAACGCCACGACCCGGTCGACCGCGACCATCTGGCTGCGATGCGGCTGGACGTGGCAGCCGGGATGGGCTCAGGTGTCGGCGTGATGTTCGCGATCATGACAACGGTCGCGGTGACCCTCGGCGCGCACGGCGCGGTCCAGGTGAACACCGCCCAGCAGGCCGCCCAGGCGCTACGCCCGCTGGCCGTCGCCGGTTGGGGCGGCGGTCAGCACCACGGGGGTGCGCACCCCGGCGCGGGCGGCCAGCAGCTCGAGATAGGCCTCGTGCTCCACCGCCTGCTTGGGGGTGGCGAACGGGGTCTCGTCCTCGACCTCCCGGAACGCGGCCCAGCGCCAGAGCTTGTAGAGCAGGTCGGCGTCGCGCTGCTCACGGCCGACCGCCTTGACGAACAGCCGCTGGCCGTCGCCGGCGCAGGCGACGAAGGGGACGGAGCCGCGAGCGTCGGCCCCGGCCGGCGCCGACCAGAAACCGCGGTGACGGCCCATCGACTCGGCCGCGACGTGCTCGGCGAGTCCGAAGCCGACCTCGGGGCCGTCCGGAACGGCGACCGCCCGGTCCGCGCCGCCGTCGGCCCCCACCACGCGCAGAGCACCGCCGCTCCACGGTGGTAGCGTCGTAGCCCCGCTCGCGGAACAGCCGCAGCGGGGTGCTGCTGGATCGCGGCCTTGGTCTTGGCCTTCCTGCGCTCCCGCCACCCGACCGCTGACCCGGTCATCCTCGGACAACGACATCGTCCTCCACAGGCGCTGGTTCGGCCTCGGTCGCGGCAGCCGCGGCGGTCCGTCCGGGCAGGAAGATCAGCCCGAGGACGACGCCCGCCACCGCGATGGCGGCGCACACCCACAGCATGACGTCCATGCCGTCCACGAAGGCGGCGCGCACCGAGTGCAGCAGCGACACCGACCCGAGCTGGCGGGCGGCCGCGACCCCGGCGAAGACGCTGTCACGCACCGCGCCCGCGACCCTGGCAGGCATGCCGGCGAGGTCGAGCCGGCCTTGGTAGGTGGCGTTGAGCACGCTGCCCAGGATCGCCGCCGCGAACGGCGCGCCGACCTTGTTGACCGCCTGGATCACTGCCGAGCCGACCCCGGCGCGTTCGGCCGACAGCGTCCCGAGCGCCGTGGCCGATGCCGTGGCCAGCGCGAACCCCATGCCCAGGCCGACCACGGGCGTCCACAGCGAGAGGAAACCGGTGCCACTGCTCATGCTGGTGGTGGCGCCGAGGGCCAGCCCGGTGGCCAGCAGCACGAACCCCGCTGCGACGGTGAGCTTGGCGCCTGCCCGGGCGGCGACCCGGTCGGCCACGCTCGCGCCGACCGCCAGGCCGCCCCCGCGCCGGCCGGTCGGGAGGCTCGCGCTTCTTGAGGTCGGCCGAACGTCATAGGTGACCTGCGGCGACGAGGGAGGTGCCATGCCGATTCCCAGAGCGATCGGGCGGTGGAACAAGGTTGGCCTGAACCGGGTTACCAGGCGCATCGCACCGTGGATGCCGGGGTTCGGTGTCGTCGTGCACCGTGGTCGGCGCTCCGGCCGTCTCTATCGAACACCGGAGGTGGGCCGATGCCAAGGACTGGCCGCCGTCCCGGCCGGCCCGACACCCGGGCGCAGATCGTGACGGCGGCGGCGCGATGCTTCGCCAGCGCCGGGCCTGACGCGACGAGGATGCGTCAGGTCGCGGCCGGCGCTGGCGTGGATCGCGCGCTGGTCCGCCGGTTCTTCGGCGGCAAGGAAGAGCTGTTCACCGAGGTCGCGTCAGCGCTGATCGACCCAGACAGCGCGCTGACCGTCGTCGCAGACGGCCCTGTGGATCAGGCGGGGGAGTGCCTCCTGCAGTATTTCCTGGCCTTGCTCGGCGACGTGCGGTGGCCTGGCCCGTTGCTCGGGCTGGTCCGCTCCGCGGTGACCAGCGAGCACGCCGCTGACGTGCGGCGCCGATTCCTCGCCGGGAGCGCCCTCGGCGGCATCGCCGCCAGGCTTCACGCTGACCACCGGGAATTGCGCGCGGCGCTGGTGGCGAGCCAGCCGGTCGGCATTGCGGTCGCGTGGTACGCGGTCCGGCTCGCCCCGCTCGCCGCCGCTGCCACTGACGGGCTGGCTGGTCGCCCGGTTCTGCAGTACTACCTCACCGGAGAACACATCACCCAGGAGCAGCCATGAGCGCTTGCACGCGTTCCCACCTCGTCGTCACCGGGGCCTCCTCAGGAATCGGGCGGGCCACCGCGCTGCGCCTGGCCGCGGCCGGGCGCCACGTCTACGCTGGGGTCCGCCGGCCCGCGGACGCCCCGGTGCCCACCCGCTGCAGACCCCCACGACCACGCCGGGCGCACGAGCCGGTCGGCCGCCGCGGGGGGTGTCGCGCGGTACCGCCGTGCTGCTGGGCGTGGGCGATCACCGAGAGGGCCAGGGTGGTCTTGCCGGCGCCTTCGGGGCCGTAGATCTCGGTGATGCGACCCCTGGGCACGCCGCCGACGCCGAGGGCCAGGTCGAGAGGCAGGCTGCCGGTGGAGATCGCCGCCACCGGGGGCGGGCCGTCGAGGGTGCGGGCCACGCCGGTGCCCAGGCGGCGGTCGACCTCGGCCAGCGCGGCACCAAGGTCGTGGGTGGGGGCTGCCCCGGGTGGTGGGGCCAGCCGAACGGTCGCTGAGGTCATCGTGGGTAGTCAGCTCCTTCCAGATGCAGAGACGGACTCGTCCTCACCACTGCCGGGTGGGTCGGGACGGCGGGCCGGTTGCTGGTGCCCTGGCCCTCGGGTCTGCTGACCTGGAAGCGGCCGCCCCGACCCGCGTGCTAGGGCATCACCCCCTTCCTGCGGCTGCGCGGGGCCTGCCCGGTGCGGCGACCAGGCATGGACTCGCCCAGGCCGGGTAGGGCCGGCTGGCTGGGGCCGAAGCTGGCGACCAGCACCGTCCCCCGCGCCATGCAGACCTGGGTGGTGTGGGCGGCGCAGTAGTCGCGGCGGCTGCCCGCCAGCAGGTTCGGCCCCTCGAACGCGACCGTCGCCGCCGCAGGCTCCCAACAGTCCCGCCAGGTGCAGCGGCGCGCCGGGCGCTTGCGGGTCACGACACCACACCCAGCCGTACGCCGTCGTCCGCGGCAGCCGGCCCTGCCGGTCGGTCAACCGCCTGCTCGCCGTCGCGGTGCTGCTGGTCGCGCTCGGCCAGGACCTGCGCGGCGGCCACGCCACGGACCAGGACCTCCCGGGCGTGCGTGATCCAGGCACCCTGAACGTGCTCGGTGTTGTCGATCACCTGGAGCTTGGCGTCCAGGTCGGCAAGCCGCCGCTCCGACCGCTCCCGCAGCCCGCGGCAGTCGTCAAGCCGGTCGCGTAGTTCCGCGGCCCGCCGGCGGCGCCACCACCGCCCCGCCAGCCCGTAGTGGCGACGCTGGGCGCCAAGGTGGGCCTCGGTCCTAACCAGGTGGGCGTGGCTACGCAGCTCGGCGCGCTGCTCCTCCTCCACCCGCCAGCGCAAGTGCGCCAGCGACGGCGGGCAGTCGTCGACCAGGCTGGCGGCGGCCTCCCGCCACACCCCAAGGGCGTGGTCGTCGAGCTGGCGGGCCAACTCCAGCAGCTCGCTGCCGGGGTGGATGCGGGTCGCCAGCTCGTGGAGGAACCGGTCGCCGCGTTCCAGGTGCGCCAGGCACTCGGCCTGGGTGTCCAGCTCGGCGTCCTCGACGGCGACACCGTCACGGTCATGCAGCTCCGCGAGCATGCCGCGCACCTCGGCCAGGTGGCGGGCCTGCTCGTGCAGCAGCAGCGCCTCGAGTTCGCGAGCGGCCGCGACCAGCTGGTAGGTGTCGCGGTCGTCCACCGCGAGCGGGGCGTCCGGGTAGGATCGGGGATGGTCGGCGATGAGTCGGGCTTGGACGCGTGCTTGGTGCAATCTTGACCTCCGGTACAGGCCGGCCGGCGGGCAGGGGCTCATGTGGGCTCAACACGGTGGTTCCCACCCCGCCGGCCCGGCTCGGGAGCGTCGTGACCGGGGACCGATTGGAGGGTGCGGCGGCGCCCGAGGCGCTCGGTGGCCGCCTGCCTCGACGGTCAGGGTGACCTCGCCTTCGGCCGCGTGCCTCGATGCCGCTGGTGCACGACCCGGCCGTGCTGGGCGTGCACGCTCAGGCGCCGCAGACGCCGGTCATACCGTCGAGCGTCGGCCAGCAGGCCGCCGGCGATCGTCCGTCGCCTCCTCCAGCGACTGGACGGCACCGCCGACCTCCCCGGCGCACGCCTCACCCAAGCCCGCGGAAGCCGCACACGGTGAAGGTCCATAGGTCGCTCATCTCCACTGGCGTCGAGACAGCGGAGCATCCAACGTGGGCTGTCGGCAGCCAGGCGGCCACCAGCACCGCCCGTCCGCCGGGATACGCCTCGACCCAGGCGGCCCGCCCTGGGGCGTCGCAACGGCGTCACGACGGTCGGCCCCGGTCGATGTGTTGCTCCTGGTCCAGCTCGCGCCACACCAGCGCGTCACGGCGCTGCTCGATCTCTGCCCGCCGGGTCTGCTCACGCGCCAGCTCCAGCCGGTAGGCGCGCCGCTTGTCAAGCTGCTCGCCCAGCAGCGCCAGCAACGAGTCCCCCAGGAACAGGGCCAGCACGGTGAACATGACGGCGACGGCAAGCAGCCTCATACAAGTTCCCCTCCACCGCCGTCGGCCGCATCGCCGCGCTGTTGGGTGCCGAAGATGGGCGGAAGCGGGAACGGCGCCTGGCCGCGATCCAGCGGCAGCTAGCCGAGCTCGAGGTCCGCTGGAAGCCCGGGGATCATCAGGAACTGTGAGGAGGGGCTACTGCGGCTCGTTGATCTCGTTCAGGACCTCGTGGCCGGGACGCGGCGCCACCGGGATCGTGCCGAGGCGGCCGGCCTGGTAGTCCTCGAACGCCTGGATCAGCTCCGCCCTGGTGTTCATCACGAACGGGCCGTAGGCGGCCACCGGCTCGCGGATCGGCAGGCCACCCAGCAGCAGCACGTCCAGTTGCGGGCTGCGGCTCTCCTGGCTCACATGCGCGGCCACCGTCACCACGTCACCAGGCCCGTAGACGGCGAGCTGGCCCAGGCGCACGGGCTGCCGCTGGGTACCGACGGAGCCGGAACCGGCAAGGACGTAGACCAGGGCGTTGAAGTCGGGACGCCACGGCAGCCGAAGCTGGGCGCCGGGGGCGAGGGTGGCGTGCAGCAGCGTTATCGGGGTGTGGGTGATCCCAGGACCGCCGTGGCCCGCCACCTCGCCGGCGATCACTCGCAGCAGCGCGCCACCGTCGGCGGAGCTGAGCAGGGTTACCGCACGTCCTCGGATGTCCTGGTAGCGCGGCGGGGCCCATTTCAGCCTGGCGGGCAGGTTGACCCAAAGTTGGAAGCCGTGGAACAGCCCACCGCGGACCACAACTTCCTCCGGCGGCGCCTCAATGTGCAACAGACCTCGTCCGGCCGTCATCCATTGCGTGTCGCCGTCGGTGATGAGACCGCCGCCGCCGTTGGAGTCCTGGTGGCGGAAGACCCCGTCGATCATGTAGGTGACGGTCTCAAAGCCGCGGTGGGGGTGCCATGGGGTGCCCTTGGGCTCGCCCGGGGCGTAGTCGATCTCGCCCATCTGGTCCATGTGGACGAACGGGTCCAGGGCGGCCAGGTCGACGCCGGCGAAGGCGCGCCGCACGGGGAAGCCTTCGCCCTCCAGGCCGGAAGGCGCGGTGGTCACAGAGCGCACGGGGCGGTCGGCCGCTGTGAGGTCCACGGCCGGGATCCGTGGCAGGACCATGGTGTCGGCACTGATGGCTGGCATGACCGCTCCTCGGGTTGGGCCTGGCTACGTACGCGTCAGCGATAGTAAGGATACTTGCACGCGCAACATTCCGGCCGTGCCCGTGCAGATCGTCCAGCACTTACGCCGTCCCTAGGAGCACCAGGGCCCCGGCGTTCTCTCGATATGTCCGGTTGGTGAGGTAGGGACACCCGATGTATGGAGCAGGCACGAACTTCCGGGATCATGCGGTTCTCACAGCCTCATGATCACGGTGGAAGCCCGTGCCTGCCGACCCATCCCTGGGCCTTCCGCGTTAGGCGTTCCTCCGGCTACCCGATCGTGAACTCCTGCGTGTTCGGGGTTCAGGTGCCCGAGCCGCATCGCACCAGCGGTCTGTGGACCGCTGAACCGGAACACGTTGAAGCCCTCGGTGATGCTGCTCTCATAGATGAAGTTGTTGTACCAGTATGTGGACCAGTCGCCACCGATCTCGCAGCCGACCGGTGCGCAGAACGGGCTCCCGGGTGGGGTCGGGATCGGGGGTGGGTCGCTCCACCCGACTTCGACCGTGGTGCCGAGGTCGTTGAAGTCCACGACCCCGAACCCCGCCTGGTAGCTGGCATGGACCAGGACGTCGTCCCCGTCCCGCAGCGGCACCACGTTGAAGTTGTGGAGCGTGCAGTTCTCCGAGGAGGACTGGTTGCGAGGCAGGAGGAAGGAGCCGAGCTTGGCCCTTGTCAACCGCTATTTGATATTTGAGCCGGGATCTTGACGCCGCGTTGTCGGAGGTGGTCGCGCATCGTTTCGGGGTCGTTGAGGTAGGCGGCGATCAGCTCGAGGTATTCGCCGATGAGCGACTCGCCGCGGCCGAGGACGCTGGCGATCAGGCGGGGTGGCAGGCCGTAGAGGTGCAGGATCAGTACCGCGTCGAAGGCTTTCAGGTAGGCGTCGACCGAGCGGGGATGGTGCCAGGTCGCCCTGGCGATCTCGAGCACCGTGTGGCCTTGCAGGTGCAGCCGCACGATCAGGCGCTTGTGGGTGAGCATGCGGCCCATGTCGAGCACGGTGCCGGGGCAGGGCAGCACCACCTGGTGGGTGCGCTGGTGGTGGTCCAGGGCGCGGGAGACGGTCTCGGCCGAGGCCAGGAAGACCCACTGCAGCTCGGTGTAGGACAGCAGCCCGTCTTGGGCGTAGGCCTCGACGAGTACCCGGGCCATGCGCCGGCCGGCCAGCTCAAGGAACGCCTGGTAGGTGGCGGGCGGCTGGTGGCGGAGCAGGCGCCCTTCGCCGTCGGCGAGCACGCTGACCAGGATCGGGGCCATGGGCTGGTGGCGGCTTTGCTGCCAGAGGCTGCGGCCGGCGTCGATGTGCATGGCGACCAGCGGCAGCTGCCCGGAGGCCAGGGTGGTGGTGCGGGGGGCGCAGCGGGCCCGGATGGCGGCCAGCTCGGTGAGCAACGGCTCCTGCACGGCCGGGGGGATGCCGGCCTGGGTGCCGAGGTAGGCGGCGAGCCGGGCGAGCGTCTGTGGCTCGTGCCCAGGTCGGGGCGGGTCCCGGTCGATCCAGCGCGCGCCGCGCTCGGCGTCGTGCTCGGCCAGCGCCGCGCCGGTGGGCTCGCCGGGTCCGGCGGGCCAGGGCCGCTGGGTGCGGGGGCCGTAAAGGGGGCTGGCAGCCCTGCCGCGGGGGCCACGGCCCGCCCAGACACAACGCAGGAACCGGGCGACCTGCGCGGCGGACGCCTCGGGGAACAGCCCCCGGTAGGCCGCCGCGCAGCGGTCGAGGATGTCGCGGCGCACGACCTCCAAGCGTTCCCCGGCCAGCACCCGGCCCAGATCCTCAGGCATGCGCAGCCCCAGCACCAGCGGGCCGCGACGGGTGCGCAGCAGCAGCTGCCCAGGGCGGACCCGCTCGACCCCGCGGCGGCGCTCCTCTTGGTCGAGCACGCGGTTGACCTCGGCCACGATCGCGGCGGCCAGCCGGGAGTCCCGCGACAGGTCGTAGCAGCAGACCAGGTGGCGGCGCTGGGCGTTCTCCATCGTGCGCTCGGCCATCGGGCCGAACACCTGCTCCTGCCAGCTCACCGGCGGGCTCCCCTGGTGCGGGAACGCAAAGCAGGGCCCCTTTTTTCGGCGAGCAGCTCGTCGCGGGCGAACACGTTGCGCAGCTGCGCGAGCCGGAAGTGGTACTCGGGGGCGTCGTAGCGGCGATACAGCTCCAGGTAGGCGCCCACCAGCGCCATCGACCGGCCGGTGACCCGGCGGATCATCACCTGGTTCAGCCCCTGGTCGGCCAGGGTCACCACACGGGCGAACTCGCGCAGGTAGGCCTCGACGCTGGCATAGCTGTGGCCGGTGCGCTCGCAGACCTCGGTCTCGGTGTGCAGCTGCAAGTACAGCTCCACGATCTGGGTCTTGTGGGTCAGCCCGCGGCCGATGTCCTTGACCCGCCCGCGGGTGGGCACCACCACCTCGGGATGGGCGGCCAGCTGCCGGCGGATCGCGTCGACGCTGATCCCAGCCAGCACCGCCAGGTCGGGCAGGGTGAGCAGCGCCCCCTGCGCTCGTGCCGCAGTGGCCCAGCGCAGCAGCCGGGCGAACTTCAGCTCGGCCACCCTGGTCGGGGCCGGCCCGTAGCAGCTCGTCTGGGCGTCGGCATCGGTGAAAAACCCCAGCCGCACCGGCACCTGGCGCGCCTCGGCGAGCTGGGCGCGGGCGCCCTCGTCGGCCGAGATGGCGAAAAATACCAGCTCCCCGTCGCCAAGCGGCGTGCCGCCGAGCCGGCCGGCGAGCTCGGCCAGCCATTGCCTGAAGGCACGGGCCGACACCGCCGAGAACCCGACCTGACCGACCAGCTCGGCCTCCAGCGCGGCAATCGGGTCCTCTGCGGCCGCCCTGGCAGCCGCTCGGCCGCCGTAGGCCGTGCGCAGCCCGGCCAGCGTCCGGCTGCGCCGATGCCGGCGGGCCACCACCTGAAACTGGGCCACCTCGTGCTCGGCACGGCCGACCGTGGCAGCGACCTCCTGGGCGTCGCCGACCCCCGCCGCCTGCTCCACGACCGCGACGAACCGGCGCAGCAGCGCCTCCCACGCTCCCACGGTCACGCCCAGCAGCGCCCGCTGCGCCTCGACCCGTCCACCGGCCAGGTAGCAGTCCAGCAGCCACGCCTCCCACCCGAGCCGGTCGGCGCTGGGCTCCGGGCCGCCGACATGCGCCAGCCAGATCCCCAGCCGGCGGACCGGTGCCAGGCGCGCGCCCAGCGCCGTGGGGGTCAGGTTCGCCCAGGCGGCCAGCTCGGCCAGGCTCGCCCAGCCGCCCTGCCGGCCAATCTCGTCCAGCCAGCGCAGCAGCCGCCGGCGCTGCAGCACGGTCAGCCCGAACGCCTCCCAGACCGCGGTGTCCTCGCCGACCTCAACCGCGGTGACCAGCACGTCGCACCGCTGGATGCGAGCCTGGCGCTTGGAGCGCGTGGCGGGCACCGACAGCCGGGTCTGACCGGGCACCGCCACCGCGCCGAGCATCGGCAGCCACTCCAGGCTCCGGACGGCCAGCGCCTCGGCCTCCACCCGGTTGCAGCCATACTCCGCGCTCAGCGTGCGCACCAGCAGGCCGCGCAGGCTCTTGGCCGCCACCGATTCCAGCTCGAACCGCACCCGCTGGCGATGCCGCTTGGACCGGCCCATCCACCGCCCTCCCACCGTTCCCCTGAGGTCCCGTGACTCTGTTCTATCACTTCACGGGTATCCTGCGTTCCGCAGCTGTGGTGGTCGCCTGGTACACGGATTCGTGGGTTGACCTGCGGGAATGCGTGGTGGATCGCTGCGCACGCGTGTTACTAGGCGGCGGTGTCGTGGCTGGTCAGGAGCTTGTGGTGGCCAGCTCGATGATCTTGCTGGGCGGGTCGAGCCCGAGGGTGGCGTAGATGTCACGCTGGGGCTTGGTCAGCTCGGTGCGCTGGCGGAAGGTCCCGTCGGGGCCGGTGAAGGTGATCACCTGCAGCCGGTTCAGCTCGGCCGCAAGGGTCCGCCAGGTCGCGCCGGTGGTCGTCTCGACGGTCCGGACCAGCAGCAGCGCGAGCCAGCACAAGATGACGTGGGCGCGGATGCGCTCCTCCAGCCGGTGGTAGACCGGCCGCAGGTCGATGACCTGCTTCATGTCCCGCCAGCCCCGCTCGACCTGGAGGAGCTGCTTGTACCCAAGGGCGATGTCCTCGGCGGGAAGGTGCGGGTCAGAGGAGCGCAGCAGGTAGGTGCCGTCCAGCCTGGTCTCGGTCTTGACCGCGGCCTTGTCGATGCGCAGCAGCCCTGAGGGGGTGACCCGCAGGTAGCGGTTGAGCCCTGGCTTGGTGGAGATGACCCCGCGCAGCTCGGCCCGCTTGGTGGCGCTCAGCTTGTCGGAGTTGGCGATCGTCTCGGCGAGCTGGGCGACCAGGCGTGCGCGGACGGCGGCGTCACGGTCGGCCTGGCCGGGGTTGTGGCAGATGACGAACCGCTCGTGCTCGGAGATCCGCACTTCCTTGACGCGCAGGTTGCCGGCGACCTCGGCGTAGCGGCCCTGCCGCGACAGCGCGGCGGTGGCCTCGGCGGAGCCGGGGCGCAGCTTCTCCCCGATGATGTAGTGGTGGTCGCCGCGCCGCAGGTAGCGGCGGTTCTCGGCCGAGGCGAAGCCGCGGTCGGCGACCCAGATGACCCGCGCCAGGGTCCAGTCCCGCAGGTCGTGCTTGACCTGGCGGATCAGCGCGGCGTCGGTGGTGTTGCCTGGCCAGCACCAAACCCGCACGGGGATCCCGGTGCGGGTGACCGCCATGCCGACCACGACCTGCGGCAGGTCGTCGCGGTGGTCCTTGGACTTG
>WNFV01000076.1_pt1 | contig 100380 bp, 88 predicted proteins | sample 5400101 | NCBI WGS metagenome assembly WNFV01 (sample SAMN13153361, study PRJNA577476) | soil metagenome | isolation source: 115 cm soil or saprolite under grassland replicate 1 | place: USA:California | collected 2016-06-15
GCTTCGACTCGAAGCTCGGGTCTGTGGACAGCTTGAAGGTCTCCACCTTCCACGGCCGGATCCGCCGTGCCTGCCATATCCGGGCCACCGTGTCCTTGCCGATCCCGTACCGGGCCGCCATCGACCTCGTCGACCAGCACGCAGAGCCGTCCTCGGGCACCGTGTGCAACGTGTCATGCACGATCGCTTCCACAACATCGTCGCCGAGCACAACAGGGCGGCCACGCCCCGCCCGGATGCGCCCCACCGCTGCGGTTCCTTCCGCGGCGAACCGGCTACGCCACCGACGGACAGACTTCGGCGTGGACGCGCACCGACGAGCGATCTCGGCGTTCGAAACACCGTCCGTGGCCCACAACAACGCCTTGGCCTGACGCACCTCCCGAGCCGGTGCGGTGTGCGAACGAGCAAGCCGCTCCAGCTCAGCCCGCTGTCCACCCGTCATCTCCAAAGCCCCAGCCGCAGCCACCATCCCACCCACACTACAACAGATCACTATTTAAGCGACACTTCGCCCGGTGTACCCCATCGGCGGTACTCTTGCGAAACGCGACCCCTTCGGTACTCCATCAACATCACATTGGACGGGTGCTGCGATCATCGTGCAATCCCCGCGGACGAGGACTTGCATCGTCACGCGGTCGAGAACCTCAACCAGGCCGATGCCCTTCTCTTTGGCCGGGTGACTTACGAAATGATGGAATCGGCGTGGCGGCCGCCGGCGCCGACGGGAGCGAGACCTGATTGGATGGAGCCCTTCGCCCAGGCGATCAACGCGGCCAAGAAGTACGTCGTGTCGAGCACCCTGGAGCAGGTCGATTGGAACGCGGAACTCGTGCGCGGGGATCTGGGCAAGGCCGTTCAGCAACTCAAGCGGGAGTCGGGCAGGGGACTGTTCGTGGGAGGTGTGAAGCTCCCATTGGCGTTGACGGAGCTGGGATTGATCGATGAGTACGAGTTCGTGGTGCATCCCAGGCTCGCGGGCCACGGGCCGACGTTGTTCGCGGGGCTATCGAAGCATGTCGACTTGAAGCTCGTGAGCCGGCGGGAGTTCGGCTCGGGGACAGTGGCGATGCGGTACGAGCCGAGAAGGTAGCCATCGGGCCTCCTAGCCCGGGCCGGCCTCATCATGGAGCCCTGGTTCGCGACTCTTGCGCGCCCCACCGCAGCGGTTCCCTCCGCGGCGGCCCACAACAACGCCTTGGCCTGGCGCACCTCCCGAGCCGGTGCGGTGTGCGGTGTGGCTCATGGAGGGGTCAGCCGAAGAAGATGCACGTGGGGTCTTCATCGACCTCGGCGAGGACGGCGTCGAGGTCATTCGTGGGCTCGAGGTCCTCGTAGAGGTGCCAGCGGTCGTTGCGGTCGGCCCAGTAGAGGGTCCAGAGCTCGTTGGCCGGTTGGTAGCGAAGCTGGGCTATGGGCATGCGGGTCCAGTCGCCGGGCGCGCCCTGCCAGACTGGCCGGCAGTCGGCGATGGTGACGCTGTTGCCGCGGGTGGTGTATTCGAGGCGAAGCTCGTCGCGCATCTCCGGTGGTGAGTGCTTCTCGCAGAACCGCTGGATGTTGGCGATGGCGGGGACGGGGACGGCCATGTCCCCGATGCTGGCTCATCGGGCGAGGTGCTGGGGCGGCATTCGCCGCCCCGCTCCTGCCAGTTGCGCATAACGTCCACTCATGGCTCACGAAGTTCGAGGTGTCGTCGCAACGGGGAAGGGCGAGCCGGTTCGGGTCGAGACCATCTCGGTGCCCGACCCCGGTCCGGACGAGGCGCTCGTGCGGGTGCAGGCCTGCGGCGTCTGCCACACGGATCTGCACTACCGCGAGGGCGCGATCAACGACGAGTTCCCGTTCCTGCTCGGCCACGAGGCGGCCGGGGTGGTCGAGGCCGTGGGAGACGGGGTCACCAACGTGGCGGCGGGAGATTTCGTCATCCTCAACTGGCGGGCGGTGTGCGGGACGTGCCGCTCGTGCCTACGGGGCCGGCCGTGGTACTGCTTCTCGACGTTCAACGCGAGCCAGAAGATGACCCTCGACGGGCAGCCGCTGTCACCCGCGTTGGGCATCGGGGCTTTTGCTGAGAAGACACTGGTGCACGGCGGCCAGTGCACTCCAGTCGATGCCCGGGCGAAGCCGGAGGTGGCCGGGCTGCTCGGCTGTGGAGTGATGGCCGGCCTGGGGGCCGCCATGTTCACCGGCGAGGTCGGTCGGGGCGACACCGTCGCCGTCTTCGGTTGCGGTGGCGTGGGCGACGCCGCCATCGCCGGGGCCCGGTTGGCGGGCGCGTCGAAGGTCATCGCCATCGACATCGACCCGGCGAAGCTCGAGTGGGCGAAGGAGTTCGGCGCCACCGACGTCGTCGACGCGTCCACACAGGATCCCGTCGCCGCGGTGCAGGCGCTCACCGACGGCAACGGCGCGGACGTGTGCATCGAGGCCGTTGGTCACCCGGAGGTGATGAAGCAGGCGTTCTACGCCCGCGACCTGGCCGGGACGCTCGTCCAGGTCGGCGTGCCGAACCCGGAGATGCGGATCGACCTGCCGATGATCGACTTTTTCGGCCGCGGCGGTCGGCTGAAGCCGAGTTGGTACGGCGACTGCCTCCCGAGCCGCGACTTTCCCATGCTGATCGACCTCTACCTCCAGGGGCGGCTCGACCTCGAGCGTTTCGTCTCCGAGACCATCGCCCTCGACGGCGTCGAGGACGCCTTCCATCGCATGGAGCGAGGCGAGGTACTCCGTTCGGTGGTCGTCTTCTGAGAAGCGGGCCCGACCGACTTTGGCACCCGGCTCATGGCAGCCTTTCGCGACACTGTGGATGCGACCAGCGCGCGGGCTGAGCTGTGGGAGCGGTACGACGCCGGCCGCATCGGCGCGGACGAGCTGGAGGCGCGCCTGCAACTCGTCGACCGGGCCGGCGATCCCGACGCGCTGGCCGCGGCGCTCGACGGCGCCGTGCCCTTCCACCGGCGCCGCACTGTGCGGCGCGCGAGGCCGGGCGTGCTGGCCGCGGTGGCGGTGACCGTGGTCATCGCCGTCACGGGAGTCGTGGTCGCCAGCGCGATCGGCGACGGACGTGAGGGATCGGGCCTCGGCCAGAACAGGATCGCGATCGCGGTCGACGGGGTCCCGGTGCCAGCCCCTCCGGTGACCCCGGTCGGCGTGGCTGGCGCGGCTGTCGAGCCCGCGACGACGGCGGTGCCCGACTGCGAGGAAGCGAAACCACGAGCGGACGACGCGGGGCCGCCGCCGGAGGACCTCGTCTTCGGCGACCACATCTTGAGCGACCCGCCGGCGGTGCCCGAGGGCTTCACACTGGTCGACGACTTCGAGGTCGGCGCCGAGACGGATGTGGCCTGGCAGATCAGCGCGGGCGATCCGCCCCCGCTGGCCACGTGGGGGCGTGTCCTCCAAGCCAGCGACGAGTCGGGCACCACGATCGAGATGCGGGGTTACGAGTACGAGTCGGCCGAGATCGCGGCGCGCATCGCAACCGACGGCGGAAAAGTCGGGATATGCCAGTACCAGGGGAAGCCGTTCGATGTCCCCGGCATCCCGAGGGCCGGTGGGTTGACGGTGACGGTCGCGGGGCCCACCGCATACGCCAGCTTCACCACTGGCGCCCACCGCGTCATCGTCGCGGCCAAGCAGCCCGATCTCGACCTCGCCACTGAACATGCCGTCGCGGTCCTGACCGCAGAGTGGGATGCCTTACAGGCTGCGCAACCCGCGAAGTAGCGCGGCCGCGCGCCAGGCTGTCGCCCATGACGACCATCGAGACGATCGTGCGGTCCATCAATCGCGAGCTGGTGCCTGCGTTCGAGGAGCGGCTCCGAGCGCAGTTGGGGGAGTGCGACCGAGAGTGGCTGATCGACCAGATCGTGCGCCTGACGCTCGACGCGCACGCGCTCCAGGAGATCGACCGCAGGTCGGTCATCGAAGCGAAGGCTCGGGCCCGGGCCGAGCGGCAAACCCGCGTGCAAGCGCTCGCCCTCGACCGCCCCGGCATCGAGGTGTTCCTGGCCGACCACCCCACGGTGTCTCGCGACGCGCTGATCGCCTCGGGCCACTTGGCCGTGACCGCCCCCGGGAAGGGCACCGCCATCATCACGGCCAAGGACCGGTCGCCGGACGGCGAAACGCTGCTGACCCGGGCAAAGGACATGTTGTTCGCCCTGTTGTTCGCGGACGAGGCCGACGGCGCCCGGCTCGACCGCGTCGAGCAGGAGTTGCTCACGATGGCGGTGCCGCGGTCCAAGGCCGGCGCTCTGGACTTCATGCAGGCGTCGACGGAGCTCACCGCCGCGGGCACGTGGCAGGACCCCGACAGCGTGTCGCATGACGAGCGCGCCGAGAACGTGTTGCTCGAGGTGCAGTTCGGCGAGGTCGAAGGGGAGCTCGTCGGCCGCGGGATCGTCACTGCCCTGTCGTTGATCAACAACCTCGAGGTGAACGAGCAGGTGCTGTACGCCCGCATGATCAACATCGAGGAGACGACCCTCATCGTGTGAGGAAAGATCGCTCCATGTACCTCGTCCTCTTCTACGAACTCGTCGACGACTACCTCGAGCGTCGTCCACCCCTGCGCGACGAGCACCTGTCGCTGGCCCGCGCCGCCCACGAGCGGGGTGAGCTGGTGATGGCGGGCGCACTCGCGGATCCGGCCGACCGCGCCTTGCTCGTCTGGAAGGTCGACGATCGGTCGGTCGTCGAGCAGTTCGTGAAGGCCGATCCCTATGTCCGCGAGGGGCTCGTCACCTCGTCGACGATCCGTGAGTGGACCGTGGTCCTCGGCCAAGACGAGTGATGCCGGCTTGGGCGGAACGCGGCAAGACGTTTTCCTCGGCGCCCGGTCGTGGTAGGGCTATCGGAATGCTCGGCCGCATCGTCATCGACGCTGTCCGGCCGTCGACCCCCGCTGGGTACCCCGCGAAGGCGGTGGTGGGCGAGCGGGCGACGGTCGCGGCGGACATCTTCCGCGATGGCCACGACCTCCTCGCTGCCCGCGTCAAGTGGCGGCTGGTGGGCGAGAAGGGCGAGCGGTCGTGGCAAAGCGCACCGCTGTCGCTGGTCGTCAACGACCGATGGGAGGGGGTCCTGACCGCCGACCGCGTCGGGGCATACCAGTTCGTGATCGAGGCGTGGACCGATCGGTTCGGTACGTGGCGACATGACATCGAACTGAAGGCTGCGGCCGGCCAAGACCTCACCACCCAGCTCGAAGAGGGCGCCCGGTTCCTCGACTTCCTCGCGCGCCTCGTGCCGAAGGCCGCCCGCGCCGCGCTGGGCGAGGCGGCGAAGGTACTGCGGGACGAAGACCGGCCGCTGGCGGCTCGCCTGAACGCCGGGCTCGACGACCACGTCGCCGCGGTCGTGGCCGGGGTCCCCGACCCGACCGATCTCACCCGATCGAGCACGTACACCCTCTGGGTCGACCGCGAGTTGGCCCGCAACGGCACGTGGTACGAGTTCTTCCCCCGCTCGGAAGGCGGCTTCGAAGGGGCGATGAAACGGCTGCCGGCGATTGCCGACATGGGCTTCGACATCGTGTATCTCCCGCCCATCCATCCGATCGGCATCACCGACCGCAAGGGCCGGAACAACACGTTGACGCCGACCCCCGACGACCCCGGGAGCCCGTGGGCGATCGGCGGCGCAGAAGGCGGGCACACCGACGTCCATCCTGAGCTCGGCACCATCGACGACTTCGACCGGTTCGTCGCCGAGGCCGCCGCCCACAGGCTCGAAGTGGCGCTCGACTACGCGCTCCAGTGCTCGCCCGACCACCCATGGGTGCGGGACCATCCGGAGTGGTTCCATCACCGCCCGGACGGCACGATCAAGTTCGCCGAGAACCCGCCCAAGAAGTATCAGGACATCTACCCGATCAACTTCTGGCCCGAGGACGACAACGACCGCGTGGCCCTGTGGGAGGCGTGCAAGGCGATCCTCGACCATTGGCTCGACCACGGCATTCGGGTCTTCCGGGTCGACAACCCGCACACGAAGCCGCTCGCGTTCTGGGACTGGTTGCTCGCCGCCGTGCGGGCCGACCATGCCGACACCGTGTTCCTGGCCGAGGCCTTCACCCGTCCGAAGATGATGGCCAAGCTGGCGGAGATCGGGTTCAGCCAGAGCTACACCTACTTCACGTGGCGCACGGCAAAGTGGGAGCTGGAGGAGTACCTCACAGAGTTGGCCCACGGGCCGACCGCGGACTACATGCGGCCCAACTTCTGGCCCAACACCCCCGACATCCTCTCCGGCCCGCTTCGCGACGGACCGCCCGCGGCCTTCATGATCCGGCTCGTGCTCGCCGCCACGATGGCGCCGGCGTACGGCATCTACAGCGGTTACGAGCTGTGTGAGAACGCGCCGATGTCCGATCTCAACGAGGAATATCTCTTCGCGGAGAAGTACGAGGTGAAAGCGAGGGACTGGACCGAGCCGTCGCTCGTGCCGTTCATCACGCAGATCAACGAGATCCGTCGCCGCCACCCCGCGTTCTCCCAGCTGAGAACGATCCAGTTCCACGGCGCCGACAACGACGAGATCATCGTCTACTCGAAGCGCGACCCGGCCACGGCCGACACCGTGCTCGTCGTGGTCAACCTCGACCCCACGCGGTGGCAGGAGGCGACGCTGGGCCTCGATCTCGGCGCTCTCGGCCTGTCGGGCCACGAGCCGTTCCCGGTCGTCGACGAGCTCGGCGGCGCGACGTTCCTGTGGTCGAACGCCAATCCGTACGTCCGGCTCGATCCGGCGCTCGGCCAGGTCGCTCACGTCCTCCGACTCGAGCGCCGTTGAGCGTCGACCCGTCCGATCTCCGCTGGTACCGGCGGGCCGTGTTCTACGAGGTGCTCGTGCGCGGGTTCTACGACTCGAACGCCGACGGCACCGGCGACCTGCGCGGCATCACCGAGAAGCTGGAGTACCTCGAGTGGCTGGGGGTCGACTGCCTCTGGTTGCTGCCGTTCTACGACTCACCGCTGCGCGACGGCGGCTACGACATCTCGGACTTCTTCACCGTCCTGCCGGAGTACGGCGACCTCAAGGACGCCCAGGAGCTGATCGAGGAGGCGCACCGCCGCGGTATCCGGGTCATCGCCGACATGGTCGTGAACCACACCAGCGACGCGCATCCGTGGTTCCAGGAGTCCCGTCAGGACCGCACCAACCCGAAAGCCGACTGGTATGTGTGGTCCGACGACGATCAGAAGTACCCGGACGCCCGAATCATCTTCGTCGACACCGAGACGTCGAACTGGACGTGGGATCCCCAGCGCGAGCAGTACTACTGGCACCGGTTCTTCCATCATCAACCCGACCTGAACTACGCCAACCCCGAGGTCGCTGACGCGATGCTCGACGTGAAGCGGTTCTGGCTCGATCTCGGTCTCGACGGGTTCCGCCTCGATGCCGTCCCGTACCTCTTCGAGCGCGACGGCACCAACGGCGAGAACCTGCCGGAGACGCACGAGTACCTGCGGCGGCTGCGGGCAGCCGTCGACCGCGAGTTCCCCGGCCGGGTCCTGTTGGCCGAGGCGAACCAGTGGCCCGCCGACGTCGTCGAGTACTTCGGCGACGGCGACGAGTGCCACATGGCGTTCCACTTCCCGCTCATGCCCCGGATGTTCATGGCCGTCCGCCGTGAACAGCGGTACCCGATCACCGAGATCCTGGCGCAGACCCCCGAGGTGCCCGACGGCTGCCAGTGGGGCTTGTTCCTCCGCAACCACGACGAGCTCACGCTCGAGATGGTCACCGACGACGAACGCGACTACATGTACACGGAGTACGCCAAGGATCCGCAAATGAAGCGGAACGTCGGCATCGCGAGGCGGCTCTTCCCGCTCCTCGACAACGACCGGCGGGTGGCCGAGCTGTTCCACGCCATCTTGTTCTCGATGCCGGGCAGTCCCGTCCTCTACTACGGCGACGAGATCGGGATGGGCGACAACATCTACCTCGGCGACCGCGACGGGGTGCGCACGCCGATGCAATGGACGCCCGACCGCAACGCCGGCTTCAGCAAGGCTGACTTCGCCCGGCTGTACCTCCCCCCGCTCATGGATCCGGTGTACGGCTACCAGGCCGTCAACGTCGAGGCCGAAGAGCGCAACCCGAGCTCGTTCCTTCATTGGCTCCAGCGGATGCTCCACGTGCGCCGCCAGCACGCGGTGTTCGGGCACGGAACGTTCGAGGTACTGAGCGCCGAGAACCCGTCGGTGCTCGCCTACCTGCGCCGGACCGAGGACGACCTCGTGCTCTGCGTGAACAACTTGAGCCGCTTCGCGCAGCCGGTGCAGCTCATGTTGAGCGACCTCGCCGGCAAGGTGCCGGTGGAGCTGATGGGCCGGGTGCCGTTCCCCTCGATCGGCGAGCTGCCGTACTTCATCACGCTCGGTGGGTACAGCTTCTACTGGTTCAGTCTGGTCGACCCTCTCGACGAGGTGGACTCATGATCGAGACCGCCGTCCTTGCGTCTCTCCTCACCGACTACCTGCCCCGCCAGCGGTGGTTCGGCGCGGCCGACAGGACGCTCGCGGGCGTCGACATCGCCGCCTTCGAGCCGTTGCCGAGCGGCGACAGCGAGTGGCCCGCCCTGTTCTGGGTGATGGCCACCGCCCGCTTCGAGGACGAGACGTCGGCGTCGTATCAGGTTCCCGTGGGCGTCCGCCCGCTCGAGGCCACCGAGCGGTTCCTCGAGGGCAAGGGTCGAGCGTTCCTCGGCGACGCCGATACACCGGCCGGACCCGCGCTCGTCTACGACGCGTTCGTCGACCCGGACCTGGCAATCGCGTTCCTGAAGCACGTCGCGCCGGACGAGGAGGTGCACCTGGTTCGGCCGCTCAACGTCGAGCAGTCGAACACGTCCGTCGTCTACGACGAACGTCTCATCATGAAGGTGTTCCGTCGAGTCGCCGACGGCCCCAACCCCGACGTCGAGGTGACGCGGGCGCTGGCCGGAGTCGGCTTCGAACACATCAGCGCGCCGGTCGCGGAGTGGCACCGCGACGGGCGCGACCTCGCGGTCGTCCGCCAATTCCTCGTCGGGGCCACCGACGGGTGGACGCTGGCGCAGACGTCGCTGCGAGACCTGTACGACAGCCACCTCGACCCGGCCGAAAGCGGCGGGGACTTCGCGCCCGAGGCGCACCGGCTCGGTGAGATCACGGGCAGCCTCCACGCCGCGCTGGCCGACGCGTTCGGAGCGGTCCCGGGGGACTCGAGCGCGTGGGCCGACGACATGGAGACGCAGCTGAGCCGGATGCCGCCCAGCAGCATCGATGTCGACACCGTCGTCGCTGTGTACAAGCGGCTGCGCACGGTCGCCGGCGCGGGCGCATCCCTGCGGATCCACGGCGACTACCACTTGGGCCAGGTGATGCGGGCCGACACCGGCTGGTACATCCTCGACTTCGAAGGCGAGCCGGCCCGGCCGCTGGAGGAGCGCCGGCGGCCGTCGTCGCCGCTGCGCGACGTGGCGGGGATGCTGCGGTCGTTCCACTACGCGGCCCAGGTCGCGCTGCTCGAGCGAGGCGAGGAGGCCGACGAGGAGCTGGCCGATCTCGCCACCCGATGGGAGCAGCGCAGCGCGGACGCGTTCATCGAGGGCTACCTCGATGTGGACGAGGTCGGCGAGCTCCTGCCCAGCGACGATGCGTGCCTGTTGGCCATGCTGGACGCGTTCACCGTCGACAAGGCTGTGTACGAAGTGCGCTACGAGCTGGCCAACCGCCCCAGCTGGGTGCCCATCCCCATCCAGGGCCTCGAACGGGTCCTGGCCTCGATCCGCTGACCTGGACGCGGAGTTTGGAGCGTTCGGTCGGTCCGCCCGACGGGTAGGGCCGCGGACTGTGGTTGGATCGAGCGCAGTGACCCGCGCGACGAAGGCACCCGCCGACGCGATGATGATCGCGAAGGGTGAACACGCCAATCCACACGGGTATCTGGGGGTCCACGCCGCCGGCAAGGATCGGACCGTCGTACGGGCGTGGCGCCCCGACGCCACCGAGGCGACGGTGGTGTTGCCGGACGGCAGCCGACTGGCGATGACCCGGGTCCACGACGCGGGCGTGTTCGAGGCATCTCTGCCGAAGGACGAGACCGGCGCCGGCTACCAGATCGACGCGAGGTACAGCCCGGAGGTGTGGTTCACCACCGATGACCCGTACCACTTCTGGCCGACGCTGGGCGACGTCGACCTCCATCTCATCGGCGAGGGCCGCCACGAACACCTGTGGGACGCGCTCGGTGCCCATCCCCGTGAACACGAGGGCGTCGCCGGCACCGCGTTCGCCGTGTGGGCGCCGTCGGCGCGCTCAGTGCGCGTCGTCGGCGACTTCAACAGCTGGGATGGACGCCTCCATCCGATGCGGTCGCTCGGCGCGTCCGGCGTGTGGGAGATCTTCCTCCCCGGCGTCGGCGCAGGGGCCCGTTACAAGTTCGAGATCCTCACGCGCGACGGTCGCATTCGGCTCAAGGCCGACCCGATGGCGTTCGCGGCCGAGCATCCACCGAGCACCGCGAGCATGGTCGACCGGTCTCAATACGAATGGGGTGACGCCGAGTGGATGGCGCAGCGGGCTGCGACTGACCAGATCAACCGCCGGCTGTCGGTGTACGAGGTCCACCTCGGGTCGTGGCGCCGAGTGCCGGAGGAGGGCGGACGGTCGCTCACGTACCGCGAGATCGCCCCGCTCCTCGCCGACTACGCAGCCGATCTCGGCTTCACGCACGTCGAGTTGATGCCGATCGCCGAGCATCCCTTCGGGGGTTCTTGGGGCTACCAAGTCACGAGCTACTACGCGCCGACGTCGCGCTTCGGGTCGCCCGACGACTTCCGCTTCTTCGTCGACACGTTGCACCAGCGGGGCATCGGCGTCATCGTCGACTGGGTCCCGGCCCACTTTCCCCGTGACGACTGGGCCTTGGCGCGCTTCGACGGCACCGCGTTGTACGAGCACGAGGATCCCCGCCTCGGTGCTCATCCGGACTGGGGCACGCTCGTGTTCAACTTCGGCCGCAACGAGGTCCGCAACTTCCTCATGGCCAACGCCCTGTACTGGCTGTCGGAGTTCCACATCGACGGCCTCCGGGTCGATGCCGTGGCGTCGATGCTCTATCTCGACTACTCGCGCAAGGCCGGCGAGTGGCTTCCGAACCGCCACGGCGGCAACGAGAATCTCGATGCCATCTCCTTCCTCCAGGAAACGAACACGGTCGTGCACGGGCGCTGTCCGGGGGTGCTCACGATCGCCGAGGAGTCCACCGCGTGGTCGGGTGTCTCGCGACCCGTGTACCTGGGCGGCCTCGGCTTCAGCCACAAGTGGAACATGGGGTGGATGCACGACACGCTGGCGTACTTCTCGCACGACCCCATCCACCGGCGTTTCCACCACCATCAGCTGACGTTCGGGCTCGTGTACGCGTGGAGCGAGAACTTCGTGCTCCCGTTGAGCCACGACGAGGTCGTCCACCTCAAGGGCTCCTTGCTCGCGAAGATGCCGGGCGACCGGTGGCAACAGCTCGCCAACCTGAGGGCGATGTTCGCGTGGATGTGGGCGCATCCCGGCAAGCAGCTGCTGTTCATGGGAGCCGAGTTCGGTCACGAACGAGAGTGGCAACACGACGCCAGCCTCGACTGGCACCTGTTGGAGAACCCCGGCCACGCGGGCGTGTCCTGCTTGGTGCGTGAGCTGAACCGCGTTCAGAGCGAGCAGCCCGCGCTGTGGGAGCGCGACTTCGACCCGGCCGGCTTCCGGTGGGTCGACGCCAACGACAGCGACCAGAGCGGGTACTCGTTCCTTCGCGCCCCGGCGTCGGGTGACTGGGATCGTGCCGTCGTCTGTGTCGGCAACCTCACGCCCGTACCGCGGCACGGCTACCGGATCGGGCTACCCCGCGCCGGGCGCTGGCTCGAGTTGTTGTCGTCCGACGACAGCCGGTTCGGCGGCAGCGGCGTCGCCAACGGCGAGATCTGGACCGACGACATCGCCTGGCATGGCTTCGAGCAGTCGGCGGTCCTGACCTTGCCCCCTCTCGGCGTCATCTGGCTCACCCCGTCGGGCAGCTGACGGAATCGGGACGGGCCAGACTGGCGCGCGTGCCGGATCGCACGCTCGTCGTCCACGGCCACTTCTACCAACCGCCGCGTGAGAACCCGTGGACCGAAGAGGTCCCCATCGAGCGGTCGGCCGCGCCGTACCACGACTGGAACGAGCGCATCACCGCCGAGTGCTACCGGCCGAACGGCTGGGCTCGGGTCGTGGACGAGCGAGGCCGGGTGGCCACGATCGTCGACAACTACGCGCATCTGTCGTTCAACATGGGGCCGACGCTGCTGTCGTGGTTGGCCGATCACCGTCCGGCCGTCTACGAGCGCATCGTCGAGGCCGACGCGAAGGGCGGTGGGGCGATCGCGCAGGCGTACAACCACCTGATCCTGCCCTTGGCGTCCGAGCGCGACGTACGCACGCAAGTCCGCTGGGGGCTGGCCGACTTCGAGTTCCGCTTCGGCCGCGCGGCCGCGGGCATGTGGCTGCCGGAGACGGCCGTGAACGACGCCGTTCTCGCCGTGCTGGCCGAGGAGGGAGTCGGCTTCACGATCCTGGCGCCGAGCCAGGCTCGGGCGGTGCGGCCGCTCGGAAGCGACGGCGACTGGGCGGCCACCGCCGACGGCTTCGACACGGGGCACCCGTACCGGTGGCGCCATCCCGACGGCGAGCTCGGCGTCGACATCCTCTTCTACGACGGCCCGCTCTCTCACGACCTGGCCTTCGCGTTGGGTGGGCTCTCGAGCGAAGAGCTCGTCCGTCGCGTCGCCGTCGCCGCCGGCGCGGACGGTGTCGTGGTCGTCGCGACCGACGGCGAGACGTTCGGCCATCATCACAAGTTCGCCGATCGCACGCTCGCGTTCGCCTTCGATCACGCCGCCAAAGCGGCCGGGCTCACGGTCAGCAACGCCACCGAGGCTCGGCGCGTTCGACAGCCGACCCACGAGGTGCGCATCGGTGAGAGTTCGTGGTCGTGCGTCCACGGCGTCGGCCGTTGGAGGGAGGATTGCGGTTGCCGCACCGGCGGGCAGCCCGGATGGAACCAGCAATGGCGAACGCCGTTGCGGGCGGCGTTGGACGTGCTGCGCGACGCCGGGGTCGAGGTCTTCGCGAAACGGGGCCCTGCGCTGCTCCGAGATCCATGGGCGGCGCGGGACTCGTACCTCGCAGTGGTGCTCGGCCGGCGCACGATCGACGACTTCGCCCGCGAGCACGTCGTCGACGAGGGAGCACTGGTCGAAGCCCTCACCCTGTTGGAAGCGCAACGCCACGCGCTCCTCATGTACACGTCGTGCGGTTGGTTCTTCAACGACCTCGCCGGGCTCGAGACGGTGCAGGTGTTGCGCTACGCCGCCCGCGTGATGGATCTACTCGCAGAACTGGGCGAGGAACCGCCCTCGGACCGCTTCCTCGAGATCCTTGGTGACGCGCAGAGCAACGATCCTGACCAGGGCGACGGCCGCATGATCTGGAGCCGATACGTCCAGCCCAGCCGGGTCGATGCCGAGCGCGTGGTGGCCCACGTCGCGCTCGTCGACCTGCTCGAACGACGGCAACTGCCGCCCCTCGTCGGCGGGCACGAGCTGCTCGAGCACGAACACCGCCATCGTGAGCGCGCCAACCTCGCGGGGTCGGCCGGGAAGGTCGTGCTCGTCCATCGCCGGACGCGGCGGCGGACCGAGCACGTGTACGCGGCCGTCCACCTCGGTGGCCTCGAAGTGTTCGGCGCCACCCGCCCTACCCGCCCCGATGTCGACGACGATCTCTTCACGGCCCTGAACGACGCCGTGGCCGGTGGTGAGCGTGTGCCGACCATCCTGAGACTCATCGGCGAAGGGTTCGGGCCGCACGAGTTCGGTCTGGAGTCGGCGCTGCCCGACGCCGCCGGCCAGATCGTCGAGAGCGCGGCCGCCGCTCTCGTCGGTCGTTTCTCGGAGGTGTACGAGCATCTCTACTCCGATCACCACTCGACGTTGACCGCGCTGCTCACGGCCGGTTACTCGCTGCCGCCGGAACTGAGGGCGCCCGCAGAGTTCGCGCTGGCTCGCCGGTTCGACGCGGAGATCGCCGGGATCGCCGACAAGGCCGACGTCGGTGCGTTTCGCAGCGCCCGGGCCGTCGTGCGCGAGGCGAGAGCGGGGGACTTCGAGTTGGCCACGCCGCGGGCGGCGGCGACGATGTCACGAACGCTGCTGGCCGCGGTGGAACGGGCGGTCGCCGAACCAGACACCGCCCGGGTCGACGCCGCGCTGGACCTGCTCCGGCTCACCACCACGCTCGGCCTCGGTCTCGACCTCGGCCCGGCCCAGGAGGTCGTCTACGACGCCCTCGTCGCCGGGGCCGCCGCGCCGGGTCTCGCGGCGCTGGGCGAGGCGCTCGGACTCGCCGTCGAGCGGATCGTCGCGGCCGGCTGAGGGGGCGGCGGCTGAGGGGGGAACGCCGCGGGTGGGCGGTAGCGTCGTGGCTCGTGTCACCCGACGTGCCGGAGTCCAGCGAGGACGTCCAGACGTGTTACCGGCACCATGACCGGCGCGCTGGCGTGCGCTGCCAGCGGTGCGAGCGACCGATCTGCCCGTCGTGCATGGTCGGGGCGTCGGTGGGCTTCCACTGCCCCGACTGCGCGAAGACCGGCCGGCAGAAGGTCCTCACGGCTCGGTCGCTGGTCACCCGCCCGTTCCTCACCCAGGTCATCATCGGCATCAACGCGGTTGTGTTCGTGCTCGACCTCGCGCAGGGCAACTCGGACTCGTTCATCCGCGGCGGCGGGACCCTCAACGACGATCTCGCGCTCAACGCCCGGGCGGTCGCCGACGGCGAGTGGTGGCGCATCGTCACGTCCGGCTTCATCCATTTCGGGCTGATCCACCTGGCGATGAACATGTTCGCCTTGTGGATACTGGGATCGCAGATCGAAGCCGCGCTCGGGCGTTTGCGGTTCGTCCTGTTGTACGTGGTGTCGCTCCTGGCCGGCGCGGTCGGTGTGCTCCTGCTCAGCCCGCACGAACTCACCGGCGGCGCGTCCGGCGCGATCTTCGGCCTGCTCGGCGCGGCGATCGCCGGTCAGCGGGCCCGCGGCATCAACATCTGGGACAGCGGCCTCGGGATGGTGCTGGTGATCAACCTGGCGATCACCTTCGGGATACCGGGCATATCGATCGGCGGGCACCTGGGGGGGCTGGCCGGCGGGTTCCTGGTGGGCCTGCTGTTCTTCGACCTCGGACCCCGGGCGCGTACCCCGACGGTGGCCATCTCCGCCTGCGTTGCCCTCGGCACGGCGTGCGTGATCGGGTCGCTGCTGTTGGCGGCCAACCCCATCAGCTGACGCGCTCGCCCACCTCACGGGCGAGCGCGGTGAGGTTCGCCTTCCAGACGACGCGTAGCACTTGCGCGGCCGCCAGCGCACCGACGGGGCCGCCCATCCACCACGGCAACCGGATGTGCGCCGCCCATGTCACCTTCGTGCGCCGGCGGCGCAGGCGCTCCACCGTGATGGTGCCGCCTCCGCTGAGCGACCCCTCGTAGCGCACGCTCACCGACTTGCCCTCACGCCATCCGACGACCTCCATCGGGATCGTCATCCGGACGGGACCGAGGCGGGTCGCGCACTCATACGTGGCGCCGACGCCACGGTGGCGCCGAGACGTGAACCGGATCGCCTCCACGTCGACCTGCCACCCGGCATGGCCCTCGATGTCGGCGACGAACGGCCACACCCGGGCCGGCGGAGCGTCGAGGACGCGGCTGACGCGGACGGTCGCCATCCGCCCATCTTCGCCGCGGAGCGCCCGATGGCGTCACCGGACTCGTGGCGCCTCGGCAGCCTTTCACGGAGCGGCGGAACCCTTCGTTGTCACACCCCCTGCGTATAAGTCTCCTATGGACATCACCACGTACGAGACGGCGTGCCGGGAGTGTCGCGACGACCTCCTGCACTGCCACGAGATCTCACTCGAGCACGCCGACGGCTCCACGCAGTGCCTCGGTGTCGAGCCATGTGAAACCGCCCATGAGCTGCACGCATGGCAGCTTCCGTGCTCGGCGCTCGAGCCGCCGTGTCCGTGTGCGCCCGACGAGCAGGTGCCGCCGGCCGCGCTGCCCGACCTGGTCGCGGCGTGAACGCCTTCGTCAGGAGTGCTGCGATCGGTGAGGCGTGGGCGCTCCCGCGGCGCGCAGGGCCTCGGCCACGAAGCGGAGATCCTCGACGAAGTCGCGCCGGGCCTCGTCGCGGTCCTCGGGCGGCACTCGCAAGATCGACGACGGGTGCACGGTCACGGTCACCTGTGGGGCCAGTGCCGACTCCACCCAGGTTCGCCGCATCGCCCCGACCCTCGCCTTCGAGCCCAGCAGCGCTCTGGCCGCGGTGGCCCCGAGGCACACGAGCACCGTCGGGCGCACCACCGAGAGCTCCGCCTCGAGCCACGGCCGACAGGCCTCGATCTCTTCGCGCACCGGCGTTTGGTGAAGGCGAAGCTTGCCGCGCGGCTTCCATTTGAAGTGCTTGACCGCGTTGGTCACATAGATGGACGACCGGTCGATGCCCGCGTCCGCGAGTGCGGCGTCGAGCACGCGCCCGGCGGGCCCGACGAACGGCTCGCCGGCGACGTCCTCCTTGTCGCCCGGTTGTTCACCCACCAGCATCAGCACCGCCGGCGCCGGCCCCTCGCCGAACACCGTCTGCGTGGCGTGCTCCCACAGGGGACAGGCGCGGCACCCGGCGGCGGCCTGCTGCAACGCGGGCAACGTGGGGTCAGGCGGAACGCGGGCCCGATCGGACGGATTCTCCTCGAACAACGGCATGGTCCGCGGTCTACCCTTCCCGCGCCGAGGCCAGCGCCGTACGGACCTGCAACCTCCGGGTGCGCGCCTGGCTCGAAAGGAATTCGTCGCTGAGATGGATCACGCCATCCAGGCCTACCTGCGCCACACGGCCGCACGGTGGCGCGAGACGGAACGGGTCGGTCCGTTCCTGGCCACCTTCACGCCAGGCTCCGAGAACCCTTACCTGAACTACGCCATCCCCGACGACGGAGCGGTACCCACTGCCGCCGACGTCGACGCGCTGGTGCTGGCCTTCGAGCGCCGGCGCCGCACGCCCCGCCTCGAGTACCTGCCCGCCCCCGCCCCTGCGGTGGAGCAGTCACTCGTGCGGGCCGGCTTCACGGCCGACGGTCGCCTGCCCGTCATGACCTGCACGAGGGAGACGCTGGTCGAAGACGACGAGCCAGTGGGCATCGAGGTCCTCGTGCCTGTCACCGACGACGAGCTCGCGGGCACCATCAGCGCCACCAACGAGGCGTACGTCGATCCCGCGGCGGCGCATCCACCCTCGCCGGCAGCCATCGCCAATCGGCGTGAGCTGCTCTCGGCCGGGGGCTGCGTGGTGCTCGGCCGCGACCGGGCCACGGGCGAACCCGCGGGCGCCGGCATCACCGAGGTTCCTCACGTGGGCGTCACCGAGTTGGCGGGCATCGGTGTGCGACCTCGGTTTCGCCGCCGCGGTGTCGCCGCCGCAGTCACGGCTCGCTTGGCGCGGGAGGCGTTCGCCCGCCACCCGAGCCTGCACACCATCTGGCTCACGCCAGGGGGCGCCGACGGCCAACGCATCTACTCCAGGGTGGGGTTCGTGCCGACCTCGGAGGCGCTGCACATCTCGCGCCAGGGGTAGCCCGCCGTACGCTGCCGGCCATGGACTACGCGACCCACATCGACGCCGTCGCTCGCGAGGCGGCCGCGTTCACCGAAGCCCTAGGCGCGGGGCCGGTCGACGTCGTCGTGCCCTCGTGTCCGGACTGGACGGTCGCCGAGCTGGCCCATCACGCGGGATCGTTCAGTGCCTTCTGGAGCCATGTGTTGTGTGAGGGCAGCGGACGGCCGAAGACGCCGTTCGTCGAGCCCGACGCGACGACCGATCTGGGCCGCTGGTTCGATGAGCTCGCCGGCTACCTGGTCGGTGAGCTCCGGGCCACGCCCGAGGACACTGCCGTGTGGACGTGGGTGCCGGGGCAGACGACGGCACGGTTCCCGGCCCGCCGTGCTGCGAACGAACTCGCGATGCATCGCTTCGACCTCCAATTGGCCCGGGCCACGCCCAAGCCCATCGACAGCGCGCTGGCGGTCGACGGCATCGAGGAGATCTTCATGATGATCGACGGCTGGCGCAGCCAACCCGGAGGCGCGGACGCGGGCTCCGGAACAGGGGAGACACTGCACGTCCACGCCACCGACGTCGATGGCGGGGAGTGGATGGTGACATTGACTCCCGATGGTCCCGACGTCGAGCGCCGCCACGGTAAGGCCGACCTCGCCCTGCGAGGCGCGGCGTCCGATCTCGAGCTGCTGCTTTATCAGCGGCCCACGTTGGGCGCGGTCGAGCGGTTCGGCGACGAGTCAGCGCTCGCCGCTTGGAACCGCGCCTTCCAGTTCGGGTAGCGCTCCCACGGCGCGCAGCTCCTGGGCGGCCCGCTCGGGAGCGACGATGTTGATCATCACTCCCGTGCCCTGCTCGAAGCCGGCGATACTCGTGACCCGAGGCATGAGGTGCACGTGCCAGTGGAACTCGGCATCGGCGTGGTGCGGCGCAGTGTGGAACACGATGTTGTAAGCGGCGTCGCCGACGAGCTCGCGCAGCTTGGCCAGGCTGTCCCGTATCGACCGTCCCACCGCGACGACGTCACCAGGGGTGGACTGGTCCAGGTGGGCTTCGTGCGTCAACGGGACGACGAGCATCTCGTAGGGCGACCCGCTCCAGAACGGGCACACCACCGCGGCACGGTCGTCGACGACGACCACGCGGTGGCCGGCGCTCAGCTCCGCCTCGATCGCGGTGCACAAGACACACGAACCTTCGAACCGCAGGAAGGCCGAGAGCTCGTCGGCCAACTCGCCGGGCACGAAGGGGATCCCGAGCAGCTGGCCGTGCGGATGCTCGAGCGACGCGCCGGCCTCCCGGCCGTGGTTCACGATCGCTTGGGTGTAGCGCACCGTCGAGTGACGCGCGTGGTCCTCGAATCGGTCGCGAAGTGCGGCCATCACCAGGCCGGCCTGCTTGTCGTTGAGATCAGCCCACCCCGCGGCGTGCTCCGGTGACAGCACGAGCACCTCGTGGATCCCGCTGGCCCGAGCCTGGATGAAGACCGGCCCGAGGTTGGCGACGCCCATGGCCTCGGCGCCGTCGAAGGCCGGGTACAGGTTGGGGACGACCCGCACGAGCCAGTTCCCCGTCGGGCCGTACGTCTCCAACGCCGGGGGCGTGTCCTCCTCGTGACCCGGACAGAACGGACACGGGCGACCCGGATCCGCCTCCACCGGCATTCGCCGGGAGGTCAGGTCGCCGGGTCGCCCCGCCCGATCGACCGCGACGGTGACCCAGCGTCCCGTGAGCGGATTGAGCCGGAGCTGGCTCACGAACGCGGGCCTGGAGGAGACCATCGCGCCGACGAGCCGTCCGAACCGAGCGTAGGTGGCACGCTAACCCGCCTCGTAGACGGATACGTGCATGACCGACTCATCGTCGAACGGCTCCTGGCGCCACCCACCCCAGCGCACCGCGAGCCGGAGGCCGGCGGCCGCGGCCATGGCGTCGAGCTCGGCCGGCGGCAGATAGCGCAGCCGCCAACGGCGCACTCGTATCCCGTCCGCCGCCAGCTCGAGATGTTGGCCGTCCACGGTCTGTTCCATCGGCTGGTGGCGAGAGATCTTCAGCACAGTCGTTTCGCTCGCGACCGTCGAAGGCTCGACGACCGTCGCCTCCTCTCCCGGCGTTTCGGTCGGGACGATGGCCTCGACGACGAAGCGCCCGAGCGGCGCGAGGGATGCGGCCACCCGGGCCAGGCACCTCTCCTGGGCCTGTCGCGTCACGAGGTTGAAGAACGTGTTCAGGGCGACGAAAACCAACCCGAAGGGGGGCGCCGGTCTGGCCGCGCCCCGCAGGTCGAGGTCAGCCATGTCGCCGACGGCCACCGTGATCCCTTCGGCACCGGGCTTCGCTCGGAGTCGTTGCACCATCGCCGACGACGCGTCGAGTCCCCATACGTCGAGGCCGGCCGCGGCGAGCGGGATCGCCAGCCGCCCCGTCCCGACCCCGAGCTCGAGCACCGGGGCGCCGGCCGCCAACATCACGAGCCGTTCCACTGCCGCGGCCGTGTCCGGCAGGTTCGCGTACCAATCGTCGTAGACGTCGGCAAAGGCGTCGCCATAGCTGTGCGGCCCATAGTCGTCGCCGCCGGCCATGCCCAAGTCTGGCCGGCAAGTAGCGTCCGACGGTGGCCTCCGAGCGGCTCCGGTCCGGGATGATCGCATCGCGTCAACGGCGGGCGCTCGCCGGCTTCGTCGCGGGAGAGGTGTTGCCGTTCTCCCCGTATTACCGCGAGCGGTTGGTGGGGGCCGGGCTCACCGGTCGCCGCCTCCTCGGTCGCGCCGGTGCTCTCAGCCGGCTGCCACCGACCGAGCTCGGTGCGGTCGCCCCTGCGAGTTTCGTGCTCCGGCCGACCCGGGCTGCCATGGCCGGGTCGCGCTGGCGCTGGCGCTGGCGCGCCGACGGACTCCTCGGCCGGCGCTCGCGGTTCACGGCCAACGTGCTCGAGCCCCTCTATAGGCCGATCCACTGGGACCGGCACGACGGCGTGCTCGTGGGTTCGTCGGCCGCCGACCTCGACCGGCTCGGCGATGTGGGCCGACGCTGGCTCGAGCTCGCCGGAGTCGAGCACCGCGACATCGTCGTCGATCTCCACCCGGTGCCGACGACGCTCGCGTTCTGGCAATTGACACTCGGATGCCGAGCGGCCGGCGTGCAACTCGTGCACCTCGGTTCGACGGCCGTTCCCGCGGCGATCGCCGACATCCAGCCGATGGTGTTGGCCGGCCCGCCCTCGGTGGTGCACGGGGCGCTCGACCGGTTGCGCGACCAGAGCAGTCCCTTGTATCGGCTGCGGACGCTCTTGGTCACCGGATCCGGCCCGTTGCACCAGGAAACCGCCCCGCTGCGCGGCTTGGTCGGCCTCGACGTCGCGATACTCGCCGCGTGGGCCCCGCCCGGTGTTCGGGCGCTGTGGGCTCAGTGCCGCGAGGCCGGCGCGCTCCACACCTGGCCCGACACCGAGCTCTTAGAGATCGTCGACCCCTCGTCGGGCGTCGGTGCGCCGGACGGCGCCAACGGCCAGCTGCTCTGGAACGGTGTCGGATGGCGTGGTACCGCGTTGCTCCGCTTGCGAACCGGGGTGTTCGGGACGATCCGCCGCGACCGGTGCCCGGGCTGCGGACGCACGTCGCCTCGCATCGAGATCGTCGACATGGAGCCGCAGTTCGCGGCGGTGCTCGACGGCAACGCGGGCGTCGCACTCTGGCAGGCCGAGTTGCGCCGTGTGAACGGCACCGAGGAGCTGGTCGTGTACCTGACACCGACCCGTCAGGCGGACCTCGTCGCCGTGCTCGACGAGCTGGACGAGGAGATCGGCGTGACGCAGTTCGTGGTCCTGTCCCGCTCGGAGCTCACTCGCCGGCTCGCCGCGGCCGGCGACGCCCGTATCGTCGACCGCCGGTGAGCGACCATACGGTGAGCGGAGCTCCGGCGAGTGGCACGCTTCTCCGCAGTGGATAGGCCGCCCTGGGTCGCGCCGGACACCTCACCCGAACCGGCGGCTCCGGCGCCGGCCGGGCGCCCAGCGCGGGTCCCACCCCCGGCCCGCGTTCGCCGCGACGTGCCGGGGGGAATCCGCCTTCCCGTCCCGCTGCGGCCGATGACCGCGTTCGACATCGTCGACGGAGGCTTCGAGGTGTTGCGGGCTGACCCCCGCCGCTTCGCCACGATCGCGATCGCGTTCGTCGCGCCCGTCGAGCTGCTCGGGGCGTACCTGTCGCGGAACGCGTTCGGTGGCCTGTCCTTCGACGAGGTCCTGCAACAGAGCTTCACGACCGGTACGACCCCGTCGTCCGGAACGAGCAGCGCAAGCGGCACGCTCACGCTGCTGCTCTCGTCGCTCCTGCTCGTCTTCGTCGCCGGCGCGGTCGCGCGGACGGTGACCGCGTGGTACGCGGGAGGCGACGTATCCGCCGGTGCCGCGCTCGGCGCGGCCGGTCGCCGTTGGTGGGCCCTGATGTTGGCGTGGTTGCTCGTCCACGTCGCGGAACTCGTGTCGTGCATCGGCGTGGTCACCGCGCTCATGGTCATGGCCCTCTTCGCGGTCACCGCGCCCGTCATCGTGGTCGAAGGCCTCGGGCCGGTGCGGGCCATGCGCCGGTCGTGGCGGCTCGTACGGCGAAGGCTCTGGCCGACGGTCGGAACGTGCCTGCTGACCGCGCTCGTCGCGCAACTGGTGACGTTCGCGTTCGCTGCGGTCTCGTCCGTGTTCCTTGGCGTTTCGTGGGGGTGGATCGTCAACGCCGCTCTCAGCACGGTCGCGGCCCTCCTGGCCGCCATCGTCGTGGCTGGCGCGACCACGTTGCTGTATCTGAACCTCCGTGTCCGCACCGAGGGTCTCGACCTCGAGATGCGCGCCGCCGCCGTGTTCGGTGGCCCATGATCGGTCACGAACTCGTCGTCGCCGTCACGGCCCGGTGGCTCGACCTCCCGGCGCCGGAGCACGACCCCGACGAGGTCCGCACGACGGCGCGCGAGATCCTCGCTAGGCGCGAGTTCCAGCCACCGAGCAAGAGCACGCTCGAGCGCATCGTCGACTGGATCGGTCGCCAGCTCGACCGCCTTTTCGGGCGGCTCGGCCCCGGGCAAGGCGGCAGCCGAGCGCTCACGTGGCTGCTACTGCTGGCCGCCGTCGGCGCGGTCGTGTGGCTCGCGTATCGCACCGTGCGCGACCGCGGCCGTTGGCGCCGCCCAGGCGAGGAGGCGGGCGCCGACGTGACCGTCGAGGAGACGCGACCCTCGTCGGAGTGGCGGGCCGAGGCCGACCGCCTCGAGGCCGCGGGGCGGTGGAAGGACGCGCTCCGCTGCCGCTACCGGGCGCTGGTCCAGGATCTCGTCGAGGCGGGGGTGGTCGCCGACGTCGCCGGTCGGACAACGGGCGAGTACCGCAACGAGGTCGCCACCGCCCTGCCCGACGTGGCGCCAGCGTTCAGCGATGCCACCGAGTTGTTCGAGCGCGCGTGGTACGGCGACCGTGCCACCGGCGCAGCCGAGAGTGAGCGCTTCCGCGATGTCGAGGCGGGCGTGCTCACCGGTGCCGGGACACGCGCGTGAGAGGGCGTCTCTTCTGGGCCGGCGTCCTCGCCGTCGTCGTCGTCATCGCGCTGGTCGCCGGATCACCCAGTCGGTCCGACAGCCTGCCGCTCTCGCCGTCATCGACCGACCCCACAGGCACCCGAGCCCTGGTGCTCTTGCTCGAGGAGTTGGGAGGCGACGTCGACGTCAGCGGCGCCGTACCCGACTCGGGCCGCGGGACCGCGCTGCTCCTCCGCGACGGCCTCGACGACGACGAACGAGCCCGGCTCGGCCGATGGGTGGCCGCGGGCGGCGTGCTCGTGGTGGCCGACCCCGAGTCGTCGTTCGTTCCGAAGCTCAGCGACCGTTCGCCCGACGAACGGGTCCGGTCCTGTGAGATCGCCGCACTCACGGGCGTCGCACGGCTGGACGCGCCCGATGCGGTCGCGTTCGACGCGCCCGCGGGGACCGTCGCGTGCTTCGGCGGTCTCGTCACCATCACCGATCGCGACAACGGCACCGTCGTCGCCATCGGATCGCTCGCCGTGTTCACGAACGAGTTGATCGGTCAGTTCGACAACAGCGTTCTCCTGGCTGCACTCCTCGCCCCGACGACGGGCACGCACGTGACCTTCCTCGATCCGCGGGGCGCCACCGGTCACCTGTCGCTGCTCGACCTCGTTGCCCGGCGGGTCAAGCAAGCGGTCGTTCAGCTGGGTGTCGCCTTCCTGTTCTACGCACTGTGGCGGGCCCGCCGGCTCGGACGGCCCGTGGCCGAGTCGCAGCCGGTGCAGATCGCGGGGAGTGAGCTCGTCGGCGCGATCGGCCAGCTCCTCCGCCGCCGTCACGATCCGGCGCCGGCCGCCGCGCTGCTCCGCGCCGACACTCGCCGCCGGATCGCACCCGACGTCGGCATGACGGCCAACGCGCCCGTGTCCGCGCTGGCCGCGGCGGTCGCGGCCCGCACCGGCGCTGATCCCGAGCACATCGCGTCGGTGATTGCCGACACGCCGATCTCTGGCGACGCCGGCCTCGTCGTGCTGGCCGGCGCGCTCGAGTCCGTCCGACAGGAGGTGCGCCATGGCCGACAGTGAGTCCGTGATGGGCCGAGACGACGGTCTCCGCCCCATCCTCGCCTTGCGGGACGAGGTGGCCAAGGTCGTGGTGGGGCAGGACGGGATCGTGTCGGGTTTGGTCGCCGCGCTGCTCGTGCGCGGCCACGTGCTGCTGGAGGGCGTGCCGGGCGTCGCCAAGACCTTGCTCGTCAAGGCCGTCGCGGCCGCGCTCGACCTCCAGTTCAAGCGGGTGCAGTTCACGCCGGACCTGATGCCGTCAGACGTGATCGGCCAGATCATCCTCGAGGGCCAGTCGCGGAAGTTCGCGTTCCGTGAGGGTCCCGTGTTCACCAATGTGCTCCTGGCCGACGAGATCAACCGCACGCCGCCCAAGACCCAAGCCGCCCTGCTCGAAGCGATGGAGGAGCGGCAAGTGTCGGTGGAGGGCGGGGCCCGTCCGCTGCCGGAACCGTTCATCGTGGTCGCCACCCAGAACCCCGTGGAATACGAGGGGACGTACCCGCTGCCGGAAGCGCAGCTCGACCGCTTCCTGTTCAAGCTCGTGGTCGGCTACCCGAGCGCGGCGCAGGAGCAGGAGGTGTTGGCCCGGCACGACCGGGGCCTCGATCCTCACGACCTTGCGTCGACGGGCATCCGGGTGGTCGCGGGCGCGGCCGACCTCGACGCGGCCCGGGCGCGGATCGACCGGATGCAGGTCGAGCCGCCCGTGCTCGACTACATCGTCCGCTTGGCCCGCGCCACCCGCGACTCGCCGTCGCTCGGGCTAGGCGTGTCCCCTCGGGGCGCGGCGATGCTCCTGCACGCGGCGAAGGCGTGGGCGTGGCTGGCCGGCCGTGAGTACGTCACGCCCGACGAGGTCAAGGCGATGGCCAAACCCGCCCTGCGGCACCGCATCCTGCTCCGGCCCGAGCTGGAGCTCGAAGGCGCCACCCCCGACGGCGTGCTCGACGGCATCCTCGCCACCGTGGCCGCTCCCCGCTGATGCTCGTCCCGACTCGCCGTTTGGCGGTGGTCGCCCTCGCGCTGGCGGCCGTCCTTCTCGTCCTGCCCGACAGCCTGCCGGTGGGCTTGCTTGTGCTCAACGGCTTGCTGCTCGTCTTCGCCGTGGTCGACGCCGTCCTGGCACCGGCGCCCGACCGTGTGCCCATCGAGCGCGACGCCCCGGCCGTCCTGACGCTCGGCGCGCTCGGCTCGGTGACGTGGCGGATCCGCAACCCGACGGCTCGGCGCCTGCGGGTCGCGATCGCCGACGAGCTCGCACCGTCGCTGCACGCCCGCAACCGTCGCAGCCGGGTGTCGTTGCCACCGAAGGCGACGGCCACGGTCCGCACCGACATCCGGCCGTCGCGCCGCGGCCGGTTCGACATCGACGAGCTCGTCGTGCGCGTGGACGGCCCCCTCGGGCTGGGCGCCCGCCAGGGCGCCCGATCGACGGCCGCGGTGCTGCGCGTCCACCCGCCGTTCCGATCGAAGGACGAAGCCGAGTTGAAAATCGACAAGGCCCGCATCCTGGAGGTGGGGCTGCGCTCGGCCCAAGGCCGAGGCGGCGGCACCGAGTTCGAACAGCTCCGCGAGTACTCCCACGACGACGAGTTCCGGCGGGTCGACTGGGCGGCGACGGCTCGCACGGGCAAGACGATCGTGCGCACCTACCGCGCCGAGCGGAACCAAACGATCATCGTGTTGCTCGACAACGGCCGCGTGATGGCGGGTCGCGTTGCGGACGTACCCCGGGTCGAGCATGCGATGGATGCGGTGATGATGCTCACCGCGGTGGCCACCCGGCTCGGTGACCGGTGCGGACTCGTGACCTTCGACCGCGAGGTCCTCAGCATCGTGCCCCCGCGGCTCGGCCGCGATCAGCTCGGTCGGGTCACCGAAGCGATGTACGCGCTCGAGCCGGCGTTGGTCGAGAGTGACTATCGGGGCGCATTCACCGCCACGCTGGCCCGGTTCCGGCGGCGGGCGCTGTTGGTCATCCTCACCGAGCTCGTCGAGCAAGCCGTCGGCGAGTATCTCCTGCCCGCGCTGCCGCTCATCGCCCGCAACCACCTCGTCCTCATCGGAGCCGTCCGGGACCCGGATGTGGCGGCGTGGGCGGTGGCGGTTCCCGAGGACCCGGCCGAGGCGTACCGCAAGGCCGCCGCCGTCAGCGCCCTTGACGAGCGGGCGCGCACCATCGCCCGGCTCCGAGGCGTCGGCGCCACCGTGGTCGACGCCGCCCCCGGCGAGCTCGCGGCCCGGCTCACCGACGCCTACCTCAAGGTCAAGGCGACCGGCCGTCTCTAGCTGCTATGCGGCGGGTGGGGGTTTCTCGCCGAGGACGCCGGTCATGCCCATCGACTCTGCGGCCCGGCCCTGGGTCACGACGTACGCCCAGAACGCGGCGGCGACGAGCACGCCGACGCCGACGCGCACGGCGGTGGCGAGCCCGCTGGGCGTCACGAACCCCTCGACGATGCCGGCGACGACGAACGCGAGCACCAACCCGATGACGATCGTCACCGACCGCCGGCCCTCGATAGCCACGGCCTCACCTCGGGTGCGGTCGCCGGGCGCGATCACCGACCACCCAAGGCGTAAGCCGGCCGCGCCCGCGACGACGACGGCCGACAACTCGAGCAGACCGTGGGGAAGGATCAACCCGAAGAACTCGCCGCCGCGCCCGACCGACACGAACAGCGCGCCGAGGACGGCGACGTTCAACCCGTTGTAGACGAGGATCGCCGCCGTCCCGACGCAGAGCAGGATCCCGAACGCGAACGCGACGATCGAGACCCGGATGTTGTTCGTCAGCACCTTGGCCGAGAACTCACCGGCGGGCTCCGACGAGTAGTAGTTCTGCTCGGCCACGATCAGCGCGTCCCGCTCGGTCCTCGGGATGGCGACGTCGAGCGCTCGCTGCGAGCTCGTCAGCCACACGCCAAGGACGAGGGCCGGCACGAACATCAGCGCCGCGCTCGCGGCGATGAACCGTCGTGACGACCACACGGCGCCGGGGAAGGTCAAGGCGAAGAAGCGGGCGACGGCCCGGGTGCCACCGCCCGGTTGACCGTAGATCACCCCGTTCGCACCCGCGACGAGCATCGTGAGGCGGGCCGACAGCGCGGGGTCGCGGTACGCGGCCCGCGCGTACGAGAGGTGCGCGGAGGCGCGCTGGTACAGCTGCACGAGCTCGTCGAGCTCGGTCGCGCCCAAATGCCGAACGCCGCGGCGGGCCCGGTTGGTGAGCAGCGCGAGGCGCGCCCACGTCGCCTGGTTGCGGACGATGAAGCGGTCGATGTCCACGGCGACCGTTACCGTACGTCGCGATGGTCTCAGCCGGCGCCGGCCTCGGTGGCGGGCCGCCGCGTGGCATCGTCACTCCCGAGGCCGTTCTCCTCGAGTTCGAGACCGCGGGGCTCGCGTCGCGGTCGCTGGCGGCGGCCATCGACTTCGCCGCCCGCGTGGGCATGTTCCTCTTGCTCCTCTTCCTGTTCGGTCTTGTGTTCCAAGCCTTGGGCACCGATTCGGAGTGGCTGGCGTACGCGCTCATCTTCGTCGGCGGGCTCGCGATCCTGGTCGGCTACTCGATCGTGTTCGAGTGCCTGTGGAACGGGCGCACGCCGGGGAAGGCCGCGCTCAGCCTCCGAGTCGTGACGACGGAGGGTGGACCTGTGCGGTTCCGCCACGCCGCGGTGCGCAGCGCGGTCGGCCTCATCGACTTCTACCTCGTGCCGTTCGGCGTCTGCGCCACGGTCTCAGTCGTGTTGAGCCGCCGGAGCCAGCGGCTCGGTGACCTTGCGGCCGGCACGATCGTGCTGCAGCAGCGCAGCGGCGTGTCCGACGCGATGCCGATCGCCTTCCCGCCGCCTCCCGGCCTGGACGCCTACGTCGCCTCGCTCGACGTGAGCGCGATCACCGAGGACCAATACGGCGTCCTGCGGGGATTCCTCACCCGGGTGTTCGAACTGTCGCCCGAGGCCCGCGGCTCGTTGTCGGTGCGATTGGCCAACCCGCTCGCGGAGGCGATGCGCCACACGCCGCCACCCGGGCTCCACCCCGAGATCTTCCTCGCGGCCGTCGCCGCCGCGTACCAGCGCCGCCATGGCGGTCCGGCGGTCTGGTTCCCGCCGCGCCCGCCGCCGCCCCCGCCCCCGTATCGGCCGTAGCCTTGACCCCCGTGGACAGGTACGTCTATCTCGATCATGCGGCCACCACGCCGATGCGCGCGGAGGCGGTCGACGCGATGATGCCGTTCCTGTCGGAGCGGTTCGGGAACCCGTCCGGCGCCCACGCGTTGGCTCGCGATGCACGCCGGGCCGTCGATGACGCTCGGGACGTGATGGCGGATGCCCTTGGATGCGCGCCCGGCGAGATCGTGTTCACCGGCGGTGGTTCGGAGGCCGACAACCTCGCCGTGTTCGGCGTCCACGGTCGGGGCGCCGACGGGAAGCGCGTGCTGTGCACTGCGGTCGAGCACCATGCCGTGCTCCACCCCGTAGCGGCCCTCGGCGGTCAACTGATCGGTGTCGATTCTCGCGGCATCGTCGACCTCGACGCCCTGGCGGCCCAACTCGACGACCGCGTTGGCTTCGTGTCGGTGATGCTGGCCAACAACGAAGTGGGCACGGTGCAGCCGCTCGACGCGGTCCGCGACGTGGTGCACGACCGCGCGCCGAGCGCGGTGATCCACACCGACGCGGTGCAGGCGTTCCCGTGGCTCGACGTCGCCACCCGGGCAGCCCCGGCCGACCTCGTGTCGATCAGCGCGCACAAGTTCGGTGGCCCGAAGGGCGTCGGCGCGCTCGTGGTGCGCGGCGGCACTCCGCTGGCGCCGCTCATCCTGGGCGGCGGTCAAGAGCGCGAGCGGCGGAGCGGGACGCACAACGTGGCGGGCATCGCCGCGATGGCGGCCGCCGCCGCCGTCACCGTCGATGAGCGCAAGGCCGTCGTCGACCGCGTGTCGGCGTTGCGCGACCGCTTAGCCGACCACGTGTTGGCGGCGGTGCCGGGCGCCATCGAGACCGGCGAGCGGACCGTGAAGATCGCGGGCAACTGTCACGTGTGCTTCCCCGGTATCGAGAGCGAGGCGCTGCTTTTCCTGCTCGAGCAGCGGGGCGTGTACGCGTCGGCGGGCTCGTCGTGCGCGAGCGGCGCTCAGGAGCCGTCGCACGTCCTCACCGCGATGGGCGTCCCCCGCGAAGTCGCCCTTGGCTCCATCCGTCTGTCGCTCGGTGTCACGACCACCGACACCGACGTCGACGTCGCCATCGCCGCCATCGTGGCCGGCGTGGCCCATCTCCGGCGGACCGGTTCGTGAAGGTGCTCGTCGCCATGTCTGGTGGCGTGGACTCATCCGTGGCGGCCGCCCTCCTTCTCGACGCCGGCCACGACGTCACCGGCGTGACGATGAAGCTGTGGGGCGGTCCGTCCGACACCGGCTGCTGCTCGGTCGCGGACGTCGACGACGCCCGCCGCGTGGCGCAGCAACTCGGCATCGACCATCACGTGTTCAACTTCGGCGACGCGTTCGAGGAGCACGTCGTCGCGCCGTACGTCGCCGACCATGCTGCCGGGCGCACGCCGAATCCCTGCGTCGAATGCAACCGCCACGTGAAGTTCGACAAGCTCCTGCGGCGGGCCGCGGCGCTCGGCTTCGACGCGGTCGCGACGGGGCACCACGCCCGGATCGTCGACACCACGGGTGGACCTCGGCGCGTGGCGCGCGGTGCGGATCGGGCGAAGGACCAGAGCTACGTCCTGGCCATGCTCGGGCCGGCCGAGTTGGCGCGGCTGGTGTTCCCGGTCGGCGAGCGCACCAAGCAGGACGTGCGGGCGCTGGCGGGCGCCCGTGGACTCCGGACCGCCACCAAGCCCGACAGCCAGGACGTCTGCTTCATCACCGCGACCGGAGGCCGGCGCTCGTTCCTGTGCGACCGCCTGCGCCTGCACGAGGCACGCGTCGTCGATCGCGAGGGACGCGAGGTTGGCCACGTCGACGCGGTCGAGCTGGTGACGATCGGCCAACGGCGGGGCCTTGGCCTCACCCGCGGTCACGGCGACCCGCGGTACGCGGTGGCGGTCGACGTTGCGTCGCGCACGGTGACGGTCGGCTCGGACGCCGACCTGCTGACTCCTGGCCTTGCCCTCGAGGCGATGGCGTGGTCCGGCGGCCCGGTCGACGGTGCCGTGTTGGCCCAGTGCAGCGCGCACGGAGCGGCCCGGCCCGCGACGTTCGACGTCGCCACCGGCGTGCTCACATGGGACGAGCCGCAGCGGCGGGTCGCCCCCGGCCAGACGGTCGCCCTCTACGACGGCGACCACGTCCTCGGAGCCGGGTTGGCGGCGCTGCAACCTCCGGCGGGAATCGTCCCGGTCCACCGGCGCGCGTCCTTCGGCCCCGCTTCGGCACTTTCATTCCCGAGGGTGAGGGCGACGGAAAACGTCCCCGCCAGCGTCGAGAACGGGGCTTGTGCCTCGGGCTCACACGGGGAGGCGGCGGCGGCGGGCTTCGGCGAGGAGACTGCCGGGCCGGCCCGGGGTGAAGAGGATCCCGTTCGCGCCGACGAGTTCGGCGGGCCGGCGCCCGCGGCGGAGTCCCACCGTCGTCGTCTCCGTGAGGTCCAGGGCGAGCGCGAGGCCGACGGCACGAGCCGTGAGGTCGAGGCTGTCGGTGCCGCGCTCCGCTGGCCCGATCCGCCGTACCCGATCGCGAAGGAACAGCACCGGTTCCGTCAGCGCCAACGGGTCGTGGATCACGACCCCGGCGGGGACGAACACCACCCAGCGTCGCGACAGCCCGTGGAGGGCGCGGGCGGCGACGAGCGCCGCGGGCCCGCCGGCCAGCAACGCGAGTAGCCCCGCGACCCATTGATGGGCCGCGAGCAAGAGGGGACCGCTCGCGACGCCCGCGGCCACCACCGCCCACGCCAGGACGACCGGTCCGAAGAGCAAGGGTCCGGGTGTACGCAACGCCATGCGCCGCTCCGGTCCGTACGACGAGCCGTCCACGAACGCATCCGCCGTCGTCGGCGTCAGCGCCACGGCGACGGTGAGCGTGCTCCATGTCAACGCGACGACATCGCTCGCGTCGACCGACGCACCCAGCGCTCCCCAGAGCGCAGCGGCCAATGCGGCCGGGGCGCCGATACGCACGACGGTGAGGCTCGTCGTGCGGGGCACGAGTGTGGCCACCAACCCCACGACCCACGCCGCCCACGCGATCGTGGAGGCGACGACGCGGACGTCGACGCTCGCCGGCCGCAGCGCGTCGGCCAACGCCGGGCCGACGGTGAGCGGCAGGGCCGCCCATCCGATGCGGGCCAGCCATGAGGGGGCCACGGACACGGCCGGAGATTTGCGCGTACGGGGTGGCCGTGGCTATTCAGGGGCGGTCCGGGGGAACTGCGAAGGAAGGGGGAGCCGACGTGGCCGAGGTTCGGCTCGTCGACCTCGAGGTCATCAAACGCTTCAGTTTCGCGGTCCGCCAGGGGAGCGCCGCGGTGGAGGACGTGCTGGCGGGGCTCGACGCGGACCGAGACCAGCTGGTCGCGATGCTGCGCCGGGAGCGACGGTCGTCGCCGTGACCTCCCCCGGGCGCGCGCCCGTGGACTCATTGGCCGGCGTGGCCACGGGCATCGGCAGCCTTCCCCACGTCGACCCCGATGTCGCGGTCGCGCTCGTCCTCGAGCGATTCCCTGACCTCCCCGCGGCGCCGTCCCTTCCGCGCCGGTCACCGAACGAGGGGATGCTGGCGCAGGGCGCATGGGGCGCCGCCGGGGTGACGATCGGCCCGGACGGCACGCTCTTCGTCGACCTCGACCGCCTCGACCCCGAGGCGCCGGTGGCCGACGCCAATTTCGACGGCGACGCCTTCGTCGGTCTGCGCCGGTTCCTGGTCGCGGTCGCGGGGCGCACCGGGCCCGTGAAGCTGCAACTCACCGGGCCGGTGACCCTCGGGCTCGCGTTCCACAATGCCGGCGCGCCGGCGGAGCTCGCGTTCACAGCCGCGGCCTCCATCGTCGAGCAACGTGTCGCGCTCCTTCACGACCTCGTCCGGAGCGCCGTACCCGCCGCGTCGGCCCTGGTGTTCCTCGACGAGCCGGGCCTCACCGGCGCACCGCATCCTGGGTTCCCGATCTCGCTCGGCCGCGCGGTCGATGTGCTCGCCACCTCGGTGTCGAGACTGGCGCGGTGGGCGGTGACCGGGATCCACTGTTGCGGACGAGCCGACTGGGGAGCCGTCGTCGCGGCCGGTCCCGGCGTCCTCTCGCTCACCGTGGAGGCCGCGGCCGAACTGCCCGGTGCGATCCTGCGCCCGTTCCTCGACGGTGGGGGCTGGGTGGCGTGGGGCGCGGTCCCCACGGACGGGCCGGTCGGTCTCGGCGCCGAGCGGCTGTGCCGGGCATTGGCCGACCAATGGGTCCGGCTCGTGCGGGAAGGTTGCGACCCGGGACGGCTCAGCGCCCAGTCGCTCATCACCCCCGCGTGTGGCTTGGCCCTCCACGGCGAGAGCCAAGCCGATCGCGTGTTGGCCATCACCGCCGAGATCGCCGTCGGTCTGCGTGGCCGGATCGGCCCGTCACTTCGCCATCCGTGGCAAGTGTCCGACGGATCCTGAGCTTTGGCTTTCGACCGCGGCGTTCGCTGACTAGGCACCTCTCGTCATTTCGCGACGCCGCCTGTTCTGGCGCCGCAGCTCGTGCGATGTCACCGTCACGAAGGTGTCGGGGGCACGTGACGGTCACGCTGCCCGCGGTCCTCGACGGCGAGGCGTACACGGTCACCTTGACATCGGCCAGCCAGTCGGGTCATACGATCGGCGAGGTGGCGACCGGCGACCTCACCGATCAGATCCGAGACCGGGTCGATGAGCTCCGCGAGCTCATCGAGTACCACAACCGCCGCTATCACGAGCTCGACGACCCGGAGATCTCCGACGCCGACTACGACGAACTAGTCAGAGAACTGCGCCTCCACGAGGAGCAGTTCCCAGAGCTCGTTACGCCGGACTCGCCGACGCAGGCGGTCGGTGCCGCGGCATCGTCGTTGTTCGCGCCCGTCGCACACCGGTTGCCGATGATGTCGCTCGACAACGCGTTCTCGCTCGACGAGCTGCTGGCGTGGGGGAAACGGATCGAGCGGGCCTTGGGCGACCCAACGGCCCACCCCGTCGATTACGTGTGCGAGCTGAAGATCGACGGGTTCGCCATCTCCCTCACCTACGAGGGCGGCCAGTACGTGCGCGCCGCCACGCGGGGCGACGGGCGCACAGGAGAGGACGTCACCGCCAACATCGCCACCATCGCCGCCGTGCCGCAACGCCTGGCCGGCGACGGCGATCCGGTGCCAGCACTGCTGGAGGTGCGGGGCGAGGTCTACATGCCGGTGACCGCGTTCGAGGCGCTCAACAAGCGGCAGGCGGACGCCGGCGACCGCTTGTTCGCGAACCCGCGCAACTCGGCCGCGGGCTCCGTGCGCCAGAAGGATCCGGCGGTCACCGCGAGTCGCGACCTGTCGGTGTGGACGTATCAGCTCGGTGCCACCGAAGGCGCGCCCAAACTCCAGTCCCACAGCGACACGCTCGAATGGCTGCGCGCCTTCGGCTTTCCGGTCAACCCCAACATCCGCACCCTCGGCACCCTCGACGACGTCTACGAGTTCTGCCAGCACTGGCAGGAGCATCGCCACGACCTCGACTACGAGATCGACGGCGTGGTCGTCAAGGTCGACGACCTGCGCCAGCGCAACGAGCTGGGGTCGACGTCGCACGCACCCCGCTGGGCCATCGCCTACAAGTTCCCGCCCGAAGAGCGCACCACGACGCTCAAGGAGATCATGGTCAGCATCGGTCGCACCGGGAAGGCGACCCCCTTCGCGGTGCTCGAGCCGGTCTTCGTCGGTGGCTCCACGGTCGGGTTGGCGACGCTGCACAACGAAGATCAGGTACGAGCGAAGGACGTCCGGCCGCGGGACACGGTGATCGTGCGCAAAGCGGGCGACGTCATCCCCGAGGTCGTGGGCCCCGTCTTGGCCGACCGGCCCGCGGACTCCGAGCCGTGGACCTTCCCGACGACCTGCCCGGTCTGCGAGGGACCGCTCGTGCGGCTCGAGGGCGAGAGCGACACGTTCTGTACCAACGTCGACTGCCCCGGCCAGCGCAAGGCCCGGATCGGGCACTTCACCAGCCGGGGCGCCATGGACATCGAGGGGCTCGGCGACCGCACCGTCTCCTTGCTGCTCGATCGCGGGTTCATCCACGACGCCGCCGACATCTACACGCTCGACGTCGGCCGCTTGCGTGAGCTCGACGGCTTCGGCGACGTGTCGATCGCCAACCTGCAGCGGGCCATCGAGGCGTCGAAGTCGAGGCCGCTCGCCAGCTTGCTCGTCGGGCTGGGCATCCGCCACGCCGGGGGGACGATCTCGACGCTGCTCGCGCGCGCCTTCGGCCACCTCGATCGGATCATCGCCGCCACCGAGGAGGAGATCGGTTCCGTGGACGGGGTCGGGCCGACGATCGCCAGCAGCGTCCACGAGTTCTTCGCCAACGAGCGCAACCTGACGGTCGTCGACAAGCTGCGGGCCGCGGGCGTCGACTTCGGGAGGGTGGAGCAGTCGAGCGCGCCCCAGACGGTCGCCGGCATGTCGATCGTCGTCACCGGCACGCTCGAGGGCTTCAGCCGCGAGGTCGCCGAGGAGGCGATCAAGGAGCGGGGCGGCAAGGCGCCCGGGAGCGTCTCGAAGAAGACCACTGCGGTCGTCGTCGGCGAGGCCCCCGGCACCGCGAAGGTGACGAAGGCCGAAGAGCTCGGTGTGCCGATCATCGACGAGGCCGCCTTCGTCCACCTCCTCGAGACGGGCGAGCTCCCCGGCGGCTGAGCATCAGCCCGCCGCTAGTCGACGAAGAAGCACCAGTCGATCGGCGAGTGGGCGTCGGCCCGGGTGGACTCGACCCGCCACACGATCGCGCTCACGCAATTGCGGCCGGGCGGGAGCTGTTCGATCTCGGCGCCTTCGGCGGGGGTGAAGAACACCTGATACAGCGCGGGCACCCGCTGCAGTTGATCCTCCGGGATCTCGGTGCCGTTGACGATCAGCACGCCGGTCCACCCGGGCAACAGGTCGATCCCGATCTGGGCCTGGCGCAGCACATGATCGCCGTTGGCGGGCTGCTGCAGCTCCCAGACGTCGGATGGCCCCGACTCCTGGATCTCCGGGTCGCCGGTCTTCGCGTGGCGGACGGCCAGGGTGAAGCCCGCGAGCACGACGAGAACGACGACCACCGTCGCCACCCGCACGAGCCGGGCGCGGGTCTCGGGGGCCATCGTGGACGTAGGCATCAGGACCTCGGGAGCTCAGGGGTGGGGACGGCGTGGGCCGAGGTGGGCAGCAGGCCGATCGTGAGCACGGGGGCCGCCATCCGGTCATGGGCACCTCCACGGCCCTCGGCGCTCGCGAGGGCGCCGGCGACCACGAGCGTGAAGGGTGGCCAGTCCTCGGGCAACGCCGCGCTGGTGGACAGGAGTCAGCTCTCCTCGACGAACAGTCGCGACAGCCGACGGTTCATCACTTCGATGCGAGTGCGCAGCTCACCGTCGGGCATCCCGTCGCGCACCGCCTCGATCAGCTTCCACAGGCGCGGATACACGATCGCCTCGATGTCGCAGACCAGATGCATGGACACGTCACCCATGCGGCTGCGGATGAGCACCGCTTCGATGAACCGTCCGAGCCGGGCCGGTAACGGATCGTCCGTGCGTTCCGACTCCACCAGCAAGCGGTCGACCATGCCCGCACAACCCTCGTCGTCCCACAGCTGGCCGAGGCGCACGAACTCCTCGAGCTCGTCGGCGAGGTCCGTGCGCACGGCCATGATTCTCGCAGCCCGGCACGCGGATCGGACAGCCGGCGGCTCGGCGCGCATGTACACGGTGGGCGGGTGGTCGCCAACTACCCTCGGAACCCGATGGCCCTCTCCCGAATGAGCGACCACATCGGCCGCGTCCTCAGTGGGAGGTACCGGCTCATCGCTCCGATCGGATCCGGAGCGTCGGCGCAGGTCTTCCTGGCCGACGACACGCGCCTGCGCCGCCGAGTCGCGCTCAAGCTCCTCCACGCGGCCCTGGCCGACGACGACGCCTTCCTGCGCCGGTTCCGGGCCGAGGCACAGGCGGCCGCCGCGCTCAATCATCCCAACGTCATGGCCGTCTACGACTGGGGTGACGAGGAGATCCCCTACCTCGTCACCGAGTACCTCGGCGGCGGCAGCCTGCGCGGCATGTTCGACCGGGGCCACGTGCTCACCACGTCGCAAGCCCTGCTCGTCGGGCTCGAAGCGTCGCGAGGCCTCGAGTTCGCCCACCGGCGCGGGTTCGTCCACCGCGACATCAAGCCTGCCAACCTCCTCTACGGCGACGACAGCCGGCTGCGCATCGCGGACTTCGGACTGGCCCGCGCGCTGGCCGAGGCCGCGTGGACGGAGCCCGCGGGGGCGGTGCTCGGCACCGCCCGCTACGCGTCGCCCGAGCAGGCGCGGGGCGAAGCGGTCGACGGCAAGGGCGACGTGTACTCGCTGGCCCTCGTGCTCATCGAGGCGGTCACCGGACAGGTGCCGTTCGCAGCGGACACCACGATCGCCACCCTCATGGCCCGCGTCGATCGTGCGGTACCGGTGCCCGACACGCTCGGGCCGTTGCGGGGGGTCCTCGAGCGGGCCGGGCGGCCCGATCCCGCCGACCGACCCGACGCCGGCGAGTTCGGGGTCGGGCTCATGGCCGCGGCCGAGGAGCTTCCCCGGCCCAAGCCACTCCCCCTCGTCGGCGCGACCGTGCCGATGGACGACATCACGGTCGTCGACCGCGACGCGACCATGCTTCCGCCGCGCCCGGACCAGCCCACCGTCTTCGACCAGGAAGGGGGCGCCCCGCCGGGGCGCGACGAGCGGCTCCCGCGCCGGCGCCGGCGATGGCCGAAGGTGACCCTCGCCGTCCTCCTCGTGCTGCTCCTCGGAGCCGGCGCAGCCTTTGCTGCGATGCAGCTGTACGTCCCCAGTCATGCGGTGCCGCGGCTGACAGGCCTCACCGAGGAGCAGGCCCGGGCGCTGATCAGCCAGTCGCACTGGAATGTGGAGCGTAAGGAGAGCCGTCAGGACGAGAGCACGCCAGGCGAGGTGCTCGCGCAGAGTCCGAGCCCCAAGACCAAGCTGCGCGAAGGCAAGACCGTCACGATCACCGTGTCGCTCGGCAACACGCTCGTGGACGTGCCGCAGGACCTCGTTGGCATCCCCTTCACCGACGCCGCCACCCGCCTCGACACCCTCGGCCTCGTCGCCGGCGATCCGACGCGGCAGTTCGACGAGAACGTGCCCAAGGATTTCGTGATCTCCCTCGCCGAGGGCACACCCCCGCAGATCCCGCGCGGCGACACGTTGACGTTGGTCGTGTCGGACGGGCCCCAACCCCGCGCCGTCCCCGATGTCGGCCAAGGCGGCACATTCGAGGCCGCGGCGGCCGCGCTGGCGGCGGTGCAGCTCCAAGCCGTTCAGGTGCCCACGTTCCACGACACGATCCCCGCCGGCCAGGTGATCGGCACCGATCCCCCCGCGGGCACCGAGGTCCCGCGCGACTCGCCGGTGAACGTGCTCGTGTCACAGGGACCGGAGCTGATTCCGATCCCGGACGTCACCGGGAAGTCGGTGAGCGAGGCGACCCAGATCCTTTCGAACGCCGGGTTCGTCGTCGATCAGGTGCAGGGCAATCCCACCCAGCCCGTGCTCATCACCGACCCGCCGCCGAACGAGCCGCACATCCGCGGCACCAAGGTCGTCATCTACACACGACGGTAGGGTCACGCTCTTATGGGAGCGCTCGACGGTCGTGTGGCCATCATCACGGGCGCGGGTCGCGGTCTCGGGCGGGAGCATGCGTTGCTGTTCGCGTCCGAGGGAGCCAAGGTCCTCGTCAACGATCTCGGGGCCGGGCCCGACGGCAGTGGGGCCGACCGCAGCGCGGCCGAGGAGGTGATCGACGAGATCGCCGCCGCGGGCGGCCAGGCCGTCGCCAATCACGACGACGTCGGCGACTGGGAGGGCGGACGCCGCCTCATCGAGGCGGCCGTCGAGGCGTTCGGCCGGCTCGACATCCTCGTCAACAACGCCGGCATCCTCCGGGACCGGGTGCTCGTGAACATGTCCGCGGAGGAGTGGGACGCTGTGATCCACGTGCACCTGCGAGGTCACTTCGTGCCCACCCGGTGGGCCGCCGCCTACTGGCGCGAGCGCGTCAAGGAAGGCAACGACAACCAGGCGAGCATCATCCACACCTCGTCGACCTCCGGGTTGCTCGGCAACCCCGGCCAGACCAACTACGGCGCGGCCAAGGCGGGCATCGGCGCGTTCTCCATCATCTGCGCGAAGGAGTTGGCCCGATACGGCGTGCGCTCGAACTGCATCGCGCCCGCGGCCCGCACCCGACTGACTGAAGCCACGCCCGGCCTGGGCGAAATGGTCGCGCCGCCCGAGGACGCGGCGCAGTTCGACGTATGGGACCCCGCCAACGTGTCGCCGCTGGTCGCATACCTCGCGACCGCCGACTGCCCGTTCACCGGCGAGACGTTCTTCGTCCAAGGCGGGATCGTGCGCCGGATGGAGCCATGGAAGATGGGTCCCGGCATCGAACGCGACACCCGCTGGACCCTCGAGGAGTTGGCGGCGGAGCTCCCGAAGCTCATGCAGTGAACCTCCCCGTGTGACCGATGCCCCGTTGACTTGGAGGTCCGGTTCGGCCTACCGTCTGAATCAGACTGTCGTCGCCACAGGGGGGATGCATGCCGACCACCACCAACCGCTATCTCGAGGGCAACTTTGGCCCGGTGAGCACCGAAATGACCGCGGTCGACCTGCCGGTGACAGGGCATGTTCCCGAAGCGCTCGAGGGGCGCTACCTGCGCAACGGTCCGAACCCCGTGCTGGCGCCCGATCCCGCGACCTACCACTGGTTCACGGGCGACGGCATGGTGCACGGCGTCCGCCTGCGCGGCGGCCGGGCCGAGTGGTACCGGAATCGCTATGTCCGCTCGGCTGCAGTCGCGGCCGCGCTGGGCGAGGAGCCGCGACCGGGACCCGTCCACGCCGACATGGACTTCGCCGCCAACACGAACGTGGTCGGCCAAGGCGGCCGGACCTTCGCCATCGTCGAGGCCGGCGCCCGTCCGTACGAGCTGACCTACGAGCTCGACACCGTCGGGCCGTGCGACTTCGACGGCACGTTGCCCGGCGGCTACACCGCCCATCCGAAGCGCGACCCGCTCACGGGCGAACTGCATGCCATGTCGTATTTCTGGGGATGGGGGAACAAGGTCCAGTACTCGGTGCTCGACGGGTCGGCGCGCGTGCGGCGCACCCTCGACGTCGAGGTCTCGGGCGCGCCGATGATGCACGACTTCTCGCTCACCGACGGCCACGTCGTGATCTACGACCTCCCGGTGACGTTCGACCTCGACGCCGCCATGTCGGGCGCCGGGCTCCCGTACCGGTGGGATCCCGGATATCCGGCACGTGTCGGGGTCCTGCCGCGGGAAGGCGGCGCCGACGACGTGCGCTGGTACGACGTCGAGCCCTGCTACGTGTTCCACCCGATGAACGCGTACGACGACGGCGACCGGATCGTGCTCGACGTCGTCCGCCATCCGAAGATGTTCGACCGCGATCGGCTCGGCCCGAACGAAGGGTCGCCCACGCTGGATCGCTGGACGATCGACACGAGCAGCGGCAAGGTCATCGAGGAGCGCCTCGACGATCGGCCCCAGGAGTTCCCGCGGGTGGACGAGCGGACGGTCGGCCGCCGCCACCGGTATGGCTACAGCGCGGCGGCGACGCTCGACGAGACCGATGTCCGCTTCGACGGCGTCGCCTTGTTGAAGCACGACTTCGAGCACGGCTCCGTCGAGGCGCGTGAGTTCACCAAAGGCGCCGGCGCCGCGGAGGGCGTGTTCGTGCCGCGAACGGCCGATGCCGCCGAGGACGACGGCTGGATCATGGCGTTCACGTACGACCCCGACCGCGACGTGAGCGACCTGCTCATCCTCGACGCCCAGGACATCGCCGGCGACCCCGTCGCCACCGTCCATCTGCCCCAGCGCGTCCCGTTCGGCTTCCACGGCAACTGGGTGCCGGACTGAGCACTCATCCCGAGGCTGTGGCGCTCGTGGGTCTCTGACGCCCCCGAGCGCCACATCCCCCGGAACCGCCACAACCTCCGCGAGAGCATCACCACGAATCGTGCGGTCTGCGCTACACTCGCTCGAGCGCTCGTTGGGCCTGTTGGGGCGGTTTGCCGGACGCGGTGTTCCCCAGCCGCCGCGATGAGGCGGCCGCCCCAACTGACCGAGCGGGTGTGTTGCGTGTCCAGCCCTCGATGGCCCTGGATAGCCTCGCTGCGTGCCGAGGAGCGATCGTCCGCCGCTGCGCGGTGAGCACGACGACTTCTCGGTGGAAGCCCCTGGCGCCGAAGAGGTCAGCGTCGTTCCGTGGCCGCTGCTCCTGCGCCAACGCATCGTCGAGCGGGTCGAACGCAGCGACCGTTATCCCTGGATCATCCTCGCCACGGTCCTGTTCGGGCTGTTCACGGTCGGCTTCACGATCACGATCCTGTCGAACTCGATCCCCCGTATTGCCGACGACCTGCATGCCGACGTCAGCACGCTCACGTGGATCCTGACCGGGCCGCTCTTGGCGTTCGCGGTGGTGGGTCCGGCGGCCGGGAAGCTCGGGGACCTCTACGGTCAGCGCCGCGTCTACCTCGCGAGCATGGTCTGCGTGTGTGTCTTTGCCGGTTGCACCGCGGTGGCGTGGAACGCGTCCGCACTCATCGCGTTCCGGATCCTGGGCGCGGCGACCGGCGCGGCGACCGGACCCGCGTCGATGGCGATGATCAACTCGCTGTTCCCGCCGCAGCGCCGGGCGCAGGCGATGGGCTACTGGTCGATGGTGGGCGCGGGCGGCCCGGTGGTCGGCGTGGTTGCCGGCGGCCCGATCGTTGAAGCCTTTGGCTGGCGGTGGATCTTCGTCGCACAAGTGCCGCTGACCCTCGCGGGCTTGCTCCTTGCGCTGGCGATCCTGCCCGACACCGAGCGCCAGCCGGAGACGACCTTCGACATCCCCGGTGCCCTGACCCTGGCGACCGTGGCCACTGCCGCGCTCCTCGCCATCAACCGGGGGCCGGTGTGGGGTTGGGCGAGCCCCGGCGTCATCACGGGCTTCGTCGTCAGTCCCGTCGCGCTCGCGGCGTTCGTGGCGATCGAGCGCCGGTCGGCGCATCCGCTGATACCGCTTGGCTATCTGCGACGACCGAATTTCGCGTTCCCGATCGCTACGCAGATGTTCACCAACTTCGCCTACATGGGTGGCTTCGTGATCACCCCGCTGCTCCTGCAGCGCGAGTTCGGCTACGGCCCGACGCACACCGGCAACCTCCTCATCGCAAGGCCGTTGACGTTCGCGGTAGCTGGGCCCGTCGCGGGCTATCTCGCCCTGCGCATCGGTGAGCGGACGTCGGCCATCGTCGGGGCGTCGGCGGTGGTCGCGTCGATGGTTGCCCTCTCGACGGTCGCGCCGGGAAGCAGCGATCTGGTCGTTGTCGGCGCGCTCGCGCTGTCCGGTGTCGGCCTCGGCGCCTCGTCGCCGGCGATGGCCGCCACGATTGCGAATGCCGTCGATCCGCACGATCTCGGCATCGCGGGCGCGACCCAACAGATGATGAACCAGTTCGGTGTCGTGCTCGGGATCCAGGTGATGCAGACGGTGCAGGCCGCCCGCGAGTCCTCGGTCGGGGCCGTCGCGGCGTACGGCGACGCCTACCTCGTCGGTGGCGCCGTCGCGGCCCTCGGCATCGTCACCGCGCTCTTCGTGCGGAGCAGCGCGGCGACCCGCGTACGCGAACCGGGCGCCCCCGAGAGCGCCCCCGAGGAGATCGAGCCCGCGTTCGGAGTGGCTACTCCGTCATCTCCTTGATCTTCGTGGCCACCTCCTGCGCGGTCGCATCGGGCGGCGTCGCCTGCATGGCCATCAGCTTGGTCATGTCGCCCTGAACCTTGATCTTGCCGGCCATGAACGCCTGCATCCCCGCTTGCGGGTTCTGGTCGACGATGATCGCCTTCGCCGTGTCGTAGTCGAGGGTGACCGTGAGGTCGGGGTTCTCGAGGTGACCCGTGTCGAGCTCGACCTCACCGCCCGAGGTGTCCATGTGGGCCTCGATGGTGCCGACCTCGGACACCTCCGGAGGTACGTCGGTGATGATCTGGTTCATCCGAACCGAGTGTGCGGGAGGCGTGCCCTTCCCGGCGAACTCGGCGCGGATCTTGCGCGCCTCTTCGCTCCACTCGTCGCTCAGGAACTTGTACTTCGGCACTTTGCTCTCCTTGTTGACTTTGGTTGGCAGCGGCGCACCCTACCGAAGAAGTGCTTGGTCAGCCCGATCGCACCACCGTGAGCGGGGTGCTCAGCGCCCCCTCGACTCGGCGGGCGATGGCGTCGTCGGCCGCCAACGTGCGCACCACCGAGCGAGCGACGAATTGGGCGAGATCGTCGACGGACCGGTGGATGCGACCGGTGCGATGGAAGTGACAGTAATAGCCGACGGCACCGACGACACCGAAGGCCAAGAGGGCGGGGTCCTCTTCGCGGATCAAGCCCGCGTCGATGCCTTCGAGCAGCAGCGCGCCCACGTCGGACGCGTGGACATCGGTGCCCCGGCGCAGGACGTCGACGAACTGCTTCTCGATGTTCTCGACCTCGAGCAAGGCGAAGAACGGGGCGTGCTCGGCCATGAACTTCACCGACGCCTGGGTGGCCTGCCCGATGCGGGTGAGGGCGTCGGCCGTCGGATCCATCGCGTCGGCCTGCTGGCGGCGAAGGCGCAGCCGGATGTTCTCGGCCAGCTCGCGGAACAGGGTCTCTTTGTTCTCGAAGTACCAGTAGAAGAGGCCCTTGGCGACGCCAGCGGCGCGGACGATGTCGACGATGCGTGTCTCGGCGTACCCGCGCTCCGCGAAGAGGACGGCCGCGCAGTCGAGCAGCTGCTGCTTGCGCTCCTGCCCTTGTGGCGTAAGCCGCCGCTGCGGGTCCATCGTGGGCAAAGGGAACCATGGCTTGACCCACGGGTCAATCTCATTGGCTCCTTCGCTATCCTGCGCCGGTGCCCGCCAGCAGCCGCGCCGAGCGCCTCGAGCACCGTGAGCGGAACCCGAAGTGGAAGAACCCGCCGCTGCGCATCGAGATGTCGGAGTGCATCAACTGCGACACCTGCATCCGTCATTGCCCGCCGCAGTTCGGCGCCATCTTCAATCACGGCATCGACGTGATCATCATCCCCGAGCTCTGCTCCGGCTGCGGCAAGTGCCTCGACCCGTGCCCGGTCGACTGCATCTACGAAGACCCCGACTGGACGCCGGGTCCGCAGGACTGGTGGGACGAACCCGCGACTGACGACCCTTACAAATGACATTTCGCCGCCCCCGCTCGAGGAGATCCTGACCATGACCGCGCCAATCATGCAAGGGGCCGAGCCGTTCAGCGCCGAGGGCGGGCCGCACGGTGTGCTCGTCCTGCACGGGTTCACGGGCAACTGCAACTCGGTGAAGGGTGTCGCCCGAGCGTTCGCCGAGGCCGGCTGGGCGGTCGAGTGCCCGTTGCTGCCGGGTCATGGCACCGCGATGGAGGACATGCTGGACACGACGTGGGCCGACTGGTCGGACGCGGCGGAGGCCGCGTACCAGCGGCTCGCCGGCCGGGTCGAGCGCGTCGTGGTGGCCGGGTTGTCGATGGGCGGCACCCTCACGGTGTGGCTCGCGACCCGCCATCCCGAGCTGGCCGGCCTCGTGTGTGTCAACCCGGCCATCGAGCCTCCGGGTCCCATGCGCGAGCTGGTCGACGCCGCGCTGGCGGGGGGCGATGAGGTCATGGCCGGCATCGGGTCGGACATCGCCGACCCGGACTCCACCGAGAGCGCATACCCGGGCACGCCGCTGCGTCCCTTGGTGTCGCTCATGGACGCCATCGACGCCCTGCAACCCCGCCTGGGCGACATCGCCTGCCCCGTGTTGATCCTCACCAGCATCGAGGATCACGTCGTGCCGCCGTCGAACAGCGACCACCTCGCGGCCTCGGTGGCGGGTCCGGTGGAACGGGTGACGCTCGCCCGGAGTTACCACGTCGCGACCCTCGACTACGACCGCGAGGTGATCATCGAGCGAGCGCTCGACTTCGCCGGGAAAGTCACGACCTCCTGAGGCAGGAGTCGACGCCGGACTGGGCGAATTGTCCCCACCATGTGGAGGGACGCCTGAGGATCGCCCCAACTTGGGCCAAGTGGCTTTGGTGAGCCCTAGGCTCACCGGTCGTGTCGGTACGCATCACGCGCGACGAGGTCGCCCATGTGGCGAGGCTGGCGCGGCTCGAGCTGACCGACGACGAGCTCGACCTGTTCACCGGGCAACTGGCCGCCGTCCTGGAGCACGCTGAGGACGTCGAGGCGCTCGACCTCGCCGACGTGCCGCCCACCGCGCACCCGTATCCGCTGATCAACGTGCTCCGCCCTGACGATGTTCGTCCGTCCCTCTACCGCGACGAGGTCCTGGCCCAAGCACCCGACGTCGAGGCCGCCCGCTTCAAGGTCCCGCCCGTCCTCGGTCCTCTCCCGTGACCGTCGCGCTCGACATCGCCGCGGCCGTGCGAGCAGGCGAGCGCTCGGCCCGTTCGGTCGTCGACGAGCACCTCGACCGCATCGCCGAGCGCGATGGTGAACTGCACGCGTTCAACCTCGTGCTCGCGGACGAAGCGCGGGCCGCGGCGGACGCCATCGACCGGACCGTGGCCGAGGGGCGAGACCCGGGTCCGTTGGCGGGCGTGCCCGTCGCGCTCAAGGACAACCTGTGCACGCGCGGCATCCCCACGACCTGCTCGTCGCGCATCCTCGAGGGCTGGCGTCCTCCGTACGACGCAACGGTCGTCGAGCGGCTGCGAGGGGCGGGTGCGATCGCCATTGGCAAGACGAACCTCGACGAGTTCGCGATGGGGTCGTCCACCGAGAACTCGGCCTTTGGGCCGACCCGCAATCCTCACGACCCGAGCCGAGTGCCGGGCGGGTCGAGCGGGGGGAGCGCCGCGGCCGTCGCGGCCGGTTTCGCGGCCGTCGCCCTCGGATCCGACACCGGCGGGTCGATCCGCCAACCGGCAGCCCTCTGTGGTGTGGTGGGGATCAAGCCGACGTACGGCGTCGTGTCCCGGTACGGCTTGGTGGCGTTCGCGTCCTCGCTCGACCAGATCGGCCCCTTCGCCGACACGGTCGCCGACGCCGCCGCCGTGCTCGAGGTGATCGCCGGCGCCGACCCGATGGACTCCACGTCGATACCGCGCCCGGCACCGTCGCTCCGTGCCGCTCTCGACGAAGGGGTCGACGGCCTCCGCGTCGGTCTGGTGCAGGAGTTCCTGGGCGACGGCATCGCGCCCGACGTGGCCGCACGGGTCCTCGACGCTGCGGGCGTCCTCGAACGCGCCGGCGCGAAGGTCGACGAGGCGTCGCTGCCGTCGGGCCTGTACGGGCTGTCGGCGTACTACCTCATCGCCCCGGCCGAGGCGTCGAGCAACCTCGCCCGCTACGACGGCGTTCGTTACGGGCTGCGCGTCACGGGCTCGACGACGGGGGAGATGTACGACCGCACGCGCACCGCAGGCTTCGGCCCCGAGGTCAAGCGCCGGATCATGCTCGGTACGTACGCGCTCTCGGCCGGCTACTACGACGCGTACTACGGGAAGGCGCAGCGGGTCCGCACGCTCATCCTGCGCGACTTCGAGCGGGCTTACGAGCAGTTCGACCTGCTCCTCTCGCCCACGTCGCCCACCACCGCGTTCGAGTTGGGCGCCAAGACCGCCGACCCCCTCGCCATGTATCTCAGCGATGTCTGCACGATCCCGTCGAACCTGTCGGGCCACCCCGCGATGTCAGTTCCGTTCGGCGTTGGGGACGACGGCCTGCCCGTGGGCGTGCAGATCCTCGCCCCGGCCCTCGAGGAAGCGAGGATGCTCCAAGCGGCCGCCGTCCTCGAACGGGCCGCCCCCGCCAACTCCAACGCCAACGCCAACGGCCATTCTCGAGGCTGACGGGGACGTTTTCCGTCCCCCTCACCGTCGAGAATGCTGGTTGTCGAGTTGGCTCGCGATGACGAGGAGTTCCTCGCCGGCTTGGAGGGTGCGGTCAGCGGGCGGGTTGAGCAGGTAGTGGCTCTCGACGGTGAGGATCGCGACGAGTAGCGCGTTGAACCGCTGCTTCAAAGGGACGAGCGCGTCCTGCACCGACAGGCCCGCCAGGTCGGCCGGAACCGCGATGCGGTGGAACTCGTGCCCTTGCGGGTGGGTGACGAGATCGCCGACCAGCCGGCTCAACCCGTGGGTGCGGGCCGAGCCCGCGAGCAGGGCACCGGTGAGCTCCGCGCTGACGACCACCTCGTTCACCCGGGTGCGGGCGAAGTGCTGCCGGTTCTCCGAACGGATCACCTCGACGCAGGAGTAGCAGTCGGGGTTGATCGACTCGACGGCGAGACAGGTGAGCAAGGTGAACGCGTCGCGCTCGTCGGCCGACGCGGTGACGTTGCCCTCGTCGGAGAGGATGATGGCGGTGTCGCACTGGCGCAGCCGGGCCCGCTCGAGGTCGACGGCCTCGCTCGGGTTGCCCCGGATGAACTCGACCGCATCGTCTCTGGTCGGATCGTCGACCACCGACGCCAGGACGACGATGGGCCGCTTCTCCTCCACCTCCTTCGCCCGTAGTTCGCGCAGGATCTCGAGTCCCTTGCTGCTCCAGCCGCAGATCAAGATGTGGCCGCTCGCGTTGCTGGCGCCCATGCCCTTCCCCCTCAGGATGACGGTGGTGACGAGACGGGAGGCGATGGTGCCGCTGGCGAACGCCACCAGGCTCACCCCCGCCACCCGGACGACGTAGTAGGTGATGAATCCCGGCCACGTGTGGATCTTGTACGCCGATGTCGTCTCGAACAGCGTGCGCCCGAGCCATTGGTAGCCGGTGCCGACGTGGCGGACCTCGGGCGTGTGATGGCGTTCGGCCAGCCAGAACACGACCGGGCACGCCACCAGAACGGCGAACGCCATCGCCGTCAGGATGAGCAGCCGCCGGCTGACTCGGCGCAGCCAGCGCACCTCGTTGTTGGCGTTCACGCGCTCAGCGCAGCTGCGGGGTCGTCTCGCGACGGGATGGAGAGCTTGCGGAGCGCGTTCCGTCCGGCCGCGGCCAACTCGGAAACCCTCCGCTCGCCGCACTCGAGCCGCGTCTCGAGCGCCCGGCCGACCAGGTCCCGGGCCAGCAGCACCTCGCCCCGAGCGTCGAGCCAGCACGTGAAGGATGCGCCCCCCGACAAAGGCGCCGTGCCGCCCAGCCGCGTCGAGCGATCCGTCTGGGTTGGCACCGGCGGGTCAATGTAGTTCCGGCCCTGCGACGAGTGGTTCTGCCGAGCTGCGCCGCACCGTCGGCCGCGTGCCGTTCGGCATCCTCGCGGCCGAGCGACCCGTCCGGCCACGAAAACGAAGAGGGCCAGCACCGCGATCACCCCTGCGGTGGACAGGAGGTGCGGTGCTGGCGCCCTCTCCTTCATCCTTAGAGCGTGCTGAGGATGGAGTTCAGCATCGCGTCGTAGGCGTCGATGAACGAGTCGAAATCACCGACCGGATTGAACGTCTCGGTGATGGCCGCGACGCCGTCCTGCGCGACGTAGGTGATGATGATGCCCTCGACGGGCAGTGACCCTTGCTGGGTCGCCAGCACCCCTTGGTACGACAGGATGTACCCGGATACGACCGACGAGGTCGGAAGGTCGGCGTCGCCTTCGCCTTGTATTTGCACGTTCTCGAGCTGTGACGTCACCGCCTGCTCGAAGTACGCGCTCGTGAGGGTGTGGGCGTCGGTGTCGACCTGGCCGGCCGTGACGTAGTACGCCGCGCCGTCGGTGGCGAGCGCGACGAACCCGCTCTCCGCGGAACCGACTTCCCACCCGCTCGGTACTGCGACCGAGACCCGGTCGAACACCTGCTGGACGTCACCCGAAGGTGGGATCGTCGACGGCGGCGTGGTGTTCGTCGTCGATGGCGGCGGGAGTGTGGTGGTGACGACCGACGGCGGCGTCGTGGGTCCCGGGATCGTCGCCGGCGTGTCGGGCGGTGCCGGCGCCGGCCCGTCGTTGGGATCGATGGTGACGCCGACATCGGACGCGCTGGTGGGGACGGCCGGCTTGTCCTTGTCCTTGGTGAGGTTGATCACCGCGAACGTCCCGCCGACGAGGCCGACGGCCGCGACCGCGGCCCCGATGATCAGCCCGGGCTTGCGCTTGTTCGCCTGAGGCGGCGGCGCTTGGCCCCACGTCTGAGCTGCGGGAGCCGGGAACGCCCCGGGCGGATAACCGGGAGGCGCGTAGCCCGGAGGCGGCGGCGCGTAGCCGGGCGGCGGTGGCGCGTAGCCGGGCGGCGGTGGCGCGGACGCCGGCGCAGGGGCCGCCGGCTGTTGGGTGGTGGACGGCGGTTGCGGCGCGCCCGGGGTCGGCTGGGTGGGATCACTCATACCGGCGCCTCCTCGGTGACGGTGGCGCCCGGTTCGCTGTTGGCTCGTCTCGAGAGTTTCGAGGCGGCCCGCACCGAAGCGCCGCAGGCGATGCAGAAGCTGGCGTTGTGCAGCAGCGGCAGCTCACACTCGGGACAGAAGCCGATGTCCTGGCTCGCGGCCTTCGGCACTGTTCCGTTGCGGGCGTGCTCGAGTGCGCCCTCCAGCAGGGCGGTGTGCAGCAGCACCCGTAGCCGCAACACGAGAGCGCCGGCCACGATCAGTCCCCACACGAGCCCGAGGCTCACGCCGACGGTGCCGCCGGAGAGCCCGAGCAGGTAGATCCCGACCTGGAAGGCGACGTTCGCGAGCAACGCTTCGCCGAGGCCCCGCCAATAGAGCGGCTTGAACCCGTCGTAGCCCTCGCCCAGCCCGGAGAACCCGCCGACGGCGATGCCGGTGGCGGCGCCGTAGATGACCGGCTTGATCAAGCCCGCGACGACCACGATCGAGATCCACACGGCGGGATCGATGTGGTCGAAGTGCGACTGCCCCGAGAAGATCAGCTGGCGGTTGACGACGATCGTCTCGATCGCGGCGTAGGTCGCGCCGGATGCCACGCCGAACGTGACCCCGTCGAGCAGGTCGTCGAACCGTGCCTTGGTGGCCAACCAGATCGGACCGATCTGCTTGAGCGCCTCGGAGACGACCGGCAGGAGCAGGCCCACCACGAGAAGCGTCTTGGTGTCGACGTGGGGATGGTTGCGCCGGCCGACGAACGCCACGCCACCGCCGAGGATCCCGTCCCGCCACACGAGCGTGAACACGAGCGACAGGACGGCCGCGAACGCGACCGTGCCGAGCACGACCGGGACCGGCTCGTCCTCCCACTCGTTCACGTCGTAGAGGTAGAGGATGTAGACGATCGGCACGACGACCGCGGCGGTCGCCAGCGCGAAGGGGAGCAGCCCGAACAGGGCGGCCACGATCGGGATCGCCAGGCCGATGGCCAAGGCGAACTTGTACGTCTGGGGCGCGGTCGCGGATGCCAGCGGCATCAGCGACGTGACCACGTTGAAGGACACGAGCGGCTCGCCCGGGTGCGCGGCGAACACTCGCCGGCGCGCTTGGCCAACCTTGTCCGACGCCCGTACGTCCGTGCCGCATGCCGCACAGAAGCGCGCCACCTCCGGGTACGGGGTCTCACACCTCGGACAGTTCACACTCGCCTCCCAGGCTCGGTGGACGGGGTCTCTCTACAGGTCACCTTTTCCTCCTTGGACAACACCACAGCAAGATCGGTGGATTGATCACGGGACGGTGCCGACGCCCGTTGCGACAGCGGCGATGTTGTTGACATCGCTGGCGAGAAGAAGAACGTGGAACGTCGAGCCCGCGGCCAGCCGAGCGAAGCTGAGGGTCATGCTCGCCGGGTCGAGGGCGGTGCTCCCCACCAGTGTGAGCTGCGGGTCGCCTCCGGGCGCGGACACCAGGACGAGGGGTGCGAGCAGCGACCCCGCCGCGGGATTCAACTCGGCGACCGATCCGTCGTCGCCGTAGATGATGAAGTGCGGTTGGTCGATGATGTTCCCCTGCTCATCCAGCGTGAACTGCAGGGTGATCTGCGCCTGCAGACCGTCCGGCGCTTGGTAGAGAAGGGGGATGGTGACGCGGAGCGCGCCGGGCACGGCATCGAGGACGGTGGTGGCCTCCAGCGTCGTCGCGCCGTCGGAGAGCGTGAGGTAGACGAAGTCCCATGCCCCGCCGACCGTCAGCACGTCGCCGGCGCCGATCACCGCCGGGTTGATGATGACGTGGTGGACCGACCCGTCGGGCTGGAGGATGCCGCCGATGATCCGAGCGTCGATGACCGATCCGGCGCTGTCCGCGGTGAGCCTGGCGAGGGCGATCACGCCTTCCGCGGTGACCTGCAGGGTCGCCTGGGCCGACTCGAAGGACGGGCCCGTGCCTGGGGTGGTCGTACCGTTCGGACCCGGCGTGCCGCCGGCATCGAAGTACGCCTTGACCATCTCCCGCCACGCGCCGCCGCTGGCAAGGGCGTCGTAGCCCGAGTCGTAGAACTGCGGGCTCTGCGGGAAGTAGATCGACATGCCGGTGGCCGCGGCCGCGGCGGGTCCTGACTTCACGTCCACGGCCGTGCCGGCGACCGCGTCGAACACGGCGCTGCGAGCCACCTGCACGGCATCGGGGAATCCGGACGAGAGGCGGCGGGTGAGGTCGCCGAGATCGACGACGCTGAACCCGAGGTTCTGGCCGGTGTCGGGGTCGATGCCGAACTCGAGGGTCTGGGCCCGCTGCCGTCCAAGTTCGGTGACGACCGAGGACATCGAGTCGCGCAGGCTGCGGCCGAGCGAGTCGACGGCCTGTTGCACGCGGCCCATTTGGGAAAGGTCGAGCAATGACGTGGTACCGATGGGCCACTGGGGATCGACCGAGTTGTCGACGAACGCCCGGCCCATGTCCTCACCCGTAGCATTGGGGTTACCGACTATCGCCCGCAGCGCCGCGCCGTAGTCGTACGTGTTGGTGAGGCTCACTTCCTCGCTGGCGACGAGCCAGTCGGCCACGGGCGCGAGCGACACCGCGGTGTCGTACGTGGCCATCAAACAGGCGTCGTATCCGATGAGGTCGATCTTGGGGACGCCCGTGGCCCGCAGGCCCGAGGCGATGCCGTCGCTCATCTCCGGGATCGACAGGTTGGAGCCGCTGGCGTCGTCCCACATCGCACCCTGGATGGCGCCGCCGTGGTTGGCGAAGATCAGGCTGTAGTGATTCGACGGGTACTGGACGACGCCGGTGTGGACGAACCACGCCAGCGTCTGGGGGTCGCCCATGTCGATCTCGCCGAGGTCCTGCAGTTCGGCGTAGTCGCCCTGGTCGACCCGGATCAGCTTGGCGTCCTCGAAGGCCGGGATGGAGCCGAGATCCCCGTCCGGCGCGGTCGGGTCCGCGGTGTTGTCTCCGGTGCGGTCGACGAGCGCGATGACGTTGACGTCCGCGGTCGACCCGACCTCGGCCGCGGTGCCGAGGCTCGTGACCATCTTCTGCGCCTCGAGGTTGTTGTCGATGTCCATGTAGATCAACACGGTCCAGTTGAACTGGGCCGGCGGTCTCGGCACCACCGTCGTGGAGGTGGTGTCGGTGGACGGTTCGGTGGCGACGGGGCCGTTCGAGGTGTCCGACGGGCCGGCCGTGCCGGGCGTCGCAGGGGCGGCGACCGGGTTGTTCGCCTTGTCCGACGAGCAGCTGAGGAGCACGAACGCGGCGGCGACCGCGAGCAGGCGGCGATGCTTCACGGGACGACTCCGGTGGCCGAGGCGATGGCGCCGTTGCCGCCGTTGTCGAACGCGGCGAGCAGCACGTGGAACGTGGCGCCGGTCGGGGGCACGGTGACCGTGAGCCTAGGGGTGGCCGTGGCATCGAGACCGGTGTCGGACAGCAGCTCGAAGCTCGGGTCGCCACCCGGGCGGGTGACGAGCACGAGCGGGGCCACCAGCGAGCCAGGGTCGGGAACGAGTTGCGAGACGGCGCCGCTCTCGTCGAAGAGGAAGTACCGGGGATCCTCGGTGACGTCTCCGGTGTCGGGGTCGAGTGTGAACTGCAGGAGCGCCTCGGCCTGCTCGCCCGTGACCGACTGGTACAGCATCGGGATCGTGGCCCGGATGCCGCCGGCCGCGGGCTCGAGGAACGTCGTCACGTCGAGGGTGTTCGTGCCGTCGCTTATCTGTAGGTAGGCGAAGCTCCAGCCACCGGCGATCACATGGGCGTCGCCCGCCCCGATGGTCGCCGGCACCACGAGCAGATGGTGGATGTTGCCGTCGGCGCCGACGACGCCGCCCAGCAGGTCGGCCGAGACCACCGTGTCCTCAGTGCCGTCGACGAGCCGCGCCGAGGCGAGCACGCCGTCGGCGTCGATCTCGATGTCCGCCGTCGGCGACTCGAAGGCGGGAACCCCGGTGGTGTTGCCGCCGGGACCCGGCGTCGCGCCGGTCTCGTAGTAGGCCTCGAGCGCCTTGCGCCAGTCCGGGGAGGTCGAGAAGGCGTCGTACTGCTCGTCGTAGTCGCGAGAGTCAGCAGGGAAGTAGATCGACATGCCGGTCGCGCTCTGGGCGGCGCCACCGGTGCTGAGCTCGAGCACGGCACCGTCGATCGCGGTGGACACGGAGTTGGCCGCCACCTTGACCGCGTTCGAGACGTTCGTGAGCCGCCGGGTCAGGTCGCCCAGGTCGACCATTCCGAACGGCGAGTGAGCCTGCCCCGGATCGAGCCCGAACTCGATGGCCTGCTCCCGTTGCCGGCCGAACTCGGACGCAACGTTGTCGATGTCGTCCACGACCGCCTTCGAGAGCGACTTCAGCGCCTGACCGACCGCACCCACCTTTTTCAAGTCGATCAGGGCCATCGTGACGATGTCCGGAAAGCCGGGCTGGACCCCGGTGTCGACCACGACCTTGCCCAGTTCGGCCGGGCCCGCGGCCGGGTTGGACGTGAGGTACGTCATTGCGCTCTTCCAGTCGAACGTCTCTCCCCACATGACCTCCTCGGAGGCGAGGAGGAAGTCCGCGTACGGCGCCACGGTCGCGGCGACGTCGTACTCACCCATGAGGCAGGCGTGGAACGCGAACAGGTCGAGGCGCTTGACGTTCGTCGCCCCCAGCGCGGCCTTGAGGCCGATGCCGATCTCGGGCAGCGTCAGGTGCGACGGCTCGCCGCCCTTGTCCTTGGGGGCGGTGTCGTCCCATCCGAAGCCGAAGATGCCGCCGCCGTGGTCCGAGAGCACGAGGCCGTAGTGCTTGGCGGGGAACTGGTTGATGCCGGTGGCGACGAACCAGGCCAGCGTCTGGGGGTCGCCCATGTCGATCTCGCCGAGATCCTTCAGCTCCTGGAAGTCGTTCTTCCCGACCTTGATGAGCTTGGCGTCGGTCCATTCCTTGATGGATCCGAGGTTGCCGTCCGGGTATTGCGAGTCGCCGGTGTCCTCGGCGGTCCGGTCGATTAGGGCGATGATGTTGACGTCTTTCGTCGACCCCGCCAGCGACGCTTGCCGCATCGTCTCGAGCAGCGACGCTTCGACGTTGGTGTCGGCGTTCATGTAGACGAGGATCGTCCACGAAGCCGATGGGTCGACCGCCGGCGCGGCGGGTGCGGCCCCGGCCTGCACCGCGCCGAAGATCACGCCGCCCGCGCCGGCGACGGCGGCGACGAGCATCGCCGCGGACCGTCGCCGCACGCGCCTTGGGCCCATCACAGGCCCGCGCCGGGCACGACCTCGGTGGCCGATGCCAGCGCTTGGTTTCCCGCCACGTCGTTTGCGGTCAGCGCCATGATGAACGTCGTCCCCGGTGCCAGCGCCGCGCCGAGCAGGCCGAGGTTGGTGGCGTCAATACCCTGGTCGCTGGCCAGCTCGTAGCCGGCGTCCCCGCCCGGACTGATGACGAGCACGAGCGGAGCGATCAGCGCGCCCTCCTCGATGGTGAGCGGGGCCACCCCGCCGTTGTCGTCGAAGGCGAAGAGGCCGAGATCCGAGATCGAGCCGTCCTCGGCGATCACGAACTGGACGGCGGCTTCGAGCTGATCGAAGTCGGGTCCCTGGTAGAGGACGGGGATCGTGGCTCGCAAGCCAGCCGGCGCGGGATCGAGCGCGACCGTGGAGTCCAGCGTCACCTCGCCGTCGGTGAGCTGCACGTAACTGAAGTCCCAGCCGGCGGCAATCGTCGACGCCGAACCGGCCCCGATCACCGCGGGAGCGATGAAGACGAGATGCACACTGCCGTCGGGTCGCAGCGAGCCGCAGAGGACGTCGGCGCTGACGACCCCCGCCTCCGTGCCCGGCACCAGGTCGGCCGACGCGATGGCACCGCCCTCAGCCAGCTCGATGGTCGCGTCCGGCGACAGGAAGCTGGGCGCCGTGCCGTTGCCTCCGCCACCTCCGTCGCCGCCGCCATCGCCGTCGCCCGCGTTGCCGTAGTAGGCGTCGAGCATGTTGGCCCACTCGGCGGAGGCCGCGAAGCTGTCATAGTCGGTCGGCATTTCGCCGGGTGTCGATGGGAAGAGGATCGACAGGCCGGTCGCCTGTGCGGCGGCTGGACCGTTGACGACGCTCACCGTCGCCTGCTTGACCGCTTGGTGCATCGCGTTCGAGGCCGTCTTCACCTTGGCCGGTACGCCTTGCAGGGTCAGGTGGGCCGCGAGGTCGCCGATGTCGTACACCCCGACGTCCTGGTCCTCGGAGATGAACCCGAAGTGGACGGTCTCGTTTCGGGCGCGGCCGAGCGGGGTGGCCGTCTGCTCGATCGTGTCGGTGACGGCCGACGCGAAGGAGGCCACCGCTTGTTTGACCTGACTGATCTTTCGGAGGTCGACCGTGCTGTAGGTGCGGCCGTCGAAGAAGTCGGACACCGCCTCCTGGTTGTCGACGATTGCCTTGCCCAGCTCGGCGCCGGTGGCGTTCTTGTTGTTGATAGCGGCGTTGATGAACACCGTGTCGTTCCACTGGCGGCCGTAGGTGATCTCTTCCGACGCGACCATGTAGTCGCTGAAGGGCGCGAGCTTCACGGCGGTGTCGAAGTTGGCCATGAGGCACGCCGCGAACCCGAAGATGTCGAGCTTCTTGACCTTCGCGGACTTCAGTGCGGCCTGAAGGCCCTTGGTGATGTCACTCATCGACAAGTGGGAGCCGTCGCCGTCGGGCTCGGACGGAGAGGAGTCGTCCCACGCCGCGCCGCGGATGGCGCCGCCGTGGTCGTCGATGACGGCCGCGTAGTGCTCCGCGGGAAAGCTCTTCATCCCGGTGCTCAGGAACCAGCTCCATGTCTGGGGATCGCCCGTGTCGATCTCGCCCAGCTCCTGGATCACGGTCAGGCTGTTCTTCTCGACCTTGACGAGCTTCGCGTCGGTGAAGGCCGGAAGGTTGAGGAGAGGCCCGTCCTCGACGACATCGTCGGCGCTGATCACGTTGGTCGTGTCCTCGGGCGAGCGGTCGATGAGGGCGATGATGTTGACGTCGGCGGTCGAGCCGGCGGCCGCCATCCGCTCGACGTCCTCGAGGAGGTCGCCCTCGATGTTGTTGTCAGCCGCCACGTAGTAGAGGAATGTCCAGCGGGCCTTCTTGGTGCCACCTGTCTGCGCCGGGGAGGCACCGGCGGTGACGAGCGGAGCGAACAGCGCGAACGCGAGAACGAAAACAGCGAACGCGGCGGCGGTCCGACGTATTGACATGGGGCGCCTCCGGATGCGCGAGATCCGCCGGGTCGATGGTGGGGGTCGCAGTCAGGGCGTGACACTAGGGGTCGACCCACGGAAAATCACGGACCTCACTTGGCATTGTCCAGAAGGTCCGCGCTCCTGGCGGTTCGTTCCCTCAATTCGCTCCAACGGCGGCGGCCATAGAGTGCAGGCCATGACCGAGTGGGAGACCGTTGTCGGGCTCGAGGTGCACTGCGAGCTGTCGACGACGACGAAGCTGTTCTGTGGGTGCCGCAACGCGTTCGGCGACGAGCCCAACACCAATGTCTGCCCCGTCTGCCTCGGATTGCCCGGCTCGCTGCCCGTCCTCAACGAGCGGGCGGTGGAGTTCGCGATCCGGCTCGGTCAGGCTCTCCACTGTCGTGCTCAGCGGTCGATCTTCGCCCGCAAGAATTACTTCTATCCGGACATGCCGAAGGATTACCAGATCAGCCAATACGACCTGCCGCTCAACGTCGACGGCTGGCTCGAGCTGCCGAGGGGTGAGCGGATCGGTATCGAGCGCGCCCACGTTGAAGAGGACACCGGCAAGTCGACCCATGTCGGTGGTGGTGGCCGGATCCACGAGGCCGGCTACTCGCTCGTCGATTACAACCGGGCGGGCGTGCCTCTGGTCGAGATCGTCGGTCGCCCCGATCTGCGCTCCGCGGAGGACGCACGCGAGTACGTGAGCGAACTCAAGGCCGTCCTCGTCGCCATCGGCGTGTCCGACGCCCGGATGGAAGAGGGGTCGATGCGGGTCGATGCCAACGTCTCGGTCCGGTCCGCCGGTACCGACGATTTCGGCACCCGCTGCGAGATCAAGAACCTCAACTCGCTGCGGTCGCTCGGGCGGGCCATCGACTACGAGGCCCGACGCCAAGCCGACTTGTTGGAGGCGGGCGAGCGGGTGCGGCTCGAGACCCGGCACTGGAACGAGGAGGACGGGCGGACGCATCTGTTGCGCTCCAAGGAGGAAGCCGACGATTACCGGTACTTCCCGGAGCCCGACCTCGTTCCGGTCGACCCCGAGCCAGAGTGGGTGGAGTCGATTGCCACCTCGCTGCCGATGCTGCCCGCCGATCGCCGAGCCCGGCTGGCGACCGCCGCCCGCGTCAGGCGGGGCGCAGGCGCGGTGGCGATCGCAGTCGAGCGCGACCTCGACGGTCTCGCTCTCGGCGCCATCGAGGCCGGGGCCGATCCGGGCCGGGTGCTGACCCACGTCGAACACAACTTGGCCGTCGAGGGCGCGGCGGCCGTCACGCCGGCCGCGCTCGCCGCGCTCGTGGCGATGGAGACGAGCGGCGCGGTCACCGCGACACAAGCCAAGGAGATCCTGGCCGAGCTGGTGGCCGGGGGCGGCGACGGCGATCCCGAGGCCATCGCTCGAGTCCATGGTTTCGAGGCGATGGAAGCCGACACCCTCGCGGCGGTCGTCGACCAAGCCATCGCCGCCAACGGCCCGGTGTGGGAGAAGTACTGCGCCGGCGAGGACAAGGCCGCCGGCCCCCTCCTCGGCTGGGTGATGAAGGCCACCGACCGCCGCGCCGACGGCAAGGCGGTCACCGCCCTCCTCGCCGCCCGCCGAGAGGCCAACAGTGGTTCTGGCGCAGAAATGTGAAGCCCGGCGTCGCGCTGTTACGTCCGGACGGCCACCACCTGACGCATGACACCGCCATCGCCGACTCGATTGCCCGTCCGGCGATGGGCGAGACGGTGGCGGCCCGCGAGCGGGTTAACCGCGTGCGTTCCGGGCAACCGGAGGAGTAGACCCGTCGGCCGTGCCCGACGAGATCCGACCTGCGACCGCGGAAGAGTACGCGGACTTCATACGCACCACGTTCACGGCCTTCGGCGGTGCACCTACTGACGAGATGATCGCCGACAACCTGATCAACGGCGAGCTCGACCGCAGCCTGGGCGCGCTCGAGGGCGGCCGCTGGGTCGGCGCGGCGGGCGCGTTCAGCTTCGACATGACCTTGCCGGGCTGCACCACCGCACCGGTCGCGGGTGTCACCTGGGTCGGGGTCCTGCCGACGCATCGCCGCCGCGGCATCCTCACCGCCCTCATGCAACGGCAGCTCGACGACGTCGTGGCGCGAGGCGAGCCCATGGCCGTCCTCACCGCGAGCGAGGCGCTGATCTACCCGCGCTACGGATACGGCTTGGCGTCGCAGTATGCGGGCATCGAGGTCGACACGCGGCGGGCCGCGTTGCATGTGCCCGTGCGCGACGACGGGCGGCTACGGCTCGTCGACAAGGAGGGGGCCGCCAAGATCCAGCCGCCCCTGTTCGATGCCTACCGGCGTACGCGGCCCGGCGAGCTCAGCCGCAACGACCGGTTCTGGGAGGTGATCTTCCTCGACCGCGAGCACAGTCGCGATGGCTACAGCGCCCACTTCCACGTCGTCCACGAGACCCCGGTCGGTGAGGCCGACGGTTACGCCCGCTATCGGATGAAGGAGGAGTGGGACTCCTCGGGGCCATCCAGCACGGTGTATGTGATCGAGGTCGTCGGGGCCGACCCCGAAGTGGAGGCTGCCCTCTGGCGCTACCTCCTCGAACTCGATCTCATCCGCACGCTGAAGGCCGCCCGCCGCCCGCTCGACGACTGGCTCCGGTGGCGCCTGGCCGACAGCCGCGCGTACAAGACCACTCACATCGGCGACTGGCTGTGGGTGCGACCGCTCGACACGGCGGCGGCGTTGTCGGCGCGGCGTTACGCCTCGGAGGGCACCCTCGTGTTGGAGGTGGCCGACGCCTTCCGGCCGGACGGTGCCGCCGCCGGCCGTTTCCGGCTCGACGGCTCGCCGGCGGGCGCCACGTGCGTAAGGGTCGACGCGGCCGGACCGGATGCCGATCTGTCCCTCGATGTCGTCGCCCTCGGTGCCGCATACCTCGGTGGCGTCTCGTTCCGATCGCTGGCCGAGGCCGGCCGGGTCCACGCCGACGCCGCCGCCCTCAGTCGGGCCGACGCGCTCTTCGCCTCGACCCCTCTTCCGTACTGCTCCACGCCCTTCTAAGCGCCGCCCTGGTCTCCAGGGTGCCCGAGCACGATCCAGTTCGGTCGGGCGAAGCGCGCGTACAGCGTCATCGCGCGCGCCGCCATGAAGACTCCGAGCGCCGCCCACAGCCATCCGATGCCGAGGCCCATGCCGAGCACCAGCCCGGCCGCCAGTGCGAACACCGCCGCGTCCCCCACCATCGCCCAGGCCAGGAACCGGACGTCGCCCGCGCCGATCAGCACGCCGTCGAGTACGAACGCGATCGCGTTGACGGGCTGCATCGCCGCGACCCACCACAGCAGGAACCCGGTGAGCCGCCGGACTTCGCCATCGTCGGTGAACACTGCGGGCAGCACCGGCTCCGTCGCCAACACGAGCACGCCGAACGCGACGCCCGCGCCCACGCCGAGTTCGATCATCCGCCGTGACGCCCGCCGGGCTTGGCCACCGTCGCCCGCGCCGAGGAATCGACCGACCATCGCCTGCGCGGCGATGGCGAGGGCATCCAGCGCGAGCGCGAGGAAGTTCCACACCTGGAAGGCGACCTGGTGGGCCGCGAGGTCGGCCGTGCCGATTCGGGTCGCGACCGCGGTCGTCAGCGCGAGCGCAGCTCGCAGTGCCGCGGTGCGCACGAGAAGATCTCGGGCGACGACGGCGAGGGCCCGCATGGAGTGAGCGTCGGGGCGAAGCGAGACGTCCAGAGCCCGCGCTCCTCGCACCACGGCTTGCACGTAGACGACCCCGGCGCCGGTCTGAGCGAGCACGGTCGCGAGCGCGGACGCGCCCAGCCCGTATCCGAGCCCAGGGATGAGGACCAGTTCGAGGCCGAGGTTGACGACGTTGGCGGCGATGGCCACGACCAACGGCGTGCGGGTGTCCTGGCGGCCGCGGAGATATCCCGTCCCCGCCAACGTGAGGAGGAGCGCGGGCACGCCGGCGAGGCTCACTCGGAGATACAGAAGGGCGCCCGCCCGCACGGCCCCCTCGGCGCCGAAGGCGCGGACCAGCCCGGGAGCCGTGAACCAGCCCGCCACCATCAGCGTGGCCGCGATGACGGCGGCGAGCCACATGCTCTGCACCGATTGCCGCACGGCCTCCCGCTCGTCGCCGGCGCCGATGAGGCGGGCGATCGTGCCCGTCGTGCCGTACGCCAGGAAGATGAACAGCGAGTAGCCGGTGAGAAGCACCGTGCTCGAGACGGCCAACGCACCGAGCGGCGCCGTCCCGAGATGCCCGACCACCGCGGTGTCGGCCAGGATGTAGAGCGGCTCGGCGACCAGCGCGCCGAAGGCCGGCACGGCCAGCCGCAGGATCTCCCGGTCGAGCGCGTTCAACGAGGCGCGATGAGTTCGACGTCCCCCTCGAGCGAGAGCGCCCACGGCTCGCCGTCCGGATCCTCTATCAGCGCGACCGGGCGGTCGAGATCCACGCCCAGGTCCTCGAGCGTGATGGCGCCGCGTTCGTTGGTGCGGAGCGCGACGACCTTGCCCTTGCAGTAGTCGGTGTAGAGGTACGCACCGTCGAGGGCGGGGACGGCACGGCCGTGGTACACGAACCCGCCGACGATGACGCACCAACCCTCGCGGTGGGAGTAGTCGAAGAGCGGCGAGACGTCGTCACTCGAGCCTCCCCCTTCGAAGACGTGCGTGCCCTCGCGGTGGTCCCACCCGAAGTTCCAACCCCCTCCGGTGCCGTGGCGCAAGTGGTTGACCTCCTCCCAGCACGACTGGCCCACATCGGTCAGCCACAGGTCGCCGGTGGCGCCGTCGAACGAGAATCGAAACGGGTTCCGCAGCCCGTACGCGTAGATCTCGGGTCGGGCGCCGGGCCGGGTGACGAACGGGTTGTCGTCCGGCACGCGGTACGGCTCGTCGGCCGCCGGTGTCGGGTCGATGCGCAACAGCTTGCCGAGCAGCGTGCTGAGCCGTTGACCGTTGCCGCGGGGATCGCCGAGGCCACCACCGTCCCCAGTCGAGATGTAGAGGTCGCCGTCGGGGCCGAACAGGAGCCCGCCGCCGTGGTGTTGCTCGTTCTTCGGATGGGGCACGTCGAGCAGGATCCGCTCTCGACCCTCGATCGGTCGGCCGTCGACGACGGGGTACACGGTGATGCGCTCGGTCCCGTCTCGCCGGGTTCGGTACACGAAGAGCCACGCACCATCAGGTGAGTACGTGACGCCGAGGAGGCCACCATCGCCGTGCTGGTAGGTGTCGGCGACGAGGTCGATCAGCACGTCGCCGGTGTCGATCGCGTCGCCCTCGACGGACACGACCCGCCCGACGCGCTCGCCGAGGACGCCGCGGTCGGACTGGACGGGGTCGAAGGCGACGACGGTCGGGCTCGGGACGTGGGCGATGTCCTCGACTGTGAGGCGGGGGATCGACGTGCCGGGTCGGGCGATCGGGAGAGTGACGTACTGTCGCTCACACGGCCGAAGCGAGGCGCGGCGGCTGGGCGAGGGCCCGTGGTTCCGGACCGCCTGCCATGCGACCGCGCCGGCGGTGCCGACGACGACGATCAGCGCGCCGACGATGAGGGTCGTTCGGCGCCGCATCGGCGGTGGACACTACGACGTGGGCGCGGGCTCCTTGGTGCGCTCAGCCTCGTCCATCGCCTCGTCCGTGAAGAACCGGCGGAGCAGGAACAGCGAACTGGACACGACCCCGCACCCGACGAACAGGGCTCGGAGGCCGACGATCTCCGCAATCACGCCGCCCATGGCGGCGCCGATGGGCATGGTGCCCCAGGCCAGCAATCGGTAGGCCGAGTTGACGCGGCCGAGCAGGTGGTCAGGCACGACACGTTGCCGGAGCGACACCGTGACGACGTTCCAGAGAACGATGCCGAACCCAGACAGGGTGCCCGACACCGCAACGATGACGAGGTTGCCTGTCGCCCACAGCGCCAGCGATGGGCACGACAGGATCAGGCTCAGCATCAGCACGCGGTGACGGCCGAGGATTCGCTCCGCTGGAGCCGCGGCCATCGATCCGACCAGGCTCCCGATCGCACCGAAGGTGATGAGGATGCCAAAGCCGACGTCTGACAGGCCCAATGGTCCCGGCTTCACCGCGAAGAGTGGGAACACGGCGTAGCTCGCGGTGTAGCACATGTTCATGACGCCGACCATCACGGCAAACGTGCGGAGGAGCCGATGCGTCGCCAGGTACCGCACACCTTCGCGGATGTCGGTGCGAATCCGGGTGCGCGGCCCTGAGCGCTCCGCTCGGAAGGTTCCCGTCATTGCGAAGAGCGCTGCGGCGGCAACGAGATAGCAGGCGGCGCTTCCGGCGAACGCGAGCGCGATCGCGGTGCCGGCCAGGAGCCCGCCGATCGGCGGTCCGATGAACTGGTTCATCGTGAGTTCGACGGCGTATAGGCGCCCGTTGGCCCGGCTGAGGTCCTCCGTCGCCACCAGGTTCGGCATCACCGACTGCGCCGAGGTATCGAAGAGGGTCTCGCCGATGCCGAGGGCGAAGGCGACGATGTAGAGCAGCCACAGCTCGTCGCGCTCCACGGCGACGATCGCGGCGAGCCCACCGAGCAGGACGGCTCGGGCCAGGTCGACCCGCACCATGGTCACCCGTCGGTCGAGGCGGTCGGCGAGCGCACCGGCCTGGAGGGCGAACACCAGCCACGGCAGCCGCCCCGCGAGGGCGAGGCCGGCGATGGCACCGGGGGACTGGGTCAAGCGGAGCGCCAGGAGGGGCAACGCCACCTGGAAGACGCCGTCGGCGAGGTTCGAAAGGGCCGACGCGGTCCACAGCTTCCGGTAGTTCGATCCCAACGGCGGAGGACGGTTCGTCACCGCTGGAGAGTCTTGTGCCATGATTGGGGAAAGTCAATCGGTTAGACTTCTCTCAATGGTGACACCCAAGCGGACCACGGCCGCCAACGCGGCCAAGGCGGCGACGAAGCGGCGCGAGGCCACGCCTGACGAGTTCAAGGCCATGGCCCACCCGTTGCGCTTGCGCATCCTGCGCCTGTGCCTACACGACGCGATGACGAACAAGGAACTGGCAGATCGGCTCGCGAAGGATCCGGCCACGGTGCTGCACCACGTCCGGATGCTCGTGCGCACGGGGTTCCTCGAAGCCGAACCGATTCGGACCGGAGCGGCCGGCGCGCTCGAGAAGCCCTATCGAGCGACCGGCAAGTCGTGGACGCTGTCGTCGGACAAGTACGCGGCCGACAAGCGGTTCGCCCGCGACCTGGCGATGATCGACGCCTTCCGAGACGAGATCATCGCCGAGGGACCCGATGCGCCGACGGACTTCACCCGGCTCGGCCTTCGGCTCAGCGAGGAGTCGCTCGAGGAGCTGCGGGGCCGCCTCTCCGACGTGGCTACCGAGTTCGCCGCCCGCCCCGACGACCCCGCCGGCATCCGGTACGGCCTCTTCATCGGCATTCACCGCCGCAGCTGAGCGCACCGCGCTTGTAGCCTCGCCTCCATGCCGGAAGGGATGAAGATCCGTAGCCACGAGGTCACCGACGGGTTCGAACGGGCGCCGGCCCGGGCGATGCTCCGGGCGGTCGGGATGACCGACGACGACTGGGACAAGCCGCAGGTGGCCGTGTGCTCGTCGTGGAACGAGGTGACGCCGTGCAACATGCCGCTCGATCGCCTCGCCAAGCGATCGAAGCAGGGCGTGCGCGATGCGGGTGGCTTCCCTCTCGAGTTCATGACGATCGCCGTGAGCGACGGTATTTCCATGGGTCACGAGGGCATGCGGGCGTCGTTGGTGAGCCGCGAGGTGATCGCCGACTCCGTCGAGACGGTCGTGCACGCCGAGCGGTTCGATGCCCTCGTCACCTTCGCCGGCTGCGACAAGTCGCTGCCCGGGATGCTGATGGCGGCCGCCCGGCTCAACCTTCCGTCGGTCTTCGTCTACGGAGGCTCGATCCTGCCGGGTGAGCTCGACGGCCGCGCCCTCGACATCGTCAGCGTGTTCGAGGCCGTCGGTGCCCGCGCCGCGGGCACGATGGACGACGCGGAGCTGCGGGCGATCGAGTGCAACGCCTGCCCGAGTGAGGGCAGCTGCGCCGGGATGTTCACGGCAAACACGATGGCGTCGGTGGGCGAGGCACTCGGGATGTCGCTGCCGGGCAGCGCATCCGCGCCCGCGCCCGATCCCCGGCGCGACGAGTTCGCCTACGCCAGCGGGCAGGCGGTCGTGCACCTGCTCGAGCTCGGCCTTCGGCCCCGCCAGATCATGACCAAGGAGGCATTCGAGAACGCGATCGCGGTCACGATGGCGCTCGGGGGTTCGACCAACGCGGTGCTGCACCTGCTGGCCATCGCCCACGAGGCCAGGGTGGAGCTGACCCTCGACGACTTCAACGTGGTGGCGGCGCGGGTGCCGCACATCGCGGACATGAAGCCGCACGGCCGCCACCACATGGTCGACCTCGATCGCGTCGGCGGGGTGCCCACGGTGATGCGGCACCTGCTGGAGGCCGGGCTCCTCCACGGCGACTGCCTGACGGTGACGGGCAAGACCGTGGCCGACAACCTCGCCGCCGTCGATCCGCCGGCGCCCGACGGAACGGTCGTGCACCCGCTCTCCGACGCGCTTCACCCCGTGGGTGGGATCGCCATCCTCACCGGTTCCCTCGCGCCGAAGGGGTCAGTGGTGAAGGTGGCGGGCATCGACGTCGACCGCTTCGAGGGGCCGGCCCGCGTCTTCGACGGCGAGGACGACGCGATGGACGCCATCCTCGCCGGGAAGATCAACCCTGGTGACGTGGTGGTCCTCCGATACGAAGGCCCGAAGGGCGGACCCGGGATGCGGGAGATGCTGGCGGTGACCGGCGCCATGAAGGGCGCGGGACGCGGTGGTGACTGTGCGCTCGTGACCGACGGACGGTTCTCGGGCGGCACCCACGGCTTCTGTGTCGGTCACGTCGCGCCGGAAGCCGTCGACGGCGGTCCAATCGCGTTCGTGCGCGATGGCGACCGCATCGCCATCGACGTCACCACGCACACGATCGCGCTCGACGTCGGCGCGGCCGAGCTCGACCAGCGGCGAGAGGTGTGGAAGCTTCCGGAGCCCCGCTACACGAGTGGTGTCCTCGCCAAGTACGCCCGCCTCGCCACCGGCGCCGAGCGCGGCGCCATCACCGAACCATGAGAGACCGCAAAGCCGTTCGCCCCGACTAGCAACGCTTCCCGAGCCGCGCTTGCCGAGGACGACCAGGTGGTGGCACGATGACAGGCGATGCCCATCCGCCCCACGATTCTCGTAGTCACCTAGCGCACGACGACCATCGCTCGCCGTGCGCCCCTCGACCTCCCGCCGGGAGGTCGCTTTGTTTTTCCGCCCAAGTTCGATCGGAGCCCGAGGACATGCAGCTCAACGGAGGCCAAGCGCTCATCCGAGCGTTGGAGATGGAGGGGGTCGAGGTCATGTTCGGCCTCCCGGGGGGAGCGATCCTCCCCGTGTACGACCCGATCATCGACTCGCCGATCCGCCACATCCTCGTGCGTCACGAGCAGGGTGCAGGGCACATGGCCGAGGGCTACGCCCACGCGACCGGCCGTCCGGGAGTGGCCATGGTGACGAGCGGGCCCGCGGCCACGAACATCGTCACCCCGTTGTGTGACGCGTACATGGACTCGGTGCCGATCGTCGTGATCACCGGCCAGGTGCCCACGGCGTCGATCGGCACCGACGCGTTCCAGGAGTGCGACACGATCGGCATCACCCGGTCGGTCACCAAGCACAACGATCTCGTCATCCAGGCGGCCGACATCCCGATGGCGGTGCGCCAGGCGTTCCACATCGCGACGACGGGCCGGCCCGGACCGGTGCTGCTCGACATACCGAAGGACATCGTCGATCCGAAGAACCCGCGGTCGGCCATGGAGTGGTACTGGCCGTCGGATCGCGAGGTGGCCGAGGCGCTCCCGGGCTACCGGCCGACGACGCGCGGCCACGCGAAGAAGGTGAAGGAAGCGGCCGAGCTGATCCTCACGTCGCGGCGTCCGGTGATCTACGCCGGCGGCGGGATCCTCAAGGCGCGGGCGGCCGACGCGCTGCGGGAACTGGCCGACCTGTGCGGCGTCCATGTCGTGACGACCCTCATGGCTCGAGGTGCGTTCCCCGACGACCACCCGCTGTGTCTCGGTATGCCGGGGATGCACGGCAACTTCACCGCGGTGACCGCCATGCAGCAGGCGGACCTGTTGATCGCGCTCGGGTCGCGGTTCGACGACCGGGTCACGGGCAAGGTCGGATCGTTCGCGCCCGACGCCAAGATCATCCACGTCGACATCGACCCGGCCGAGCTGGGCAAGGTGCGCCGGCCCGACGTGCCCATCGTCGGCGACTGCCGGTTGGTGATCGAGGATCTGGTGAAGGCGTTGCGCGCGCTGCTCGACCGCGGCGCGACGGCAGCCAATCAGGACGAGTGGAAGTCGCAGATCTCGGGTTGGCAGGAGCGGTTCCCGCTGACCTATGCGCAGTCGGAGCCGGGCGACGCCCTGAAGCCCCAGTTCGTGCTCGAAAAGCTGCGGGACAACACGCCGTCGGACACGATCGTCGTGTCGGGCGTCGGCCAGCACCAGATGTGGGCCTCGCAGTACTGGAGGTTCAACCACCCCTACACGTGGGTCAACTCCGGCGGGCTCGGCACGATGGGCTTCGCCGTGCCCGCGGCGATCGGGGCCAAGGTCGGCCGGCCCGACCGGATGGTGTGGGCCGTCGACGGGGACGGGTGCTTTCAGATGACGGCACAGGAGCTCACCACCGCGAGCACCGAGCGCATCCCGATCAAGGTGGCGATCCTCAACAACGCGTACCTGGGCATGGTGCGCCAGTGGCAGGAGATGTTCTACGACGAGCGGTACAGCGAGGTCTACCTGTCACCTGACCTTCCCGACTACAAGATGTGGGCCGAGGCGATGGGCTGCATCGGCATGCGGGTCGAGTCGCCGGAGGAGGTGTTGCCGGCCATCGAGAAGGCGAACGACATCGACGATCGGCCCGTCGTCATCGACTTCCGCACCGACAGCCGCGAGAAGGTGTATCCGATGGTGCCCGCGGGAGCGTCGAACGACGACATCGTGGTCGACCCGTCGCAAGGGGAGGGGGGCCGATGAGCGAGGAGATCCACCATCACACGATCGTGGTGCTCGTCGAGAACAAGGCGGGCGTGTTGGCTCGGCTCTCCGGTCTGTTCGCGCGGCGGGGGTTCAACATCTTCTCACTCGCCGTCGCGCCCACTGACGACGAGCGGTTCTCCCGGATCACGATCGTCGTCGACGTGGAGTCGGCGCCGTTGGAGCAGGTCACGAAGCAGCTGTTCAAGCTGATCCACGTGGTCAAGATCCAGGAGCTCGATCCCCGGGCGTCGGTCGAGCGCGAGCTGCTCATCGCCACCGTCCGGGCCGACCCGGCGATCCGATCGCAGGTGCTCGAGCTGGTGCAGGTGTTCGAGGGGCGGATCCTCGGCGTCGGCGCCGACGCGTTGCAGTTGTCGCTCGAGGGCCATCCCGACAAGATCGACGACTTCGAGGAGCTGCTCCGCCCGTACGGCATCGTCGAGTTGCAGCGCACAGGGCGGATCGCGTTGCCGAAGTTGGAGCGCACGGCACCCCGCCTGCGCGCGAGCAGGAGGACCGCCTGATGGCGAACGTGTTCTACGACCGGGACGCCGATCCGGCGCTCATCGCCGCCCGCCGGGTGGCCATCCTCGGGTACGGCTCACAGGGCCACGCCCACGCCCTGAACCTCATGGACTCGGGCGTCGACGTGCGTGTCGGGCTCCGCGACGGGTCGTCGTCGAAAGCCAAGGCCGAGTCGGTCGGGTTGGCGGTGGCATCGATGGAGGAGGCCGCCGCCGACGCCGACCTGATCATGATGCTGCTGCCCGACACCGAGCAGCGCGACGTCTACGAGTCCTCGGTCGCCCCCCACCTGTCGGGCGGCGACGCCCTGTTCTTCGCCCACGGGTTCAACATTCGTTTCGGTCAGATCGTGCCGCCCGAGGGCGTCGACGTCGGCATGGTCGCCCCGAAAGGGCCGGGCCACCTCGTGCGGCGGACGTACGTCGAGGGCGGCGGCGTGCCGTGCCTCGTCGCCGTGCACCAGGACGCGACGGGCAAGGCGAAGGACTTGGGGCTGTCCTATGCCTGGGGCATCGGCGGCACCCGGGCCGGTGTGCTGGAGACGACGTTCGACGAGGAGACCGAGACTGACCTGTTCGGTGAGCAGGTCGTGCTGTGCGGCGGGTTGACGTCGCTCATCCAGGCCGGGTTCGAGACGCTCGTCGACGCCGGGTACCAGCCGGAGTCGGCGTACTTCGAGTGCCTGCACGAGGTGAAGCTCATCGTCGACCTCATGTACGAGCAGGGGATCGGGGGCATGCGCTACTCGATCTCCGACACCGCCAAGTACGGCGACGTGACCCGGGGCCCGCGGATCATCACCGACGAGACCCGGGCGGAGATGCGCCGGATCCTGGCCGAGATCCAGTCGGGCGCGTTCGCCGACGAGTGGATCGCCGAGTCCCGTGGTGGCCGCAAGCGGTTCCACGAGCTGCTCGAGGCCGGCCGCCAGCACCCGATCGAGAAGGTCGGGGCGGACCTGCGAGCGATGATGCCGTGGATCTCCGCCGGCAAGCAAAAGGTCGAAGACGCCAGCGGCGGCGCCGTCGACTAGCCAAAACCACCGTCGTTCTGTGGGCAATTTGCGACGCCATCGGTAGCAAATTGCCCACAGAACGACAGAAACCGACATTGTCACACCCCCTGCGGATACTCGAGGGATGGACACGGGGCGACGGCTAGACGTGGTTCGGGCGCTCGCTGCCCGGCAGCGCGGCGCGGTCTCGACGGGGCAAGCTCTGGCGAGTGGCCCGACGCGGCGAGCGATTGACCTCGCCGTCAAGGGGGGCGAGTTCACGCGCCGGGCGAGTGGTCTGCTCGTCGTGGCGGGGGCGCCGCCTTGTTGGGAACAAGAGCTGTGGCTGGCATGGCTCGGGGCGGGCGAGAACGCGGCGATCAGCGGGCGGGCTGCAGCGCACGCGCTCGAGCTGCCGGGGTTCCGGAAGCCGGTCGTCGAGGTGGTCGTTCCCTTCGGCACGAGCCACCGGCAGTCGATCGGGCGGTTGCGGCAGACGAGGTGGCTACCGCCCGAGCACATCATCCACGTGGACGGGCTGCCGCCCCTCACCTCGGTCGCCCGGACGATCTTCGATCTCGCCGGCGACCCGGAACGGCCCCGTACCTTCCGAGTCGAGCAGTGGCGCGACCTGCACAAGCGGCACATCGCTCGGGTGTTCAGCCGGTCCCTTCGCCGCAATGACTTCACCATGATCGGCATGATGCGGACGCTCGCCGCCCTCGGCCGTCGCGGGCGAGCAGGCACCACCATCATCCGCGAGTTGGTGGCCGAGTTCGGAAAGGACTTCGTTCCGACCGGCAGCGACCTCGAGGATCTGTGGCTCGACATGATCCGAGCGGAGGGCATCGAGGAACCGGACCGGCAAGTGCAGATCAGCGGCCCGACCGGTTGGCTCGGCTGCGTCGACTTCGCCTACCTCCGGCGGCGGGTGATCTGGGAGATCGACGGACCCGACCACGACGCCCCGCTCCAGAAGCGTTTCGACGCCGAGCGCGACGCCGCCATGCGTGCCGCGGGCTACGACGTTCACCGCGCCCACTGGCTCCGGCTGGTCAACGAGCCGGACACCGTGATCCGCGAGGTCCTCGAGGCCCTGGCCGCGGCCGCCTGATCAGTTCGCGCGGGTCGCGGCGGTGGTGGGGCACGAGCCGTTCTCTGCGCCCGGAGGGCTACATGGTCTCGTCGAAGCTGACCTCGCCCGCGCCTCGCAGGACGTTCTTCAGCAGCTTGCCCGACGCGTTGCGGGGCAGCTTGTCGGTGCGGATGTCGACGTACGCGGGCACCTTGAAGTTGGCCAGCGTTTCCGCCACCCACTGGCGCACCTCGTCCTCGGTGATCGTCTCGCCTTCCTCGACTTGGACGACGGCCTTGACCTCCTCGCCCAACTCGGGATTGGGGACCCCGATGACCGCGGCGTCGGCGATGCGCGGGTGTTCGACCAACCGGTTCTCGATCTCGACGCAGTAGATGTTCTCGCCGCCCCGGATGATCATGTCCTTCTTGCGGTCGGTGATGTAGAGGTACCCGTCCGCGTCGAGGTAGCCGATGTCACCGGTGTAGAGCCATCCGTCGCGAATGGTGTCGGCCGTTTCCTCGGGCTTGTTCCAGTAGCCGGCCATGATCAGCGGTCCGTACATGGTGACCTCGCCCACCGCGCCGGTCGGCACCTCGTTGCCCAGGAGATCCCGGATCTTGATCTCCAGCGTCGGCACCGGCGGCCCGACGGACGTGGGCCGATCGATGGCGTCCTGCCCCGAGATCGCGGTCGCGACGGAGGAGGACTCGGTGAGCCCGTAGGCGTTGGTGGTGGTGCGCACGTTGGGGAACGTCTCGCGCACCTTGCGCTGCAACTCGTCGGCTGACGGCGAACCGCCGAACGCCACGCTGACCACCGACGACGTGTCGTAGTCGTGCCGGGCCGGGTGCTCACACACGCGCCACACCATCGTCGGGACGGTCGCCCACAGGGTGACGGAGTGGTCCTCGATCAGCTGCAGTGCCTTGTCCGGGTCGAACCGGCCCTCGATCATGATCAGCTTGAGACCGGCGAGCAGCCCGACGACGAGCGTGGAGTGGCAGCCCGACACGTGGAAGAGAGGCGACGTGAACAGGGCCACGGTCTGACCGCTCCCCTGTGGGAGCGCGCCGCCCCCCGCCATTGCCCCGGCCACGGCGCCGAACATGGTGTTTTGGAGGTTGGCGATCATGTTGCGGTGCGTGCTGATCGCGCCCTTGGGCCGGCCGGTCGTGCCGCTCGTGTAGAAGATGACGGCGTAGTCGTCCTCGCCGATCGGGACGTCGGGCACCTGCGGTGACGGATCGCCGGTGAGCGTGTCGAACGACGCGAGCTTGCCGGTGCTGTCGGCCGCGGGGAAGTCCGAGGGCTTGGCGTCGACGAGGAACACGCGCTCGAGGTCGGGGCATTCGTCGAGGTGATCGGCGATGCGCTCGAACCGCTTCGCGTCGGCGACCAGCACCTTCGCCCCCGAGTCCTGGAGCCCGTAGACGACTTCGTCGGTCTTCCACCACCCGTTGAGGCCGACCAGGATCGCGCCGATGTTGACCGCCCCCCAGAACGACAGACACCACTCGGGGTTGTTCTGGCTCAGAACGGCGACGCGGTCGCCGGACCCGACGCCGTGGGCCGCCAACCCCCGGCTCACCGAGTTGGCGGTCGCGACGAAGTCGCCGAAGGAGATCGTCCGTGAGCCGTGCACGATGAACGTCTCGTCCCCCCGGGCCTGCGCGACCTCGCAGATCGGCCGCAGGCAGCGCATCCGCTCCTTGTAGACCTGGAGGCGCCGCCCGAGGACGTCCTCCTCGACGACTTCGAACACCCCTCCGGGACCGGTGAGCATGGCCTTGATCTCTGCGGCGGTCGGCATAGTCCGCCGATTCTGTCAGCGTCCTGTGGGGGGCGGTCCAGCCCGGAGGGACCACTAAGGTCGTTCGGTGACCACGGATCGGACCAAGCCGGAGATCACCGTGCCCGAGGGCAACCCGCCCGGCAGCGCCGTGCGCGTCGAGGACATCGAGGTGGGCGCCGGTACCGAGGCGGTGGCCGGCAAGCGGGTCGAGGTCCACTACGTCGGCGTTGCGTGGTCGACCGGCCAGCAGTTCGACGCGTCGTGGGACCGCAACGAGCCCTTCGCCTTCAAGCTCGGCGCCGGCCAGGTGATCCCGGGCTGGGACCAGGGCGTGGCGGGAATGAAGGTCGGCGGCCGTCGCCGGTTGACGATCCCGCCCGTGCTCGGGTACGGCGCGCGCGGCGCAGGCGGCGTCATCAAGCCCAATGAGACGCTGATCTTCGTGGTCGATCTGCTCGGTGTGAGCTGAGCGGGCGGCGCGTCAGGCTGGTCCTGTGCGGGCCCGACGGCGCCCTGTTCGGCGCGCTCGATCCCTTCGACGTCGACACGCCGTGGTGGATGGAGGTCGGGCCCGTCATCGACGCGGCCAGACGCATTCACGGCGTCGACGTCACGATCGTTCGGATCCTCGAGACCGAGGAGCGCTGGCCCCCGAACGGCGGCGCCGTCACCTACCTGGCCGAGCTCACAGGGTCCGCGCCCGCCGGGCTTGAGCGGGTCGAGGTCGACGACGACCACGACCCCCGGCGGGCCGTCTGGGCGTGTCCCGGTGGCGTCGCCGCCCTCACCGCCTGGGCCGACGGCGCGCTCGCGCGCGCGGGACGAGCGCGCATCGGCCCGGTTTACCAGGAGCGCACGTGGAACCTGTCGTGCGTGCTCCGCATCCCGACCGAGAATGGCCAGGCGTGGTTGAAGGCGGTCCCGCCGTTCTTCGCCCACGAGCCGAGGATCCTCGCGTTGCTGGAGGCTGACGACCCGGCCCTCGTGCCGCCGGTGATCGCCGTCGGGGAGGCTGTCGCGCTGCTCGGCCACGTCGAGGGCGACGACCAGTACGACGCGGGGCTCGACCGGCTCGTGGCCATGGCCGAGCGCTGGGTCGCCGTGCAGGCCTCGTGGATGGACCGGACGGAGACGTTGCTGACGGCTGGGCTCCCGGACGAGCGAGTGAACCAGATGGTCCGAGCCACCGAGGCGTTCGCAGTCCGAGCCGACGTCCGCGACCGGCTGACCGACGACGAGCGCCGGGCCCTCGACGGCCTGGTGGCGGGACTCGCGGACCGGATGGCTCGCGTCGCCGACTGTGGCCTGCCCGAGACGCTCGTCCACGGCGACTTCCATCCCGGGAACTGGCGAGCCGGCGACGACGGCCACCTCGTCCTGATCGACTGGGGCGACAGTTGCATCGGGCATCCGTTGATCGACCACGCCAACTTCCTCGCCGCGGTCGAGAGGTTCGGCGGCGCCCGTGGCGCGATCCCTTCGGTCCAAGACGCATGGACCCGCGCGTGGCGACGGCACGTGCCCGGTTGCGACCCCGAACGGGCGGTGCGGTTGCTCGGTCCCGCCGCCGCGTTGCGGTCAGCGCGGGTGTTCCGCGAGTTCCTCGACCACATCGAGCCCTCGGAGCACCGCTACCACGCCCACGATCCCGAAGAGCAGGTCCGGAGCGCGATCGCGGCCGCGAGCACTCCTAGGTCAGGCGCTCGATGACGAAGTCGATGGACCTCGTGAGGGCGGCGACGTCCGACGGCTCGATGGCGGGAAACAGCGCGATGCGAAGTTGGTTGCGACCGAGTTTGCGATAGCTCTCGGTGTCGATGATGCCGTTGGCGCGGAGCACGGCGGACACGTGCGTCGCGTCGACCGCCGGATCGAGGTCGATGGTGGCGACGACGTGGCTGCGGAGCGCGGGGTCGGCCACGAACGGCGTGGCTGACGTGGCTGCGTTGGCCCAGCCGTAGATGATCGACGCCGACTCGTCGCAGCGACCCGCGGCCCACGGGAGGCCACCGTTGCCGTTGACCCATTCCACTTGCTGGACCGCGAGGAAGATCGTCGCCAACGCGGGCGTGTTGTAGGTCTGATCCTTGCGGCTGTTCTCGAGCGCGATCGCCAGGTCGATCGACGCCGGGATCCACCGATCGGACGCGGCGATGCGCTCGATCCGGGCGATCGCCGCGGGGGAGCAGGCGGCCAGCCACAGACCGCCCTCGGAGGCGAGGGCCTTTTGAGGGGCGAAGTAGTAGACGTCGACCTCGGTCGGGTCGAAACGCAATGCGCCCGCCGCCGACGTGGCGTCCACGATCACGAGCTGGTCCGGGGAAGCGCCCTCCGGGCGGCGGGGTGAGACGGCCACGCCCGTCGATGTCTCGTTGTGGGTGAGCGCGTAGACGTCGACGTCGGGCGTGGCCTTGGCCTCGGCCGCGGAGCCCGGCGGGGCCTCGATGACTTCGGGGGCTTCGAGGAACGGAGCGCCGGCGATCGTCGACGCGAACTTGGACGAGAACTCGCCGTAGGCCAAATGTTGGCTGCGCCGATCGATGATCCCGAACGCGGCGGCATCCCAGAACGCAGTGGTGCCGCCGTTGCCGAGGAGGATCTCGTAGCCGTCGGGGAGGGACAGCAGCTCGCCCAGCCCGTTGCGGAGCGCGCCGACCATGAACCGCACGGTCGCCTGGCGGTGACTGGTGCCCAGGTACTCGTGCGCGGCCGCCGCCAAGGCTTCGACCGCGTCGTCGCGCACCTTCGACGGTCCGCTCCCGAAGCGCCCATCGGCGGGTAGCAGGTCGCTGGGAATGCGAATGTCGGGCGGCGGCGTGCTCATCGCATGCCACTATCGCGGTCGCGCAACCGAGGAGCGAATTGAGTTGAGCGAACGCATCTCTCGCCGGATCGCCGCCATCACCGAGTCCGCGACGCTGGCCGTCGACGCCAGAGCCAAGGCCCTGCAAGCCGCGGGCGAGCCCGTGATCGGCTTCGGGGCCGGGGAGCCCGACTTCCCGACGCCACCGCACATCGTCGACGCCGCGGTCGCGGCGGCCCGTGATCCCCGCAATCACAAATACTCACCGGCAGCCGGCCTCCCCGAGCTGCGCGAGGCGATCGCGGCGAAGACCGCGCGCGACTCGGGGTACGAGGTCGGCGCTGCGCAGGTGCTGGTCACCAACGGCGGCAAGCACGCGGTCTACAACACGTTCGAGACCCTGCTCGACCCGGGCGACGAGGTCATCGTCCCCGCGCCGTACTGGACGACCTATCCCGAGCCCATCGCGCTCGCCGGTGCGTCGGCCGTGATCCTCGAGACGCACGAGGACACCGGCTTCCGGGTCACGGTGGACGAGCTCGAGCGCGCCCGCACGGACAAGACCAAGGCGCTCCTGTTCGTCTCGCCGTCGAACCCCACCGGCGTCGTGTATCCGCGGGACGAGATCGAGGCGATCGGCCGCTGGGCCGTCGAGCACGAACTGTGGGTCGTCACCGACGAGATCTACGAGCACCTCACCTTCGGCGACCACCGCTTCTACTCGATGCCTGCGCTCGTCCCGGAGCTCGCGGAGCGCTGCGTCGTGCTCAACGGTGTTGCCAAGACGTATGCGATGACCGGCTGGCGGGTCGGGTGGATGATCGGGCCGCTCGACGTGATCAAGGCCGCCACCAACCTCCAGTCGCATTCGACGTCGAACGTGTGCAACGTCGCGCAGCGGGCCGCGCTGGCGGCGGTCTCCGGACCGCTCGACGCCGTGGCGGAGATGCGGGCCGCGTTCGAGCGGCGGGGCCAGGCGGCCCACAAGCTCCTCAACGGCATTCCTGGGGTGAGCTGCATCGAGCCGCAGGGGGCGTTCTACGCGTTCCCCAACCTCGGCGCGCTGCTCGGCACCGAGATCGCGGGCGCTCGGCCCGAGACGACGGTCGAGCTCGCCGAGCTCTTCCTCGACGAGGCCAAGGTGGCGATCGTCCCGGGCGAGGCGTTCGGGGCTCCCGGCTACGCCCGCCTGTCGTTCGCGCTGGGCGACGATCATCTGGGCGAGGGGCTCCTGCGGCTCGCCGATCTCGTCGCTCGCTAGCGTCGGACCCTAACGAAGGGGACACCATGGACGAGGTCGCGTTCGCACCAGCCACCGAGTTGGTGGCCGCCATCGATCGCAAGGAGATCAGCAGCGTCGAGCTCCTCGACGCCTTCGTGGCCCGCATCGACAAGCACAACCCCGCGATCAACGCGGTCGTGGCCCTCGATCTCGACCGGGCGCGGGCCGCGTGCCGTGCCGCCGACGACGAGCTCGCCCGGGGCCACCGTCGTGGGCCCCTGCACGGGTTGCCGATGACGATCAAGGACTCGATCGAGACGGAAGGCGTCGTCACCACGAGCGGTGCCCCGAACCTGGCCGGTCATGTGCCGGTCACGGATGCAGACGCGGTTGCCCGTCTCAAAGCGGCCGGCGCCATCGTGTTCGGCAAGACGAACCTGCCGATCTACGCGGGGGACTGCCAGACGTACAACGAGGTCTACGGCACCACCAACAATCCCTGGAACCTCGACCGGACGCCGGGCGGGTCGTCGGGCGGCTCGGCCGCCGCGCTCGCCGCCGGGCTCACCGGCTTCGAGCTCGGCAGCGACATCGGCGGTTCCATCCGCAACCCGGCCCACCTGTGCGGGGTCTTCGGTCTGAAGCCGACCTATGGGATCGTGCCTGGCCGGGGCCACATTCCCGGTCCGCCGGGGATGCTTTCGGAGCCCGACGTCGCCTCGCTCGGGCCGCTCGGCCGCAGCACAGGAGACCTCGCCCTCGGTCTCGACGTCCTGGCCGCCGCGCCGCCCGACCGGGCCGTCGCCTGGCACCTCGAGCTGCCGCCGCCGCGTCGATCCGCGCTCGCCGACTACCGGCTCACCGCGTGGCTGGACGACGCCGCCGCGCCCGTCGACGCGGCCGTGCTCGACGCGCTCACGACGGCTCTCGACGGGCTGCGCGGCGCAGGTGCCGCGATCGACGAGGACCCCGTGCCGGTGTCGCTTGCTGACGCGAGCGAGCTGTTCGAACAGCTCGTGTTCACGGTCACCGGGTCGAGCATCCCCGAGCCCCTGTTCGAAGCGGCGTGCGCCGTAGAGGCGACGCCCCGGGCCGACGACGAACCGGCGCCGACTCGCTCCGCGCGTGCCGTCGCCATGCGTCACCGCACCTGGGCCCGGCTCAACGAGGCCCGCCACCGCCAGCGGGCCGGGTGGGCCGAGTTCTTCGGCAGCCATGACGCCGTCCTCGCGCCGGTGATGCAGACGGCGGCCTTTCCCCACACCCACGAGGGGAACTTGTTCGCCCGCACGCTGACCGTCAACGGCGAAGCGCGACCGTACGTCGACACCTTGCGATGGTGCGGGGCCTTCGGGGTCGTGTACCTGCCGGCGGCCGTCGTGCCGATCGGCCTCACCGCCGACGGCCTTCCGGTCGGGCTCCAGATCGTCGGGCCGTACCTCCAGGATCGCACCGTCCTCGACATAGCCGGCCGCATCGAGCAGGCGCTCGGCGGCTTCCGCTCCCCGCCCGGGTACTGACCGCCGAAGAGCACCTTTTCCCTTGCCGAAAGGGCGGCGGGCGGCAAGACTCGCCGACCGGGCGTGGGCGGAAACCGCAGGCGACGTGCCACTGGCGACAGTGTGCTGAGCCCGGCGGACGCATCCAGGGGGTTGTGCAGGTGGCAGAGCACGTTCACGCTTCATACGAACCACTTCCCGCGGGAACGCGGGTCGAGGTGCGCGACCGGTTCGACCGTTCGTTCCATCCCGGCTTCGAGGTCACGAACGCGACCGAGAGCGGGTACCAGCTGCTCCGGCTGTCCGATCGCGCCCAGCTGCCGACGGTGTTCGCCGTCGACGACGTGCGACCCGTGGGCTGATTCGTCTGACCCTCCGTCCGCTCGCCGAGGGCAGGGAGGCGGAGGTCTTCCTCCAGGACGACGCGGGTGTCGTCCCCGCGCTCGTCCTCGCCGTTCTGTCGGCAGTTACTGCATCAATGGGTCGATAACTGCCGACAGAACGGGTGGGTTGGTGCCGGCGGGACCGGCCGACCAACATGGCTGTCATGGCCCGGGTGCTCGTCACGGAGGAAATCGCCGACAACGGCCTCGATCGGCTGCGCGCCGCGGGCCACGACGTCGATGTGCGGCTCGGGCTGTCCTCCGCCGAGTTGCTCGCGGCGGTCGCAGGCGCCGAGGCCCTGATCATCCGTTCCGCCACGACGGTCGGCGCCGCCGTCCTCGAGGCCGCGACCGACCTCGTCGTCGTCGGGCGGGCCGGGATCGGCCTCGACAACGTCGACGTCGAAGCCGCCACCCGGCGGGGCGTCATGGTCGTGAACGCACCCCAGTCCAACGTGCTGTCGGCCGCGGAGCACACGATGGCGCTGCTGCTGGCGCAGGCCCGCAACATCCCCCAGGCCCATGCCGCGCTGGTGTCGGGGCGCTGGGAACGGTCGCGCTGGGAAGGCGTGGAGCTGGCCGACAAGGTGCTGGGCATCATCGGGCTGGGCCGCATCGGCAAGCTCGTCGCCCAGCGGGCGAACGGCTTCGGGATGCGAGTGATCGCGTACGACCCCTACGTCGCCGGCGAACGGGCCCGGCAGCTCGGCGTCGATCTCGTGACGCTCGAACGACTGTTCGCGACCGCCGACTTCGTCACCGTGCACGTCGCCAAGACGAAGGAGACGGTCGGCCTCGTCGGTAAGGAACTGCTCGCGATGGCGAAGCCGGGCATTCGCATCATCAACGTGGCCCGGGGAGGGATCGTCGACGAGGAGGCGCTCGCCGAAGCGCTCCGCGACGGTCGGGTGGGCGGCGCCGCGCTCGACGTGTTCGCGGACGAGCCGTGTACGGCCTCGCCGCTCTTCGAGCTCGAGAACGTGGTCGTGACCCCTCATCTCGGGGCGAGCACTCGCGAAGCGCAGGACAAGGCGGGCGACACCATCGCCGAACAGGTGGCACTGGCCCTGGCGGGCGACTTCGTACCCTTCGCGGTCAACGTGTCGGCCGCCGAGGCATCCGAGACCGTGCGCCCCTTCCTGCCGTTGGCCGAGCGCCTCGGCGGCCTGTACGTCGCGCTCAACGAAGGGGTTCCACCCATCCTCGAGGTCGAGTACCAGGGCCAGCTGGCCGACTACGACACCCGCATCCTCACGCTGTCGGTCCTCAAGGGCGTCTTCGGGGGCGTGAGCCACGAGCCGGTCTCGTACGTCAACGCGCCGCGGATGGCCACCGAGCGGGGCGTCGAGGTCCGCGAGACCTCCACGACGACCGCCCAGGACTACGTGAACCTGGTCACGGTCCGGGGCGGCAGCCACGCCATCGCCGGCACCCTCGTCGGCCTCCGCGGCGAACCCCACATCGTGATGATCGACGACCTCATCGTCGACGTACCCCCGGCCCGCCACATGCTGCTTGTGCGCAACGCCGACCGCCCGCGCATGATCGCCGTTGTCACCTCCGCGCTCGGCGAGGCCGACATCAACATCGACGACATGCACCTCGGCAAGACCCGCGAGGGCGAGGCGGCCCTGCAAGTGCTGGCCACGAGCGTGCCCGTGCCTCCCGACGTCGTCGCCCGGATCCGGGCGGCCGACGGCGTCGAGTCCGTCCACGTCATCAACATCGGGGAATGAGAGTGCCGAAGCGAGGCCGAAGGCCGAGCGCCGGCGAATCGGGACAACAAGTACGCGACTAGAGAATGACAAGCGGTGGCGGCGGCCAGCCCGTAGCGTGCGGCTATGGCAGAGAAGTCGAAACCGTCCAGTCAGGCCAAGAAACCGGGCCGCAGTCTGAAGGAGAAACGGGCCGCGAAGCACCAGAAGCAGGCCGCGCAGAAGCAGGCGCACAAGGCCTGGGACGACAAGTAGGGGGGATCAGCGCTTGGACGCGCGGAGGCCGTCGGCCTCTGCGGCTTCCGGCGACTGGTAACAGCGGTCCGGCGTGGTGCGCTCGTAGCTGATCCCGCCGGGCACGTGGAAGATGCGGGTGGCGAGCTTCGCTTTCACCGGGTGCGACGACGGGCAGGTGTTGCCCTCGGGGTCGACCCAGGGTGCGAGCGTGCGCTTGAGGGCCGCCGCTTTGGGCGCAGGGGCCTTTGCCTTCTTGGCGGCGGGCGCCGCCTTGTTCGCAGCCTTCGCCGCGCTCGGTGAGGGCGGCTGGGGTTCGGGTGCTGGCTCCGGGACCAAGGGCTCGGGTGCTGGCTCGGGGACCAAGGGCTCGGGTGCTGGCTCCGGCACGATCGGCTCGGGGACGATCGGCGCGGGTTCCGGCTGGGGCACGACGGGTTCGGGAACGATCGGCGCGGGTTCCGGCTGGGGCACGACGGGGGCGGGCTCGGAGGCTCGTTCCGCCGACGACCAGCGCGGCGGCTCGGGCACCAGTCGTCCTCGCTGCACCAGCTTCACGATCGCGACGACGAGGCCGGAGAGGATCCCCAGCCAAAGCCCGATGCGGAACGAACGGCGGATCACGGCCACAAGGTAGTGCGCTTGACGGATCGGCTCCGTGCTGGCACGCTGGCGGTCGATGACTTCGACCAGGGCCCTCCTTCTTACGTAGCGGCGAACGCCACATATCGCGTTCGCCGAACCCCTCGTGCCTCGAGCCGGGGGGTTCTTCAGTTTTCGGACCCGACCACATCACTCCGACCCCGCGAGGAACACCGATGCCACCCGATCCCGTGCCGATGAAGCGGATGCCGTTCGACAAGTACGTGCCGTTCCGGCCGCTCCCGCTCGCGCTGCCAGACCGGTCGTGGCCCAGCCAGCAGATCGAGCGGGCGCCGGTGTGGTGCTCGGTCGATCTCCGGGACGGCAACCAGGCACTGGTCGATCCCATGGATCCCGTTCGCAAGCGCCGGATGTTCGACACGCTGGTCCAGATGGGCTTCAAGGAGATCGAGGTCGGCTTCCCGTCCGCGTCGCAGACCGACTTCGACTTCATCCGGATGCTCATCGAGGAGGATCTGATCCCCGACGACGTCACCGTCCAGGTCCTGGTCCAGTGCCGGCAGGAGTTGATCGAGCGCACCTACCAAGCCCTGCGAGGGGCGAAGAAGGCGATCCTGCACTTCTACAACTCGACCTCGGTCCTCCAACGGCGGGTCGTGTTCAACCAGGACCGGGCGGGCATCACCCAGATCGCGGTCGACGCCGCCCGGCTGTGCCGCAAGCTCGAGGACACCGTGCCCGACATCGATGTTCGGTACGAGTACTCGCCCGAGAGCTTCACCGGCACTGAGATCGACTACGCGGTGGAGATCTGCGAAGCGGTGATGGACGCCATCGAGCCGACGCCCGAGCGCAAGATCATCCTGAACCTGCCGGCCACCGTCGAGATGTACACGCCGAACATCTACGGCGACGTGATCGAGTGGTTCGGTCGCCACATCCGCGACCGCGACTCGGTGGTTCTGTCGCTGCACCCGCACAACGACCGGGGCAGCGCGGTGGCCGCGGCCGAGTTCGGTCTCATGGCCGGGGCTGACCGCGTCGAGGGGACGCTGTTCGGCAACGGCGAGCGCACCGGGAACGTCGACCTCATCACGCTGGCGATGAACCTGTTCAGCCAAGGTGTCGACCCCCGGCTCGACCTGACCGACATCCAAGCTGTGCGGCGCACGTCGGAGTACTGCACGCGCATCCCGGTGCACGTGCGGCATCCGTACGCCGGCGATCTCGTGTACACGGCGTTCTCGGGCTCGCACCAGGACGCGATCAAGAAGGGCATGGACGCGATCTCCAGCGCGTACGACGCGTGGGAGGTCCCGTACCTGCCGATCGACCCGAAGCACGTCGGGCGCACGTATGAGTCGGTCGTCCGCGTGAACAGCCAGTCGGGCAAGGGCGGGGTCGCCTACGTCATGAAGGCCGAGCACGGGATGGACCTCCCGCGGCGCCTTCAGGTCGAGTTCTCGAAGACGATCCAGACCATCACCGAGGACTCGGGCACCGAGATCTCGCCCGGCGAGATGTGGATGGCGTTCGTGGGCGAGTACATGCCCGAGCACGCCCGTATCGAGCTGTTGAGCTACGAGGCGACCACCGGCGACCAGGGCGCCCGGATCACCGCGCAACTGCTCGTCGACGGTGAGCACCGCACGGTGACCGGCGAGGGCAACGGTCCGATCGCCGCGTTCGTGCACGCCCTCCGGGCCGGGCTCGGTACCGACGTCGAGGTCGTCGACTACGCCGAACACGCCGTCAGCGCGGGCACCGACGCCACCGCGGCGGCCTACGTCGAAGCCCGTCGCGACGATGGCACCGTGCGCTGGGGTGTCGGCATGGACGAGAGCATCCTCACCGCTTCACTGCGAGCGCTCCTGAGTGCGGTGAACCGGCTGGCGCAGGTCGAGGCGGAGGCATGACGATGCGCGGCCTCCGTCTGGACGGACCACTCCGATGGGAGTGCCATACGACGTAGCCGCGGTCGAGTCACGGTGGCGCCACGAGTGGGCCCGCGCCCGCGTGTACGAGGTCGACCTGGACGCGACCGATCCCGACCGGGCGCTCTACAACCTGGTCGAGTTCCCGTATCCGTCGGCCGCCGGGCTGCACATAGGCCACACGATGACCTACGCCGGCGCGGACACGTGGGGTCGTTACCACCGCATGCACGGACGCGTCGTCTTCCAGCCGATGGGCTTCGACAGCTTCGGCATCAACGCCGAGAACTACGCGCTCCGCGAGAGGCGCCATCCCGCCGCCCTCATCTCGGCGACCGTCGACAACTACCGGCGCCAACTAGAAGGCCTGGGTTGCGCGTGGGCATGGAGCGCCGAGGTGCGCACGAGCGACCCGGCGTACTACCGCTGGACCCAGTGGGTGTTCCTGCGCCTGTTCGACGCCGGCCTGGCCTACCAGGCCGAGGCGCCCGTGGTGTGGTGCCCGTCATGCCAAACGGTGCTGGCCCGCGAACAGTTGGAGGGCGACCGCTGCGAGCGCTGCGGCACGCCGGTCACGGATCGTGTCATGCGGCAATGGTTCCTGCGGACAACGGCCTATGCGGACCGGCTGCTGGCCGGCCTCGACGGGCTGGACTGGCCCGACAAGGCGAAGAACCGCCAGAGGGCGTGGATCGGCGCGACGACCAGCGGCGACGGGACGACGGCGTACCGCTTGCACGACTGGCTGATCTCACGCCAGCGCTATTGGGGTCCGCCGATCCCCATCGTCCATTGCGCCGCGTGCGGCGCGGTGCCCGTTCCCGATGGGGATCTGCCCGTTCTGCTCCCGGCAGAAGCCGACGCCAACGCGATCCGGCCGGACGGCACGGACCGCGCCCCGCTGGCACGGATCATGTCATGGGTGCAGACGACGTGTCCTCGCTGTGGTGGCGCCGCCGAGCGTGACACCGACGTGTCGGACACGTTCTTGGACTCGTCGTGGTACTTCCTGCGTTACCCGTCGGTCGAGTGCACCGACGAGCCGTGGGCGCCCGAGCGCACGAAACGCTGGCTGCCCGTGCACCAGTACGCCGGCGGCCCCGAACACGTCGCCCGCCATCACCTTTACGCCCGTTTCGTCACGATGGCGCTCCACGACCTGGGGCTGGTGCCGTTCGAGGAGCCGTTCCCGCGGGTGCGCCTGCACGGGATGGTCACCATGAACGGGGCGAAGATGAGCAAGAGCCACGGCAACGTCGTCAACATCGACGACCTGGTGTCGGTCCACGGGGCCGACGCGACGCGGTCGGCGCTGCTGTTCGGGCGCCCGTGGGATGCGGACGGGGACTTCGACGACGCGGCGATCGCAGGAGTCGAGCGATTTCTCGGCAAGGTGTGGCGCATCGTCGACGGGCCGGACGGGAACGAGCCTCCCGCGCCGGCGGTCGTCGGCCGCGTCGGGAGGGCGATCGAGGCCATGACCTTCAACGTGGCCATCGCCGCGCTGATGGAGTGGATCGCCGTTCTTCGCCGCCGTCCACCATCGGCCGAGGCCAAGCGGACGCTGGTGCTGTTGCTGGCTCCACTCGCCCCGCATCTCGGCGAGGAGTTGTGGGCCCGGATGGGAGGCACCTTCTCGGTCCATCAACAACCGTGGCCGGCGCGCTGAGCCGCACGTGGCCTCATAGTCTTGCGGGCGCGTGGCGCGCCGGGCACTGGTGGTTCTCATCGTTCTTGCCGCGTCCGCGGCCTGCTCCGGCGGTGCGCCCGCGACCTTCGCTCCGACGAGCGAACCTGCGACGACCACGACCGGTGCCGACACGACGACCACGGGCGCGCCGGTCGCCGGCGGCCCCGGTGCGCCAGGAGTCGGCGACGAGTACTTCCCGGCCCTCGGCAACGGCGGCTACGACGTCACGCACTACGACCTCCAGCTCCGGTATGACCCGGAGAGCGGGAACCTCGACGGCACCGCGACCGTGCTCGCGACGGCCACGAGCGACTTGAGCTCGTTCAACCTCGATCTGTCCGGCCTCGACGTGGGTTCGGTGACGGTCGACGGCGCCGCCGCCAGCTTCAGCCGGATCGAGTCGGAGCTCACGTTGACACCGGCCCGTCCGATCCGCCGCGCCGACGAGTTCACCGTTGCCGTCGCGTACCGCGGGACGCCGAGCCCGATCCCGTCGACCGCGCTCGGTCACACCGGCTGGTTCACCGTCGACAGCGGCGGCGCCTTCACGCTGAACGAACCAGAGGGCGCCGAGTCCTGGTACCCGGTGAACGATCACCTGAGCGACAAGGCCACGTACTCGTTCGGCATCACCGTGCCCGAGGCGTTCGACGTGATCGCCAACGGAGAGTCCGTCGGCGACGTGCCCGCGGATCCCGGCTTCGTGACCCACAGCTTCCGGGTCCTGCATCCGATGGCGTCGTACCTGGCGTCGGTCAACATCGGTCACTTCGAGTTCGAGCAGGCGCAGGGCCCGGCCGGGCTCCTCGTGCGCAACGCCTTCGCCGACGCGGTGGCCGCCGAGGCGAGCGCGACGTTCGCGCGGCAGCCCGAGATGATCGAGTACTTCGCATCGGTGTTCGGCCCGTTCCCGTTCGAGGCCTACGGAGCAGTGGTGGTCGATCGCGATCTCGGGCTCGCGCTCGAGAACCAGACCCTGTCGCTGTTCGGCCGGGATGTGGTCGGCGCCCCGGCGGAGAACGAAACCGTCGCCCATGAATTGGCCCACCAATGGTTCGGCGACAGCGTCACGCCGTCCACTTGGAAGGACATCTGGCTCAACGAGGGCTTCGCCACCTACGCCCAGTGGCTGTGGACCGAGCACGCCGGCGGACCGACGGTCGACGAGCAGGCCCGCACCTACGTCGACGCCGGGTTCTCGCCGCCGGGCGATCCCGGTCCCGACGACCTCTTCGGTGGCGCGGTGTACATCCGCGGGGCGCTGACCCTTCACGCGGTACGCCTCACCGTGGGCGACGACGCCTTCTTCGAGATGCTGCGAACCTGGGCCGGCGAGAACCGCGACTCGAACGTGGCCACGCCCGACTTCGTCGCGCTCGTCAACCGAATCGCCGGTCAGGACCTGGAGCCCCTCCTGACGGCGTGGCTGTACGACCCCGTCCAGCCGGGCCTGCCCGGGTAGGCGCTCGCCGCCGAAGCTCGGTTCGGCGACGACGCGGTCAGCCGACGGGGAAGGCGACGAAGGCCAGCTCGGCGAAGGTGCTGAGGTCGCTGGCGGCGATGCCGATCTGGGAGAAGGTGTAAAGCCGGTCGCCGATGACCAGCGACCGCTCGATCGGCGCGCCGTACGGTCCCCACTGCTCGGGTGCGTGGCCGGCGTGGGTGACGCGGCCGACTTCGGCCAGCGCAGCCGGGTCGACGTGGATCCCGATGGCGCCGTCGAAGAAGTCCTGCGGCAGCGGAGGCTCGCCCGCCGGTGGCGTGCTGGGTGTGACGCCGGAGTCGTCGGGCGGGATGGTGGTGGTGGGCTCGGCGCCGGAGGAGCCGCCGCTGCCGCTGGTGCCGCTGCCGTCGCCGATGCCCGGCTCGACCGGTATGGGAACCTCGCCGCCGTAGGTCTGTACCGGCAGCACGGCGGTGCCGGTCTGGTCCCACCACAGGAATGCGTGGGGGTCGTACTCCGCGGACGACCCGCCCGATCCGAGAACCAATTGCTGGAGCCGGGTGGGGTTGGCCGGATCCGACACGTCGAACAACGACACCTGGAGCCCCGCGTCCTGGCCGATGCCGAGCAACAGCCCGTCGCCGACGGGGTGGAGGTACGCCGAGTAGCCGTTGATCTCGAGCTCGCCGGCGAGCACCGGGTTGGTGGGGTCGGAGAGGTCGACGACGAACAGCGGGTCGGTCTGGCGGAACGTCACCACGTAGGCGACCGGTCCGATGTAGCGCACCGCGAAGATCTGCTCGCCCTGGCCGAGGCCGCCGAGGTGACCCGCCGCGACGAGCTTCTCGCCGTCACGGGTGAGGACGGTGATACCGCTCTCGGTGTTGCCGCCCCACGGGGTACCGGCCGTCGTGGCGACCCGAAGGAAGCCGTCGCGCTCGGACAGCGAGTAGGAGTTGAGGAGGTGACCATCGACCGCGCCCGACGCCAAATACTGCGCGGGGCCGGTGCCGGTGATGTCGAACTGGTGGATCTCGGTGGTGTACGCCTCGTCGGTGGGTGACGGCTCGACGCCAGTGCTCTTGATCGCGGCGGCGGGATCGATCCAGCGGTTGGTGGTGACGTACAAGCTGGAAGCGGAGGCGTACACGGTCTCGCCGTCGGCAAGGACGCCGACCGCGTTGCTCGGGCCGAGCTCGGCGGTGAGGTCCACCGTGAGCACCGAAAGCGTGGCGAACCCGGAGAACGTGTCGGGGTGGCTCACGGTGCCGCACTCGAGCAGCCGCCCGTCGACGGGGTCGCCGCCCGCGGTGAGCGTGTAGTGGGGGAGCCAGTCGTCGATGGTCGACGCTTCGATGACCTGCTTGTTGACCTCGGTCGCCTTGTCCTGCGCGGCTTGGCTGTCGCTCGACGGGTACACGAAGGGCAGCTGTTCGGGAGACGACCGCACCACGACGCGGGCCGCATCGCCGATCTGGCGGGCGTCGAGCACGAAGCCGTCGATGGCGAGCGTGGCCGTGATCGTGGGCTGGGCCGGGTTGCTGAGATCGATGTCGACGAGCTTCGAGCGGTTGGGTGCCGGCTGGTAGTCCGGCGCGCCCACGGCAACGCCGGAATCGGTGACCACGTCACGTTCGACCGGAACGACGTTGCCGTAATTCTGCGTCAGGAGCAGCGCCCGATCACCGTCGAGGATGATGCGCCCGCCGTAGCCCTCGTCGTCGGGGAGGGCCAGCGAGCCGACCAGCACCGGTTCGGCCCCCGACGCGTCCACCACGTACAGCGTGTTGCCGGCGACGGCGACGATGCGCTGGCCGTCGGTCTTGACGATGTCGGGCTCGTCGATCCCGACCTCCTGGACGTTGGTGCCCGAGAACCCGGCAGCCTCATCCGCGGCGCTCGTACCGCTGTCGGGCGACGCGGCGTCCGTTGTCGGCGCGGTCGTCGACGGCGCGCCTGCCGTCGGCCCTCCGCTCGCCGTGTCCTCGGCGAGGCCGGTGGCCCGATAGCCGACCGCGCCCAAGCCGTTGATGCCGTAGGGGCCGACGACCGCGAGGGCCTGCTCCTTGAGGTAGGCCAGCTCGTCGTCGCAGCTGTCGAACGGCTTGAGGGCGGCGATGAGCTGGGTGTTCCCCAGGTCGACGGTGTCCCCGTCGCCGGACTGAGCCGGACCGGCGGATCCACCGCCGGTACAGGCGCCCGCGGCGAGGGCGACGAGGGGGAGCAACCGACCGAGACGAGTCCGCATCCGCATGACAGTCTCAGACGCCGTCGACCGCCGTCCGGTTCCCACCGACCTCGTCAGGCCGGCGCGGACGGGAGCCAGGAGGGGCGAGCCGACTCGAACGCGCTGATGGTGTCGGCGTGGCGCAGGGTGATGGCGATGTCGTCGAGGCCTTCGAGGAAGCGCTCGCGAGTGGCGTCGTCGAGGGGAAACGAAGCCTCGATGCCGGCGGCGGGCGCCGCGATCATGCGCCGCTCGACGTCGATGGTCAGTTCCAGCCCGGGGTCGGCAGTGACGGCGTCGAGCAGGTGGCGAGCGGTGGACTCGTCGACCTGCACGGGCACGAGTCCGTTCTTCGTGCAGTTGTTGCGGAAGATGTCGGCGAAGCGGCTCGAGACGACCGCCTTGAACCCGTAGTCCATGATCGCCCACACCGCGTGCTCCCGCGAGGAGCCGGTGCCGAAGTTGGACCCCGCGAGCAGGATCACGGCGCCCGCGTACTCGGGCTGATTGAGCACGAAGTCCCGGGTGTCACGCCACTCCGCGAACAGCCCGGCGCCGAACCCGGTGCGCTCGACCCGCTTGAGCCAGTCGCTCGGGATGATCTGGTCCGTGTCGACGTCGCTGCGGTCCAGCGGCACGGCCCGGCCCGAGACGACCCGCACCGCGTCCATCAGAGCTCCAGATCGGCGGGCGTCGCGAAGCGTCCGACGACTGCGGTGGCGGCCGCAACCGCGGGCGACACGAGGTGGGTGCGGCCACCACGGCCCTGTCGTCCCTCGAAGTTGCGGTTGCTGGTGGACGCGCATCGCTCGCCGGGAGAGAGCTTGTCGGGGTTCATCGCCAGGCACATCGAGCAGCCCGCCTCCCGCCACTCGGCGCCTGCACCGACGAAGACCCGATCGAGGCCTTCGGCTTCCGCGGCGGCCTTGACCGCCATCGACCCGGGTACGACGAGGACGCGGAGGCCCGGCCGCACGTGGCGACCGTCGAGCACGGCCGCGGCCGCACGCAGATCCTCGATGCGGCTGTTGGTGCACGAACCGATGAACACGGTGTCAACGGCGATGTCGCGGATGGGGGTGCCGGCGATGAGCCCCATGTAGTCGAGCGCGCGGGCCGCGGACTCGCGCGCCCCAGCGTCGAGGAACGCATCGGGGTCGGGGACCGTGGCGTCGATGGGGATCACTTGGCCGGGGTTGGTGCCCCACGTCACGTGGGGGACGAGGAGGGCGGCGTCGATGGCGACCTCTTTGTCGAACGGGGCACCGTCGTCGGTGGCCAGCGACCGCCAGTCGTCCAGCGCCTGCTCCCACGCCGCATCGGTCGGTGCGAAGCGACGGCCCTCCAGGTAGGCGAAGGTCGTGTCGTCGGGCGCGATCATCCCCGCCCGCGCGCCGGCTTCGATCGACATGTTGCACACCGTCATGCGCCCCTCCATCGAGAGGCTGCGGATGGCCGAACCCCGGTACTCGATCACCGAGCCGATGCCGCCGCCGGTGCCGATGCGGCCGATGACGGCGAGGATCACGTCCTTGGCCGTGACGCCGGCCGGGAGTTCGCCGTCGACGGCGACGGCCATCGTGCCCGGGCGTTGCTGTGGCAACGTCTGCGTGGCGAGGACGTGTTCGACTTCGCTCGTGCCGATCCCGAACGCCAACGCCCCGAACGCGCCGTGGGTCGAGGTGTGGCTGTCGCCGCAGACGATCGTCATCCCCGGCTGCGTCAGGCCCTGCTCGGGGCCGATCACGTGGACGATCCCTTGGCCGGCGTCGCCCATCGGATACAGGCGGATGCCGAACTCCGCGCAGTTCTTGCGGAGGACCTCGAGCTGCTTGCGGCTGACGGGGTCGGCGATGGGGACCTCGGGACCGTGGTCGGTCGGCACGTTGTGGTCCTCGGTCGCGACCGTGAGATCCGGCCGGCGTACCGTGCGGCCACTCAACCGCAGCCCGTCGAAGGCTTGCGGCGACGTCACCTCGTGGACGAGGTGGAGGTCGATGTAGAGGAGGTCGGGTCGGCCCGGCTCGGCGTGCACGAGGTGCCGGTCCCAGACCTTCTCGCTCAGCGTCGTCGGGGTCATCGCCGGCTCACCGCCCGTGCTCGGGATACGACCGACTCGCAGGCCGAGAGCAGCGCGGGGACGAAAAGGTCGCGACCGGCGACGCACACGCCGTGGTCGCCCCGGACCGGATGAACCGTGGCGCCGCGAATGGAGTCGGCCAGCCTCTGCTGACGATGCGGAGGCACGATGCGGTCGCGGGTGGTCATCACCACCGCGGTGGGCACGTCGACGTCGCCGATCCACTCGCGCGAGCTGAACGCGCCGATGGCTGCGGCGGCCTCGGCGATGGCGGCCGGATCGTTGCGGCGCAGCTCGTCCATCACCCACTCCCGGGCGGGGAACTGCGGCATCCGAGCGTCCAACAATCTCGACGCCAGCATCCGCCGCGCCGGCGCCGGAGCCGTGCGGGCCGCGAGGCTGATCGCTGGCATCAGTCCGAAGATCGCCTGTTCACGAGGTTGACCGCGGAAGTTGCGGCTGGTCGCGCACAGCACGAGCCCCGACACCCGGTGCGGGTGGCGATGCCAGAGGAGCTGGGCGACGGGCCCGCCCATCGAGTAGCCCGCGGCCACGACCCGCTCGAGGCCGAGCACGTCGGCCAACGCGACCACGTCGTCGGCGCAGTCAGTCAGCCGGAACCGCCGGGTGCGGATGCCACGGCCGTGGCCCCGGTGATCGATGGCGACCACGCGGTACCGGCGGCCGAGCGGTTCGAAGGCCCACAACCAGTTGAGGCCACCGGTGGCGGACAGCCCGTGGAGCAGCACGATGGTGGGCGCCCCGGCCGGACCTTGTACCTCGCGCACGAACGTGGTGCCGCGCCCGGGCAGCTCGACGCGGCGACCCGCGGGGACCACGGAGGGTTGGGCGGCGACAGCCAAAGGGATCGGCCGTCTACTCGACGCCGACGACCTCGACCTTGAGGACACCACCGGGCGCCTCGAAGTCGACGACGTCACCGGGGCCGGTACCCATCAGGACCTGGCCGAGGGGCGAGCCGGGAGAGACCACCTCGAGGTCGTCGTGGCGCTCCTCGATCGAGCCGATGAGATAGCGCTCGACCTCGTCGTCGCCCTCGTAGCGGATGGAGACCACTGAGCCGGTCTGCACCTTCTCGGAGCCGCCCACCTCGACGATCTCGGCGTCGCGCAGGAGGGCCTCGAGCTGGCGGATGCGGCCCTCCATCTTGCCCTGCTCCTCTTTGGCCGCGTGGTAGTCGCCATTCTCCGAGAGGTCGCCCATCTCCCGTGCCGCCTCGATCTTGCGGGCGATGTCGACGCGGCCGCGCGTGGTGAGGTCGTCGTACTCGGTCTTCAGCCGGTCGAACGCGGTTCGCGACAGATGGTGGGTCTGCGCCATTCAGTCGATGCTACCGGCCGGGCCGGCGGGTCGAGCCACGCAGGTCGCAGTTGACGGGCGTCGCTCGGTGGTCGACACTTGTCGGCAATGCGACCCCCGTCCGCGTCCGTCGTAATCATCATCGTGTAGCGCACACCGCCTGCTGGTGTGCGCCCTCGACCGTCCACTCCGGTGGGCGGTTCTTCATTTCTAGGAGCTGGTTTGAGCCACAAGGTTGGAGTCGTCGCCGGCGACGGGATCGGTCCCGAGGTCACGGCCGAGGCGCTCAAGGTCGTGCGCGCCACCGGCGTCGAGCTCGATCTCGTCGACTACGACCTCGGTGGCGGCCGCTACCTCCGCGATGGCACCGTGCTGCCCGACGATGTCCTCGACGAGTGGAGGGCGCTCGATGCGCTGCTCTTCGGCGCCGTCGGCACGCCCGAGGTCCCGCCGGGGATCATCGAGCGAGGACTGCTGCTGCGCATGCGCTTCGAGCTCGACCTCTACATCAACCAGCGGCCCTTTTTCGCCCCCGGCCGCGACGTGGACATGGTCGTGATCCGCGAGAACACCGAAGGCACGTACGCAGGCGAAGGTGGGTTCCTGCGCAAGGGGACGCCGCACGAGGTCGCCACGCAAGGCTCGGTGAACACCCGCTTCGGGGTCGAGCGTTGCGTCCGCTACGCGTTCGAGCTGGCGCGGTCCCGGCCCCGGCAGCACCTCACCCTCGTGCACAAGACGAATGTCCTGACGTTCGCGGGCGACCTGTGGCAGCGTACGTTCGATGACGTGGCCGCCGATTACCCCGATGTCGCCACGGGCTACAACCACGTCGACGCGGCGTGCATCCATTTCGTGGAGTCGCCTCATCGCTACGACGTGATCGTCACCGACAACCTCTTCGGCGACATCCTCACCGACCTCGGTGGGGCGGTGGCCGGCGGCATCGGCCTGGCGGCGTCGGGGAACTTGAACCCGGACCGCACCGGCCCGTCGATGTTCGAGCCGGTGCACGGGTCGGCGCCCGACATCGTCGGCACCGGCACCGCAAACCCCGCCGCGGCGATCCTGTCCGCGGCGATGATGTTGGAGTTCCTGGGCGATGCCGACGCGGCCGCCCGCATCCGCAAGGCGTGCGCCGATCCGTCGGTCCACGTCGGTTCCACGTCCGAGATCGGCGATCACATCGCCGAGAGAGTCTGAGGAGCGCACACCGATGCCGTTGCAGAAGAGCGACAAGATCTGGATGGATGGCGAGTTCGTCGATTGGGACGACGCCAAGATCCACATCCTCACCCACACGCTCCACTACGGCTGTGGTGTGTTCGAGGGGATCCGCGCCTACGAGACCAAACGCGGCCCGGCCGTGTTCCGGTTGACCGACCACATCCGGCGGCTGTTCGACAGCGCCAAGATCTTCGCCATCGACGTGCCGTTCTCGGCCGCGCAGCTCATCGACGCGACCAAGGAGACGGTGCGGGTCAACGGCCTGCCGTCCTGTTACATCCGACCGATCGTCTACCTCGGCTACGGCGAGATGGGGCTCAACCCGATGCCGTGCCCGGTGAACGTCTCCATCGCGGTGTGGCCGTGGGGGTCGTACCTCGGCGACGAGGGCATCAAGCGCGGCGTGAAGATGAAGATCAGCTCGTGGCAGCGGCATGGCGTGAACGCCATGCCCCCCGCCGCCAAGGGCACCGGCATGTACATCAACTCGTCGATGGCCAAGCTCGAGGCGCTCAAGGCGGGGTACGACGAGGCCATCCTGTTGTCGCCGCAGGGCTACGTGAGCGAGTGCACGGGCGAGAACATCTTCATCGTGCGCGACGGTGCCATCATCACGCCGCCGATCGCCGCGGGCGCGCTGATCGGCATCACCCAGGACTCGGTGCGAACGATCGCGGCCGATCTCGGGATCGACTACCGCACCGAGAACCTCGTGCGCAGCGATCTCTACACCGCGGCCGAGGCCTTCCTGTCCGGCACCGCGGCCGAGATCGTGCCCATCCGCTCGGTCGACGACCGCGAGCTGGGTGAGCCCGGCCCGATCACCCGCAAGGTGCAGGAGGTCTTCTTCGCCGCGGTGCGCGGCGAAGTCGAGCGCTACAAGGACTGGAATGAACATGTCACCGAGTGACGTAGAAATCTTTGACACCACCCTGCGCGACGGGAGTCAGCTCGAGGGGATCTCGCTCACGGTCGACGACAAGCTGCGCATCGCCGAGCAGCTCGACCACCTCGGCGTCCACTACATCGAAGGCGGATGGCCGGGCGCGAACCCGAAGGACGACGAGTTCTTCCAGCGCGTCCCCACCGACCTCGACCTGAAGACGTCGACGATGGTGGCGTTCGGGTCCACCCGGCGGGTGAAGGGCAAGGTCGACGACGACGAGACGCTCCAGAACCTCGTCAAGGCCAACACGTCGACGGTGTGCATCGTCGGGAAGTGTTGGGACTACCACGTCACCGAAGCGCTGCGCACCACGCTCGACGAGGGCGTGGCGATGGTCGGCGACTCCGTGGAGTTCCTGGCCGGTCACGGGCTGCGGGTGTTCTACGACGCCGAGCACTTCTTCGACGGCTACAAGCGCAACCCCGAGTTCAGCCTGCGGGTGCTCGAAGCGGCGACGATCGCGGGTGCGGACTGCCTCGTGTTGTGCGACACGAACGGCGGCACCCTCCCGTTCGAAGTCGAGGCGATCGTCGGCGAGATCGTGGCCCACTTCGCCGACGACGTCACGGTGGGCGTCCACTTCCACGACGACGCCGGCTGCGGCGTGGCCAACGCCCTCTCCGGCGTGCGGGCCGGGGCCGGGCACGTGCAAGGGACCATCAACGGCTACGGCGAGCGCACCGGCAACTGCAACCTCACGACGATCATCCCCGACCTGCAGTTGAAGATGGGGGTCCAGTGCCTGCCCGAGGGCCGGCTCGAACGGCTGACCGCGGTCGCGCACCACATCGCCGAGTTGGTGAACGTGGCGCCCCATCCGCAGCAGCCCTACGTCGGTTCGTCCGCGTTCGCCCACAAGGCCGGGCTTCACGTGAGCGCGATCGCCCGCCGGCCCGACGCCTACGAGCACGTGAGCCCGGACGCGGTCGGCAACGGCACCCGGTTCGTCGTGTCGGAGCTGGCCGGCAAGTCGACCCTCGAGATGAAGGCGCGTGAGCTCGGCCTCCAGATGGAGGGCAAGGAACTGCTCGACGTCGTCGAGCAGCTCAAGGACCTCGAGCACCGCGGCTACCACTTCGAGGCGGCCGACGGGTCGCTCGAGCTGCTCATGCGCAAGGCCACGGGGTGGCAGCCCGACTTCTTCCGGGTCGAGTCGTTCCGGGTGATCAACGACGAGCACCCCCCGGGTACGTTCAGCACCGAGGCAACCGTCAAGGTGCACGTCGGTGGGCGGCGTGAGATCGCCACCGCCGAGGGCAACGGCCCGGTCAACGCCCTCGACAAGGCCTTGCGAGCCGCGATCGGCGCCACGTATCCATCGCTCGCCCACGTGCACCTGACCGACTACAAGGTGCGAGTGCTCGATACCGCCAAAGGCACCGGCGCCGTCACGCGGGTGCTGATCGACTCGACGGACGGCGAGCGCAGCTGGTCGACCATCGGTGTGAGCGAGAACATCATCGAGGCCTCGTGGCAGGCCCTGGTGGATTCGATCGTCTACGGCTTGCTCCATGGCACGGCTGCCGGCTGACGGTCGACTGCAGCCCGAGCGTTAGGCTCGACCTCTGGTGGCTGCCCCCGAGTTCGTGCCCGTTCGTCCGTTGGACGACGTCCGTGCCTACTCCTCGCCACCCCGGCGCCCGGACTCATGGCGCGCCGATCGTCCCGGCGACCTGACCGGGGGTCAGCCCGCCGGGCCCCTCTTCGGTCACCCCGGTCCCGACCAGGGCTACGCCCTCGGCCTCGCCCGCCGCTTCGAAGGGCGCCTGAACCTCGGCCAAGGCGAGCACGAGGCCGACGCCCTCGCCGGCTGTGTCCTCGTCGCGTTGAAGCGGGCTTCGCTGTTCGGCCGGGCGCCGGTCATCCACGATCTCACCGTCGCACTCACCGTGTGGGGCTACCTCGACGATCAGCCGCCGCCCGACCTCGTCGCGCTGCGCAAGAAGCTGTTCGAAGAGGTGGCCAATCCCAACCACTACCTCGAGCAGCGGCGGATCGTCGACGCCGTGCCGTCCGAACCACTCTCGCTGCCCCCCACCACGGTTACGGAGCGCCATCGCGCGGATTGGCGTTCGTTGCTCGACCTCGAGGAGACCGCGAGCACGTCGTAGCAGACCGGGCCGCTCTCGAGGGTGAATCGCTGCGGGCCGAGCTGCAAGCGCGCGGCTACGAGGTGGAGGACACCGCCTCGGGCACGCAGCTACGGCGCCGCTGAGCGCCGCCACTACTGTCGGCCCGTGGCCAGCCTGACCGCGCGCCAGCGGCGCGCCCTGGTGCTCGTGCTCGTGGTCGCTGCGGCCCTGCGCTTGCTGTGGGCGCTCTACGCGACGAAGGCGCCGATCCTGGTGGTCAGCGGCGACCCGTTCTTCTACTTCACGTACGCCAAGCGGATCGCGGCGGGCGACGGGTACCTGAACTACTTCACCGGCGATGCGACGGCGTACTACCCCGTGGGCTATCCCGCCGCCCTCGCCGGCGTCTTCTGGCTGGTGCTGCACACGCCCATCCCCGACAACCTGCCCATGGCCGGGTCGATCCTCAACGTCGTGCTCGGCACCGCGACGGTGTGGCTCGTCTTCGCCATCGGGCGAGCCGTGTTCGGGACGGCAACGGGGTTGGCCGGCGCAGCGATCACCGCGGTGTTCCCGAACCTCGTCTTCTACACCGCAACCATGCAAGTGGAGACGACGTTCATCTTCTGCTTCCTCGGCGCCGTGGCGATCATCGCCACCCATCTGTGGCGCGACGGGCTGCCGTCGCCGGCCCGGCTGGTCGCGTTCGGCGGCGCGCTCGGCGTATCCGCGCTCGTGCGTCCGTTCTCGCTGCCGCTGCTCGTCGCGCTCGGCCTCGCCGTCGTCGTGGCCGGCGCGGGTTGGCGACGCGCGCTCGCGGCGACCGGTCTGACGACCGCCGCGTTCGTCCTCGTCGCCACACCATGGATCGTGCGCAACGCGGTCGCGCTCGACGCGCCGGTGTTCTCGACGAACATGGGCGACACGCTCTGCATCGACCGCTACCCGGGCTCGTCGGGCCGGTTCCGTTTCGTCGACACCGCCGGTTGCGCGCCACCGGGGCTCAGCGAAGCGGCGCGCAACACCGAGAACACGAAACGGGCGCTGTCGTTCGTACGCCACCATCCCTTCACCGAGCTGCACCTCGTCACCAAGCGCGCGTGGTACATGCTCGAGAACGACCACGACGGACTCGTCGCCGTCGAAGGCGGCAAGGCCGACCCGTTCCTCGGCCACCGCGTGCGGACGCTGCTCTCGTGGGGTGCGGATGCGTTCTGGTTCGCCGTGCTGGCTCTCGCGGTGTTCGGTGTTGCGGCGTACGTGCGAGGGCGGCGGCCCGCGGCTGCGTTCACCGGATTCGCGCTGGTGACGCTGCTCGCGGTACCGCTCGTGCTGTGGGGCAGCACCCGGTTCCACCTGCCGGCGGAGCCGCTGCTCGCGCTGACAGCCGGTGCGACGGTCGTACGCATGCGGGTGCGGCGGCTCGCTCGGACGGGCGCGGCCGACGGGACCCGGGAGGCGTCGGGGCGACTTGACGCGCACGCCCCTGCCGCCATCAGCTGAACCGCCGTGCCGCGAACGAGCCGGCGCCCCCGTCGACCACTGCCGGCCGGCTTGGGCGTCATCTGAACCACGGTCGCACTCGACCTCATCGGGTTCGGGATCCTCTTCCCCGTCCTCGCGCGCTACGAGGAGGACGCGGGTGCGTCACCCGCGGTGGCAGGCCTGGTCGTCGCCAGCTTCTCGTTGGCCCAGATCGTGTGCTCGCCGCTCACCGGCCGGCTCTCCGACCGCGTCGGCCGCAACCCGGTGTTCATCTCGGGACCGAGGGTGAACCCGACGTCGGACGAGACGGCGGGGCGGCCGGCCCGTACAGCCGCGGGTAGCGTCGAGTTCATGAGTGATGTGGTGAGCCGCCATCGCACCGCGTGCGACGAGTTCAGTTCCCGCGTCGCCGAGATCGGTGACAAGTGGGACGCGCCGACGCCGTGCACCGAATGGGCGGTGCGCGACCTGGTCGAGCATGTCGTCGCGAACCACGAGCGCCTCGTATCGGCGCTCGGCGACCCGGTCGCCCGCGACCCCGACGATCTCGCCGCGACCTGGCGGACGATGGAAGCGGCTGCCTTCGAGGCGCTGGCGACGGACGGGGTCCTCGACGTCGTCGTGCCCGGCCCCTTCGGCGAGGCCCCGGTCGGCCGGTTCCTCAACATCATCACCACCGACACGCTCGTGCACGCGTGGGACCTGGCCCGCGCTCTCGGGGTCGACGAGACCCTCGACGCCGACCTCTGCCAGCGCGCCTACGAGCGAGCGCGGCCAGGGGACGAGCTGCTCCGCGCCTCGGGGATGTTCGGGCCGAGGATCGACGTGCCCGACGACGCGCGCGTCGAGCATCGGCTCGTGGCGTTCTTCGGCCGCGAGCCGATGTGAAATAGCCCCCCACTAGCCTGATTCGGTGACCTCGACCCGGTGCCGGTTCGCGCCTTCGCCCACGGGCTACCTGCACGTCGGCTCGGCCCAGTCGGCGCTGTTCAACTGGCTCTTCGCCCGCCGGACCGGTGGTGAGTTCCTGCTGCGCATCGAGGACACCGACGCGGAGCGCAACCGGCCCGAGCTGACCGACACGATCCTCGCGATGCTGCGCTGGCTCGGGATCGTGTGGGACGGTGAGGCGGTCCATCAGTCGGAGCGGTTCGACGTGTACCTCGCCGCCGCTGAGCGGCTGGTTGCGGGTGGGTACGTGTACTACTGCGAGTGCACGGGCGAGCAGGTGCTGGCCCGCAACAAGGCGGCCGGGGGCAAGCCGGGCTACGACGGGTTCTGCCGCGATCGCGGCCTTGGTCCCGGGCCGGGGCGCGCGCTGCGGTTCCGCATCCCGGTCGACGGCAAGACCGGATGGGAGGACCTGATCCGGGGCGACGTGGTCTTCGACCATGCCAACCTCGAGGACTTCGTGATCGTCCGGTCGAACCGGATGCCCATGTTCCTGCTCGCCAACGTCGTCGACGACGGCGAGATGGCGATCACCCACGTGATCCGGGGCGAGGACCACGTCAACAACACGCCGAAGTACCTCCTGTTGTGGGCGGCGCTCGGTCAAGGGGACGTGCCGACGTTCGCGCATCTGCCACTCCTCGTGAACGAGCAGCGCAAGAAGCTGTCGAAGCGCCGCGAGGACTCCGCAGTCGAGGAGTTCAAGGCCCGGGGCTTCCTCGCCGAGGCCGTGCGCAACTACCTCGCGCTGCTCGGATGGGGCCCGCCCGACGGCGTCGAGGTCCGGCCGATCGATGAGATCGTCGCGCTCTTCCGCCTCGAGGACGTCAACCCGTCGCCGGCCTTCTTCGACATCCGCAAGCTCGAGCACATCAACGGCGAATACATCCGGAGCCTGGCGGTCGGCGAGTTCGTCGAGCGGTCCGCAGAATTCCTGCCGGCCGAGGCGCATGACGCCCTGCGGGCGCTGGCGGGCGTCGCCCAGGAGCGCACCAAGGTGCTCTCCGAGCTTCCCGAGTTCTTCGACTGGCTCGCCGGGCCCGCCGACGATCCCCGCTCGTGGGACAAGGCCATGAAGCTGGCGACCGCTCGCGAAACGCTCGATCGAACGATCGCGAAGTACACCGACGCGGTGTGGGAACGCGACGAGTTGCACCTCCGCTTCATGCAGCTCGCCGTGCAACTGGAGACGAGTCCGTCGAAGCTGCAGGGTCCGATCCGCGTCGCGGTCACCGGTCGAATCGTGGGGCTCCCGCTCTTCGAGATCCTCGAGTACCTCGGCCGTGACGAGACCCTGTCGAGGTTGACGGCGGCGAGGGGGCGATTGGGGTCGTGACCCTCGTCGTCGACCCCGACGTCGGGCCATCGGGCCGTGAATCGGGGCCGCCTGTCCGGCGCCGGCGGCGATGGGGGCGGGTCGCGCTGCGGCTCACGGCACTTGTGCTGGCCGCACTGTTCCTCTACGTCGGCACGACGTTCGGGCAGGTCTACTTCGCCTCACGCCGGGACGAAGCGCGGCCGGCGCAGGCGATCATCGTCATGGGCGCGGCGCAGTACAACGGACGGCCGTCGGCGGTCCTGGCCGCCCGCCTCGATCACGCGGCCGAGCTGTGGGACGCAGGGCTCGCTCCGATCATCGTCGTCACGGGTGGACGGCGGCCGGGCGACGCCTTCACCGAAGCACAGGCGTCGGCCACGTACCTCGAACGGCTCGGCGTTCCGGCCGACGCCATCGAGCGCGAGGTGTCGAGCACGAACTCGTGGGAGTCGCTCGCCGCCTCGGCCCGATTTCTGCACCGGGAGGGGATCACCGACGTCCTCCTCGTGTCGGACCCGTACCACGCGTACCGGATCAAGGCGATCGCCAGGGAGCTTGGCCTCGACGCCCACGTGTCGCCGGCGAGTGACAGCCCCGTGAAGGGGACGGCCGAGCTGCGGGCCATGGCTCGAGAAACGGTGGCCGTGTCGATCGGTCGCATCATCGGGTATCGGCGCCTCGTCCGCCTCGACGACGTCCGCCAGCGCAACTCGGGCTGAGGACGCACGCGGCCAACCGGTACTACGCGAGCGCGAGGGCCGCCGAGGGCGACCTCCCTGGATGCTTCTCTCGTGGCGCTAGGCTCACCCCCCGCCCATTCGGGGGTGGTGTAATCGGTAACACTGCTGGTTCTGGTCCAGTCATTGGGGGTTCGAGTCCTCCCCCCCGAGCCATCGTGACGCACTGAAGCCCCAGGTCAGCCGCCTGGGGCTTCTACGCGAAAGGGAGGCGGCATGCAGCCAGCCGCGAGCAGAGGGACCGACGGCCTCAGCCACGTCGGCTCGTCTCAGCGCGCCATGTTCGACGGCTCTCGACCTGCACTCGACCTCTCCCGACTCGCCGCCCGGGTTCAGCCGGGCGGCGATGGTCGTCGGTGCCGGTTGAGGTTGTGGTAGCTGCACGCCAGCCGCCCGTTGTCGTGGTCGGTGAGGCCGCCGACGGCGCAGGGGATCTCGTGGTCGATTTGGCAGCGGGGGGCGCGGATGTCGCAGTAGTGGTGGTAGCAGACCCGGTCGCGGACTTCGATGGCCCGGCGCAGGGCGCCGGTGAAGAGGCGTTGGCGGACGCCGACGTCGACGACCCGCGACGGGCCGTCGAACACGACCCGTTCGATGTACGCCTCGTCGAGCCACGGGACGAGTGAACCGGGGGTGGTCACGGTGCCATTCGCCAGTTCGCACACCCGGCCGGCCAATGTCTCATAACCGACCAGGACGGTGAACAGGGGGGCGGGCCGGCGGCCGTCGGCCGGTGCGGTGCGGGCCCGGACGAACGCTGCGACGAGGGCGTCGGCCCGGCGCTGCTCGGGGGTGCGGCGCAGATTCGTCCACCGTGACCGACTCGCCAACGCGGGCCTTGGCGTCGGCCCAGTCGGCGGCGAACAGTTCGTCGTAGATGGCGGT